>Ga0115031_1003893_pt1 | contig 11051 bp, 9 predicted proteins | sample Maine_Asex4_meta_FD_87301 | JGI IMG/M metagenome (GOLD analysis project Ga0115031, IMG submission 87301) | Marine algal microbial communities from Maine, USA - Maine_Asex4_metaG | ecosystem: Host-associated > Algae > Red algae > Unclassified | place: Maine, USA | collected 2015-01-05 | reverse complement strand
CGCAGGTTCGAATCCTGCCACCCCGACATAGTTTAAATAGCTGATTCCCAGTCAGTTATAAAGAATTAAGCCAGTCATTGCGACTGGCTTTTTTTTTGATCCTGACACAATCCTGACACATTTCGGCCTTTTTCTCCCAATCCTGACACACTTCTGCGTACTGCTTTTGCCTGCTTTTAGGTGCAGGAATTTGAATTGTTTTTTTCACAATTCTTCTCTTTTTGCTGTTTTATTTAAGTCGCCTTGTCTTAGAGGCTTATCTAACTTTTCCCACTCAATTGTTTTAAAGTAATATCAATGATCAGCACATATCCTAGTTGCCTTAGGGGACTCCTAAAGGTGGATGAAAGAGGAGTATCAAGTCTTTTGGTGGTTATCATTGAAAGTTGTAGTTTGGGGTGGATAAGTGATCTATCCAGCATAGGTGGGTGATTTAAAAATATAAAGCCGTTATTTCTCACACCAAGAATAATTTATGAATTGAATGAAAAAGCTAATACGTATAATTAAAAATAAAAACTGGATTGAAATCTTGGAGTATTCAAAGTCATTGTCAGATAGTGAGCGATATTCTACGATCGAAACACTTCGGAAAATTGATATAGACAATCACATACTCCAGGAGAATGGAAGCAATTTAATAGGTGAAAAGCGATCCGAATTTTATGAGAATAGGCAACAGATTGATAGCTGCCTTAATTATTTTTTAATTACCTGTACCCGAAATTATGAAGATCTGAAAATACTGGAAGAGCCGCATGAATTTGGAGTCTACAGTCCATTTTATAGATTTATCACGACAGACCAATATCAACCTCTTATAGCATTTTACAAACTGTTTCCACCAGATTATTTAGACAAGGTCCTTAAACAGATCTCTAAAGATAGGTTTGGAAATGTAAATTTTAAATTCTTATGGAAATGGTATGAGCACAAATGGGTAGTGTTTGATGAAGCGTTCTTTGTCAGGAGTCTATTAGAAGTGCGTATGTTTACTAGAAATACGATGGATGATGCAGCTTTTCTATATGAAAACAGAGAGGCGCTAGAATCTGTTTTTCTAAAATTTTATAAACATGAAACGCCAATCTTAGATATTTCAAAATGGAATGCACGAGATGGGTTTGTTTGTAAAAAAGTTTGGGAGTTTTGGACCGAGGTCATATTGATTTTGCAGGAGAAAGGCTATGAATTCGATCGGACCATCCTATCAAACTTATTTAACTCACTTTTAAACAATTGGAAAAAAACACATTTAAATTGGCACGTTAGACTCTTGAAATTATTTAAACCCGACCACGATGAACTGATTGAAAATCAAGTGACCTTATTTTCAATTCTAGGAACAGGACACACTAGTTTAATGAATTATTCAATCCAATGTATTAAAGTCATCCATAAACGAGAAGATTTTGATAAAAAATCATTTATTGAGAACTTTATCTTGACGTTTTCCAACGAGAAAATGACAAAATCCATTTTGATAGGTTTGGGAATTATTGAATCCTATCTGTCCAAATCGTATGAAATTGATGTCACTTTTAAAGATGACATTGCTGTATTGTTAATGCAGGCGAACACCAAAGTTCAAGAGAAAGTAGCAGAAATATTAGTGAAGTATTTTTATGATGACGACCTAAAAGATACTGTAGAACCATACAGAACTTACTTAAGGCAAGAGTCTAAAGCCATCTTGGGATTAGAGGATGAAGTAGGATTGTCGATTTCAGATACTAGAATAGAAAGAGAATTAAATCCTATTCATACAATTACAAACTGGGACGATCTTCTACTACATATTGGAACTTGTATCAGAACTCAATCTCTAGCAGATATTGATCTCTTTTATGAAAGCCTAGCGGTCCTCCAATCTGAAATACCTAATAATTATGCGAAGCAATTGAAACCATATACAAAATTGTTGTTTAATAGGGGTTGGGAAAACCACACCATATTGATTTTTGCCCACTTCATAGAGCGGTGGATCTCTAACCGATACTCAAGTATTGATTATGAAAAAGAGAACCCTATTCCATTTGTTGTCATAAAGACAAACCTACTTTTAGAAAAATTAAAAAATAAAAATAACCTACCTTTTCTTTCCACACCTACCCATGAACCCTTCTTTATTGAACCTTCGGCTATATTGAGTAAGTTGTTTAAATATGAAGAGCGTAAAGAAAATGTACATTTAGAAGATTTGATAGTGGCTTGCAATAGGGTTCTGAAATCTAAGATCAATAAAGAACTTGCAGAAAAATCTAAGTCACTAAAAGGTTATTATGGCGAGGCCATTCAATACCTTTTAGGAGCCACGGATAAGATCAATTTCACTAAATCAACTTTGCCGTTGTGGGCACAAATTTCAAGAATTAGAAATCCAAACAAACAATTTCCTGAATTTAAAAAATCCTATGCCGCTAATTATCATACCGTAGTTAAGCCTTTTGAAATTAGCTTTAACACAAAAGTAGATGCCAATGATTATGCAACCTGGTATAGATTAACGCTTGAAGATAATTGGAACTATTCATGGTACAATAAGGAGGTAAGATTGGTCTATGATTATGTTTTCTACAACACAGCCTCCGCCGAAAAAGGATATAGGAAAGATATAGAGAGTCAAATTTCACTTAACCCTAATTATATAGATGCGCTTCTTTGTCGATATATACCTGATACGGCATCAGGAAATGAGGTCAGCGGATTTGAGGAATGTTTATATCCCATGCGGTTTATATTGGAAAGTCAGTTGTATATTTATCATAGTGGTTGGCTATACATTGCCGCTTGTTTGCTTTTTGAAAAAAGAATATCAAGGGATCTTGCAACCGAATATATCCACCTAGCAATTTCAAGGAAAGATGATTTAGACTATCTTGCACAAACAATCGGGATACTACTAAGCTTAAAGCATGCACCCATCAATCGGTTTATAGAATATTTAGATAAGCCCACTGAATACGTAGAAGTAAAACAGTTCCAATATCAAACACTCACCCAATGTATTATGCTTATTAATAGTGACAACAAGCCACGGAATAGTAAGAAAATAATTCAGTATTATAAAGAGTGGTTAAACTTTTTAAAACTGGAAATGCCTTCAGAAGTCAAAGAAAAAATAACTAATCTTAAATAATAATGGAACTAGATTATGAATACATATATCGACAACCTTCTACCGTCTCTCATAAGAATAATGAGAAACGTTTCTCCCTTTCCTGTTGTACCGAACTCAAAGAAGATATAGATATTTCCTGCTTTTTTTATGGTAACATTATTAACGCTTATGTGGCGGCAAAATGCTTAAGTGTTTTAGCCAATACCGTATCTTCTCATTTTGCACTTACCCCTGGACAGCTAATTCATCTAAGAGACCCAATTGTTTCAGTTGGCAATCAAGAACTACGTTTTGAAGCATTTTCTTCATGCAATAGTGTTTACTCCAGAATAAATATTTTAAGCAGTGGAACGGATGGTGAATTTCTAAATTCAGGATGTACCAACATTGATTTCAACGACGAAACTATTAGAGCATTTAATGCTGTTTCTAAATCTGAGAAATTAATACTGGGTGTTGGTTCAAAAGAAGTTACATTTATCACAGAGAAGAATAAGACTACTGAGAAAAAAGTGAAACTACCGAACAGGTGGATTAAAGGTTTGGGAAATGTACAGTTGTATTTATCTGAAATGGAACAGGCTTTTAAGCTTACAAAAATTCAGGCCTTACAATTATTTAAATCTTTACCGAAGATCCCAGTTAAATCAAAATATTATCTCAACAAAGTAGGAAGCACCTTTAGATTTTCGCCAATTAGAAAATCTCAGAGTATTGAGATTGGTGGTATTCATAGACTCAATTTATTCTCTAGTCTAATCTTGTTAATTGATGGCCTGTTCATCTACACCAATAAAAACCAACAAAGTTTTGCAGTGATATTAGACTTTAAGGATATTCAAATGACTTTTTTATTCTCCAATAGCGTCTATAGAGGATTTTCTGGAGAAGGAAAACATTTGAAAAACTTATCAAATAGAATATCTGATGAGTTAATTGTTGGAATAAATAATTTATTTAAAACGAATGAGGTTTTTAATCCCACACTAATTTCAATTGAAAATGATATTGATCTCAATACGATCGATGGAATTCAATCCTCTCTATCAAGTATTGGACTTTTAGGTTATAACTTAATAGATAATAATCACTTTTACAGAAGACTTCCTTTCAAAACAGAACGTCTATTGGGCTTCAATCCTAGATTAAAAAACGCTAGAAAAATTATAGAGAATGAAGGCATTACTATTATAGAACGAAAAGCAAATTACGTAAAAGCTGCTGTAAAAGGATCTGCTGGAGTTTATCACACCGTAATATCGAATGATGAAAATTATCAATGTACCTGTCATTGGTATACAATCAATCAAAGCAATAGGGGCGTATGTAAACATATTTTGGCATTAATGATCGTACTTCAAGAATAAGGCACGGAAGCATAACAAGCCTTTATAACATCAAAAAATAAGATCTATGATGGAAATAGTCACCCCGATCTTTAACAATAAAAGTGCAACCTGACTCGATTTAATATTAAGAAGAAAAACAACATCTCATGAATTTAATTACCTCACTGGAAAATGAATTTGAGCAAATAATAGAGTACTTTAAAGCTAAAGGGGAAATGCATTCTATTGCGGAAGCCAACATAAGATCTTTTATCGAATATTTACTTGAACAGACTTCTTATACAAAAAAAAGGCTGTCAGAAATTATCTTAGACCTAAATTATGAAACTATAGAAAGAGATGAGGAATTTAAAGTATGGCCCGAAATTGAATTTTGGAGGGGTGTTGATGACTATGGTACAAGTGTAATGCTGAATTATGATGGAGGCGTTGCAGATGTTGAGGATCAAGAAAGTATCGTTAAAGGGCGTTATGATAACGATACTATTCCTCCCGATTCCATAAGACTTCAACAATCAAAGAAGCGACAAGCGATAAAGGTTGATATAACCGAATATCCAATTTCTCTTTTGGGATTTTATGAATACAGGTTTGATGAAACAGCACTATACTATGCGTGGATCGCTTATATTTGGCAAGAGGTGGAAGGACATAGATGTGGTGTCAAAGTCAGAACAGTGCAAAATAATAGCATCGCCATGTTTTCACTCAATGACTTTCTTCGAGGAGATTTTTCAGAATATATGGAAGCTGATTACGGGGATAAGCCAGAGAAACTTAGCAATCCTTTTCCTAGAAAGTTTACACTAATCGAGTTGTTTTTACGAGCTTCACAATCAAGTTATCCGTTTAACCCATTTAATACCTACTGGAGATATTTTGAGAAAGGTGATCAATTTCAAGAAATTGGTACTTATGAATTTAAAACAGGAATCAGAAATGGGCTTGTTTCAAACAACGAAGATTCTGAATTAATGAATATTACAAATCATGTAGGATCTAAAAATGCATTACTCTATATTAGAGATTTTACAAATCGAATGATCAACGAAGGATGGCGAGAAAAACTAAGACCCTTAAACTTGCCGTCGAAATTTGATGAAAAGGCCTTTCCTTTTGGCTACTGGACTGGCGTTAATTGGACGAACGACCAATCAACAAAATTAACAGAACAAGTGGTAATAGATCTAGAGGAAATCTTAGGAGTAAAATTCCCAATTAGTTACTTCAATTATTTAAGGATAACAAACGGGAGGCAACACAATTCCCGCAAGATGTTTTTTCCTATAAACGATCTTTATACGGTGCGTATGATGAAGTTTTATACAATTGAAGAATTACTTGAATTCAATAATGTCCAAACCATAAAAGAATCAGAAATATTAATAATTGGTGAAGCTATAAATAGTGATAAAATTGGAATTAATGTAAATAAGAAAAGTAAATCTTATGGAAAAGTACAAAAGATTAAAGACGGTAGAATTATTGAATGCGATTATTTTTTTGAAAAGTTTGCCAGGTATGCACAGTCCTCCCCAAAGCAGCCAGAAATTTATGCAGCGGAAGAAAACGATGCAGAATTCTTAAAGAAAAGATTAGAGGAAGGTTGGGATTATAACACAGTTTATCAGTACCAAAATGCGCTAAGTCAGGCAGCATCTCATAATTCTTACGAAGCATTAAAAGAGTTGCTAAAGGCCGGAGCAAGGCTTAAATATAAAACGTATCGCGAGCACATGAAGAGCGCTTATGATGAAAGAACGATGAGTATATTAGACGAGTATCATGAGCAAGAATAAAGTAAAGAGGAATATTATGGAAAGTCAAATTTCGAGAATCATTAAAAAACTTGATGCTCTAAAAAAGAAAGATACTCAGTTCACGACATTTGGTTCTGAAACACATCGGTATAAATTGAATAAACCTAAGTCGGAAAATGAGTTACTTGAATTTGAAGCGAGGCACGGGATTAAGTTACCAGATGGATATAGAGCATTCTTGAAGAGAATTGGAAATGGTGGAGCAGGTCCGTATTATGGTTTAGAACCGCTAGAGGATTCTACATCGGATGATTTAGATAGACCGGTAGATAAAGAATGGATCGATCCATCCAAGCCATTTAAATTTATTGAACCATGGAATGTAAATGAAGAAGATTCAACAGATTTTAATGAGGAGGAATATTTCAGTAAAGAATTAATGAATGGAGCTTTGAAGATTTCAAATTTTGGATGTGGTATATCTTTAATTGTAATCGTAAACGGAACCGAATATGGTAATATATGGGTAGATGATAGAGGCAATGACCAAGGAATTTATCCTGATCCTTATTTTAAAAACAATGGGCGAATAAATTTTTTGGACTGGTATGAATTCTGGCTAGATGATTCGTTGAAAAAAATCAACATCGATAAATCAGTGAATTTTTCATTGGAAGAATCAATCAAACAGAAATTCCTAAATCTAGTCAAGCGTATTCGAAATAAATAAATCATACATGAGCACCTATACAAAAGCAGACATATTAAAAGCATTAGACGATGAAGATGTTTACAATTTCTTCCTTGACCTAGAACACGGTTATTTTTATACAGCCGGGAGTAGAATCAATCTATATTCCGATGAAAGTCGATGGGCTATTGTATTTGAAAAAAGTGGTTTTGGGAATAGAAGCGGACGAGCTGAAATTGAGTTAAATTATTTCGGGAATTGTTTGTTGAATCTTGATAAGGCTGGATACGAGGACGCGTACACTTGCAATTCAAAATATTTAACGCTAATAACTGGAGAAGCGTTTGAGAAAATTGAAGAGGATTTTGAGTTAGTTTCTAAAAATGCAACAATAGTAAATGTTCGAGATACTGAATTGTCGATTGAACAAGACCTTGAAAAATACAAAGCTAGAGGAATCGAAATACAGGATTTCGATAATCCAAATCATCTGATAGATTTTCAGTCGCTTGTAAGATATCTTGATGAGACAAATCCTGAAGCTTTGAGAGCAACGGATGATGAATTAAGAACTTCTATTCCAAAGGATTTACCGCTTCTGATGAAAATTGACAGATGGCATCATAAATCGTATTCAGAATTTGAAGGACAGGAACCTAGTAGTTACGAAACATTTCAACTGATTGCAGATGTTTTAGTAACGAAAGATGTGAACGTCTGGAAACCAACATTAAAACCCAACAACGATTGGCGAAACTGGCCAGAGGCGGGTGGCTTATGAAAAGGAACAGCTAATATATTACTTCCTAGAAGGTATCACTGCTATTAATTAGCCTAATTCAATAGACTTGATAAATTTGCTTGTCCTCTGCAATGGCAAATAAATTTGAACCTTAAAAAGAAAAATAAAAAATGCGTAATAAGTTCATTTGTTTATTTCTAGGATTGACAGTGCTTAGTTGTGCAATAACTAAGCGGGAATTACCTGACAATACAAAATATCAGATAAGGCATACTAAGTCCATCACGTATAAAGTAATTAAAGTGGATGGTCAAATTCTTCCCGGGGAATACTACGAATATGGTGAAAAATATAAAGGCGCTGTAGTATTTCACAATTATTATGGCCAAAATGAAAGGATGATTGGGCACGAATATCTTGATGAAAACAATAAGGTGATTTCAAAATTAGAAAGAAAATACAATGAAAAGAATGAGGTAATTGAGCTCATTGAATATAACCGTAAAAGACGGAGGATGGACACGCTGAAATATCTGCGCGTGTATGAAGATGGAGTGCTGGTGCAACTTACAAAGAAATCAAAATCAAAAGAAGTGAATCATTATTTTAAATATGATGCAAGAGGAAATAAAACGGAAGAATTGATTGAAAAGCCAGCTAGAGTAGACAATAGAATAAGACGATCTAGAGAAGATCTTAAAAATGATACTATTCATAATTTTTATGATTATGATGATAAAAATAATTTAATCAAACAGCGGGTTGTCAGGCTGAAGGGATATGCTGATATATATGATTATGATGGGAAAGGAAATTTAATTAGTCAGCAAACTATAGATTCTACCGAAAATCTAATGTGGGGAGACACGAATAAATTTGACAAAAGAGGAAATCAAATCGAAAGTATATTCTATTTTGATGGAAAATTAGAATATAAAAGTTATTCAATTTACGATGATAAAAATCAAGAAGTTGAAAGTTTTGATCTTGGACCAGATGGAGTTATAGAATCTAAAGAGATATTTGAATATAACTTACAAGGTGATTGGATTAAGGCAGAATTTTATTCTTATAATCCTGAAAGAGCTCCTAGAAAAAGAAAATGGTTTTACAAATATGATGAGGAAAATAATTGGATTGAGCAGATTTATATTTTAAATGATGAACCTCAATCTTTAACTAAACGAGAAATTGATTATTACTAGAATACTATAAGTTACCAGTCAAATAGGAGAAGTTGTCATAATTAATATTGAAACAATTTGTTTTTAATTGAATTATTCTTTATCTTAGCCCGACACTCAATCACTGAGGAAATCCACCACCCGTTTTTCGATGTATAACAAGAATTATGCTGTAAGAAGTATTTTTTTGTTAAACTTTATTAATCTAAGAACTATTAACGTAGCCTGGGGCTACTTTGTATACTTTCTGATCAGGGAGGGACAGGGCAATGATGCGCTGTAAGACTGGTCTGTTATTATTTAAATAATATACTGATGCTGAATAGCAAGGAATGGGAAGAGCTGTTTACTCGTAAGGAATGGATTCTTGAATTTATCTGGATAAATTTTAGTTCGTATTTAATTGTAGATATTCGAGATGGGAAGGGTAAACCATATGATGTATCTACCAGAGGAGTTTCCAGTTTCGCTCCGGATTTTTTGAAGGATGATGGTCGGTTTGATAACCGGCAATATTGTATTTGTTTGTATAAAACTGTGCTTGAATTATCTTATAATAATTTTCCAGATTTTTTGCAACATCAATTTGGTTCTATGGAGTCTCCTCTTAATTGGCTACGGGACTTTGATGAATTGTTGAAAATAAACGAGGACTTTAGCTTGATGAAACCTTCCATGAAACGGTTTGAATTGATGAGGAAGGCTATCTCGGATGAATGTATTTTTATTTCATTTACTGGACCAGAACAAACTACTGATCTGTCTATGGACCTTTATTCTGTAGAAGAACCAGCAGAGGTGTACCATTATGTAAACAAGCTTTTAAAGGGGATAGAAGAGACTGATAACTACAAAAAGCAGATTTCAATCTGTAAGAAATACAGAGCTACTTATCTTAGAGAGGTGGATAATGCTAGTGAGTCCAGTGTCTTTATAAGGATAGTTGACAAGCTTTTAGATCCCAGGAAAGAGATTGTTAGTAAGACACGAGAAGCGGAAGTCTGGAAAGGAACTGGAAAGGCTTTGATAGAATACCATGTTTTAAATAATATGCCAAGGGACGAGGAGGGGAGGTTTATCGGATCTCCTTGTTATGCAACTGAAGCTAGATATATTTGTGATCGATACCTCAATAATAAAGGAAGGCGTTTTAAATTTGAAACAATACAAACAGGGATAGGGAGATTTGTTAGAGATTTTAAATCTAGAATTGATGCTGAAGATCAGGAAGCGCAATAATTTTATCTGCCAATTTGTAGTGTTAATAGTATTTAGGAATATTGTAACAATATTCTTTATTGAAAGAATTAGTGCTGTTTTTGTTTGGAAAATGTTAAAGTTTGGCATTTATTAAAATTTTAGCCTTTTAAAATCCCAATTTTTATTTTGAAGTTATCTCTGGTGAAATAGGGGAGATGAAGCATTTTAAAGTAATAGGAAGAAATTGAATGTAGATGAGTTGTTTTTGTTGATTGGGATAAATTGGGATTTGGACAAGATATGATTATTGTTATTCTGAAAAATCTGGATAATTTCGATTTTGAACCTGTTTTAGTTAGTTTAATTTATCGTTAGTTGTTTTGGATGTAAAATTCACGATTGTCTGTTTTTTGGGATTTTAAAACAAATTATTTTATTTAACTTGCTTCTGTCAACGTATTTATTTTACACTAAAACATACTTACCATGGAAGCAATTATTCTATCTAAATCTGACTTTGAGGCAATTAAGAACACCTTGGAAGAAATGAAGGAGCACTTAAAAAACATTACTTCTCCAGCGGAACATTTTATTGGTACGGAAGATTTTGCCAAGTTAATGGGAGTATCTACTCGTACCGCTCAGGTATGGAGAGACGAGGGCAAAATTGGCTTTTCCCAAATGGGTAAGAAGATTTATTATCGGATGTCTGATATTGAGGATTTTCTGGCAAAGCACTATCAACCGCCGACCATCGAGGAATGAGCTATGCCAGTTATCTTCAGGTAATCCAATAGTTCTAGTTTTCTAATTATCAATTTTTTCAATCTCATTTTGCTTTGATGCACATCAAGGCCCGGGCGGACCATGCTTTGTCCCATGGTCCGTCCTATTTCAAAACTTCTAAAATCAATCATCATGTCTGTCATAACATTTTACAATTATTATAATCGACCCAAAAAGATGATACCGCTCATCAATGTTTTAAATCAAATCAAGACGGG
>Ga0115031_1003890_pt1 | contig 11055 bp, 9 predicted proteins | sample Maine_Asex4_meta_FD_87301 | JGI IMG/M metagenome (GOLD analysis project Ga0115031, IMG submission 87301) | Marine algal microbial communities from Maine, USA - Maine_Asex4_metaG | ecosystem: Host-associated > Algae > Red algae > Unclassified | place: Maine, USA | collected 2015-01-05 | reverse complement strand
CGTTCTCCCAAAAATCCCGCACTCCAACAGTTGCAAAAGAGTTCCAAATCGGCCTCTACGACCCCGCAGAGGCCGATTTGGAACTCTTTTGCAACAGTTGGAGTGCGGGATTTTTGGGAGAACAGCTGTACACGTATGTCAACCAAGGCTCTCATTTCAGTGCGAGGCGCCAGCCTCGTACAATTATGCTGCGGCGGCTTATTCGTGTGGGAATAGGCATCGGATGCCGCTGACCCACGCGCAGCGCGCCAGGCTCCGCACAGGGGCAGTGGTGCTGGGAGAAACTTGGGCGTAAGATAAATACCACTAGGAACACCACCTTCAAGAGGTGTCTGCGCTCCTCTCTGTAGTTTGTCAGTGGCTCCGACCCTTGATGAGTTGTCAGTCGTTGTCCACGACGCTCGCCTGTTCCGCTTCTGGCTTGGAATGCTCGTTGACTTTGGGGTCACATCCGATAGAAAAATCGGGAACCAATCCTATGACACGACCATTTCACCGGCCAAGCACATGCTCAGTCAAAATTTCTGTGTCCATCAGTCAACTTTTGAAGCTCGAACATGAAAATCCCTCGTTGGGGGTTCGTTGGTCGCCAACAAGCCCAAACACCTGGACCTGCCGTCCGGCCACTCGCCGCGTCAGCAGGCGCTCGGGTAGCGTTGGTGTCGACAGCTTTTTCGATGATACAGCCGTCTCAAAAGAGTTTTAAATGGGCCTCTACGACCCCTCAGAGGCCGATTAGGAACTCTTTTGCAAGAGTTGGATTGCAGGATTTTTGGGAGAACGGCTGTAGGGACGATGGCACTCCATCGACGCTCCCCAATCATCGTGATGTCACACCAGTGGAGCGATGGTCACCACCAGGGGGATGCCCAAGACAGAGCGTGATGCCACGAGGAGCGACGTGACAAAAATCACCGGCAACATTGGTGCAACAGAGGCGACGGGCGACGCATATGGCAAGGCTTTTAGGTTGAAGATGAGACAACGACATCGAGAGAAAGGACTGGAAACCCATCGACGGCCTATTTGGACGGGACGCCCATCCCAGCGTTCTGCCCCATTTTAGGGGTCACATGATGGAGATTGATGGAACTAATCGATGGGGGGAACGTTGATGGACGCCGACCCGGGTCCGTCGGAGCTGACGGTTAAGTCAAAGCACAATTGACGACGACCAACTTACCAATGCTAAGAAGTGTGCTTCGTCAATTGCATTCGCAGTGGTGCCGGCTGGCCGTCCTCCCGGCGGACTCCACATCCGGCGCGGTGAAGTCGAAGCGATGGCGGAGACACGATGTACATAAGGTGATCCCGACGTGGTGCCGGCCCTCACCAACGTTGGGACGAGGAATACTTACAAGACACTATGCATGTCACGATTTTGTTTTGCACTCTCATGGCGATTTGCGGTGCGCTTCGTGGTGCTCAGCGCTTTCACATGTCGCCAACTCCGCGCGATTTTCCAGACGAAGCCTTGTGCTATCGGCATCCGCCGGCGCGAACAAGAATGTCGCCGATTTGGTCGAGACGATGACGAGGCGGAAACAATCTGCCTGACTTAGATCACAATTACGAGAAGCAGCGCATGTTGATGTGCAGGACAGCAAGTATCTGATGTCGAGCCAGTGTCGATGACATCATGTCCATCGAAAGTTTGCACGGGAATTCGGATGCCCCCATCAACGGCTCCCTTCTCCGGTCAATTTCGATGCGCTGATGGGGGTTGATGGGGTTCGATCGGTACTGCATTGGATAGCAATCCAGTTCTTCTTGTCGATGTCGGTCGTCTCTTCGAAGCTGGGGCCTTGTCGGTGCTCAGCGGTATCAGGAGCGAAGAATGAAAGATGTGCGAGTCTGCGGGCGGTCATTTGTCGGACTGGGCAAAGGTCGGCCTCGTGTAGTGCCAGTGGGTTTCTTGATGTATGACTGCTCACCGCGAGGTAAACAATCATCGTTGGCATGATGCCACCACTCACAATCCTGTTTGCTCAATCTATTTATTGTATGCACATCCTTGTGCCGGTCGCGCATCCCTGCGGGTGGATTCAGGCGCACGCGAGGTTTCTCTTAAGATCGGCTCGGTGCGGGGAGCGTGGTGGTGGCTGCACGCTCTGCGGAAGTGTGCCTGAGTAGGGTTACCAGCACGGTGGAGTTGAGCGCGAAGGTGCTGTGCGGGCTTCGTCCGATTGCCGGACGGGGTGATGGCCTGCTCATGGTGGACCTGTCTTGGCTGCAGCGCTGATGAGCGTGCTCGTGGCGCTTCGCCGGCGGTGGCGACGGCTTCTGCTGAGGTGTCAACGTCAGCCGATGTCGACAAGCCGTGTACCTCTCCAAGAAGCAAGCACAATGTGTACGAATCGGTGGGTCTGTCGTCATCTGCTCTCTCCGCTACTCCATTGTCATCAGCAGCCGTGGGTGCCAGTCGAGGTGATGGCACTGAGAGAGCCTTTCCGATGGTGGCTGGCGCTGGCACCGAGCACCTCCCGTCTTTTGATGGTGGCGGGGGTTATGATGCCGCTGACAAGGTCGCAGGCGTGGTGAGCTGCGGGCACACCGACGGGCGTGACCAAGTGCCGGGGAGGGGTTACTCGCTGACGACTTTTCGGGTGGTGTCATGCGTACACCCCAATCGCAACGTAGTGCCAGGCGCCGAGGTGCACGCGTGCCTTGGCCGCAACGTCTACGTGCTATGGAGCAGTTCCCGGCGCGGGGCGCCGGCGACGGTTGATGCCTTCCGCGCGGCTAGCCCGTTGTGCATTGTCTTGGAGCGGGGGGCTGGTGAACTACGGGTGGCGAGCGAGGAGGAAGGCGCAGCCGGTAGTGGGCTGCACACCAACCGCCTGCTGTTTTTGAGAGGCAAGGAGCGCAGCTCCACTTCCAGCGTTCAAGGTATGTCGGACGTGCGACTGCTGCTCGAGGCGCCGTCGGCGGGCATCTGCACATCCTGGGCGATGGCTGGGGGATCTCTACTAACCCCATGGGAGGCACTGGTGGGTGCCAGCTTGAGCGGGTGGTCTGACGCGACGGCGGTGCATGAGCTGCTGATGTCGGCGTTACCACCGCTCCCAGTGGCCGCGGACGACCAGCTGAGCACCACATCAAGGATACTAGGGCGCCGCGGACGGCACTTTGTGCTCCACGCGCAGCACTGGCTGGCGCCGTCGGCCTCTGTCGGGCTGAATGGTGCGAGCGCCGTCGGCCAAGTGGCGGACGCTGTCGACCAAGTCAGTTGCGTGCCGGTCGTCGGACCTGTACTGCGCCTGTGTCTCCTCGTCGTTCAAGTCGGGGCTCTGGCTGTGTTAGCAGACGGCCATGACGCTCGGCGCAAGGACGCAGTTCAGAGGTGCGAGGCCATAGCCTTGGACGTGCTCTGCCGCATCTTTGAACAACTGCGCAAGGACCCAACCGAGTTTGGAGCTGCGTTTATTGAGCAGCTGTGCTCTTTGATGGCTCAAGTTGAGATAATTCTGGAGCAGGTGGAGGCGACTTTCTTCATGACGCCCGTCATGGACATGATGGCGGACGCTCTCGTGCACGGGTGGGAGCAGCAGCTCAAGGACATCCATGACAAGCAGATCATCTCGAGCGTGCACAGTGCGGTTGGCCGTGCGGTTGACCGGGTGGAGCACAGCGTGGATGGGATGATGAGGCGGGTGTCCGAGCTGGGGCGAAGCCTAGCGGGAAGTCTCCCCGTAGAGCAGGACCTGTCTATGTACGAGGTAGGCTGGCGGCCCCCCGTCCTGGACGAGGATCACGTGGCGGGCGTTCATAAGCATGGCCGTGTCGAGTTTGACATTGTGTCGATGCTCGAGGGCTATGCGAGTGGAGAAGCCACCAAGGCCCCTCGGGTCGGCGTGTACGGCATTGGTGGTTGTGGCAAGTCGACTGCCTGTGCGGAGGTGGCCACGTGCGAGCGGGTGCGTGCACTGTTCCCGCGGGGCACGATCTGGGTGCAGCTCAACGAGACGTCTACCTCGGAGACAGTCGTCGCTGCCGTGTTGGCGCTGGTGTACCACCTGTGCGGGGAGGCCGCAGTCAAACGCTGTCTGCGGCTGACGGGACGCAAGGACTTTGTAGCAATGGCTGCTTCGGACGTGCAGGCGTCCTTGATGGCGGATATGTCGAAGTGGCTGGTTATCGTCGATGACGTGCGCTACGAGCAGGTCGGTATGCTGAAACAACTGCTGCTGGTCGTGTCGCGGGCCACCCCGGTGTTGTTCACCACGCGGTCCGAAGTGGTCGTCACTTTGGTCTCGGGCGCGGCGCGGTTGGCAATTAGCTCCTGGCCGGAAGAGGATGCTCGGGCGCTGCTGGCCAGAGCTATCGGTAAGACGCCATCCGAGAGCGAGCCCGTGTTTTCGGCGGAGGAGGAAACGGCGTGGGTACAGCGGGTGCTCGACCTGACGCAGCGCCATGTTCTGTCCGTGAGCATCGTCGCGGCCCTCCTCTCGGCCCACTGCGGAAAGTGGCGGCCGGTAGTGGCGGCGCTGGAGCACCAATGGACGGACCCCTCCTTTCAACGTCCTTTGACAGACCTGAACCCGATGCGCTCCGTGCGAGCGACTCTAGACACGAGCCGAGTGCTACTCCCCGACGACGAGTACCGGAGGGCTTTTGCAGCTGTTGGTATCTTGCCCGCGAACGAGCAAATTGGTATGCACGTTCTTGGTCGCTTGTGGCGACCGCAACTCGGTGTCGTCGGTGGTGCGGCTGAGGTGAGTAGCCTTTCACGCCCACCCAGGCCGTGTGTTGGCGGGGAGGCGGTCCACCCTGGCGCTCTTCGGCTCGTGGATGCGCTCGTGCGGGCCGGGCTAATTCATCAAGAGGTCGCTGACGGGGACCTAGCGGGCGCGGTCGTTCATCCGGTTGTCTGTGGCTATGCCCACAGCTTGTTGGGTGCGGACATAGTTGCCGCCCATCAACGGCTGTTGGACGAGTACGCTAGAGACTGTCCTGCCGACGGCACGGACACTCATGGGTGGCTTGGCTACCATTTTTGGGCGACAGCTGACGACGGCTACTGGTACAACAACGTGGCGCGGCATGCGGCGGCAAGTGAGGACGTCCTTGCACTGGCGTCTTTGGTGACTGATGAGTGGTACGCTGCTCGTGCGCGGACGAGTTCTCTCGCTGGGCACGAGGCTGATGTGGGCTTGGTGCTTGCGTCGCTGAGTGCTATCATTGATGATGCAGATCACTCGGTGCACGAATCCCCGGTACTGTTGGGTGCCGCACACTGGGGTCTGGCCATGGCCTTCCTCCATCGCAAGGGGTGCATGACGGCAGCAAACCAGGAGGCTGCCTTTATCCTGCTTCGGCGAGGCTTGGATGAGGTATCGCGAGCCGCTGCGCCGTCACTATGGGCCGAGATGCAGAACGACTTGGGCAACGTCTACTCGTACCGGGTCAATGGCGACAAGGCGGCCAACTTCCAGAAAGCGGTTCGCTGTTACTACCACGCGCTGGAGGTGCGGACGCATGAGACGCTTGCCTGGGCAGAGACCCAGCACTGCTTGGGTATGGCGTACGCAGATCGGGATGGCGGTGACAAGGCGGCAAACATGGAGGAGGCGTTGGCGTATTTCCGGCGCTCCCTAGACGTGCGCGCGCGGCACGTCGCGCCGCTGCAATGGGCCGACACGAACCTCCACATGGGCGCGGCCTACACTGAGCGGGTGGACGGCGGAAAGGCAGCCAATATGGAGGAGGCGATGGCGTGCTATCGGCGCGCCCTCGAGGTGTGGACACGTGAGACGGTGCCGCTGTATTGGGCAACGGCGCAGCACAGCATGGGCAGGGCGTACACTGAGCGGGTGGATGGCGACAAGGCGGCCAACTTGGAAGAGGCGGTGGCGTGCTATCGCCGCGCTCTCCTGGTGCGGACTCGAGACGCAGTACCGCTTCCATGGACGACCACCCAGCGTTGTCTGGGTTTAGCACTCGCGGAGCGAGTCGAAGGCGACAAGACCGTCAACTTGAAGGAAGCGGTGGCGTGCTTCCGGCGCGTCGTGGACGTGCGGACGCGGGAGACAATGCCGCTGGAGTGGGCCGCGATGCAGCTCAAGCTGGCCGACATTTATAAGCTGCTAATGGACGGCGACAAGGACGCCAAACAAGCGAACAAGGAGGAAATGATGGCGTGCTACCGCCGCACGCTCGTGGTGTGGACGCGGGAGACGGCGCCAAATGCTTGGGCAGAGACGCAGAACCGCATGGGCGTGGCGTATGCGCAGGTGGTGGACGGCGACAAGGCGGCAAACCTAGAGGAGGCGGTGGCGTGCCACCAGCGCGCTCTCGACGTGTGGACGAGGGAGGCGGCGCCGTTGCACTGGGCCACGACGCAGGTCTACCTGGCCCACGTTTTCAAGTTGCAGGTGAGCGGCGACAAAGAGGCCAACAAGGCCAAGATGGAGCAGATGAAGGCGTGTTTCCGCTGCGCTCTGGAAGTGTGGACGAGAGAGTCGGCGCCGACTTCCTGAGCTGATACACTGTACGGGATGGGCACGGCGTGTGCGCTGTGGGTGGGCGGCGACGAGGCGGCAAACATGGAGGAGGCAGTGGCATGCTACAGGCGCGTCCTCGAAGTCTGGACGCGGGAGGCAGCGCCGCTGGAGTGGACAACGACGCAGCTCAATCTGGCATTCGCGCTCAGGCGGCAGGCCAGCAGCGACGCGGCGGCAAACATGGAGGAGGCGTTGGCATGCTACCGGAACGCCCTCGAGATTGTGACGCGGGGGTATGATGCGCAGCTATGGGCCAAGGTGCAGTTCAGTATGGGCACAGCGTACGCTGAGAGAGTGTACGGCGACAAGGCGGCCAACTGGGAGGAGGCAGTGGCGTGCTACCGGCGTGCACTCGAGGTGCGGACGCGGGAGGAGATCCCGCAGTTGTGGGCCAATACCACTTGGAGAATGGTGATCGCCCTTCAAGGTGCCGAGCACTGGGTGGAGGCATTGGAGAGCCCGCGCTCTGCAGGCCTTCGGGTGCGAGTGGAACAAGTGGGACGAGATGGAAGCCTCTCTCGTCACCCGGGTGGCGCAGCTGGAACCCGAGGTTGCGCTACCATCCAACTCGCGTACCGTCAGCGATCCTCTACCTGGCGTTGACGACGACGGTTTGGCCGCGTGACTACACACATGGTGCCGCTGTCGGCGGGCGCGGTGGACCGCGCGGCGGTGGAGGTGAAGGTGTGGTGGCGCGGAAGGTGGGTTGAGCTCCTCAGGTTGGAGCTGCTTCACCACCCGTTGATGATTGAGAGTCGGAAGTGAATGCGCGTGTACGACGGGCGGGAGTTGGTTGGACCACGCCGTTACTCTGGCGCCTCGGGGCCGCGGCGGCGTTCAAGAACGAGCTGCAGACGGAGGAGGCGTCGCTCTCATGATTGCACACGCATGGCAAAAGGACCAGCTTCCGATGCATTTTGATGATGCAATGGCGGGTGAAAAAGTACCCACAATCACCCCACGCATCGCATATCGAAGGTGACCACACCCGCACGTACCCGCCCATGAGCTCACACCCTCTTGTTCCCTCCAGGCGGGTACCACGCGCGCACAAGTCGAGGACAATGGTAGCAGCGAAGGCGGAGGGGGCGCCCAAAGCCGCCGCCACATCAGCTGGGGCAGCGACGGCGCGCATCTCTCGCCCTCACGGGCCCCCGCCCCCGGCGACGCCAACGTCCGACGCGTCTGGCACCAGCAGCAACTACGCGGCGGCCACGACCATAGCGTGGCGGAGCGGCGCGCTGTCCACTCCCAGTAGCTCCGCCCACAGCACCAGCGCGCACCCGTATGGTCGCTGGGTGCTTGCCGCCTCGGCGACCACGTCGACAGCGGTGGCGAGAAGCGGCCGGCGCGTGGAAGGCACGAGTAGTAGGCCACAGCCAGCCAACGACACTGAGGCGGCCGCCGCAGCAGCGGCTCCGACAGACGCGGTTGGGGTACGACCGAGGGCCACCAGAGCCGGCGGCGAGGGCGGGGGGGCGCTGACAACGCCAGCGGCCAGCCAAAACGCGCCCGCAGCGCCCAAGTGATTCCGGCGACGGCTGCCACCACCACCGTCGTGTCTCTCGCGCCCACCACCGGCTGCCGTCGGCCGCCCGTCGCACCCCCGTCGGTCACCGAGACGACGGCTTCGACGATGCGACCCGCCGACTCCCCCCCTCCCCCCCGGGCCGCGTCGCAGCCTCTATCGCCCGCGGGTGGCCATCCCAGCAGGCAGCATCGCAGAGATAGCGGCGCACAACCGGACTGTCATCAATGCGGCCGAGAGAGGACGACGGAAGTTAGGCGGAAGAGGGGGCTGCCCGCCGTCACCGCCGTCGCTGCCGCCGCCGGCGCCGCAGCCATGGCTGTCGCCTACACCCGGCGCCCCCTCCGCTGGCGGGCGCACCCCCAACAAGCCACCAAACAATGTCGTCCCCACCGCCTGCGCGGCCGCGTCGACCGCGGCCGCCGCCGCCGGCACGGCGACCATGTCGGGCGGCTCAACCTCGTCCCACCATGGTCGACGCCATCACCCCCCCCCCACCGACTGCGACGCCCCCGTGGCCACCCCAGCTCCGCCAGACGCCGCCATGGGACCTCCGCTACCCGCATTGCGATCGCGAAGGTGGCCACGACCGCCAATTGGCGCGTGATGAAACCAGGTCCCAGACGGGGCCAGACGCAGAGCGGGAGCTGCGGGGACACCGACGCAGCGCATGGCAGCCTGCTCGGAACGCCATTCTGTTCTGGCGGCTGTGACAGACACGGCGGCGGCGGAGCAGCCGCTCACTCGACGAGATTTCTGTTGAGGAAAGTTTTAGGTGCACAGCCCCAGGGCCCTGGGTCGCCCGCGTGCGCCAGAAATGGGCGGACCACCTGCGCAGTGGTGCTTAGGCCCAATCTACACGGCGCGTGCACGGCGTGCTCAGACACGAGCTAGCCAATGGGAGCGCTTCGTTCCAATCACACCCCAATCAAGCTAATTAGAGCAAGCCCAGCGGTGCGGATCCTGCACCATATGACACTTTAGTGCAGCACCAACTGTGGCGGCTACTGTATCTCCCCATATGCCTTGGGGTGTTTTTTTCTTTGAATGCCCAGGGGTGCCTTGATTTGATTTTGACCATGACAGCGGTATATTTCTATAATTGAAAAAGTGTACACTCTGGATGGGGTATTTGATTCGATCAAATGCACGCAGGCGATACTTGGTGGCGATCACGAGATTGCCGCGCCAAGTTGACGCTTGGTCCTGGGTAGGGTTGCTCAGAACGCCCGGGGCGTCGTCAAGGGCGTCGTCAAGGGCGTCGTTAAGGGCGTCACCAGGGCGTCATTTGGGCGTCGTGCGCCCCTAACGCCCCAACTCAAAAGGGCGTCAACAAGGCGTCGCGAAGAGGAAGTTTTCAGGGGGGGCCACATGATTCAGCAGGTGGCGGCTGTGCACCTTGGTTGGGGACAGGCACCCAGTCTGGACACAAAAATGATATATGAGAGCACGATATGGGTGCTACTTGAACGTTAGGGCGAATATTGAGGGTGCTACTTGGGGCGTCGTGAGGGCTTTTTGGGTGCCTAATGGGGCGTCATTAAGGCGTATTATCCGTCGCGCGCCCCTGACGCCCCCGAAATAGGGGCGTCGTGTGCAACCCTAGCCCTGGGTGCCCCGCGCGCTGCTTGGTCGCGTGAGACCGTGCAGTCTACCGCGGGGCGCTCTTCGTGCGATCACAGCTAATCCGTCGGATGTGGCTTCATACTCGTTGCTGTGGTACAACATGTCTCGTGTTCCTCCTCCTCCCTGTCCGTCACACACGCCCCGCCCCCCCCCCACGCAGTGCCACAGCACAACCTATACACTATCCACGCCGACGCCTATCAACCTGCGCAATCACAGGCTCACTCCCCTCAGGCCACTCCATTCCCCACAGAAACTGCACCACCTTCTCACGACAAGCAGGAGCTCCGCGCCCGTCGAGGTGCCCGGCACAAGGGCGGGAGAACCACCAGGGTCACAGTCACCGTCCCGACCGACTGACCATGACCGGAACACAGCCAGCGAACCGGCCGGGCAAGGGGACAGCAAGACAAGATGAGCCGACTGCGACGTGCGCGATGAGCAGGCGGGGGGGGGGGTGATAAGAAAGCTGGGGAAAGCGGGAGCAACTACATATTAATAGGAGTGACGAGGGCAACCGGCGACTGCAGCTCTCATAACATGTGCACGTCGACGACACGCTGTGTCATCCGACCGCTGCAGTCTCCACAAGATTCGCGGCAGACTGAATCTCTCGCTGCTCACAATTAGTGGGGTATGTCTTCAAGGCGTATCTGCTGTACTGCAAGTACGGGACCGTCTTTACAAAAATGTTCTTGCAGTTAGCCAGCCATTGCCAGACGGCTGAGAGGCGCGTTGACCGTTAGCCGTGCTCCACGTCACGCTTCCTGACGTGTGGGGCTCACATGTGCCCGGCGAATCTGAGGCTTCCGCTTCCCACAGATCCGTGGCTGCTGCGCCCCACACATCCGTGGTTCCGCTATCAGCTTTGCGCCACCGAACGTCCTGGCATCACGAGGCCACGAACGTCCCTGCAGGGCCGCCACAGTCCCCCTACAGCACCGCCACACAGCGGCGCCGCCGCTCTGCAGCACTGCAGGGGGGCACGGAGAGGTATAAAACCGGCGGCGGCTGCCCCGCCCCACTCCGTTTTCGATCGCCATCGTCGCATTACCGTCCTCCGACACCCGCCCCCTCCACCCACCGCCCCCGCCCCATTCCCCGCCCGTCACCTGGCACCCCTTTCACTCGGCACTCGCCCCCCACCTCCACCCCCCCCACCCTGTATCCCCCCTCCACCCGGCCCCCCCCATCGCTCCACATCTGCGATCCCCTCCTTCCCACGTATGTCATTTTCCTGATCGCACCCATATGGTTTTCCTCTGATGCAACCATGCGAACATGTACTGTAAGTCTCGCATCATCGTACATTTATCCCCCATGTCCCTATCCCCCCCATGTCCCTATCCCCCCCATGTCCCTATCCCCCCCATGTCCCTATCCCCCCCATGTCCCTAT
>Ga0115031_1003889_pt1 | contig 11057 bp, 7 predicted proteins | sample Maine_Asex4_meta_FD_87301 | JGI IMG/M metagenome (GOLD analysis project Ga0115031, IMG submission 87301) | Marine algal microbial communities from Maine, USA - Maine_Asex4_metaG | ecosystem: Host-associated > Algae > Red algae > Unclassified | place: Maine, USA | collected 2015-01-05 | reverse complement strand
TAAGATTGAGCTTCAGGTGATGGCCATTAGTCGTAGCGTGTCCCAGTCCACCAACTACGCCGTTGTACTGGGTGAACTGAGTGGCCCCCGCCGCCTTCCCGTCATTATTGGCAGTACGGAAGCCCAGGCCATCGCCATCGCCATCGAGGGCATGCAGGGGCAACGCCCCCTTACCCATGATTTATTCAAGAATACGCTGGAAACCCTGCGCACTGAGCTGCGGGAGGTCATCATCAGCGATTTGCGGGAGGGCATTTTCTTCGCCCGCCTGGTGCTTGACCGCGACGGCGAAATCAGCGAAGTAGATAGCCGCACCAGCGACGCCCTTGCCCTGGCCACTCGTTTTGAATGCCCGATCTATACTTACGACAACATCCTCGAATCCGCTGGCATCGTGCTCGACGCCGATGAAACGAGCCAGGAGGATCAGGAAATGGAATTGGCTGATCGCCAACTTCCAAAAAAGCCGCAGGAGAGCCTTTCCAGCTTCAACGTCGGTGAACTCAACCACATGCTTGAAGAAGTTCTGAATCAGGAAAACTACGAGCGGGCCGCCGAGATTCGGGATGAGCTGAACCGACGGAAGTCGAACTAAGCCTTTATCTACAACTGCTCCACCTTCAGCCCCCGGTCCACTTTACGGATCAGGCCGGCAAGAACTTTCCCCTTGCCCCCAACTTCTACGTAATCCGTCAGGCCGGCAGCCATCATGTTCTGGATCGTTTGGGTCCAGCGGACGGGGCTGGTGAGCTGATCGATCAGCTTTGCCTTTATAATGGAAGGGTCCGCACTCGGCTGAGCGTCGGTGTTCTGGTAGATCTCGCAAGCTGGTGGGCGGAAGTGTGCCTCATCAATGGCAGCCTTCAGCCGGTCCTGGGCGGGCTGCATGAGCGGACTGTGAAAGGCGCCGCCTACGGGAAGTGGCACGACGCGCCGGGCGCCCAGGTCAGTCAGAATTTTGCTCGCTTTTTCTACGCCTTCCACGGAGCCGGAGATGACGAGCTGGCCGTTGGTGTTATAGTTAGCGGGCACCACTACTTCTTCGAGGGCGGCGCAGGCGTCTTCAATGATGCTGTCGTCCAGGCCAAGTACGGCGGCCATGGTTCCCGGTACGGCATCCGTAGCGGCCTGCATGGCCAGGGCACGTTCCGCCACCAGGCGGAGCGCGGAGGCAAAATCGAGGGCACCAGCAGCTACCAGAGCAGAAAATTCTCCGAGGCTGTGCCCGGCAACGGCCGTTGGCTGTTCTATTTCTTCGGCCACCAGGTAGGAGATGGCGGAGTGCGTAAAAATAGCGGGTTGGGTGATTCGGGTTTCCCGAAGCTCTTCTTCACTGCCTTCAAACATTACTTTACTCAGAGAATACCCCAGCACATCATCCGCCTGGCGGAACAAGGCTTTAGCCTCGGTGCTTAAGTCAAAAAGGTCTTTGCCCATGCCACTGAACTGGGCGCCCTGTCCGGGAAATACGTATGCTTTCATGTTGGTCGGTTTTGTTTTTCCGCCGCAAGGTAGGAAATATAGATTTTTGACTTTTTCACGATTCATTTCATTGCTGCACGGCTTACCTTCACCGCATGCAAAGAACACTACGCTTGGTGGGGCTTTTGGGGGCAATAGTGGTCGCACTGGGTGCCTTTGGAGCCCACGGCCTCAGGGCCCTCATCTCTCCTGAAGCACTGGTAACTTACGAGACGGGCGTCCGTTACCAGTTTTACCATACGCTGGCCATCGGGCTTTTGGTTGCGCTGTCCGGCAAAAGCTGGATCAACGACAAACGACTGCGGCAGGCAGCCATTTGTTTTTCGGTGGGTATTTTGTTGTTCTCAGGCTCGCTGTATATGCTTGCGCTGCGCGAAGTCCACGGCCTGTCGGTTGGCTTTCTGGGGCCGGTCACTCCGCTGGGTGGCGTCTCTTTTATTGCCGGCTGGGCATTGTTATTTCTCGCTCCGCGTAGTTATGCTTAACTAATTTACCTACCATGAAACACTACCTTATATATGTTGCCTCGCTGAGTCTGCTGCTGGCAAGCGGCTGCGGCTCGCTTTCAGCCCCCAGTATTCAGCCCCGTGTATATAATATTACCCAGGAAACGGATGCGGGCGACGGAGCGCAGGTGCAGGGAGAGGATGGAACAGCAAAGATGGCCAGCACCATCGCGCCCTACAAGGCGCAGCTGGACGCCAAGATGAATCGCCAACTGGCAACACTCGCTACGCCTCTCACCAAGCAAGGTGCCGAAAGCAGCATCGGTAACTGGATGGCAGACCTGATGATGGCTGCTGCTATCGACCGGTTCGTGGGCAAAGACATCTCTTTTGCCACCGCCAACTCCGGTGGTATCCGGGTGCAGGAGATCGGGACGGGGCCGCTGCTCGTTTCGGAAATTTACGAAATGATGCCCTTCGACAATGAGCTCGTACTGCTGGATCTTTCCGGTGCGGAGCTGAAAGCCTTCATCAGCCACATTGCCAACTCAGGCGGTTGGCCGGTGAGCGAAGAGTTGAGCGTAAAGCTGACCAAAGACAAGCTGCTGGTCAACGTCTCCGGCAAGGAGATTGACCCCGCCGCCCGCTACCTGGTAGCGACGGTAGATTACGTTGCCAACGGCGGCAGCGGCTCTTCGATGGTGAAGGGCAAACCCCAGATCGCCAGTAATGAGAGGGTCCGCGATCTTCTTATCGAATTTGCCGCCAAAGCAACGGCACCCATCAGCGTAAAAGCGGAGGGCAAACGCATGTCGTTGCGCAAATAATTACGGGAAACTACCCAGCCGTTTTCATTGCTCTTTTTCCCTTTCTCTGCACCCGCGCGCCGCCGCCCGCCTCCTAAAATAAAACATCATGAATCGTCGCTTCTTCATTCGTAAAGCTGCCGTTGGTGGCGGACTGTTGATGGTCCCCGGCATGGCCTCCGCCTCGCTCCTCAAAAAATCTCCCCGCCTTACCATTCTGCACACCAATGACTGGCACAGCCGGATTGAACCCTTCCCGGACGATGGTGGCCGGAACGCCAACCGCGGTGGTGCCATCCGCAGAATGCGCCTCATTCAACAGGTTCGGGCAGCGGAACCCAACGTCATTTTGCTCGACAGCGGAGACATCTTTCAGGGCACTCCCTATTTCAACTTTTTTGCCGGCGAACTGGAAATGAAGCTGATGAGCCAGATGGGCTACGATGCTTCCACCATTGGAAATCATGACTTTGATGCCGGAATGGAAAACCTCGTTACCCAATTAGGCCACGCCAACTTCCCGATGCTCTGTGCTAACTATGATTTCAAAGGCACGCCCCTGGAAGGAAAAACGCTGCCTTATAAGGTCTTTAATCGCGGCGGCGTAAAAATTGGGATCTTTGGCCTGGGCATTGAGCTCAACGGCCTCGTACCGGACGAGCTCTACGGTAAAACGGACTACCAGGACCCACTGGACCGGGGGCACGCAACCGCCAGTCTGCTGCGTAACGACAAAAAATGCGACCTCGTCATCTGCCTGAGCCATCTTGGATACAAATACCGGGAAGACAAAGTAGACGACATCGAGCTGGCGGCAACTTCTACTGATATTGACATCATTCTGGGCGGCCATACGCACACCTTTTTGGACGCTCCAGTAGAGGTGCCGAACGTAAAAGGTGAGCCCGTGGTCGTCAATCAGGTAGGATTCGGCGGATTACGGTTGGGGCGGATGGACGTCACCTTCCCCGGAGGGAGCCTTCGTCGCTGCGTAGCTTGCAATAATTTGCGGGTATAAATTGTTGTTTAATCACTAACTGCTTATGACAAAGTTGCCAATTTGGCGGGGAAAGCCTGCCAAAGATAATTCTGAAGAAATAAGCAGTGATATACTTGCGCGGGTGCCCCTTTTCTCCTCATATTTGCTGTCCGCCGTTAGAGCAGCGGCGTTCGGAGTACAAACGCTTTACCAAGGATTCTACCCTATGACTGGAATAACCAGACACCCAATCCTCACCCACTAAGCTGAATCACTCCACTGGATTAACTTACTGACCTTCAGAAACTTTTACTTCTAACTCGTCCGGCTTAACACACCTGACGGGAACGCTATAACCGTGCAACTGGGATACAAAATGGATCACACGCTTATCTGGAACAATTGTCTGCAAAATATTCGACAGTCCGTCGACCCCCAAAGTTTTCAAACTTGGTTTGCCCCAATTCGTCCGGTAGCGTTAGAAAGCAATGAGCTCACGATTCAGGTTCCCCATCGTCTCTTTTATGAGTGGTTGGAAGAGCATTACATCGACGTACTGAAGACCAGCCTCAACCAGGCCCTCGGCACCTCTGGCCGGCTACAGTACCGGATCAATCCTAATCGCCAGGACAATCCTCAGGCGACCCAGAAAAAAAATGGCAAATCCGCTACCCGCGTCCCTGGTCATCAGCCTACCCCGGGCAATCCTTTTGTCATCCCCGGTGTGAAGCGGCCGAAGATTCCCTCTAATCTGGATCCTCGTTACACCTTTGATAACTTTATTGAAGGAGACTGCAACAGCCTTGCCCGTAACGCCGCCAAAGCAGTTGCTGACAATCCCGGCAACACGGCCTTTAACCCGCTTGTGATTCACGGCAATGTAGGACTTGGCAAAACGCACCTCTTACAGGCCGTTGGAAACTACATCAGTAAAAAATTTCCCGAGAAGGCGGTGCTCTACGTCAGCACTGACACTTTCACCAACCAGCTGGTCAGTTCCATCGGCTCCAACACCACCAACGACCTGGTGAACTGGTACCAAAATGTTGACGTCCTGCTGGTAGACGATATACAGCAGCTGGTAAAACGTAAGAAAACCCAGGACGTATTCTTCAATCTCTTCAACGTTTTGCGCCAAAATAACAAGGCCGTCGTTATGACCTGTGACCGCCCGATCATTGAATTAGACATCGAAGAACGCCTGCGCAGCCGTTTTCAGTGGGGCCTCAGTGCTGACCTCAGTATGCCCGCCCTGGAGACCCGGATGGCCATCCTGAACTCTAAAGCTCTGAACACGGAAGTTGAAATTCCGGCAGAGGTTGCCGAATTTATCTGCTTCCACATTCAGCACAACATCCGCCAGCTGGAAGGTGTGCTTAACAACCTGGTGTTGCACCAGGGGGTACGCGGTGATGAATCCATTGACCTCAAGCTCGCCAAAGAAGTGCTCAAGAACTTTGTTTCTGAGATCAATAAGGAAGTAACCCCTGACGTGATTCAGCGGACGGTAGCTGACTACTACGACCTTGAAGTAGAAAAACTCGCCAGCTCCACCCGCCGCAGGCACGTAGTGCTGGCCCGTCAGATCAGTATGTTCCTGGTGAAGGAATACACTGACCAGAGCCTGAAGGCCATCGGTCGGATGTTCGGAGGCCGTGATCATTCAACGGTACTCTACTCCATCAAGACCGTCAGGGACCTGATGGAAACCAACGACGAGATCAAAAAAGCGCTCGGGGAGCTGGAGCGTAAGATCAGAATTGGTCAGGGAGAGGGGGATCATTCCCTGTAGTTGGCTCCGTGCGTATAATCAAATGCACTACCAGTGGCAGAGTTCGTAATTGTCTGGCCGTTTAGTCCGCAGGATTTTCGTGCCGTGGCAAGGCGCTGAAACCGGAGTTTAGCCATAGCTAAATGAGGATTTTAGCAACGCAGGCAGCCGCAAAAAGACGCCGCGGATATAGTGATGAAATTTAGTTTACACTGTACTAGGTGCCAGACGAACCCTCATCGACAAGAATTTCAGCGGACAGTATACAGCATTCAGTACAATACAGCCTGTATGCTGTCCGCTGAATGATGGTTAAGGAGTTTAGACAGGTAGAATCAGCTCGTCAGTGCATTTGGTTATACACAGGTTGGCTCCTACAAATACGCTATTCTCCTTTCATTTACCGTTATTGTGGTTCCTACTCAATGAACCACAATACAGTTATGCGCAAGTCGCTACTACTTTCCCTACTCTTTGTACTACCCGTTTTACTGTCTGCCGGAGGTGGAATGTGGCTCCCGCTCCTCCTGGAAAACCTGAATGAAGAAGAGATGAAGGGAATGGGGATGAAGATCTCCGCCCGTGACATTTACGACATCAACAATGGTAGCCTGAAGGACGCCATTGTTCATTTCGGAGGCTTTTGTACTGGCGAGGTGATCAGTAATCAGGGGCTGGTATTGACCAATCATCACTGTGGCTATAGTGCCATCCAGAGTCATTCCACCCTGGAGGACAATCTGCTGGAAAATGGTTTTTGGGCCCGGGACAAGAAAGAAGAGCGCCCTAATGACGGACTTTTCGTTTCTTTCATTGAAAGAATAGAAGACGTAAGTGATCGGGTATTAAAGGGCATTGATGATGAGACGACGGAAAAAGACCGGGCGTTCGCCGTTGCGGATAATCTTAAAAGCCTGCGGGAAAAATTTAAACTGGGGAAGTCAGAAGAATTGATCGTCAAGCCGTTTTACAATGGCAATCAGTACTTCGCCTTTGTCATTGAGAAATACACAGACATTCGTCTTGTGGGTGCCCCACCCTCTTCTATCGGAAAATATGGCGCAGACACAGATAACTGGGAATGGCCCCGTCATACTGGTGACTTCAGCCTGTTCAGAATCTACACTGCGCCTGACGGCAGTCCGGCGGATTACTCCGCTGACAACATCCCCATGAAGCCAAAGAAGCACCTGGAGATTAACATGGGTGGCGTGAAGGAAGGAGACTTCTCGATGATTTTTGGCTTCCCCGGCCGGACGGACCAGTACCTTGCCGCAAGCGCCATGCAGCAACGAACGGAAGTGATCAACCCCATCCGGATTGGCATGCGGGACCTTAGCCTTGCCGTCATCGACAGTGCGATGCGCGCTAACGCCCAGGTTAAGATCGATTATGCGTCCAAACAGGCAAGAATCGCTAACTCCTGGAAGAAATGGCGGGGCGAAAGCGAAGGTGTAGCAGCGGTAAACGGCGTAAAAAAGCGCCGTGAGATGGAGGCCGTTTTTTTGGGCCGGCTGGCTAAGAAGCCGGAAGAAAAGGTCTATTATGGTGAGCTACTGCCCAAACTGAATGAGCTAAGCCAACGACAGGAGGAAGTGTCAAAAACCCGTGCGTACGTGGCGGAGATTAACTATAACATTGACCTCTTCCGAATTGCAAGTGTGATGCGACGGCAGATAGCAGTAGCAGAAAATAATGGTATCGAAGCCTTCAAAAAGAGAGTTCCCGCCATTACCAACTACCTGAAAGGGTTTTACGCCGGCTATAATGCAGAGGTTGATAAACGGGTCGCCCTGGCCTTGCTTCCCCAATATTTCGCTAAGATTCCGAAAAAGCATCAGGCATTCTATGCCCAGGATCAAGTAGATTTTGCGGGGTCGATGAGCAAAATGATCAGCGATCTTTTTGATCGCAGTTACCTGACCAGGGGTGATCGGTTTATCCTGCTTTTGGAGCGTGATCCTGAGGCCGCTCTTGACGTCTTGAAGGGAGACCCCGGCTACCAGTTTGCTAACCAACTCAACCGGCACAACGAAAAACACGTCATTGATCCCTACAACGAGATTGCCAAACGCATGGCCCCCCTGCAACGCAGGTACATGAAGGGACTGATGGAATTCTTCCCCGAAAAGCGCTTCTACCCCGACGCTAACGGAACGATGCGTGTTAGCTACGGAAAGTTTGAAGGCTTCAAAGGCCTGGATGGTAAAAAGCGGGATTACATGACTTACCTGGATGGTGTGATCGACAAATACATCCCGGGAGATTACGAATTTGACCTTCCCGAAGGGTTGATCAAATTACACGCGGAAAAGGACTATGGCCGCTACGCGGATAAAGACGGCAAGCTCCCTGTCTGTGTTCTTGGCTCTAACCATACTACCGGTGGGAATAGTGGCAGCCCGGCGCTTAATGACCGCGGGCAACTGGTGGGGCTAAACTTTGACCGTACGTGGCAGAGCACGATGAGCGATGTAAACTATGATCCGGGAATTTGCCGTAACATCATGGTGGATATTCGGTACGTGCTCTTTTTGGTAGACAAGCTTGGTGGGGCCGGGCACTTGGTCGATGAAATGACCCTCGTTGAATAAGAGTAAGGGACGTCGTGAAAACAACCTACTGCTTTTGGTCGTCTTATTCTCACGGCATCCCTAAGCAGTTAGTTTATTCCAGAACTGCGGCATCTCCTTCCTTCCCACCGAAGGTAACCAGGACGTTGTCACCGATGGTTGTTGACAGGTCCATCCCGCGGTAAGTAACGTAGATGGGCCATGACTTATGCCTGCGATCAACCAGGACGGCAACTTCGATCTTTTTTGGCAGAATATCCTGTAGCGGTTTCAGCGCGTAAAAGAGTGTACGGCCAGTGTTGGCAACATCGTCAACCACCAGAACGGCTTTCCCGGTTAGCTTCCTGATGTCTCCTTCGAGCTGTGGCCCAGGATCAAGCGGGCTGGCTGGCGAAATTTTCAACTGCCACAAGTGAATCGGAGCGTCGGAAAGAGTGCGCAAGCCATCAAGTAAGCGTTGGGCAAGTTCCATCCCCCGGTTGTTGATCCCGATGATGTAAAGCTCTGCTTCATCAGTATTACGTTCCAGGATTTCCATGGCCAGGCGGGTAACTTTGCTGGCAATTTGTTGCTGATTCAGGAGTTGCATAGTACGAAGGTAATCATGGTGAAGTCTTTGATGAAAGAATCAGCTACCTCTCATAAGAATCGTCCCAAAAATCTGCGAAATATCGATCCTTACGACTAAAAAAAAACGACTTCTTAGTGTCTCTGCTCAAGGATGTTGGTATCTTGTAAGATATGAAGAGCGATCATGTTAGTAGTAAAGATAAAAATTTGAGCACACAGATTCTGCCATCTATTTTGTATACAATTTTGCGGGTTAATCATCAGAACTATGTGATGAGGATATTCCTCATTGCCGTATCGTTGTTTTTTACGGTATTGGCTCTGGTTGGACAATCATCCATGTCTCATTTCGAATCAATTACGTCAGAGAACGGACTTACCGAAAACCACGCCAATTGCATTTACCAGGACGAAATCGGGTACATTTGGTTTGGTACTTTCGACGGTCTGAACCGGTACGACGGCTATGAAGTTAAAACCTTTAAGCCTGACCCCAATGATCCGGAATCCCTGAGTAGTATTCTGATCTTCGCCATTACTGGTGATCAGGACGGAAACTTATGGATAGGCACTACCGGTGGAGGCTTAAACTTTTACAATGCTTCAACGGGAAAATTCACCACCTTTTTGGAGGATAGTTCGGACCCAGCGTCCTTAAAAAGTAACGATATTCAGAGTGTTTATGTTGACCGACAGAACAGGCTTTGGATAGGCACTTACCAGGGGATCAATTTTCTGGATCTTAATGAATGGAAGGTTGGGAAGCCTCCTGCATTTAAATCAGTTGATGTTGGTACGCTTCCTTTCCAACCTCAAATTTCTATGTTTTTTGAAGACAAGAGTGGGAAAATATGGGTTGGCTCCAACCGGGGTCTTTTCATTATATCTGACAGTGAAGAGGGCTGGGAGGTAAGTTCAGTAAAACGATCAGACGGAAGTACCTTTCCTGCGATTAACGCCGTTGCGCAACTTCCCTCAGGCGCAATAATGGTTGCCGGGCATTACGGAATTTTTTTACGACAAAATGAAAACGATGGCTTCGAGGAAACGTCTTCGGATGTAGTTAATCATTTAGTGATCGATTCAACCTACAAGAGCCTTTGGGCGGGCACGCTTAATGGTCTCCGCCGGTACTCCCTGGAGGAAGAAATTCCCGTCCTTCAATATACATACCGCAATAGCCTTTCTGATAAGAACAGCCTGACAAATAATAACATCGATGACCTTTTAGTAGATGTAAACGGGCTTGTTTGGATAGGGACTTTTGGTGGAGGGGTGAATTACTATGATCCGGACCGGAAAAAATTTCAACTCCTTAGCGTAAGGGACTCAGAAAGTAGTTTATCTAATAACTCCATAAGATCCATCAATCAGGATCGTTCGGGGCGGGTATGGATAGGAACAATTGGCGGGGGAACTGACGTAACGATTGATCCTCTTTCTACGGGAGAAGAAGTTCGTTTTCGGCGAATTGAAAGGCCCTCCCGGGTTTACGCAACCATGGAGGTTGTTACCGATAACAGCCACTACGTGTATCTTGGAACAGGTGACAGCCCGGGCTTACATCGGGTTGACCTGAATAAACCGGACTGGCCGGTAGAACCAGTTGGCGGTCTCACGCACCCCGTATTCGCAATGTATGAGGACAGTCGCGGCATTTTATGGTTTGGCACCTATGCCGGTGGTCTTAACCAATGGATACCTGATGAGAACTCCCCTACTGGCTATCGAGTATCCATTTATCGGGTTTCAGAAGACATTGACAATAACCTCCCCAGCAACATCATCAGAAGCATCACGGAAGACAAGGACGGGAATATTTGGCTGGGAACAGCAGAAGGCCTGGTTCGTATTGAAGGGAATTCTATTTTGGACGAGAAACCTACTTTCCGCGTATTTAAAAACGAGCCCGGTAATGATAGTTCACTGAGCCACGATTATGTTCTTTCTCTCAAAGTAGGTGCTGACAATACCCTTTGGGTAGGAACCTTTGGTGGCGGGCTTAATCATCTGACCGGCTATGATCGTGATGATTCAGCAGTTTTTGAACAGTATACGGAGTTGGATGGTTTTCCTAACGGAGTAATCAAGGCCATCCTGATTGACAAAGACGAAAAAATATGGGCCTCCACTAACAAGGGCATTGTAAACCTGGACCCCGCTACCAACGAATTAATTACCTACGACTTTGGAGACGGCTTACAGAGCAATGAATTTCAGGAATTAGCAGCCTGTAAACTTGAAAACGGGACACTCGTCTTTGGTGGTGTTAATGGTGTGAACTACTTCCACCCAGAAGATATCATAATTGACCGGTCAACGGTAAAACCCATCCTTACGCAGCTTGAAGTACTCAATATTCCTGTGTCCAGCGGCACAAAGGTCAAAGGCAGAATTATTCTGGAAGAAAACCTTCAACGAACCAAAAGC
>Ga0115031_1003887_pt1 | contig 11058 bp, 9 predicted proteins | sample Maine_Asex4_meta_FD_87301 | JGI IMG/M metagenome (GOLD analysis project Ga0115031, IMG submission 87301) | Marine algal microbial communities from Maine, USA - Maine_Asex4_metaG | ecosystem: Host-associated > Algae > Red algae > Unclassified | place: Maine, USA | collected 2015-01-05 | reverse complement strand
CGGCATGGGCGAGCTGCACCTGGACATCATCGTCGATCGCATGAAGCGCGAGTTCAACGTGGTGGCCAACGTCGGCAAGCCGCAGGTCAGCTACCGCGAGACGATCAGGAAGGCGGTCGAGGCCGAGGGCAAGTTCGTGCGCCAGACCGGCGGTACCGGCCAGTACGGCCATGTGAAGATGCGGCTGGAGCCGTTGCCGCGCGGCGAGGGTTTCGTATTCGTGGACGAGACCCGGAACGGTTCGGTACCCAAGGAATTCATCCCCTCGGTCGAGCAGGGTGTGGTCGAGGCGCTGGCCAACGGCGTGCTGGGCGGCTACCCGACGCTGGACCTGAAGGCGACGCTGCACGACGGGAGTTTCCACGAGGTGGATTCCACCGAGATCGCGTTCAAGATCGCAGGCTCCATGGCGGTGCGCAGCGGCTCGATGGAGGCGAATCCGGCCCTGCTGGAGCCGATCATGAAGGTCGAGGTGGTCACGCCCGAGGACTACATGGGCGATGTCATGGGGGATCTGAACCGCCGCCGCGGCGTGGTGCACGGCATGGACGAGCAGCCCGGTGGCAAGGTCATCCGCGCCGAGGTTCCGCTGGCCGAGATGTTCGGCTACTCCACCGACCTGCGTTCGGCCACGCAGGGGCGGGCGGTGTACTCGATGGAGTTCGAGAAGTACGAAGTGCCGCCCGCGGCCGTGGTCGATTCGATCCTGCGACGCTGATCGTCCGCCAGCCGTTCCGAACTGATATACACCCGTTCGTTCATCCACCGGCGCGGCTATCCGCAGCCGAGCCATAGAGAGGTCACACCGCAGTGTCGAAGGAAAAGTTCCAGAGAAACAAGCCGCACGTGAACGTGGGCACGATCGGCCACGTGGACCATGGCAAGACGACGCTGACCGCGGCGCTGACGATCTGCCAGGCGGAGAAGATGGGCGGCGAGGCGCGTGCCTACGACCAGATCGACAACGCCCCCGAGGAGAAGGCGCGCGGCATCACCATCGCCACCGCGCACGTGGAGTACGAGAGCGAGAACCGCCACTACGCCCACGTGGACTGCCCGGGACACGCGGACTACGTCAAGAACATGATCACAGGAGCGGCCCAGATGGACGGGGCGATTCTTGTGTGCTCGGCCGCGGACGGCCCGATGCCGCAGACGCGCGAGCACATCCTGCTGGCCCGCCAGGTGGGGGTGCCCTACATCGTGGTCTACCTGAACAAGGCGGACATGGTGGACGATGCGGAGCTGCTGGAGCTGGTGGAGATGGAGGTGCGCGAGCTGCTGGACACCTACGAGTTCCCGGGCGACGACACGCCGATCATCATCGGCTCGGCGCTCAAGGCGATCGAGGGTGACACGAGCGAGATCGGGCGCCCGAGCATCGATCGTCTGGTGGAGGCGCTGGACACCTACATCCCGATGCCGGACCGTCCGGTGGACCTGCCGTTCCTGATGCCGGTGGAGGACGTGTTCTCGATTTCGGGCCGGGGCACGGTGGCCACGGGACGTGTGGAGCGCGGGATCGTGAAGGTGGGCGAGGAGATCGAGATCATCGGTATCCGGGCCACGCAGAAGACCACGGTGACGGGTGTGGAGATGTTCAGGAAGCTGCTGGACCAGGGGCAGGCGGGCGACAACGTCGGCATCCTGCTCCGGGGTACCAAGCGCGAGGACATCGAGCGCGGTCAGGTGCTGTGCAAGCCCAAGACGATCACGCCGCACACCAAGTTCGAGGCCGAGATCTACGTGCTGGGCAAGGATGAAGGGGGGCGTCACACGCCGTTCTTCAACAACTACCGGCCGCAGTTCTACTTCCGGACCACGGATGTGACCGGAGCGGTGGAGCTGGGCGAGGGTACCGAGATGGTGATGCCGGGCGACAACGTGAAGATCACGGTGGGGTTGATCAACCCGATCGCGATGGAGGAGGGTCTGCGCTTCGCGATCCGCGAGGGCGGACGCACCGTGGGTGCGGGCGTGGTCGCCAAGATCCTCGAGTGATCCGTTCGGCCGGCCCGATCTGCCCGATCTGACCGGCAGCACTGACCGTTCTGCAGTACCGTACGACCCTTGATGCGTCCGGCCGGATCTTCCGCCGGGCGCGCTCTTTAGCTCGCAACGAGACTCGACATTCCCATGGCAGCCAGCCAGACCATCCGCATCCGCCTCAAGGCCTTCGACCACCGCCTGATCGACCGGTCCGCCAAGGAGATCCTCGAGACCGCACGCCGTACCGGCGCCCGCGTGCTCGGCCCGATCCCGCTGCCGACCAAGAAGGAGCGCTTCACCATCCTGGTCTCGCCGCACGTCAACAAGGATGCGCGTGACCAGTACGAGCTGCGCACCCACAAGCGCCTGATGGACATCGTCGATCCGACCGAGAAGACGGTCGATGCGCTGATGAAGCTCGATCTGGCCGCCGGCGTCGACGTGCAGATCAAGCTGAACTGATTGATCCACGACCGTGGTGCCCGACGGGGCAGCCGACAGGCTGTCGCCGCCCGGTACCCTCGGTCAGGTTCATCGAGCCCGCCCGGCGCACCGCGTCCGGCGGGCTCTTTCGTTTGCGGGTCGGGTTCGCGGGCCGGATTCGCGAGCCAGGCACGTCCGTGTCGCGGGCGTGTCCGGGGGAGAAGGCGGTGGGTACGGTATCGATCGGCAAGGGCGTCGCGCGCTCGCCCGCGCACGTCGGCGTGCTGGCGGGGCTGGCCGCCTACACCCTGTGGGGGTTCTTCCCGCTGTACTTCCACACGCTGCAGAGCGTGGCGGCGCTCGACGTGCTGGCCTGGCGGATCGTGCTGTCGTGCGCGCTGCTGGGCAGCGTCATGCTGGTGTGGCGGGGGCCGCGCGCGTTGCTGGCAAGCGTCTGGCCGTTGCGGCAGTGGCCGCTGGTGCTGGCGGCGGCGACGGTCATTTCGATCAACTGGCTGGTGTTCATCGTCGCCATCACCGAAGGCGAGGTGCTGCAGTCGAGCTTGGGCTACTTCCTGGTGCCGCTGGTCAACTCCCTGCTCGGCATCCTGGTGTTCGGCGAGCGACCGAACCGCTGGAAGATCGCCTCGTTCGGGCTGGCGGGCATCGGCATGGCCGCCAGCTTCCTGGTCGCCGGCGTACTGCCGTGGTACTCGCTGATCCTGGCGGCAAGCTTCGGGGTCTACGGCATGCTCAGAAAGCGCATGTCGCTGGACAGCACCACCGGTCTGCTGCTGGAGACCGCACTGCTGGCGCCGCTCTCGCTCGGCTGGCTGCTGTTCGCCGCCCAGCCGCTCGGTGCCCACGCGGTGGACACCCGCTACTGGCTGATGCTGTCGGGCGCGATCACGCTCGGACCGCTGCTGCTGATGGGGTTCGCGGCACGGCGCATCGAGCTGGGCACGCTGGGGGTGCTGCAGTACATCGCACCGGTCATGCACTTCGGGCTGGCGGTGACGGTATTCGGCGAAGCGCTCGACACCGCCCGCACGATCGCCTTCGCCACCACCGTCGCCGCGGTGGGGCTGTGGCTGGTCGGGGCGTTCTCCGGTCGTGCACGCGCGGTGCGCTGATCGGGGGCGGCGGAGCGGGCGGTCGATCGTGCGACGGACCGTGCGACGGATCGACGAGCGTGTGCGCGGACAGTCGGGAAGTAGATATAAAGATATACTTATAGATTGATATCTCTCCACTGGATGCCATGACCGCCGCCAATCGCTCCGCCAGCTCGTCCCGCACACGCCCCGGATCCGGGGCCGTCGCGACACCCGATACCGGGCCCGACGCGCGCACCGGGGTCCTGCACGCCGCGCTGGCCGATCGCATCCTGCTGCTGGACGGTGCGATGGGCACGATGATCCAGAACTATCGGGGTGGCCACGGCGAGGAGGGCCGCCTGTCCGAGGCCGACTACCGCGGCACGCGCTTCGCCGACTGGCCCAGCGACCTGAAGGGCAACAACGACCTGCTGAGCCTGACCTGCCCGGACCTGATCCGCGACATCCATGCGCAGTACCTGGCGGCCGGTGCCGACATCGTCGAGACCAACACCTTCAATGCCAACACCGTGTCGATGGCGGACTACGACATGCAGTCGCTGGTGCCCGAGCTGAACCGGGCCTCGGCGCGGCTGGCGCGCGAGGCGATCGATGCGCTGGGCGATCGGTACCGCCCCCGCTTCGTCGCAGGCGTGCTCGGCCCGACCAACCGCACCGCCTCGCTGTCGCCCGACGTGTCGGACCCGGGTGCACGCAACGTGGACTTCGACACGCTGGACACCGCCTACCACCAAGCGGCCGAGGCGCTGCTGGAGGGCGGTGCCGACCTGTTCCTGATCGAGACGGTGTTCGACACGCTCAACGCCAAGGCGGCCATCTTCGCGCTGGAGCGCCTGTTCGAGGAGCGCGGCAGGCGCTGGCCGGTGATGATCTCCGGCACCATCACCGACGCGTCCGGACGCACCCTGTCCGGGCAGACCCTGGAGGCGTTCTGGAACTCGGTGCGCCATGCCCGGCCGGTGGCGATCGGCCTGAACTGCGCGCTGGGGCCGAGCGAACTGCGCCAGCACGTCGAGGAGCTGTCGCGGTTGGCCGACACCTGCGTCAGCGCCCACCCCAACGCCGGCCTGCCCAACGCGTTCGGCGAGTACGACGAGACGCCGGAGCAGATGGCCGAGGCGATCGGCGACTGGGCCCGCGCCGGCTGGCTGAACATCGTCGGTGGCTGCTGCGGCACCACACCCGAACACATCAGTGCCTTTCGCGACGCGATCGACGGGCTGGACACCCGCCAGATTCCGGCCCGTCCGCCGGCCATGCGCCTGTCCGGGCTCGAGCCGCTCGGCATCGATGCCGACGCGCTGTTCGTCAACGTCGGCGAGCGCACCAACGTCACCGGCTCGGCCCGCTTTCGCAAGCTGATCAAGGAGGACCAGCTCGAGGCCGCCCTGGCGGTGGCGCGCCAGCAGGTCGAGGACGGCGCGCAGATCGTGGATGTCAACATGGACGAGGGCCTGATCGACTCGCTCGACGTCATGCGCCGCTTCCTGCTGCTGGTGGCCACCGAGCCTGACATCGCCCGCGTGCCGATGATGATCGACTCGTCCAGATGGTCGGTCATCGAGGCCGGGCTGAAGTGCCTGCAGGGCAAGTGCGTGGTCAACTCGATCAGCCTGAAGGAGGGCGAGGAGCAATTCCTGGCGCAGGCGCGTCTGGCGCAGCGCCATGGTGCTGCGATCGTGGTGATGGCCTTCGACGAGGACGGCCAGGGCGACAGCGTGGAGCGCAAGATCGCGATCTGCGAGCGCGCCTACCGCCTGCTGGTCGATCGCCTGGACTTCGACCCGTACGACATCGTGTTCGACCCGAACATCTTCGCCATCGGTACCGGCATCGAGGAACACGACGGCTACGGGGTGGCGTTCATCGAGGCGACGCAGACCATTCGCGAGCGCCTGCCCGGGGCGCAGATCAGCGGCGGGGTGTCCAACGTGTCGTTCTCGTTCCGCGGCAACGACACGGTGCGCGAGGCCATCCACGCGGTGTTCCTGTATCACGCCATCAAGGCGGGCATGGGCATGGGCATCGTCAACGCCGGCCAGCTGGCGGTGCTGGAGGAGGTGCCGGCCGCGTTGCGCGAAGCGGTCGAGGATGTGGTGCTGAACCGGACGCCGGCGGCGAACGACGGTGAGGTCGAGGGTGGCGAGACGCCGACCGAACGGCTGCTGGCGATGGCCGAGCGCTACCGCGGCGACGGCGTGATCGCCGAGCGTGCCAACGATGCCTGGCGCGAACTGCCGGTCGCCGAGCGGCTGCAGCACGCGCTGGTCAAGGGGATCGATGCGCACATCGACAGCGACGTCGAGGAGGCCCGGCAGTCGATGGCGCGCTCGCTGGACGTGATCGAGGGGCCGCTGATGGACGGCATGAACCGCGTCGGCGACCTGTTCGGGGCCGGCAAGATGTTCCTGCCGCAGGTGGTCAAGTCGGCGCGGGTGATGAAGAAGGCGGTCGCCTGGCTGCTGCCCTACATGGAGGAGGAGAAGTCCGGCGACACCACCAGCGCCGGTCGCATCCTGATGGCCACGGTCAAGGGGGACGTGCACGACATCGGCAAGAACATCGTCGGCGTGGTGCTGCAGTGCAACGGCTTCGAGGTCATCGACCTGGGCGTCATGGTGCCGGCCGCCACCATCGTGGAGCAGGCGCGCACGCACCAGGTCGACCTGGTCGGGTTGTCCGGATTGATCACCCCGTCGCTGGAGGAGATGCAGCACGTCGCCGCCGAGCTGCAGCGCGAGGGGCTGACCCAGCCGGTGCTGATCGGCGGGGCCACCACCTCGCGCATGCACACCGCGGTCAGGATCCAGCCGAGGAGCGTGCACCCGGTGGTGCACGTCACCGATGCGTCGCGCGCGGTCGGCGTCGCCAGCGCGCTGTTGAACGCCAACCGCCGGCCGGCCTTTCTCGCCGATCTGGACGAGGACTACGCCCGCTACCGCAAGCGCTTCGAGGACAAGCGCAGCACCGCCGAGCTGATGACGCTGGAGGCGGCGCGCGAGCACCGCCTGCGGATCGACTGGGAGAGCACCCCCATCGTGCGCCCGGCGCGCCCGGGCGTGACCGTGCTGGAAGACGTGCCGCTGGCGACGCTGGTACCGTTCATCGACTGGACGCCGCTGTTCCACGCCTGGGAGCTGCGCGGCAAGTACCCGCGCATCCTGAAGGACGCGACCATCGGCGAAGAGGCCGTCAAGCTGTTCGACGATGCGCAGGCCATGCTCGCGACGTGGATCGACGGCGGGCGGGTGCGCGCACGCGGCGTCTACGGCCTGTTCCCGGCCAGCAGCATCGGAGCCGACGACATCGAGATCCGTACCGACGAGACCGAAGGCGCTACCCGCACGACGCTGCATTGCCTGCGCCAGCAGCGCCGTTTCCCGGACGGGCGCCCGAACCTGTCGCTGGCCGACTTCGTCGCCCCCGCCGACAGCGGGCGGCAGGACTGGATCGGTGCGTTCGCGGTCACCGCGGGCATCGGGCTCGACGAGCTGGTCGCCGAGCACGATGCGGCCCACGACATCTACTCCAGCATCATGGCCCGCGCGCTGGCCGACCGGCTGGCCGAGGCTTGCGCGGAGTGGCTGCACCGCGAGGTGAGGACCGGTCACTGGGGCTACGCGCCCGAGGAGGCGCTGCCCAACGAGGACCTGATCCGCGAGCGCTATCAGGGCATTCGCCCCGCACCGGGCTACCCGGCCAATCCGGACCACCGCCAGAAGGAGGCGATCTGGGCGCTGCTGTCACCGGACGAGGTCGCCGGCATGCAGCTGACCGAATCGCTGGCGATGCTGCCGGCCTCGTCGGTGTCGGGACTCTACTTCGCCCATCCGCAGAGTCGCTACTTCGGCCTGGGCAAGCTGAGCCGTGACCAGCTCGAGGACTACGTGGCCCGACGCGACGAACCGCTGGAAGACTCCGAGCGCTGGCTGGCCAGTTCACTGGCGTACGCCTGATGGCGCCGCGTGCCAGCATCCTGTGGGTCGATGCCGATGCCTGTCCGCTCGCCCTGCGCGGCATCCTGAACAAGGCGGCGCGGCGCACCGGAGTGGAACTGGTCTACGTGGCCAACCACGCCATCCCGGTGCCGGCCGACCGCAACATCCGCCACCAGCAGGTCGCGTCCGGGTTCGACGTGGCCGATGACGAGATCGTCAGGAGCGTGCAGGCCGGGGACCTGGTCATCACCGGCGACATTCCCCTGGCGGGCGAGGTCATGGCCCTCGGCTGCGAGGCGGTCAGCCCGCGCGGCATCCGCTACGACGACGACACCATCGGTCAGCGTCTGGCGGTGCGCGACTTCATGGACACCATGCGCTCCAGCGCGGTCAAGACGCAGGGCGGGCACGTCAGCGGCATGGGCGGCGGTCCGCCACCGTTCGGCCCGAAGGAGAAGCAGGCGTTCGCCAACGTGCTGGACCGCTGGCTGGCCCGGCGGCGCCGCGACTGATCGCGACATGCGTACCGGACCACGTCCTACCCTTGCGCCATGGGGCGCCGGAAGCCGGCCCGGGCGGCCTCGATCCGGAGGCGGTACGCGCACCCCTCGACATGATCGTTGACGAGACCGAGCGCCTGCATCAGCGCGTACGCCGTGGTCGGTCCGACGAAGCGCCAGTCGCGCGCCCTGAGCGCCTCGGCCAGGCGGGTGGAGGAGGGTGTCACCGGATGGGCCTTCAACCAGTCGAGCGTGACGTGCTCCGGACGCTCGTCCTCGCCCGGTTCGTGGCGCCAGAAGAACGCGGCGAGCGAACCGGTCTCGTCGCGCAACGCGCGGGCACGGCGCGCGTTGTGAATCGTCGCCTCGATCTTGCGACGGTTGCGCACGATGCCCTCGTCGCGCATCAGCCGCTCGACGTCGCGGGCGTCGTAGTCGGCGACCGCATCGATGGCGAAGTCCGCGAAGGCATCGCGGAACGCGGCGCGCTTGTGCAGGATCGTGCGCCACGACAGGCCCGCCTGGAAGCCTTCCAGGCAGACCTTCTCGTACAGCCGGTCGTCATCGTCCACCGGCAGCCCCCACTCCTCGTCGTGATAGGCCCGGTACAGGGCGTCACCGGCGGGCAGGCAGCAGCGTAGCGTGCCGTCGGCATCGCGCTGCAGGCCCCTCGCCGTCTCGAGCCCGTCGAGCGGGTCGTCGGCACCGGCCTCGATCGGGTCCATGCGGAAGGTGTCCGGCGGAAAAGAGATGAAGGGCATGGTGGGCAGGCGCGCGTCGCGGATCGCCGCGCCGGAAAATTCGTCATGACGGTACGTCACGAAGGCGGCTCCGCCTGCCCGCGAAGCGGACCTGCTCACGGGAAGGTGCCAAAAAAGAGCCCATCCGGCATGGACTTGGCTGTCCACCGTTGCTATGATGCCGGGCTACCCGACGAGGGGCGCACGCGCTTTGCGCTTCGTGCTCCTCGCCGGTGAGTGACTTGGCTGTCGAATTCCCAGCGCCCGTTCCGGTCCTCCCGGATCACGGCGTTCCGCCCAGCACCGCGTTGCCCGTCAGGGCGGCAAGGTGGCCAGAGAGGCGGTCGGATACTCGCGGCGTGTCGGCTCGAGCCTTCGTGAACCTCCGGATTCAACCCCGGCGGTCCGTCCGAAGGGACCTTGCCGCTCGTTGCCGTGCCGAGGGAGGCCATCAGGTCGTTGCACGCCTCCGGTCGCGATGTCGCGAACGTTCGTTCTGTTGGAGATTCCTGAACATGTCTCTTGGTGTGGTTGGCCGCAAGGTCGGCATGACCCGTGTCTTCGACGAGACAGGCGTATCGACGCCCGTTACCGTCATAGAGGTCCCGAAGAATCGCATCACGGCGCTGAAGAGCGTCGAGAGCGATGGCTACGTTTCTGTGCAGGTCACGACCGGAACGAAGAAGGTCAATCGGGTATCGCGCTCGGCGGCGGGTCACTTCGCCAAGGCGGGTGTCGATGCGGGTCGCGGCCTGTGGGAATTCCGTCTCGACGACGGCGGCGAGCATCGCCCGACCGGCGAGGTGGACGTGTCCTCCTTCGAGGTCGGCGGTGAGTTCGGTCTCGAGCTGTTCGTCGCCGGCCAGAAGGTCGACGTGATCGGCACCAGCATCGGCAAGGGCTTCGCCGGTGGCGTCAAGCGTCACAACTTCCAGATGCAGGACGCCACCCACGGCAACTCCCTGTCGCACCGTGCGCCCGGATCGATCGGTCAGAACCAGACGCCGGGACGCGTGTTCAAGGGCAAAAAAATGGCCGGACACATGGGCAACGAGCGCACCACCACCCAGAACCTGACGGTCGTGCGCATCGACGCCGAGCGTGACGTCATCCTGATCCGTGGCCCGGTGCCCGGACCCAAGGGTGGCGACGTCATCATCCAGCCTGCCGTCAAGGCCAAGGCTGTCGCGGAGGCCTGACCATGGAACTCACGATGCAGGGCGGCGGCACGCTGTCGCTCAACGACGATGTCTTCGGCAAGCCGTACAACGAAGGTCTGGTGCACCAGATCGTCACCGCATACCTCGCCGGTGGCCGACAGGGCAGCAAGGCCCAGAAGACGCGATCGGAAGTCTCCGGCGGCGGCGCGAAGCCGTGGCGGCAGAAGGGCACTGGTCGTGCCCGTGCCGGCACCATCCGCAGCCCGATCTGGACCGGTGGTGGCGTGACGTTCGCCGCCAAGCCGCGCGACTACACCCAGAAGGTCAACAAGAAGATGTACCGCGCGGCACTGCGTTCGATCCTGTCGAACGCCGCCGCCAACGGCACGCTGGTCGTGGTCGAGTCGCTGGAGCTGGCCGAGCCCAGGACGCGACTGATGAAGGCGAAGCTTGCCGAGCTGGGCATCACGCGTGCGCTCGTGCTGGTGGACGAAGTCACCGAGAACCTGTGGATGGCCGGACGCAACGTGCCGCACATCCAGATCCTGGATGTCGACGGCGTCGATCCGGTCAGCCTGGTGCGGCACTCGACCATCCTGACCACGACCGGTGCCCTGCGCCGCCTCGAGGAGCGACTGGCATGAACAATCAGCGTCTGTATTCCGTGCTGCTCAGCCCGCACGTGAGCGAGAAGGCGGCCATGGCGGCCGAGACCGCGGATCGTCACACGTTCCGCGTGGCGACCGACGCCACCAAGCCTGAAGTGCGTCGTGCCGTCGAGCAGCTGTTCGGCGTGAAGGTGCGCAGCGTGCAGATCCAGAACGTGCCGGGCAAGCAGAAGCGCTTCGGCCAGATGCTGGGCAAGCGCTCGGACTGGAAGAAGGCGGTGGTCAGACTTGCCGAAGGGCAGGATCTCGACTTCATGAGCCTTTCCTGAAGCCGCCCTTCCCGTAGCCCAGACACTGACAGACAACCGATTCCCTCGACATGGCACTCGTCAAATCCAGGCCGACTTCGCCGGGCAAGCGCTTCCAGGTGCGCGTGCAGAACCGCGAGCTCTCGAAGGAGGGGCCGTACGAGCCGCTCGTCGAGAAGCTCGGCAAGTCGGGCGGTCGCAACAACAAGGGCCGCATCACCACCCGTCATATCGGTGGCGGCCACAAGCAGCGCTACCGCATCGTCGACTTCCG
>Ga0115031_1003884_pt1 | contig 11064 bp, 11 predicted proteins | sample Maine_Asex4_meta_FD_87301 | JGI IMG/M metagenome (GOLD analysis project Ga0115031, IMG submission 87301) | Marine algal microbial communities from Maine, USA - Maine_Asex4_metaG | ecosystem: Host-associated > Algae > Red algae > Unclassified | place: Maine, USA | collected 2015-01-05 | reverse complement strand
TCCCAGGTGTCCCGCAGCTATAACGCCGGTGTGCCCCACCGTAGGGCCAGTACCGATACTGGTAAATTTGGCCCCTTTGTCGAATTTGTCCCACGGAAGATGATGTCCTATATAGTAGCGAGGCCCCTGCCATTGCTGCAGTAGGGCGGGGGCCAAGTGGTAGCTGTGGACCATAGGAACATCTTTCCAAAGGACTCCGTGCTTGCTCACCTCGTACATATAGTGTAGTGGATCAACGGACACCACAAGGTCAGGTTTCATGGCCAGCTTCATCAGCTTGTCGCACAGTCTTGAGACTGCAATTACAAATAGAGACTCGCGATTTTCAATCACCCAGTCCATGTGATTGTCTAACGAGGGGCCACCCGCCAGTACAACAGCAGTTTTACCTTTTCCTATCACGGTAAAATCATCGAATCGGGATACATTGTCGGCAGCGTTTACAATCTGAAGTTCAGTGAAACGTTGCATTCCTAAAGAGCTTTGTAACTGTACGGAATGTTCAGATGTGCTGAGTTTGATGTCTTTAAATAAACGAGTATACTCGCTCGTGTAGTCTGAGAAACAACAGTGGGATCTGTGCATCTTCACAGTTTTCTTGAAGAACCACGTTTTGTATTGGTCTAGTTCATCCTGAGTTGAGAAAACATCTGCACTCAGTAATGCAACCTTTGGTGGAGTACTCGTAGCGGAGTATCGAGACAACAAGGCTTCGTATTCGACATCGACGTAATTCTTGATCTCGGCTATCTCAATGACGATAGCTAAGGATCCTGGTGCATGCAGATTGTCTTCGAGGTAACGTAGCATCAGGCCTGAATCGCTACCTATAACGATGTGTAGAGTATCCTTAGGCGACAGGTCGAGGTCGAGATCTCTGGTATACACATCGCTGCACTTAGTCTCTGCAAATGTATCTCGATTGATATCGGGCAGATAGCGCTCGCCCCACCTGTTCTCTTCAAAAAAATATGACATGTATTAAGTCCCAAGAGCAGAGTGATTATGTACGATCAGTTGTGGTCTTTCAGGAATATGCTTGAGTTGAAAGTAGAAAGCCAGAGATTACCGATCAGTATTCCTGCCAGATTCGTAGCCGGGAAAAGGTAGGGTGTTAGGTGGTCTGAAGGTGGTAGAAATATCGGAGTCAATAACAAATGAGCCTAGTGTTATCTGTTTATATTAAAAATACTTTAGTTCACGGGCTAACTTGGTTACTTCAGGAGTCGTCCTGTAAGCTCTAGTGTTGCCTAAAATTTCGAGTCCAGTTGCTGCAAGAGAAGCAGCAAAGCGGTTCTGGGTGAGGCCGCCTAGGCCGGAATTTTATGCATCACTGGGGGAAGCGCCCGGTTAGTCCGGTATCAAGGTATGACTGAGAATGTCACACTGAGTAAGGCGGGCCAGCCGCTCTGGCCTCAAGCTATGGCTGTCGGGAGGTAACGACCGGTGGCAAGCGTTAGTTGGGGGTGGAAGTAGGTCAGGTATTGAGCTTCGAAAGTTGCGCTGTAGGGCCGCCGATGGTCTCCCCATTCACGGAAGGCAATACGGAGTAGCTGCGTTAAGGCAAGTGGCGCCCCGGCCCCTCGGAGTCAGAGACCGAAGTACATGCGTCCATATACTTGATATTCGGAACCGTGGGAGATCCCGTTTGTATCCGCTGGAGATGGTAGCCGGTGGATCGGTCAGTGAAGGTGAAGAGCCGAACCACTGGCATGCACGCAAGCGGGAAGTCGGACAAACTCATAGGAGCGTAGAGGTAGATGAACAAAGGTAAACAACCACTGGAAGGTGGTGGAAATCCAGCGGAGTCTGCGGAGCAAAGGGGTTGGTCGGGCCGCGCAGGCCAAGCAGAACACCTCAGATCCAACCACTGCCGGGACATATTAGTGGTTGCCTACGCCCCGTGTTGTTCACCCCTGGGCCAGCGTCCGCTTCGCTGCTATAGTTCAAGGCAAGAGCCGTGTGCGGTAATTCTGCATGCACGGATCTGTACTGGGGGTGCCCTGTAAAGGGTATCCCTACCGTGCCTAATAATTGAAAACTACACTAATCACGCATAAAAAGTTAATAAACGTATCCTTATCTTAGCTACAGAACAAGTAACAGTAACCTGTCATTAAAATAACATGAAGGCTTTTACAATAGAAAATTACTTTGATGAGTTTGTAGTTGGTGATCTTATAGAACACAGCACTGCAAAAATAATATTTGAAAGTGATAAAAATATTTTTAGCTTGATGACGAAGAACCATCACCCGGTGTATACCAACGCAGATTTTGCTAAGAATCACCAACACCAACACCAACAACTACTGGTGGTTGGCACCTTGGTATTCAGTCTGGTTGTGGGAATGAGTGTACCCGACGTAAGTGGCAAAGCAATCGCCAATTTAGAATATGAATCAGCAAAACATCCAGACCCAGTATTCATCAACGACACGATTGACGCAAAGGCGAGAATTCTAGGTAAATGGGAAACTCACTCTTTCAAAAAAGAGGCACAGTACACGTAGAAACCACAGGCTATATCTAACACTATAATCCTGTAATCTGCTTTGAAAGCAAAATCCTGATTCCACTCCGATAATCGCATGAATAAGATATTAATGCGAAGTTTGATGTTTGTTCCAGCACATAACGACAAGCTTATGACAAGTGCTATAGCAGTCGATGCAGATATATTGCTTCTAGACATTGAGGATTCTGTACAGCCTGTTGAGAACAAGCACCGAGCTAGAGACAACGCGATACGCTACATCTGAAATGGCAAGCTTCAAGAATAGGCAGATATTCCCGCCCATTAGTGATACTTTATTAATCGGCCTGAGGTGGTTATATACGTGTTTACAGGCACGGACTTGGCTGGGAATAAGTGTGCATTGAGCATGATGTGTACAACTAAGCAGAGTTTAAAAGCAGCAGGTTACACGTGTCTGAACCCCTTATAGCGCTGAGGTATGACGTCTCTTCCACTATTGGAATGGGCCACGCTTCGCGTGCCCGTATACTTGCGAACGAGTTTGATCGTCGGAGAATTCCAGTCATTCATGCCGTGAAGCGGGCTGCAATACCGTTACTTCAATCGTGGTTATCCGACAGCGTCCAGTTCGTTGCTGTGGATTCACCTAACAAGCAATGGCAAACACAGCTGAGCACGGTAACAGACGTTATCGTGGATACGCTGTGGCATACCAATGCAACGACGACTTACCGAGAAGTTAAAACGATTAACACGAACAGCGATGCTCGCGTAACGATTATTGATAGCATGCCGCCAGATCACTTCATATGCTCAAACTGTAAAGTTCATGCACTCCTAACACCGTATCTGGATGCGCAGAAGTATCGCCCGCCGCCACCCAAGAAAACTCTATGGTTTAACAGCCCACTGTATAGCTTGTTAGGGGCTGAGTTTGAAGTCTCCAAAAACCACAGCAAATCAGCTTCAGAGGCGTCCATTGTCATTTGCTGTGGTGGCTCTGATACCGACCATCTGTCCCTACAAATTGTACGCAGCTTGATTAACCATGAAGTACCTTTGCATATTGTTGTCGGTCCTCTTTTTGATCCTGAGCTAGTGACTACGCTAACAGATCTTGCTCAAAAGCACTCACAACTCAAGCTGCACTATAAACCGAGTAGCTTGGCTCCTTTGATAGCTGCCACTAGCTTGGTCGTCGGTCGTCCGGGACTCCTACGCTATGAAGCAGCAGCACTAGGCCGATCCGCTGTTTATCTCGGTAAAGGATTTGCCTACAGAGACTATTTTCGTGGGTTTAACGAATCAGGTATTGCCACCATTTTCTTTGATACGGACAATCAAGGAATCAACGACTTTTCGGCCTACATTCAAAATGCAGCAAACAGTATCAAAGACAACACGTTCAGCAGAGACAACTACACCGCCAGCTCTCTTGTCGATACCAAAGGCGCTCAGCGTTTCGTCGACGCATTGATCGAGTAAGGTGTAGGGACACTAAATAATGCCAATAAACCTAGAGCATAAAGTGCTGGGCCCTGACGAAAAAGCACTTTTAATTGCTGAAGTCAGCGCTAATCATGATAAGGACCTGGAGCAAGCACTAGCACTTGTTGATATCGCAGCCGATACAGGTTGGGACTGCTTAAAGCTTCAGACTTACAGCGCTGACTCATTAACAGTACGCAGCGAACACGCATCCATGCAAATCGATGCAGTGTGGGGCAAAACGAATTTGCACGAACTCTACCAGAGTGCTTGCATGCCTATGGAATTTCATAAGCCTCTTTTCGATCGAGCTCGAGAACGTAACTTGCTCCCGTTTACCTCGATTTACGACCCTGGAGATCTAGACTTTATTGAGGAACTCGGTTGTAGCCTCTACAAAATTGCATCATTCGAACTCACCTTTGATGCGTTGTTAGCATCGGTTGCACAAACAGGTAAGCCAATAATACTGTCTACTGGGATGGCAACTTTACCCGAAATTGAACACGCGCTAGAAGTCTTGGACAAGAACAATGCCTCAGTCGTTATTTTGCTGCACTGCTGCTCTTCCTACCCAGCACCTATTGATCAGATAAATCTTAAAGCCATGCTAAACATAGGTTATACGTTTAAGCGAGAAGTTGGCTATTCGGATCATACAGTTGGCTCGCTTGCGGCACTCACCGCAGCCTCCATGGGTGCTGTCGCTATTGAAAAACACTTTACTAACGATGCCTCACGACAAGGCCCAGATCATCGATTCTCGGCAACCCCTGAGATCATGCGTCAGATTGCCGAAAGTGTAGAGCAAATACACCAACTAAAAGGGAGTAGCGAAAAGCGGACAACTGACGCCGAGCTGGTCTCTCGAGAAAAGGGGCGGCGATCAGCCTTCGCCTTACACACCTTATCAGCAGGCCACACTATCACTGAACAAGACTTTCGATTTGTCAGGCCTAACGCCGGTATTCCAGCGAATACCAACGAGCCTCTGGTTGGGCAAAAATTGACAACAAACGTCGAGGCCGGTCACCCTATCCGCTACTCGGATATAGCATCATGAAGACACTTGCCATCATGCAGCCAACCTTGATGCCTTGGCTGGGTTACTTTGCACTGATGGATTCGGTAGATACCTTTGTCTATCTCGATGATGTGCAGTACGTGAAGCGGAGCTGGCAATCTCGAAATAGGGTTAAAACCCCGCAAGGTGAGTTGATGCTGTCTTTACCTGTCAACAAAATAACAACTACAAACCGTATAAGAGATGTAAAGATATCTGATACACATAACCACAAAAAATTTATGAAAACGTTGGAGGGAAATTTAGGAAAAGCACCTTGTTTTTCACTCTGCGAATCTATTGTGGAAAATGCCTACATTGAGTCAGAAGACTTCCTAGCTAGATTTAACATAGGCATCATTGATCGAGTAGCCAGTGCATGTGGAATTCAGACGCAGCGAATTATCGCGTCTTCTCTTGAGGTTGAAGCACAAGAGAAGACAGAACGACTACTGGCATTTTGCAACCATCTCAATGCCGAAAACTACCTATCACCCGTGGGCTCATTCAATTATTTAGAACAAAACAACCCCTTCGCAAATAGTAGCGTGAACTTGTCCTTTCAAAGCTACAAGCACCCCGAATATGTTCAAGGCTCAGGCGCATTTCTGCCGTATATGGGGTGTTTGGATGCGTTATCTTGGGTTGGACCAGACAAGCTTCTTGAAGTCGTCCAATCAGGCAATGATGCCCCGCTAACCATTGAACAACTCGCCTTAGCAAATGCGGCGTAAAGGAACAACAAGGTGAAGTACACTGATTGCATTATCGCTGGCGGTGGATTTCCTGGAATCTACGCAGCGTGGCGGTTAGCAAAATCTGGAAAAAAAGTGTGCTTGCTTGAGGCTAGCGATTCTCTGGGCGGTGTTATGAGGTCTCGCCAGTGGAACGGTTACTGGTTGGACAACGGCACACACAATTTGGATATCAGGAGTGAGGATGCCTATGAGTTTTACTCAGATATATTGCAAGATGAATTCAGCATACTTCAAAATCACGATTGGGCCAGCACTACTGACACTACCTATACCCTTGGCTTCGAGATGCCAGACTTTAGCATCGACAACGTGCCGCTAGCCCTCACTGCTTTGAGCGAACTTTCAGACTTACAAAAGCAAATAAGCTACCCGCCTGAAGAGTGCAATCAAACCTTTCTAGAATGGTATGAATCTTCATATGGACCTAGCCTATGTGCGGCAATACACCCTATATTAGAAAAAATCACTGGGGGCCATACACATCAGATTAGCTCCGCTGGCAAAAATACACTGTCTATGTTGCTACGGCCCAAACTCGCCGACGACAGAACCATGATTCGCTGTAAGGAATCTTCTGAGTTTCTTAACGCCCACCTAGGCGTTACACGGCATTGCGGCGACACTCGGTTTGCAGGAGACATTACAGCCGCTCGGTTCGCCTATCCAGCACAACATGGCCTAGGAGGGTTTTGTGATCGGGCAACAGTACGTTTACAAGAGTTGGGGGTAGACCTTCAGTTTAATAGCGCGGTTGAAGGCATTGAATCCGACTCCACCTCTATCACTGTTAAGACTGCTCAAGACCACGTATCAGGCGACTCGCTGCTCTGGACTCTACCAGACCACCTGCTATCCAAGATAACGGGCATTGCCGACACCAGTGTGACTAAACTTTTACCCGTTGGATATTGTATTTATGCTTTTGAGGTCCCCTCTGCTGCTGTTATCGGGCCTGATTATTTACATGATTACTCGACTCAGCGACTCCCCTACCGATACAGCAGACCTGGCGTCTACAGCCAACAACAGCCCAACAAGAATTTGACGGTAGTTATGGCAGAAGTTCCTGCACAACCAAGTGACCAAGCATCATTGATGGAATCATCTATGCTTGAACGTGTCTGGGAAGATTGTAAAACATCCGGGTATATTCAAACGGATTGCGAATATCTCGATGCGTGCTGTTGGAACATACCAGTCGCTTTTACCCTGCCCACGAGCGAATGGGCGACAGGGCACGCCCGTATCAAACAGCAACGCGAAACCTTGCATCCACGCATTGCCCATATCGATGCCGGTAGCCGTGGACGTGCAGCATTTATCAAATATTTTAATGAACAACTTAGCGTAACTTTACAATGACTTTTGAGAAGGTACAAACTAAGCTCATCGAGCACTACCAATCGTTGCTGGCCGAGCACGGAGATTCCCCCCAAGCTCTCCAATATCGAGATGCAGAAAGTCAATTTGCTCGATTCAAGGTGCTTAGTGAAGTTGCCTCTCCGCTATCGTCTGTACTCGATGTAGGGTGCGGCCTAGGTCATCTATATTGCTATCTGAAATCGGCCGGTTTCTCGGGCAAATACGTCGGTGTTGATATCGTTCCTGAGTTTGTAGAAATGGCTGCGAACAGTTTTCGAGATGATAAAAACGTCACTATCTCACTAGCAAGCGGGCTGGAGCCTCTGCCAACGGGAACTGATTACGCGTTGCTCTCAGGTGTATTTAACAACCGCATGGACAACAACTTAGCATTTATGCAGGAAACGTTGTGGCACATGTTTGCTGCTGCGAAAAAAGGCATTTCTTTCAATGCAATGTCAACGTATGTCGACTATTACGATGAGAATCTATACTACGTGGACCCTATCCAAGTTTTTGCATTTTGTAAAAATGAACTTGGAGGTCACCCTGTACTGCGGCATGACTACGCATTAAGCGAACACGGCTACCCATTTGAATTTGCCATGTACGTTTATAAAAATCCTCAACGATAATTACGTAGTTTTTAGTGCGTTTAGAGACGCATAAAGTATTTCTGCAGCGACCCAGTCCTCCTCCGTGTCTATGTCCTGCACACGCCAACGGGGGATGGGCAATGGACAGCTCTTCACTTCGTAAGGTGATCTGCCTAGGTTCCATGCATGTGACGTTCCCCAGTAGAACTGACCACAATCATGCCATGCTTCCTCTAAGTCCTGGGTTCGAGCTGTGTACAACACGGGATCAAACATCTCCAGGCATCCGTTAGGGCCTACTTTTACTGCTCGCTGTATCGGGTGTGCAAATGTTGTAACGGGTATAACAAATTCATTGTCCGCCAGAAGACTCATACCTTGACGTATATCTTCAGCTTGAACGAATGGTGCTGTTGCATACAAACAGCACACTGGTTGTTGCGTATCATTGAGATCGGTAAATTGATTGTTTGCCCATTGAATAGCATGGGTGACCACTGCCATGGTCGAGGCATGATCATCCGCTAGCTCAGCTGGTCGACGAAAAGGAACTGAGGCACCAGCCTCTTCAGCGATTTGTGCAATATCTTCACAATCAGTTGACACTACTATGTGTTCAAAACACTCAGATTTTCGAGCAGCTTCAATCGACCACTGAATCATCGGCTTTCCCGCAAAGGTACGGATGTTCTTTTTGGGGATTCGTTTTGACCCACCTCTTGCTGGAATGATGCAAAGCGTCATTAATCTTACCAAGAAACACAATTTTGAAACTGATGTAGCCATGACGTTGCCAAACGCATGCCGTGTGCTCACAACCGCTGACTAAAGTAACCCATCGGATGCCAACAAATGTAGTTGTTGGCAAAGACATTGAACCCTGTGTATAACGGTATTGGTCCTGTTACCCGTGTGACGGTTAAATGGCCACTTTCAATTCTCTTCGCACTTTGATGGTATTGCGCAGCTGCACGCTTTACCTACGCCGGTGGCCTTTGTCACAACGTTGCTGTGTACTAAGCGCAGAGTCTGGATCTTGTGCACTACGGGCTCTGTAGTAGAAGCGTTCCAGGGAGCCTGCGCTGTAGTGAAAGGCGGTGCCGTTAATCGGAAGTGTCAAGGTTTACGCGCCAGCGATTCCAGTGATAACTTGTATTGAAACACGCAACGGATTTCGATTCAGTGGTTCGTGACAACGTGCGCTGTGGCGGCGATTGCTGTGGCCGCTCTATGGCGCTTGGCGCGATAGCTGGGCTGGTGTTTGATATCCCGGACGACATGGTCGCTCGAATGCAGAACGGACGCATTCCGCTGTACTAAACTCATCACGATTACCGCTTGGTTTGAACGCCGAAGTAATATCTGTGCATAGGGGCGATGATTGGTAGTCCGTCTCCGCGTACTTATGCGTCATGTGATCGATCAGCCGGTTTGCCAGTTCCTCATTGGTCTCCAGCAACAGTGATTCAGCGTGTTTAGCGCCTAGCGACAGGTAGTCCATAATGCCGAGAAATATTGAGCGCTGATCGCGTGTGCGCTGTATTTGTGCACTTTTAAAGCGCCAGCCGGGGTCTCCAGACAGCCTTATCCATGTGTCGAAGCGATCGATCAGTTCACGCGATTTTTCGCTCGATATTCGATCCAGCGGCGCACCTAAGGGATCAAGGGACAGTTCAAATCCTTCTACATCAGGAACCACGCTGCGAATCTTGACGGCGCACAGTACGCGAGTTGTCACGGGCACTTCGCCATTGGTTGCTATTGCATTCGGCTGCCAACTATCCGGCTGGATAACCATCCGGTGGGAAGCGCGATCAGGCCCTAGGCACTGGGCCGTCGCAACTAACACTATCATGCCAGCCCCAGAGGCGCACAAGCCAGTGCGTCCATCTATTCCCTGGTGGATCTGCCTAGGCGTGCGGGCTAGAACCTTGGGCCTACCTACAGGAGTTGTTTGAGCGTTATCCGTTCGCCATCACCGTGGAAGTGCGCCGCCAGCTACTGCCCATGTTCATTAAAAGTAAAGAACGCACTGGGAGGGAGTAGTCCTGCTGTTGTCCGAAGGCTTATGCAGCAAACCGGTAGCACCAGCCCGACTCGATCAGCAAGCGCCTGACGTGGCCGTTACCACTCTTGGTTATCCCCCCTGGTGACGGCTGTTCCCGCTGCTATGTTCGCTGGGTACCAGTCCTAAGTAGCTATCAATTGTGTGGGCTTGCTGAAACGACTCAGATCGCCCAACTCTGAGACGATATCCATCGCCGTAATCAGATTGACGCCGCGCATCGTCATCAGCCCCTCAACGATCGGCTCCAGTGACCAACCACTTTTCGCCGCATACATCTGCTTCTGGATCCCCTGTAGCCTCGTGCTGTAGTACCGAACCGAATCAATGTATTCCTTGAGCGCGAATTGTTGATTGGCGTCGGGCATCTGTATCGCTTCTAGCCAATTCCAGAAACCGAGCATCCGATTTTTCTTGCCTCCCGTCCAATTCAGCGAATGGCGCAGCATGAACGCCAACAACTGCTGGCGTACCTGACGTCATGATGTATTGAAATCATCACGGGTGCGCACCAGATCGCGTATCGCTTCCTGCTCGGCGTCAGGCACCCACACCGGCGTCAGTTCACCTGCTCGCAGCAGCTCGGCAAGGCGCAGACTGTCTCGCCTGTCGGTCTTTACTCTGTCTGAGGCCTGCTGCGGTATCAGTGTCGGCGCTATCTCCTGGCACTGGTGACCACTGGACATTAACTGACGATGCAGCGCGTAACCACAAGGGCCTGCCTTGTAGCACAGCTCCAGCACCTCACCATCGGTATTGATCTTCTTGAGCAACGAGCTTACCGCTGCCGAGGTGTGTCTGATCGTGCCGTAGAATTGTGCCTTGGAGCGCCCTGCATCCGCGATCGATACCGCTATCCGTATCCTTGTGAACATCCAATCCGATGTACTTGCTAAACTCTTTTGTGACCTGTCTTCTCAATAATGGCTCTGTGGTTGGGGTACCCATCTCTATCATAATCCACGTTCTTGAGATGGGCAGGTCACTACATAATGTCTAGTGGGGTAATATTGATTCATTTTCCAGACCCAAAACGACTGTATGTTGGTTAAGTTGAGCTGGTTACAGCCACTAACACCTTTTTGCTTCACGCTGGGTCTGGTGCCGATGTCGTTTGTTCATTGTTTTACGGCTTGCGCAACGCGCCACAGTGAAGCGCATTGACATTGAAAAATTTGAAACGCAGGCAATGGCTTGCACGGGTTGTTGTATCACCGTGTTTCCTTTGCAGAATAGCAACCATGCCAAGCTGC
>Ga0115031_1003879_pt1 | contig 11071 bp, 8 predicted proteins | sample Maine_Asex4_meta_FD_87301 | JGI IMG/M metagenome (GOLD analysis project Ga0115031, IMG submission 87301) | Marine algal microbial communities from Maine, USA - Maine_Asex4_metaG | ecosystem: Host-associated > Algae > Red algae > Unclassified | place: Maine, USA | collected 2015-01-05 | reverse complement strand
GCCAGTTCCCGCCCCGCCTCCCACCGGTTGAAGGCATCGGTATCGCTGGCCAGGATCACCGCGAGTTCGTCCCCTCCGTTGGGCGTATCCAGGATCACCGGGGCCGAAAACCCGCGCAGGGCCGACAGGATCGGCAGGCGCAGGTCGCCCGACAGGGGCGGGAGGCCGGTGAACCTGAATGACTGGTCGGGCCGGGTCAGTTCGACGACATGGGTGCCGCGCCGCACGCCGTCCGGTCCCTCCAGCACCAGTTCGGTGCCGTCCCCGTCCAGAAAGCCGACCGCGACGGGGATGTGCATGGCCGTCGCCCCGTCGCCCGCGATTCCGGGGGTGAAGCTCTGGGTCAGGACCAGGTCCATCGCGTCGCCATCGCCGTTGCGCGCGAGGGAGGCGGTGACGTGGGGGGTGCCGGGCTGGCTCCACCACCGGCGGAACTGCGTCAGGTCGCGGCCCGAGACTTCCTCGAACACGGCGGCGAAATCCTCGATGGTGCAGGCCTGCCCGTCATGGCGCGCGAAGTACAGATCCAGCGCCTCGCGATAGGTCCGCGCGCCCACCAGGGTGTGCAGCATCCGCACCACCTCCGCCCCCTTCTCGTAGACGGTGGCGGTGTAGAAGTTGTTGATCTCGATATATTCCTCGGGCCGCACCGGATGGGCCAGCGGTCCCGCATCCTCCCGGAACTGCCGCGCGCGCAACTGGGCGACCTCCTTGATGCGCAGCACGTCCGCCGAGCGCATGTCCTCGGAAAACTGCTGGTCGCGAAAGACGGTCAGCCCCTCCTTCAGGCACAACTGGAACCAGTCGCGGCAGGTGATACGGTTGCCGGTCCAGTTGTGGAAGTATTCGTGGGCGATGACGCTTTCGATGGCCAGATAGTTCGCATCCGTCGCCGTTTCGGGCGAGGCGAGGACGAGGCGGGTGTTGAAGATGTTCAGCCCCTTGTTCTCCATCGCACCCATGTTGAAATCGTCCACCGCGACGATCATGAACAGCGGCAGATCGTATTCGCGGCCATACGCCTCCTCGTCCCATTTCATGGATCGCTTGAGGGAATCCATCGCGTAATCGCACTTGTCCTCGTCGCCGGGGCGCACGTGGATTTCCAGCGCGACCTCCCTGCCCGACGCGGTGGTGAAACTGTCCTCGATCTTCTCCAGCGTGCCGGCCACCAGCGCGAAGAGGTAGGCGGGTTTGGGGTGCGGGTCGTGCCAGATCGCATAGTGCCGCCCGCCCGGCAGGTCGCCGGCCTCGCCCCGCTCGCCGTTCGAGAGCAGCACGGGGCAGGTGGCGCGATCCGCCTCGACCCGCACGGTATAGGTGGTCATCACGTCGGGGCGGTCGGGGAAGTAGGTGATCTTGCGAAACCCCTCGGCCTCACACTGGGTGCAGTACATGCCGTTCGAGATGTACAGCCCCTCCAGCGCCTTGTTGCTCTGCGGGTCGATCTCGACATCCGCCCGCCAGGTGAACCGCCCGGGCAGGGTATCGCCGGTGACGCGCAGGCCCTTGCCGTCGATGGCGAGGGTGGCGGGGTCCAGCGCCGCGCCGTCGATGGAGGCGGTGTGCAGCGTGAGGTTCTCGCCCTCCAGCACCAGATCGGTCGAGTCGTGCGCCGCCCGCGCGGGGTTGAGCACGAACACGATCTCGGACGCCACCCGCGTGGCCGCCGGGTCGAGCGCGAAGGTCAGCGCGACGGAGTCGACCAGCCAGACGGGCGGGGTGTAGTCGGCGAGGCGGATGGCGGCGTGGCGGGGGGCGGTGTCGGGGCGCATGGAGGCTACCTTTCGGTGGGGCGGCGGGTCTATCCGCGCATTCCCGGCCTTGATCGGCCGATCTGGCGGGTCAGCAGGACCACGGGGATCAACCCCACGGCGACGATGGCGAGGGAGGGGGTGGAGGCCTGGAGCAACCGTTCGTCCTCCGCGAGGCGATAGGCCTGAACGGCCAGCGTGTCAAAGCCGAAGGGGCGCATGATGAGGGTGGCGGGCAGTTCCTTCATCACGTCGACGAAGACGATCAGCCCCGCCGTCAGCAACCCGCCCCGGATCAGCGGAACGTGTACGGACCACAGCGTCCCCCGGGCCGAGCGGCCCAGCGCGCGGGAGGCGTAGTCCATCGACGGGGTCACTTTCTCCAGGCTCGCCTCCACCGTCTGCAAGGCCACCGACATGAACCGCACGACATAGGCGTAGAGCAGCGCGGCGATGGTGCCGGTCAGCAGCAACCCGGTCGAGACGCCCAGCAGCGCCCTCGCCCAGCCGTCGATCAGGTTGTCGAGCGCGCCCAGCGGCATCAGCAATCCGACGGCAATGACCGACCCGGGAACGGCATAGCCCAGCGCCGCGACGCGGTTGGATATCCGCGTGACCGGGCTGGCCGACAGGCGCTGCACGTATCCCAGAAACAGTGCCAGCGCGACGGTCAGGGCGGCACCGGCCCCCGCCAGCACCAGCGAGTTGACGGCGAATCCGACATAGCGGGGGCCGAACATCGCATGCCCGCCCTCCCACGTCATATGGCCCAGCACCAGCAGGGGCAGTGCGAAGCCGAGGATCGTGGGGATGGCGCAGAACACCGTCGCCGCAATCGCTCGTCCCCCTGTCAGCGCGAATTCGGGCGGGGCCGTGAACCGCTTGCCCGCCGGGTGGTAGCGCGCCGCCCGCCGCTGGATGCGCTCCATCGTCAGCAGGACCAGCACGAAGACCAGCAGGCACGCCGAGAGTTGCGCGGAGGCGACCCGGTCCCCCATCAGGATCCAAGACCGGTAGACCCCCGTGGCGAAGGTCGACACGCCGAAATGCGAGACGGTGCCGAAATCGGCCAGCGTCTCCATCAGCACCAGCGCGATGCCGGTGGCGATGGCGGGGCGGGCCATGGGGATGGCGACGCGGAAGAACGAATCCCACGGGCCGTGGCCCAGCGTGCGCGAAACCTCGAACGCGACGACGGATTGCTGGAGGAACGCCGCCCGGGCCAGCAGGTAGACATAGGGGTACAGAACCAGCGTCAGCATCACCCCCGCCCCGCCCAGCGAGCGGATCTCCGGAAACCAGTAATCGCGGGGGCCGAGGGAGAACGCCGCCCGCAGCGCGCTCTGCACCGGGCCGGGATGGTCGAGCAGGTTGGTATAGGCATAGGCCAGCACATAGGCCGGAAAGGCCAGCGGCAGGGCCAGCGCCCATTCCAGCACCCGCCGCCCCGGAAACACGCACATCGTGACCAGCCACGCGGTGCCGACCCCGATGACCGCCGTGCCGATGCCGGTAATCAGCGCCAGTTGCAGCGTATTGCCGATATACAGCCCCAGCCGCGTCTCGACCAGGTGGGCGAATGCGCCGTCGCCGGACTGGAACAGGGATACCGCCACCGCCAGGATCGGCGTGGCGATCAGCAGCGCGACGAGGACGGCCACGACCGTGGCGAGGGTCGCGGGCAGGCGTCGGCTGGGGATAGGGGCTTGTTCCGGAACTGCCAAGAGTCGACCCTGTCCTTCTCGTCTTCATGGGTTTGTGTCTTCACGGACTTCTTATCGCCACGGGGGTTTCCTATCGCAGTGCGCACCACACTTGAAGCGGTATGAACGACGCAGCAGGAGGCACCTTGCCATGATGTCACGCAGAACAGTTATGCTGGGGGTCGCATCGAGCGGATTGGCGGTCGGTACCGCCTCCGCCGCTTCGGCCCTCGTCCCCACCCCGCGCCAGCCGGCGGGACCGTTCTATCCCGATGTCCTGCCCTACGAGAGCGACGGCGACCTGACGGTGATGGGCGGCGGCACCCCCGCCGCCGGAGAGGTGATCGTGGTCGAGGGGCGCGTGCTGGGGGCCGATGGCCGTCCGGTCAGCGGGGCGGCGGTGGAACTGTGGCAGGCCAACGCCTATGGCCGCTATGCCCACCAGGGCGACCGCTCCGGCGTGCCGCTGGACCCGAACTTCCAGGGCTACGGCACCGTGCGCAGCGATGCGCAGGGGCGCTACCGCTTTCGCACCATCCGGCCCGGGGCCTATGCGGGGCGCACCCGGCACCTGCATTTCTACGCCACCGGCCCGGGGTTCGAGCGGATGCCGATGCAGATGTACTTCGCGGGGGATGCGGCGGCGAACGAGGCCGATTTCCTGTACCGCTCGGTGCCGGCGGGCGCGATGCGCGATGCGCTGACCATCGGGTTCGCGGGCGGGCGCGGCACCTTCGATATCGTTCTGGGATAGCGGCGCGGGGCGTGGCATAGGGGGGCGGTACAGAAAAGGACCTCCCCGCCATGACCCGCCGATACGACGCCGTGATCTTCGATCTCGACGGCACCCTGATCGACAGCGCCGAAGCCATCATGCTGATCGCCGGGCGCTTTCTGGCCGAACAGGGCGCAGCCCCCCTGACCATGGCGGAGACGCGCGGCTTCATCGGCAATGGCGGCGATGTCTTCGCCCGCCGGATGCTGCGCGCGCGGGGGCTGGCGGAGGAGGGGGACGAGGGCGCGGCGCATCTGGCCCGGTTCCTGGAACTCTACGACGAGGCACCGGGGCACGAGAATCCCCCCTATCCGGGCGTCGAGGCGATGCTGGAGGCGCTCTCGCCGCTCGCCCTCGGAATGTGCACGAACAAGCCGGTCAGGCCGACCATGAACATCCTCGCCGCGCTGAACTGGACGGGGCGATTCGCCTCGGTCGTCGGGGGCGATACGCTGGCGGTGAAGAAGCCCGACCCCGCCCCCCTGCACCGCACCATCCGCGAACTGGGCGTGCCGCTGGAGCGGACGCTGTTCGTCGGGGACAGCGAGGTCGATACCCGGACGGCGCAGGCCGCCGGTATCGCCTACGCGCTGCACACGAACGGCTATCGCAAGACCGCGCCGGAAGACTTGCCCGCCGATCTGCGGTTCGACGATTTCGGGGTGCTGGCGGATTTCGCGCTGGATCGGAAGTAGCCCCCGCCCCGTGCAGCGGTCCGCGCCCGGGGCAGGGCGCAGATATCTCACCCCTTCGGATACGCCCCCAGCATCGCCGACCGGCTCTCGGACAGGAACTCCCGCCGGTGGATCATCAGGGCCACCGCGCTCGCGCTGGCGATCAGGGCCAGCGGGCCGATCAGGAACGCCAGGGACCCCAGCGTGAAGTACAGCCCCCGCAATCCCCGGGTGAAGCTGCGCGCCGCCAGCCAGTTCAGCTCCCCCGCATCGCGCGCCGCCGCCAGCACCTCGGCCTCGTTGCCGGGGCGGCGGTCGGGGGTCGCGCCGATCATCACGGCGCAGTATCCGAACAACCGCTGCGCCCAGGCGAACTTGAAGAACGAGAACACGATCATGGCGACGGGGGCGATCAGGCGCACCTGGAACGCCTCCGGTCCCGAGGGATGGGCGAAGGGCATGGAATCGGCCACCTCCGCCAGCCGCTCCGCCTGCCCCATCATCGCCAGCAACCCGCCCAGACAGATGAGCGAGGTGGACGCGAAGAAGCTGGACCCGCTCTGAAGGCCGCGCAGCAGGGCGCTGTCGACGATCCGCACCTCGCGCAGGGCCATCTCCTCCATCCAGCGCAGGCGCTTCACGCGCATGATGCCGCTGGCACTCTCGCGGGCGCGCGGGCCGGAATCGACGTACCAGCTCATCCCGCACAGCAGGAAGACCATCCACCCCACGGCGAGCAGGTCCAGAACGGTCATCTCCGGCACGCCGCGCACCGGCGTCCAGAGGATCGAGAAGGGGATGGTATGGGGCATGGGACGAGCGGTTAGGCCGAACCGCGCGGCCACGCAACACCCCGCGACGATTTAAGACTGTCAGGACATCGGGCCTGTGCCTATAGTGACGGGATGGCAGGACAATACCCAGGAGGTTGCGCGATGATCGAGATGCCCGTTCCCGACCGGAAAATCATCGCGAAGCAGGGCGATCTCGCCGCCGCGCTGCGCCGCATCGTGCCCGCCGAACAGGTCATCCACACGGCGGAGGAACTCAAGGCCTACGAATGCGACGGCCTCAACGCCTATCGCCAGCCGCCCCTTCTGGTCGTCCTGCCCGATACCACCGACCAGGTCTCGCGCATCGTCAGGCTGTGCGCCGCCGAGGGGGTGCCGATCGTGGCGCGCGGGTCCGGTACGTCGCTGGCGGGCGGGTCGCTGCCCACGGCGGATGCCGTGGTGCTGGGCCTGTCGCGGATGAAGGACGTGGTGGATGTCGATTACGGCAACCGCACGATCCGGGTGCAGACCGGCATCACCAATCTCGCGGTGACGGGCGAGGTGCAGCCCGACGGCTTCTTCTACGCCCCGGACCCGTCGTCGCAGCTCGCCTGCGCCATCGGCGGCAATATCGCGATGAATTCGGGCGGGGCGCATTGCCTGAAATACGGCGTGACGACCAACAACCTGCTGGGCGTCACGATGGTCATGGCCGATGGCGAGGTCGTCGAGTTCGGCGGCGCGCATCTGGATGCGGGCGGCTACGACTACCTGTCCCTGATCTGCGGGTCGGAGGGGCAGTTGGGCATCTGCACCGAGGCGACGCTCAAGATCCTGCCCATCGCGGAGGGCGCGCGCCCGATGCTGTTCGGCTTCGACACCAACGAGGTCGCGGGCGAGGCCGTCGCCGCGATCATCCGCGCGGGCCTGTCGCCGGTGGCGCTGGAATTCATGGACAAGCCCGCGATCACCGTCAGCGAGAACTTCGCCAAGGCGGGATATCCGCTGGATGTCGAGGCGCTTCTGATCGTCGAGGTCGAGGGGTCCGACGCGGAAATCGACGAGCAACTGACCCGGATCGAGGAGGTCGTCGCCCCCTTCGGCCCCTCCACCGTCAAGCGCAGCGGCAACGATATCGAGAGCGCGAAGATCTGGGCCGGGCGCAAGGCGGCGTTCGGGGCCATCGGGCAGTTGGCGGACTATATCTGTCTCGACGGCTGCGTCCCGCTGTCGCAACTGCCGGACGTGCTGAAGCAGACGGCGGAACTGGCGGAGAAATACGGGCTGAAGGTCGCGAATGTCTTCCATGCCGGGGACGGCAACCTGCACCCCCTCATCATGTACGAGGCGAACGACCCCGACAGCGCCCGCAAGGCCGAGGAACTGGGCGCGGATCTGTTGCGTCTCTGCGTCGAGAAGGACGGATGCCTGACCGGCGAGCACGGCGTCGGGATCGAGAAGCGCGAACTGATGCTGACCCAGTTCAACGAGCGCGAACTGCGCCAGCAGATGGCCATCAAGGACGTGTTCGACCCCGCCTGGATGCTCAACCCGGCCAAGGTCTTCCCGCTGTCCCTCTCCACCCCCCATGTCGAGGATCGGCGCGCAGCATGACCGACGCACCCGATACCGATGCGCCCGATACCGAGGAGGGCGTCGCCGCGATCGTGCGCGAGGCGGCCTCCAGTGTCGCCATGCCGCTGGAGATCACGGGCGGCGGCACGCGGCTGGGGCTGGGCCGCCCGGTCCAGGCGGCGCGCACCCTGTCGCTGGCCATGCTGGATGGCGTGACGCTGTACGAACCGGGCGAACTTACCCTCGTCGCGCAGGCCGGCATGACCGTGAAGGCGCTGGGCGATCTGCTCGACGGCGAGAACCAGCAACTGACCTTCGAACCCGCCGACCACCGCGCCCTGCTCGGCACCACGGGCGAGCCGACCCTGGGCGGGGCCATCGCGGTCGCCGCCGCCGGGCCGCGCCGGTTGCGCATGGGGGCGGCGCGCGATGCGGTGCTCGGCGTGCGCTACGTCAACGGGCAGGGCGACGTGCTGCGCGCGGGCGGTCGGGTGATGAAGAACGTCACCGGCTACGATATCCCCAAACTGATGTGCGGGGCCTATGGCACCCTGGGCGTCGTGACGGAGGTGGGGCTGAAGGTCATGCCGAAATCCGAGATCGTGCGCACCCTCGCCATCCCCGGCCTGCCCGACGGCAAGGCCATCGCCGCGATGTCCGCCGCCCTCGCCATGCCCTGCGACGTCAGCGCCGCCGCGCATCTGCCGCGCAGCGTCTCGCGGGAACTGGGCTTTTCGGATGCGGTCACGCTGCTGCGGGTCGAGGGATTCGAGACGCAGGCCACCTACCGCGTCGAATCGTTGACCGAGGCGCTCGCGTCCTTCGGCGCGGCGGAGGATGTCGCGGAGGATCCGTGGGTCGCGATCCGCGACGTCATGATGTTCGCCGGGGACGACCGCGCCGTCTGGCGCATCTCGATGAAGGCGACCGATGCGCCGCTGCTCGTCGCATCCCTGCGCGAACAGATCGAGGTCGAGGCGTTCTACGACTGGGGCGGGGGTCTTGTCTGGCTGGCATGCGAGGAGGGGCGCGACGCCTTCGCCGGCCCGATCCGCCAGAGCCTCGCAGGGTTCGGCGGGCACGCCACCCTGATCCGCGCCAGCGATGCCGTCCGCGCGGCGGTGCCGGTCTTCGAGCCGGAAATCACGGCGATAGCGACCCTGAGCAAGGGCCTGAAGGCACGCTTCGACCCGGCGGGCATCCTCAACCCGGGCAGGATGCGCGCATGACCCGTCCTTTCGTTTCGCCACCGGGAGGGGCCTGACCGATGCAGACCAACTTCACCGAAGACCAGTTGCGCGACCCCGATACCGCGCGCTCCAACGAGATCCTGCGCACCTGCGTGCATTGCGGGTTCTGCACGGCGACCTGCCCGACCTATACCCTGCTGGGCGACGAACTCGACAGCCCCCGGGGGCGCATCTATCTGATAAAGCAGATGCTGGAGGAGGGGCGCCCCGCCGACAAGCAGACCGTCAAGCATGTGGATCGCTGCCTGTCCTGCCTCGCCTGCATGACGACCTGCCCCTCGGGCGTCCACTACATGCACCTGGTCGACCACGCCCGCGCGCATATCGAGAAGACGTACAAGCGCCCCCTGCACGACCGCGCGCTGCGCAACCTGCTGGCGTATGTTCTGCCGAACGACAACCTGTTCCGGCTCTCCCTGCTGGGTGCGAAGATGGCCAGGCCGTTCGCGCGCATCCTGCCGTCGAAGCTGAAGGCGATGGTCGCGCTGACGCCGAAGACGATCCACCCGCCCAGCGAACACGACGAGCCGCAGGTCTTTCCCGCCCGGGGCGAGCGGAAGATGCGGGTCGCGATGCTGTCGGGCTGCGCGCAGAAGGTGCTCGACCCGTCGATCAACGCCGCGACCATCCGCCTGCTGACCCGCCACGGGGCCGAAGTGGTGGTGGCGAAGGGGGCGGGCTGCTGCGGCGCGCTGACGCATCACATGGGCAAGGAAGATGCCTCCCACGCTTCGGCGGCGGCGAACATCACGGCCTGGATGCGCGAGAAGCGGGGCGACGGGCTGGATGCGGTGGTCATCAATGCGTCGGGTTGCGGCACGACCGTCAAGGATTACGGCCACATGTTCCGCACCGATGACGTGATGGCCGGGGACGCCGCCACGGTGTCGGCGATGACGCGCGATATCTCGGAAGTCATGGGCGAACTGGGCCTGCACGAACCCGTACAGGCCGAGAGCCTGCGCGTCGCCTATCATGCCGCCTGTTCGTTGCAGCACGGACAGAAGGTGACGATGGAGCCGAAGGCCCTGCTCGGGATGGCCGGATTCTCGGTGCTGGAGCCGCGCGAGGGGCATCTGTGCTGCGGGTCGGCGGGCACGTACAACCTGCTGCAACCCGAAATCGCGGGGCAGTTGAGGGATCGCAAGGTCGAGAATATCGAGGCGACGCGCCCCGACGTGATCTCGACCGGCAATATCGGCTGCATGACCCAGATCGCCAGCGGCACCGGCATCCCGGTCGTCCATACCGTGCATCTGCTGGACTGGGCGACGGGCGGGCCGAGGCCGGAGGCGCTGGGACCGGTGCGCGCGGTGGCGGCGGAGTAGGGTGGCGGGCCGATAACGGAGGAAGGCCCCGGATCAGGTCCGGGGCTTGTCTTAGAACTCCACCCCGATCTGGGCCTTGACCCCGGAGCGGAACGGGTGCTTGACCAGTTCCATCTCGGTTACCAGATCCGCGATCTCGATCAGTTCGTCCTTGGCATTGCGCCCCGTAAGGACCACATGCGTCATCGCGGGTTTCTCGTCGACCAGGAAGGTCACCACGTCGTTTATGTCGATATAGTCGTAGCGCAGGGCGATATTGATCTCGTCCAGCAGGACCATGGTATTCCGCTCGTCGCGGATCAGTTCCTTGGATTTCTCCCACGCCGCCTGCGCCATCTCGGTGTCGCGGGCCTTGTCCTGCGTCTCCCAGGTGAAGCCCTCGCCCATGGTGTGGAACGCGCATTTGTCGGCGAAGTTCGCCGTGATCAGGTCGCGCTCGCCGGTGGACATGCCGCCCTTGATGAACTGCACCACGGCGCAGGGCATGTCATGGGCGATGCAGCGGAAGATCATGCCGAAGGCGGCGGAGGATTTGCCCTTGCCCTTGCCGGTATGCACGATGACGAGACCGCGCCTGTCGGTCTTCGTCGCCATGATCTTGTCGCGGGCGGCCTTCTTCTTGGCCATCTTGCTCGCATGCTTCGCGAGGTCGTCGCCGGGGGGTGCGGCGGGCATGTCGTCGGCCATCGAGGCTCCTGTCTACCGCAGTTCGAGCGGCTTGTTCTGTCCGCAGATGATCTGCGGCGCGGTCAGGGTGGCCGCCGCGACCAGGTCGGGCGGGGTCGTCAGGATCGACCGTCCCGAGCATAGCGTGAGGACGAGGTCCGAGTCTTCCGTGATCGCCAGCGCCTCGACCTCGCCGTTCTCGATCAGGCCGACGGCATCGGGCCAGTCGGCGCTGTCGCCCTCGACCGTGGCGGCGACCTGCTGGCCGACGCCGTAGGGGGTGGCGTCGATCGAGGCGAGGTCGAGCGACGTATCGCGGTCGGTGCCGAGGGTGGAGGGCTTGCCGGGGGTCGGGAAGAACTGCGCCGACAGGTCCGCGCCCGGCTCGCGCGGGATCGTGATGTCGGGGGGCGTGACCGATGCCGATCCCGGTGACCCGAGCGTCGCGGCATTGCCGATGCCGAAGGCCCGGGTGGGCGGCGCGCGGCGCGGCTTGGCCGAGGGCAGGGCCGACCGGGCGAGGATATAGGGTTTCAGCCCCGGTATCGGCGCGCGCTCGACGATGGGGCGCGG
>Ga0115031_1003876_pt1 | contig 11079 bp, 10 predicted proteins | sample Maine_Asex4_meta_FD_87301 | JGI IMG/M metagenome (GOLD analysis project Ga0115031, IMG submission 87301) | Marine algal microbial communities from Maine, USA - Maine_Asex4_metaG | ecosystem: Host-associated > Algae > Red algae > Unclassified | place: Maine, USA | collected 2015-01-05 | reverse complement strand
GCGCGCCGACAGGCTGGTGCACCTCGCACTCTTTCTCTTTAACGACTGGCAGGGGCCGCAACCGGAGCGCCATCGCGCACTTGCCGACGAATTGATGACGGTGTCGATCGACGCGCGCACCCGAAGACCGGAACTGGTCGTCACTTTCGTCACGGACCCGATCAACACCGTCCATGGCGGTCTTCCGTCTGGGCGCCTCGATCGGCTTCGCGAGGCCGGTGGGGACATCTTCACGATCTCGATCGCGAGACGGGCGTGCGGCTGAACATGGCATCAGACACTGCCATCGCCGAGGAGGTGCGAGCACGTTTCTACACGATGTGGAACAACACGCCGGACCTTACGTATTCCTCCGATGACGAGACGCATACCGACGAGAGCCCGTGGCTGACCCTTCAGTACCGATTCATGGAAGCGACCGGACTGTCGACGTTCTGAACGTGTGTCGCTCGGCGGGACCCTTCGGCGACCACTCGCGTGGCCGCGCCGGAGCCGATCGGGTCGCTCCGGGGAGAACGGATCCGCGCCTCGGTGCAATGCTCCTCGGCGTCGTGTTCCTGGTCGTCCCGTTCTTCGGGGGGTGTGGTGGATCCGGCGGAGGGGGTGGGGCGGACGATGCGGCAGCTGCAGGCGAACGAGGTATCGGCGATGCCGAGGGCTCCGGCGGTTCGGACGCGCTGATCGCGGCGATCGCCGCGCGCCTCTCGGCGGACCCGTACGGCAACGGCAACGCTGAGGGCAGCGGCAGCGGTAACGGCGATGTCGACGAGGATCGGGGTCGAACGGGCGGAGGCAGCCTGCCGGTATGGCCCGCCGATCTGGACTTCCATCCGGCGGCGGGGGGAGAGTCGCTCGAGATGCTGGCCCTGCTGGAAGACGACGCCGGACGCGTCTGGTCGCTCACCCGACGCTTCGACCGCGTCGCCGTGCGACACACGGCCGGGCAAGGCGCCCCGTCGGGAGACGATTTCGCCTTCAGCGACGTGGTCCGCTTCGCCAGCTCGACCCGGCGGATCGACGCCGGAGTGACCCGTGGCCCCGAGGTGGACCGGGCATCGCCCGGTGCGCATCGACCGGCGGTGGTGGCCGTTCGACGCGAGGCCGTGGAACGCGTGACGCTCGGCCTCGCGAGCGTCGAGCCCCGTCGGGTGACGGTGCGCGACGCGTCGCTCTCGCTCGAGCAGGCCTCACCATCGAGGTCCGCCTGTGCGCTCGACCATGTCCTGCGGGAAGGGGACGGCCTCGCGCTCCGGCTCCGGCAGACGGCGTGTCCGACGGGCACGGTAGCGGGCTCGTTGTCGCTGACCGGCAGTCCGACACTGACTGTCGTCGGCACGCTGATGGACGGCGAGAATGCGCGGCCGGTCGAGGGTCGGGGCTGGATACGTCGCGCCTGGGGCACGTTGCCCACTCCCGGGGGGGCGGTCGTGTTCGACCGACTGCTGCTCACCCTCGAGGACGTCGGCCTCGTCGAAGCCGAGCGCAGCAAGCGACGGAGCGGTCGCGGACCGCGCACCACCAGCGGTCGCCTCCGGACAGAGGGGGCGGAGCGCGCGATCGAACTCGAGGCGATCGATTGGCGCGACGCCGACGCTGCACGAAGCGCTCGGCGGTCGATGGCGATACCGGCCAGGTGGCGCGTCGTCGTGCCGTCGTCCGGCATCGATGTCGTGCTGGAGCCGCTGTTCGTGACGGATACCGACGCGCGCGACGATTCGACGCCGGGCGCGCACGACGACGGCCGGCTCGAGAGCGGCCCGCTCGGGCGGCGGTGGCTCGGCGCGGTCCGCGCGAGCGGGACGCACGCCGGCGTCGGCTTTGTCGAGTTCACGCCGACCGAAGGAGCAAGCGAATGACGGTACGTCCAGCCGACGAAGTCCCGGCAGGGGGCGCGAGGTTCCTGACGTGCGTGTCGAGGCGCGCCTCGATGGTCGCGCTCATGGTCGCGATCACGGCGGTGGGCTGCGGTGGTGACGGTGGTGACACCGACGAGGAACGGGCTGCCGTCACCGTGCTGGAGCCGACCGGCTCGGACGAGGCCGCGTCGCGGGACGCCGCTCCGAGCGTCGACGCCTCGGTGATCGCCCCATCCGGCATCGCCGCCGCGAAGGTCGCGGCGGCAGTGGACCGTGGCGACGTGGCCGCCGACTCGAGCGCGGTCGGCACGTCGAACTCCGCGAGCGATCCCGGCGTGCTCGACGACTGGCCAGCCGCCCGCTTCGCGACGCCGGGCGTCATCCCGGAAAGTCCGCAGCGTGCCGGCGACCCCGAACGCGGGCGGCGGGCGCTGGTCGAGGAGGGCTACGTCGCCTGCGGGCTACCGACGCGCGTGGTCCGCGAGCTGCTGGCCGACGCGCCGGTGACGACCCTGCCCGACCGCGAGGCGGTGGCCGACGGTCTGCCGTACTCGATGAACGTCTCGACCGATGCGAACGGCGTCGAACTCGCGACCGGCAACTGTCTCGCCTGCCATGGCACGCCGCTGTTCGGTGACGTCGTGATAGGACTCGGCAACGAATTCCTCGATTTCACGGAGAACCCGTCGGTGGCTGTCGAGCGTGCCGGTGCGCTGGTGCGCGGACCGGACGAGACCGCCGCCTGGGAACGCTACGCCGATCGCATCCACGCGATCGCGCCGCACATGACGATGCAGACCGTCGGCACCAATCCGGCCAACAACCTGACCTTCGCTCTCATCGCGCACCGCGATGCGGAGACGGCCGCCTGGAGCGAGTCGCCGATCCTGCCGCTGCCGACTCGCCAGCCGCCGCCCGTGTCGGTGCCGCCCTGGTGGCGCATGGGCAAGAAGCACGCGATGTTCAATCTCGGGGAAGGGCGTGGAGATCACGCGCGGATCATGATGGCGGCGTCCATGCTCTGCACCGACTCCGTCGAGCAGCTCGAGGTCATCGATGCCTACGCAGCCGATGCGCGTGCCTTCATCGCGAATCTCGACGCCCCCGTCTGGCCGTTCGCGCTCGATGCCGATCTCGCCGTGACCGGGCGAGAGGTGTTCGAGGCGAACTGCAGTGCCTGCCACGGTCGCTACGCGACGGACACCGACGGCAAGCGCCGACCCGACGACGATGTCTACCCCAACCGGCTCGTGCCGATCGAGGTGCTTGGCACCGATCCGACGCTCGTCGAGCAGGCGCATTCGGCCGAGGGTGCCGCCTACGCCGACTGGTTCAACCGTTCCTGGTACGGCGAGCTGTCCACGGCGGCGGCCGGCCCGGGTCATGTCGCGCCACCGCTCGACGGCATCTGGGCAACCGGACCGTTCCTGCACAACGGTTCGGTGCCGAGTGTGCGCGCGCTGCTCGACAGCGAGACGCGTCCCGCTCGCTGGTCGACCGTGCCGCGCGACGCGTCCGACCCCGGGAGCTACGACACGGTGAATCTCGGGTGGCAGCACGTTTCGGACGCGTCGACCCTGGCGCAGCAGGAACCGAAGCGCGTCTACGACACGTCCCGGCCGGGACATGCGGCAAGCGGTCATCGCTTCGGCGATCATCTGACGGGCGATGAACGCGACGCCGTCATCGAATACCTGAAGACGCTATAGAATCGCGGCCTTGTGGCGCCGCCGGCGCCGACCGAGCGGTGCCGTCCGATGATCCAGACCCCCTACCTCCTGTTCCTCGGCGACGCGCCCGACATGCTCGCCGCCAAGGTCGGATCGGGCGTGCGGGACTGGCGTCCCGAGCACTCCGTCGGGCAGCTGCGCCTGCCTGGCTGCAAGGCGGATCTCGGGCTCGTGGACATGACCGTCGAGGAAGCCCGGGAGCAGGGCGCCCGCACCCTGATCGTCGGTGTCGCCAACCGCGGCGGCACGATCTCGCGCCACTGGCTGGATGTCTTCGAGCGCGCGTTGCGTGCCGGTATGGACATCGCCTCCGGCCTGCACAATCTGCTGGTCGACGAGCCGCGCCTGAAGGGTCTGGCCAACGAGCTCGGACGTTCGCTCGTGGATGTCCGGATTCCCCAGCACGAGTACCCGATCGCGAACGGCGAGCCGCGCACCGGGAGGCGCTGCCTGGCGGTCGGCACGGACTGCTCGGTGGGGAAGATGTATACCGCGCTGTCGATCGAGAAGACCATGCGCGAGCGCGACATGGCCGCGACCTTCCGCGCGACCGGACAGACCGGCATCCTGATCACCGGCAGCGGCGTCCCGCTGGACGCCGTGGTCGCGGACTTCATGGCGGGCGCCGTCGAGTGGCTATCCCCCGACAACGACCCCGCGCACTGGGATCTGATCGAGGGGCAGGGCAGCCTGTTCCACCCGTCGTATTCCGGCGTGACGATGGCGCTCGTTCACGGCGGCGCACCCGATGCGCTGGTCCTCTGTCACGAGCCGACGCGCACGCACATGCGCGGCTTGCCCGGCTACTCGCTGCCGTCCCTCGAACGTCTGCGCGACGTGGCACTGGATCTCGCGAGCGTCGTCAATCCCGACGCCCGCGTGGTCGGGGTCTCGGTCAACACGGCGTCGCTCGACGAGAAGGCCGCGCTCGAGCTGCTGGCCCGCACCGAGGAGGAGATGGGCCTGCCGACCGTCGATCCCTACCGGCAGGGCGCGGCACGACTGGTCGATGCGCTCGAGCAGGTGCCGGCGCGCGAGGTCACGACGCGGCGAGAGGCGCGCGAAGATGTCGCGGGTCCCGACGCGTGACGGTCGTGCTGCGAATCACGCGCGACGCCTTCCGCATCGACGGCACCTTCACGATCGCGCGCGGTTCGCGCACCGTGGCCGAGGTGTTGACCGTGCACCTCGAGTCGACGGCGGCCGATGGTCGTCGATCCGTCGGCCGGGGCGAGTGCATGCCGTACGCGCGTTACGGCGAATCGCTCGACTCGGTCACCGCGACGATCGAGTCGGTGCGCGATCCGATCGAGCGTGGTGCAGACCGGGAGGCGCTGCAGACGCTGTTGCCGGCGGGCGCCGCGCGCAACGCGCTCGACTGCGCGCTGTGGGATCTCGAGGCCAAGACCAGCGGCACGCCCGTCTGGCAGCTGGCCGGTATTGACGCGCCGCGACCGGTGGTCACCGCCTACACACTGTCGCTGGAGTCGCCCGAGGACATGCGCACCGCAGCAGCTGCACAGGCGACGCGGCCGCTGCTGAAGATCAAGCTGGGGGGCGACGGTGCGACGGACATCGCGCGCCTCGAGGCGGTGCGCCGGGGGGCGCCCGATGCGCGACTCGTGGTCGACGCCAACGAGGGCTGGGCGCTCGCCGACTACGACAACCTGGCCGCGCCCATGCTCGCGCTCGGCGTGGCGCTGGTCGAGCAACCCCTGCCGGCCGGGGAAGACGAGGCACTCGCGGGACGCGAGCGCGTGTTGCCGGTCTGTGCCGACGAGGCGTGTCACGACCGGCAGTCGCTCGCCCACCTGAAGGGTCGCTACGACGTCGTCAACATCAAGCTCGACAAGACCGGTGGCCTGACCGAGGCGCTGGCGCTGAAGACGGAGGCGCGCGCGGCGGGCTACGACATCATGGTGGGTTGCATGGTCTGCAGCTCGCTCGCGATGGCACCGGCGCTGCTGGTCGCGCAAGGCGCGGACATCGTCGATCTCGACGGGCCGCTGCTGCTGGCCGAGGATCGCGACGCTCCCTTGCGGTACGAGGGGAGCATCGTCCACCCCGCCGACGCCGCGCTCTGGGGCTGATCCCGACGCGCGACCTCGGCGGCGACGACCCGCGCTAGAGGTCGGTCTTCTTGTCGACCCACTGCGCAGCGTCCTTGCTCTTCGCGACGATGCGCTCGTCGATCTCGTTGACGCGGTTCCCGATCTTCGCCGACGAACGGGTCATGAAGTCCTCGCCGGACCCTTCCCTGGCGCGCGTCGCCTGAGCGTCGAGCTTGCCGTCCACGCGCTCGAGCTTCTCCGACACCTTGCCGACGGCCCGACCGAACCAGCCTTCGTCGGCCGTCGCGCCGTCCGGACCGTCGAGGCCCGCCTTCTGACGGTTGCGCTCGCGCAAGCGCGTCGACAGCTCCTCACCCTTGGCCGACACCTTCGCCGTCGCGCGGCCGAAGAACGAGTCCTCGTCCGATGACGAGCCGTCGGCGGCGCGCCTCGCCCGCGCATCGAGCTTGTCGTCGAGGCTGCCGATCGTGCCGCCGACCTTGGCGACCGCACGGCCGAAGAACGTGTCGCCGTCGTCGCCCGAGCGGGCGTCGGCTGCGCGCTTCTCGATCTTCTCGCTGACCTTGGCGGTCTTCTCACGCACCTTCGCCACGGCACGCGACAGCGTCGAGTCCTCTTCGTCGAGCGAGAGCTTGCCCTCGGCCGTGGACTTCAACTTCGCGGTGATCGCGTTGAAGTCGGGCAGGATGCCCGGGTCGGCCGCGACCGTCTCGTCGTGGCTGTGAGCTTCTACCCAGCGACGCTCGTTGAGCGCGTTGAAGAACAGCCAGGCGGCGATGGCAAGCAGGCAAAGGGTCGCGATCCAGATCATCGAGGGTCTCCGTCGACGAAAGAAAGAACAGCCGAAGCAAGAATCATAGCGCGGGACCGGATCCACTGCGTGACCACGTCGGCAACGGTCCCCGAAGGTGTCCACGCAAGTTGACACTCCCGTACCGTCAGATTAGTGTGACGCTGTCGCCTTGCCGGTACACCGGCCCGCTCCGAGGATACGACCCATGGATCTCGTGCCGCGCATCGAATGCTCGCTCGAATCGGCACTTGCGCCGCTCACGGGACCGGACTGCCCGGCCGGTCTCGCCCGAGCCATCCGCGCGGCCCTGTTTCCGGGCGGTGCGCGCATACGGCCCAAGCTCGTCCTGGCGGTGGCCGATGCCTGCGGGGCGGGCGATGCACCGCTGGTCGATCGCGCCGCGGCGGCGATCGAGTTCCTGCACTGCGCCTCGCTGGTCCAGGACGATCTGGTCTGCTTCGACGACGCGGCGACGCGACGCGGACAGCCCGCCCTGCACGTCGCCTTCGACGAGCGGCTGGCGATTCTCGCCTCCGACGCTTTGATCGTCGCGGCCTTCGATCTGGTCGCCGTGCCGGCCGCCGCCGACACGGTCTTCGACCCGGTCTCCGAACGGGCCGGCGACGATGGCGCGGCCCGTCTCGCACTCGTGTCGTTGTTGTCCCGGAGAATCGGCTCGCGTGGCGGCATCACCGCCGGTCAGGCCTGGGAAAGCGAGTCGGACATCGACCTCGAGGCCTATCACCGGGCGAAGACCGGTGCACTGTTCGCCGCCGCCTGCGAGGCCGGCGCGCTGGCGGCCGGCTGGACATCGCCGCGCGCCGGGGATGTCCACGGAAAGGCCCGCGGAGAAACGACGGGCGGGCGCGACACGAGCGGTTGGCGGCGGACCGGCGAATGCATCGGGGCCGCCTATCAGATCGCGGACGACCTTCACGACGTGCTGGGCTGTCCGGACGCGATGGGCAAGCCCGTATCGGTCGACGCCGCCCATCACCGCCCCAATGCCGCGATGCGACTCGGGGTGGACGGTGCGTCGGCGAGGCTCGGGCAGCTGATCGAGGAAATCGTCGACACCGTGCCCGACTGCCCGCACGCGGCGCGGCTGGTCGGCACGATCCGGCACGAGGCGATGCGCTTCCTGCCGAAGGGGCTGGGGACGAGGACTGGCGCACCCGTCAAGGAGCCCGCGCTCGATGCCGCATGATGCGGTGCTCGCCAAGCCGAGCGACGACGCGTCGGTCGCCGGGCGGGATCCCTCCCGTGGCGGCTGGTTGCCTGATGGCGTGTACGCCTGGCGCAACCGTCTGCTGGCGGACGCGGCCTTTCAGCGCCGCATGCGTCGCAACCCCTTCACGCGGTTCATGGCGCGTCGTCGAGCGCGGGCCATGTTCGACCTCTGCGCAGGCTTCGTCTATTCGCAGGTGCTGGCCGCCTGCGTGGAACTCGACCTGTTCGAGCGTCTGGCCGACGGGCCGCTGGGTGTCGACGAGATCGCCCGCGCCTGTGGCCTCGGACCGGAAGCTGCCGAGACGCTCTTGCGTTCCGCGACCTCGTTGAAGCTGCTCGAGAATCGCGGCAAGGGGCACTACGGCCTCGGCATTCACGGGGCGGCGCTGCGCGCCAACCCCGGGGTGCGGAAGATGATCGAGCACCACGCCTTCCTGTACCGCGATCTCTCCGACCCGGTCGCGCTACTGCGCCAGGAATCGTCCGCGACGAACCTCTCCATGTTCTGGGACTACGAGGGCGCACGTCGCGTCCAGTGCGCCGACACGGACGATGACGCAATCGCCGACGCCGGGCGATACACGGCGTTGATGAGCGCCTCTCAGTCGATGGTGGCCGAACAGATCGTCGACAGCTATCCGATGCGATCGCATCAGTCCCTTCTCGACGTCGGCGGGGGCGACGGGACCTTCCTGCGCACGGTCGCCCGGTCCGCACCCGATCTCGCACTGACCCTGTTCGATCTGCCGCCGGTCGCGCGGCGCGCCGAGGCGCGGTTCGACGACGCCGGGCTCCCGAACGAGGTGCGCTGCGTCGGCGGCAGCATGTTCGAGGACGAGCTGCCGCGCGGGGCCGACGCGCTGTCGCTCGTACGCGTGGTCCACGATCACGACGATGCCGAGGCGCTGGACTTGCTCGCGCGTTGCCGGCGCGCCTTGCCGGACGGCGGCACCCTGCTGCTCGCCGAGCCGATGGCGCGGGCGCGTGTCGGCGATCCGGCGACCGACGCGTACTTCGGCCTGTATCTGCAGGCCATGGGACGGGGGCGACCACGTACCGCATTGGAACTGGGCGAGTTGCTCGGCCGCGCCGGTTTCGAGCGCGTTCGCGAGGTGCGTACGCACCTGCCGATGTTGACCGGCCTGGTCGTCGCTCGCGCCGGACGACCCGCCGATCCCGGCTGACTCGTCGCGGGTCCGCGTTGCGCTTGCGAGGAGCCCGGCGGCGCTTCGCGAGCCGCGCCTGCCTGCCGTCGCCGTGAAGTGTTGACATCACATAGTGTCAGGTTAGACTGACACTTCGATGCACGGCTTACCTCCGCACAACTGACCCTCGAATGACCGCAGGCCACCTCAGCGACGCGATCGTCTTCTCCCGCCCGGGCAGTCTCGAGCTGCGCACGCTCGCGCTCGACACGCCGGCCGCGAACGAACTCGTCGTCGACATCGATGCCAGCGGGATCAGCACCGGCACCGAGAGGCTGCTCTGGCGCGGCACCATGCCCACCTTCCCCGGCCTGGGCTATCCGCTGGTGCCGGGTTACGAAGCCGTCGGCACGGTCCGGGAAGCCGGTGCGGAATGCGGCCTCGCCGCCGGCACGCGCGTCTTCGTCCCCGGCACCAGTCGCTGGACGGACGAGGTGCGCGGCCTGTTCGGCGGGAGCGCCTCGCGTCTCGTCGTCGCCGAGTCGCGTGTCACCGCGGTCGGCGAGCTGCCGGCCGAGCAGGGCGTCCTGCTCGCGCTCGCCGCCACCGCCATGCACACGCTGACCGCGCGCCTGCGGCAGGGTGAAGCTCCCGTCGCGCTGGCCGATCTCGCGTCCGTCGCCCCCGAGCTGATCGTCGGCCATGGCGTGCTGGGACGTCTGCTCGCGCGCATCGCGATTGCCGTCGGCGCGCCCGCCCCGACCGTCTGGGACAAGGCTGCAAGCCGTCGTGAGGGCGCCGTCGGCTACGACGCGATCGATCCGTCGGCCGATGACGCGCCGCCGCGCGCCCGCATCACCGACGTCAGCGGTGCCGGCCATCTGCTGGACACACTGATCGGCAAGCTCGCCCGCGGTGGACACGTCGTGCTCGCGGGCTTCTACGACGAGCCGTTGAGCTTCACCTTTCCGCCGGCCTTCATGCGTGAAGCCTCGCTGTCGGTCGCGGCCGAATGGGCACCGGGCGATCTGTCGCTGGTGCTCTCGCTCGTGGAGTCGGGTGCGCTCGATCTCGGTGGGCTCGTCTCGCACGAACGTTCCGCGTCGGACGCAAAGGAGGCCTACGTCCAGGCCTTCGACGATCCCGACTGCCTCAAGATGATGTTGCACTGGAGTCACGCATGAACAGCCAGACCGTACCGCTCGGCGATCTCAAGGACATGGCGCGACGTCTTCGCGAGGAGGCGGCCGAGGAGCCGGCAGAGGTGCCGACCGGCGCGCCGAAGAAGGAGACGCAGATCATCGCGATCTACGGCAAGGGCGGCATCGGCAAGAGCTTCACGCTCGCCAACCTGAGCTACATGATGGCGCAGCAGGGCAAGAAGGTCCTGCTCATCGGCTGCGACCCGAAGAGCGACACGACCTCGCTGCTGTTCGGGGGGCGGGCCTGCCCGACGATCATCGAGACTTCCTCGAAGAAGAAGCAGGCGGGTGAGCAGGTCGCGATCGGTGACGTGTGCTTCGTGCGCGACGGTGTCTACACGATGGAGCTCGGTGGACCGGAAGTCGGCCGTGGCTGCGGCGGGCGCGGCATCATCCACGGCTTCGAGCTGATGGAGAAGCTCGGCTTCCACGACTGGGACTTCGACTACGTGCTGCTCGACTTCCTCGGCGACGTGGTCTGCGGCGGCTTCGGCCTGCCGATCGCGCGCGACATGTGCCAGAAGGTCATCGTGGTCGCCTCGAACGACCTGCAGTCGCTGTACGTCGCCAACAACGTCTGCTCCGCGGTCGAGTACTTCCGGAAGCTCGGTGGCAACGTCGGCGTCGCCGGCATGGTCATCAACAAGGACGACGGCACCGGCGAGGCGAGCCAGTTCGCCGAGCAGGTCGGCATTCCCGTGCTCTCGGCGATTCCGGCCGACGAGGACATCCGTCGCAAGAGCGCCTCCTACGAGATCATCGGTCGTCCCGACGGTGCCTGGGGTCCGCTGTTCGGCGAACTCTCGCAGGCGGTCGCGGACAGCGAGCCGCAGCATCCGACGCCGCTTTCCCAGGATGCGCTGCTGGCGCTGTTCGACAGCGAGAACACCGAGCCCTTCCCGATGCAGCCGGCCACGGTCGCCGATCTCTGCGGCAAGCAGTCGTTCGCGAAGCCGACGCTCGAAGTCGTCTACGACGAGGCCTGAGACGATGAGCAGCGGATCCCGGAGACAGGCTCCGGACGGGCCGACGGACGGGCCGACGGACGGGC
>Ga0115031_1003871_pt1 | contig 11087 bp, 10 predicted proteins | sample Maine_Asex4_meta_FD_87301 | JGI IMG/M metagenome (GOLD analysis project Ga0115031, IMG submission 87301) | Marine algal microbial communities from Maine, USA - Maine_Asex4_metaG | ecosystem: Host-associated > Algae > Red algae > Unclassified | place: Maine, USA | collected 2015-01-05 | reverse complement strand
GCCGTACGCCGGCACCAACCCTGCTGAGTTCTTCGCCGTCGCGACCGAGGTCTTCTTCAATCAACCCTGCGAGCTCTCCGATCATGAGCCGGCCCTCTACGCCGAGCTGCAAGCGTTCTACGGTCAGGACCCGTCGCAGCGCCTCCGCTGCCCTGCAGGAGCCGAGACTCACCACCCCGGGTGACCTCCACTCACTCGGCTCTCCGGCCTCTCTGCTGCCCCCTTCGGCCACGCTGGTGCGATCCGCTCGACCTGCAGGTCGTTGCCGAAGGTATCGAGACTCACGAGCAACTCGAATACGTCCATTCGATCGGTTGTCACCTTGCTCAGGGGCACCGTCTCGCCTGGCCCGACGACCGCCACGAAGTAGAACGGTTGCTCTTCGTGGCTCCCATGAAGTCCCAACGAAAACGCAACATCGAGTCCGGATCCAGCCGTCCGTAACGGATCCTTTTCGGGACGCCTGAGCGACGTCACAGAATCACGGCCTCTTGTGCGACCCGGATCATCGACGGCGCCGAGCGGTTGCTCGCCACCGTGTCGCTGAGGTCTCGTTGCAGCCAGGTCACCTCACGGCATCGGGTAGCGTCCGTCGGCGATGAACGACTACGCGCATGCTTCGACCACGCTGCCGACGCAGCAGCTCTACATCGGGGGCGCATACCTCGACGCCACATCGGGCGAGACCTTCGAGACGATCAACCCGGCCACGAATCAGCTGATCTGCGAAGTTCAGCAGGCGAGCCTGGACGACGTCGACGCAGCTGTGGACGCCGCCGAGGCCGGATTCGCCGAGTGGTCCGTCATGCCGGCGATGGAACGGACACGCATTTTGCTGCGGGCCGTCCAGATCCTGCGCGCGCGCAACGACGAACTCGCCCATCTGGAGACCCTCGATTCCGGCAAGCCACTCTCCGAGACGACCACCGTCGACATCGTGACCGGCGCCGACCAGATCGAGTACTACGCCGGGCTCATCTCGATGCTCCACGGCCAGCACTTCGACTTTCCGCCCCACGGGTTCGCATCAGTCAAGCGCGAGCCGCTCGGCGTCTGCGCCGGCATCGGTGCGTGGAACTATCCGATCCAGATCGCGATGTGGAAGTCCGCTCCGGCGCTTGCTTGTGGTAACTCCTTCATCTTCAAGCCAGCCGAGCTGACGCCTCTCACCGCACTGAAGCTGGCTGAGATCTACACCGAGGCTGGCCTTCCCAAGGGCGTGTTCAACGTCGTGCAGGGCGACTACCGGGTTGGCCAGATGCTGTCGCGCCATGACCGTGTCGCGAAGATCTCGCTGACCGGCGAGGTCGGCACTGGCAAGAAGGTCATGGCCGATGCCGCCGCGACCTTGAAGGACGTCACCCTCGAACTGGGAGGCAAGAGTCCGATCATCGTGTTCGACGATGCCGACCTCGACAATGCTGTCAACGCTGCACTCGTCGCCAACTTCTACTCGGCGGGCGAGGTCTGCTCGAACGGCACGCGAGTGTTCGTACAGCGCGGCATGTACGAGGACTTCATCGCGAAGCTCGGCCCACGCACCGAGGCCTTGAAGATCGGTGACCCGTTCGATCCCGAGGTGTTGGTCGGCCCGCTGATCAGCCGGGAGCACCATTCCAAGGTGATGGGCTACATGGATGTCGCTCTCGCCAGTGAGGCCCGCCATGTCTGCGGCGGTCGGGTTCCCGACGATCCCGGCCTGGCCGGCGGCAACTACGTGACCCCGGCGGTCTTCGCCGACTGCGACGACGAGATGACCTTCGTCAAAGAAGAGGTGTTCGGCCCGCTGATGTCCGTCCTCCCCTTCGATGACGAGGACGAAGCGCTCCACCGAGCGAACGACACGAACTACGGCCTCTCGGGAGCGGTGTTCACACGCGATTTCGCACGGGCCCACCGCGTTGCCAACGCCATCGAGGCCGGCAACATCTGGATCAACAGCTACAACGACCTGCCCCCGTCGATCCCGTTCGGTGGCTACAAGCAGTCGGGTTACGGACGCGAGAACGGTCTCGTGACACTCGATCACTTCACGCAGTGGAAGACGATCTACGCCAACCTCGGCGACTTCGAGGCCTACTATTGAGCACTGCCCGTTCGGTCCGTCGAACCTCGCTGCGGCGCTGACGTAGATTTTCATGGGCATTCTCCTCGGCGCTCTGGCGTCAATCCTGATCGGCGGGTCGGACTTCCTCGGCCGCTACGGAACCAAGCGGTCCCATGCGATCACGACCGTCGGGGGCGCGCTCGTCGGCGGCATCGCGATCTCGACGATCGGCGTGGTCGTCATCCCGAGCACGTACGCCACCCGTGATGTCGTGCTCGGCGTTCTGTCCGGCCTCGTCGTGGGGCTGGCGCTCGCCACCTTGTACGAAGCCATGGCCACGTCGTCTGCCGCCATTGCTGGGCCCTTGGTTGCGCTCGGAGTGGCACTCTTCCCTCTCGGCTGGGATCTGGCGTTCGGCGCAAACCTGTCGTGGTTGATCGGTCTCGGGGTGATCGTGTCACTGGCGTCGCTGATCTTCGTCACCTACTCCCCCGGCTTGACTGGCAACATCGGCCGAGGGATCCGGATCGCCTTGGGCTCTGCGCTGCTCTGGGGGGTGTCGACGACGCTGATCGGAGAGACCGGTGACGATTCGGGCGTGTGGGCCCCGCTCGCGCAACGGATCGTGGCGCTCGCCGTGATGGTCAGCCTCGCGACTGCCCGATCGGTGCCTCGGTTCCCGCAACGCTCGCTGCTCCCGATGGTGCTGCTGTCGGGCGTGTTGGGTGGCGCCGGGATGATGGCGTTCGTCCTCGGTACTCAGCGCGGCTCGCTCGGCGCTGTCGCCGTGGCCTCGTCGATGTTCCCGGCCGTGTCAGCAGCACTGTCGGCTGCGTTCGACGACGACACGCTGCACTGGTGGCAGATGCTCGGCATCTGCGGCGTCATCGGCGGCGTTGCGCTCATGGCACTCGGCTGAGCCCGCTCGCTTTCTTCGCGTAAAATCTTTGCACGATGCCGCTGACCAGGACTTTTGCACCTCAGTGAACTCTGTGACAGTGCTCATGCAGAGTGAAGCCGTGAAGAACGAACGCACCGTCACCCGCAACACCGCCAGCACCACGCAGCAGCTCACCCTGCTGCCGGACCTCGCACCGGCCCCGACCGTCAGCACTCGTTTCCTGCTCAGCCAAGACACCCGAGAACTCGGCATGCGCCGCGTCGCTGAGATCCGCGAGATGCTCGCCGAGCACAAGGCAGCACGCGAGGCTGCAGTCGTCATGCTGCCGGCCCGTACTGGCCGCGCCGCCTGAGTGTGTTGACATCGTTACCTCGTGCGAGAGCTGACCCGAACCGCGGGGCCGAGGTGCGACTTCGAGGTGATCTGAGTCAGCCGGCGTTGGGCGCCAGGTCCTTCACGGCCTGCCAGTGGTCGAGGTCCGGGTCGAGCGGCAGGATTGCGAGGGAACTGGTTGTCACACCGTTGTCGAAATACGACTGGATCTGGGCGCGGCACGCCTCGGGTGATCCGTGGACGATCAGCTCGTCGACCACGGCGTCAGGGATCTCCGCGAGAGCGGCTTTGCGGTCGCCTGCCTTCCAGGCATCCCACATCCCCTGGAGCTGTTCGCCCCGCCCCAACCACTCGTGGAACGCGGCATACACCGGCACGTTGAGATACGCAGCGATGGCGAACTTGGCCGCAGTGCGCACCACGTCGCTGTTCTCGCTCGGGCAACAGAAGATCCGAGCCACGATCTCGCGCTCGTCACCACCGGCGGCGTCGGTGACGATCGGCGCCACGGTGGCGACATCGTCAGCGGACAACCAGTTGATGATGGCGCCGTCGCCCTCTCGTCCCGCAAGGCGAAGCATGCCTTCACGCAGCGCTGCGACGAGTACCGGTGGCTTGATCTCGGGCCGAATCCCCATCCGAAAGCCATCGATCTCGAACGTGTCATAGCTCTTTTTGACCTTCTCGCCGTCGAGTGCATCCTTGATGAACCGCACGACGTCGCGAACTTTCTTGTACGGCTCCTCGAACGGGACCCCGTTCCAGCGTTCCACGATCACGTTGCTCGACGACCCGATACCGATGGCGAATCGGCCGGGCGCTGCGTCGGCCATCGAGGCAACGCTCTGAGCAAAGCAGGCGGGCGAGCGGGTGTAGGCGGGCACGATCGCGGTACCGAGTCGGAGGCGCGGTTCCCACGCTGCGGCCAGGGCCAGCGGCGTGAACGCGTCTGCACCGTCGGCTTCGGCTGACCAGATGTCGGTGTAGCCCATGTCGGCCAACTCGCTGAGCTTCTCGGCGTGCGTGTGCAGCGGGCCGGGAAGCGGAACGGTCATACCGGGACGTTGTGGGAGAGCCATCCGCCGACCTTACGCAGTGACTCGCGTCGGTACCGAAGGCACCGCGCCGTCAGCCTTTCGAGAGGCGGACGATGACACTCTGACTCGCAGTGGCGAGCAGCGTGCCGTCTTCGGCGAACATGTGCACGAGACCGTGGCCGAACCCACGCTCGACGGCGTGCACCCTGATGTCCATCAGTACCCATTCGGTCGGGACCATGCGACAGACCCGCAACGTGTTGTCCAAGCTGTTGCCACCGCCACGCACACCGAGCGCCTGGCCGACGCCGCTCGGCACGAAGTCGCCGAGAACGGCCAACGTCGTGGCGTCCATCCCGGTGATCACGTCGGGAATCCTTGCCCACAGCAGATACTGGCCGTCGCTCTGCTCGCCGAGATCCTGCAAGACCAGGTCGTCGTACGCTCGGCCTTTCACCATGCGCTGCTCGAGGCGTTCGTTGATCGTTCCCGACCAGTCCGACTGATGCGTTCGAGGCGGATAGCCACTCGGGTCTCCGACACCGTCCGGCATGTGTTCCCACTGGCCGGCATGCTCCATCGGGCGATCGCCGAGCGCAGCATTGACCGTCAGAATCTCTCGGTCCGCGACGTGGCAGACGGCGCGCGCCTGGCTGATCTGATGACCTTCGACCGCGATGGTCACGTCGATGTCGACGACCTCACCGGGCTTCGCATACGACAGATACTGCGCCGTTGCCCAGACGCACTCGCGGCCCGAAGATCCTTCCAAGGCGGAGATGGCCGCACCCAACCCGGAACCACCGAACAAGAAGCCACCGGTCGTGGAGATCCCGGGCGTGACCGGCAGCTTCCATCGGAAGCGGTTGTGCGTCGCTTCGAGGCCGATGAAATTGCGAGAGTCCATACGCTGCCGATCGTAGACCCCATGCGCCATAGGGTCAGCGACATGGGCACGACGACATCTCAGACATGGCAGGGCGACGCAGTCGGGTTGGTCGAAGCGTTTCGCGCCGGTGAGCGCTCACCGGTCGAGGAGCTCGAAGCCACGCATGCCGCAATCGACGCGAGCGACCTGAATGCGGTCTGCCACACCGATCGCGACACCGCTCGGGCTGCGGCCCACTCCGCCGACATCTCGCTCCCCTTCGGCGGCGTCCCGATCGGAGTCAAGGAACTCACCAAGGTCGCCGGTTGGCCGGACACCGATGCGTCGGTGCCGTTCGCAGACCGCATCGCAACACACAGTGCAACCATGGTCGACCGCATCGTCGGTCGCGGCGGCGCCGTTCTTGCCGGACAGACCACTGCCAGTGAATTCGGCGGGGTCAACCTGACTCGAACTGTGCTCCACGGAGCGACCCACAACCCGTGGGAGCACGGCAGGACGCCGGGCGGCTCCTCCGGCGGTTCGGCCGCAGCGGTGGCCGGGGGCATCTTCCCGATTGCGACGGGTGGAGATGGCGGCGGGTCCATACGCATCCCTGCTGGTTTCACCGGGTTGGTCGGCCTGAAAGGCACGTTCGGCCGGATCCCGCTGGGACCGAAGACCGAATACGGCAACATGACCGTGTCCACGGGCTGCATGGCCCGGTCGGTTCGCGACGCCGCCCGCTGGTTCGACGTGACCAACGGACACGACCCCGCCGATCCGCTCAGCCTGCCGCGGGTCGAAGGGTGGGAACGCGACCTCGGGACCCACCTCGACGCACTACGCGATGCGCGGGTGGCCGTCGTCGGCGACTGGGGTGGCGCGGTGACATCGCCGATCATGTGGGAACTGCTCGACGCGGCTGCGGCGACGCTGATCAGCGACTGTGCGATGCAGCGTGTCGATGACGTCGACACCCACGTCCCACGGATGGGTGGCGCCTGGTCGATCTCGGGAATGATCAGCATCCGCGCCCAACTCGGTGATCTGTATCCGGCGTGCGCCGACGATCTCACGCCAGAGATGCAGTTCGGCTTGGCGGCGACCGAAGGCAAGTACACCGAAGAGGGCCGCGCTCGCATCGAACGGCGCCGAAGCGAGGTGAACGAAGCCATGGCGCAGATCTTCCACCCGGTCACGGGTGTCGACTTCGTGATGACCGCGTCGAATCCGGACGTCGCGTTCGATGCCGAGGGGCCCCTGCCGTCGGTGTTCGGTGGCGTCGAGGGTGGGGCCGCGAACAACGGCCGCTTGACGTTCCCGTGCAATCTGCACGGCAACCCGGCGATCTCGGTGCCTGCCGGGTCGGTCGACGGTCTCCCGATCGGGCTGCAGATCATCGGTCGCCACTTCTCCGAGCCGCTCCTGCTCGACCTTGCGCTCACGATGGAACGCAATCGCCCGTGGCCCCTGACAACCGCCGACTGATCAACACGCTCTGGACGGTCTTGCGCACCTGGCTCGTCCGGCCCCTCCGGAGTTCAGTGGCTTGTGACCGACGACATACAGTCGTCGTATGAAGGTTGCACTGACGGTCAATGACTTCCTGAGCCGCGCCGAGCGTGTCTACGCCGATCGCATCGCGGTGGTCGACGAGCCAGATCAACCCGCGGAGTCGTGGGGGTCGATCACCTATGGGGAGATGGCCCGCCGCGCGCGAGCGTTGGCGGCGGGACTCGATGAACTGGGAATCGGCGTCGGTGAGCGCGTCGCCATGGTGAGCCACAACTCTGCTCGACTCCTCACGGCCCTGTTCGGCGTCTCTGGTTCGGGCCGCATCTTCGTGCCGATCAACTTCCGGCTCGTCGCCGAAGAGGTGAAGTACATCATCGAGCATTCCGGTGCTCGGGTGCTGCTCGTCGATCCCGAACTGGCCGAAGAGCTGGCCGACGTCGAGTGCGAGACGAAGATGACGATCGGCAACGAGAGCGATGCCGTGCTGATGAAGTTCGACGTCGAACCACAGCCGTGGGAGGGCGATGAGGACGCCACAGCGACCATCAACTACACCTCGGGCACCACGGCTCGCCCGAAAGGCGTGCAGCTCACGCACCGCAACGTCTGGCTCAACGCCTCCACGTTTGGTTGGCACATGGGTGTGAGCGACCGCGATGTCTATCTCCACACACTCCCCCAGTTTCACTGCAACGGCTGGGGCATGCTCTACGCGATCACGGGCATGGGTGGCGAGCACATCATCATCCGCAAGATCGACGGCGACGAGATCCTTCGCCGTGTCGACGAGCACGGCGTCACGTTGCTCTGCGCCGCCCCCGCCGTGCTCAACATGGTGCTCGACGCTGCCGTTGCGTGGAAGGCCGACGGCCGCGAGATCCCCGGGCGCGATCAGGTGCGTATCGCGGTCGCCGGCGCTCCGCCGCCGACGAAGACCATCGAACGCATCGAGACCGAACTCGGGTGGGAGTTCAACCAGATCTACGGCCTCACCGAAACCGCTCCGTTGCTCACGATCAACCGTCCGCGTGCGGAGTACGACGAACTCACGCCCACCGAACGAGCGGTCAAGCTGAGCCGTGCCGGCGCTCCGGCGATCGGATGCACGATGGGCGTGACCGACACGGGAGAAATCACGGCGCGCAGCAATGTCGTGATGGACGGCTACTGGGACCAACCCGACCAGACCGCTGCTGCGATCTATGACGGCTGCTTCCACACCGGCGACGGCGGCTTCATCGACGACGACCACTACGTCACGATCGCTGACCGCAAGAAGGACGTGATCATCTCCGGCGGTGAGAACGTGGCGTCGATCGAGGTCGAAGACGCGATCTTCCAGCACCCCGACGTCACCGAGGTCGCCGTGATCGGCATCCCTGACGAGAAATGGGGCGAACTCGTCATGGCCCTCGTCGTGGTGTCACCCGGCTCGACGGCAACCGAAGACGAAATCATCAACTGGACCAAGCAGAAGCTCGCCGGTTACAAGTGCCCCAAAAAGGTCGAGTTCCGCGACGACCTCGCACGCACCTCGACCGGCAAGCTCCAGAAGTTCAAGTTGCGCGCCCCGTTCTGGGAAGGCCACGAGAAGCTCGTCAACTGAGTCAGGTCATTCGAGGGTGGCGTAGGTGGTGCTGCGATCGTCGGTCGTGCCGACCGAGGCGACGCAGTCCGCCAGATCCGCCAGGTACTGATCGATCACGCCTGTGTTCGTGTTGCTGATCGTCGAGTGCAAGTTGTCCGGGGGCTTCTGACGGTCGTGATACCAACCACGTTCGAGCAACGCGTCGCCGAGCGCGAACATGTCGAGTCCGCTGTCGGGTTCGGCAGCCATCGCCACGAGGTGAAATCGGCCGTCGCCGAGCACGCGAACGCCGTCGATCGCCATGATGCCGGCACGCATCTGGTCGGCATTGACCAGCGTCTGATGCGTCAGGTCGACGTAGCCATCGACACCGAGGTGCTGCATCACGGCCCACGCGCACGCCATCGGCAGGCCGGACCTGGTGCCCTGCATGTTCGGTGACGCATAGAACCCACCGAGCCAGTCGTCGAACATGAAGGTCTGGTACCGCCGCGACTCCTTGGTGTGGTGCAGGATGACCGACACCCCCTTGGGCGCATAGCCGAGCTTGTGGATGTCGGCCGAGATCGTGGTGACGCCGTCGATGCGGAAATCCCATGGCTGGACGGCGCGGCCAAGACGTTCGGCGAACGGCAGGACGAAGCCGCCCATGCAGGCGTCGACGTGGCAGTTCGCCCCGACCGACTGAGCGAGCGCAGCAATCGCGGCGATGTCGTCTTGGACTCCCTGGGGGTACTGCGGAGCGGACCCGACCACGAGGACCGTGTTGTCGTTCACCAGCGCCGCCATTGCGTCGACGTCAGCGGTGTAGTCGGTCTTGACAGGCGCCTTGCGCACGATCAGGCCGAAGTTGTCCGCAGCCTTGTGGAACGCGGCGTGCGCGGTTTCTGGCAGCACCATCTCCGGAGCCGTGACGTTTCGTTCCGCGCTGCAGCGCTTGCGCGCTGCGAGCACGCCGCACAGGATCGACTCGGTGCCGCCACTGGTGAGAAATCCGGCGGTGTGCTCGTCGCCGTGCAACAGGTCAGCGGTCCAACCAACGACTTCGGATTGGATCTGGCGGAGTGATGGAAACGCCTGGGTGTTCAGCGCGTTCTCGTGCAGGTAGAGGCGGGCGGCCTGCTCCGCGACCTCATGCACGGTCGGGCCTCCGTCGTAGACCATCCCGAAGGTCTTGCCGTCGGCCCATCTGACGTCGTCGGCTCGTTTGTCGGTGAGCTCGGCGATGACTTCGTCGACCGGACGCCCCTGCTGTCCCAATGCTGCCATGCCGCCAGTGTCGCGCAACCTCCACGTCACGTCGGCGCGTCACGTCGGCGCCAGGCACCAACGTGACTGAGCCGGCCTCAAGTCGTGGCGGCCGGGCGCTCGGCGAGGCGCTGTTCGAGGCGAGCGTCGGTGTCGACGGCGACCCGATGCATCAGCCGTCGGTACGTCGGGTAATCGGCAACGGCGTAATGCTGCGAACCACGGTTGTCCCAGATCGCCACCGTGCCAGGCTGCCAGCGCAGACGCACCTGATGGTCGGGTCGGTTGATGGCGTCGAGGAGGTAGCTGACGATCCGCTGCGATTCGGCCGCACCGGTGCCCATGATCCACCGAGCGTTGGATTCGCTCACGTTGATGTACGGGCGTCCGGTGACCGGATGGTGCGAGACGATCGGCCAGACAGCCGACCCGGCAGACACGAGCATGTCCGTGATGCCCTGGTTCCCACCAGCGGCGTACGCACCGTTGCGGAACTGGCCAGGGTCGTGGCAGATCTGCATGCCTTCGAGATCGCTCCGAAAACCGGGGTCGAGCGAGTCGTACACCGAATACATGCTCGCCCACAGCGTGTCGCCCCCGACCGGCGGAACGACGACAGCTTTGAGGATCGACGCGAACGGCGGCTTCTCGCGAAACGTCATGTCCGTGTGCCACTCTGCGGCATCAGGCCGATCGCCCGGCTGCCAATCGAGCACAGCGACATCGGGGTGGTCGGGCAACGTCGAATAGCTGTGATGGCGAGGAGCGAGATCGCCGAGTCGGCGCCCGAGTTCGGCATGCAGGTCCGGCGTGAGCTCCTGGTCGCGCAAGAACAGGACCTGGTGCTCGATCAGCGCGTCGTAGACAGCCTGGACGGCCGAGTCGGCGTCGTCAGATCCATCATTGGCTCCAGCGGTCAGCTGTGCTGCGAGATCGAAGTCACGAACCTCTGCACCCAGTGCCGGCGACCACCGCTCGAGCATCAGTTCGGTCATCGGCACAGAGTAGCGGTCCCCACAGAACGCCTCTCCATGGTCGTTCTCACACCCGTTTCGCCAGATGTTAGGGATGCCAAACACTTTTCGGGAAGCGGTGCCTACACTGCCGCCATGATCGCTTCCCCCCGGACACTCCGACACGCCGCCACTGCGGTTGCCCTCGCCGCTCTCGTCAGCGCAGCGTCAGCGTGCGGAGGCGACGATGCCGACGTCACCATCTACTCGGGCCGGACCGACAACCTGATCCAGCCGATCCTCGATGACTTCGAAGCATCGACCGGCCTGAGCGTCGAAGTCAAGTACGGCAGCTCCGCTGATCTTGCTCTGTTGATCGAAGAAGAAGCCGAGGCCGGCGAGTCCAAGGCCGACGTCTTCCTCTCCCAGAGCCCCGGTTCGCTCGGATTCCTCGAACAGAACGGGCGTCTCGCACAACTCCCCGACGAGACCCTTGCGCTCGTCTCGCCATCGGTCAGCGACGACGGTGGCCAATGGGTCGGATTCTCCGGCCGCCAACGCGTCCTCGTGTACAACACCGACCTGGTCGATCCG
>Ga0115031_1003868_pt1 | contig 11088 bp, 10 predicted proteins | sample Maine_Asex4_meta_FD_87301 | JGI IMG/M metagenome (GOLD analysis project Ga0115031, IMG submission 87301) | Marine algal microbial communities from Maine, USA - Maine_Asex4_metaG | ecosystem: Host-associated > Algae > Red algae > Unclassified | place: Maine, USA | collected 2015-01-05 | reverse complement strand
GGCCTTCGACGGCGTGCTGCTGGAGGCGCAGAAGCTGGGCTATGCCGAGGCGGACCCGACCGCCGATGTGGGCGGCTTTGACGCGGCGCACAAGCTGGCGATCATGGCCTCGATTGCGTTTGGTCGGCAGATGGATTTCGACGGCGTCCAGATCGAGGGGATCGAGAATGTCGCGGCGGAGGATATCGTCGCCGCACGGGACATGGGCTATCGCATCCGCCTGCTGGGCATGGCCGAGCGCACGGCGCAGGGCGTCTCGCAACGTTTGCGCCCCTGCATGACCCGCGCCGATTCGCCCTTGGGCAAGATCACGGGCGTGACCAATGCGGTGATGTTCGAGGGCGACGCCATCGGCGCGACCATCCTGACCGGTCCCGGTGCCGGGGGCGGGCCGACCGCCAGCGCGGTGCTGGCCGACGTGGTCGATGCGGCGCGCGGCAACTGCCCGCCCACCTTCGGCATCGCGGCGGCGGATCTGCTCCCCGTGACATCCGGCGGTCCCGCCATCCCCGACGAGGGCGCGTTCTACCTGCGCGTGATGCTCAAGGACCAGCCCGGCACGCTGGCCGAGGTCGCCACCGCACTGGGCGCGAGCGGCGTGTCGATCCACCGGATGCGCCAGCACGACCATGACGGCGCGGCGGCCCCGGTCACCATCGTCACCCACCGCTGCGATCTGGCGGACATCACGGCGGCGAAGGAGCGCATCGCGGGCCTGTCCGTCTGCACCGCGCCGCCCGTGTCGATGCGGATCGTCGAAAGCTGACATTGCAACACCGTGCGTTTTGGCCGATGAAGCCTGTACGCATTTCCGAGAACGCTGGAACGGGGCCGAACCGCCATGACCGAATACACGCCGGAATACGAGTTCAAGGACCGCATGCTCTCGCTGGGCCTCGCCCGCGTTTCCGAAGCGGCAGCCATCGCCTCCGCCAAGCTGATCGGGCGGGGCGATGAAAAGGCCGCCGACCAGGCCGCCGTCGACGCCATGCGCACGCAGCTCAACATGCTCGATATCGCGGGCGTCGTCGTCATCGGCGAGGGCGAGCGCGACGAGGCCCCGATGCTGTATATCGGCGAGGAGGTCGGCACCGGAATCGAGGGCGCGCCCGAGGTGGATATCGCGCTCGACCCGCTGGAAGGCACCACCCTGACCGCCAAGGCGATGCCGAACGCGCTGGCCGTCATCTCGATGGCCGCGCGCGGGTCGATGCTGCACGCGCCCGACGTCTACATGGACAAGGTCGCCATCGGCCCGGGTTTCGAGCCGAACCTCGTCACCCTCGACATGACCCCGACCGAGCGCATCACGGCGCTGGCGAAGGCCAAGGGCGTCAAGCCGTCGGACATCACCGTCTGCATGCTGGAACGCCCCCGCCATCAGGATACATTGATGGAACTGCGCGAGACCGGCGCGGCGATCCGGCTGATCACCGACGGCGACGTCGCGGCGGTGATCCACTGCGCCGAACCCGACGTGACCGGCATCGACATCTACATGGGCGAGGGCGGCGCGCCCGAAGGGGTGCTCGCGGCCTCGGCCCTGAAATGCATGGGCGGGCAGTTCCAGGGTCGCCTGCTGTTCCGCAACGACGACGAGCGCGGGCGCGCGGCCAAGGCGGGCATCACCGATCTGGACCGCATCTACACCCGCGACGATCTGGTGCAGGGCGACGTGATCTTCGCCGCGACGGGCGTGACGGACGGGTCCATCGTCAAGGGCCTGCGCCGGGTCGGCGGGTATGTCGAGACCGAGACGATGCTGATGCGCTCGCGCAGCGGGTCGCTGCGCCGCCTGCTCTACCGCAACCCGATCAAGGATTGATGACGATGACGCTTCTCGGATTTCTCTGGTTCATTCTGGCCATCATCGGGGCGTTCATCCTCGGCATTCTGGTCGGGCGCTTTCACGAGGGCAAGTTGATCGTCGACGGCGACGCGGTCGGCGGTCATGCCCACGGGGCCGATGACGGTCACCACTGAGGCCGCATCCGTCGCCCGGCGCACGTCCCTGACCGGTCGCCCGTGGCGGATGCCCGATGCCGCCGTCGAGCGTTCGGGCCTCGCCATCGCCCAGCGGCACGGCCTGCCCGAGATCGTGGGGCGGGTGCTGGCGGGCCGGGGCGTCGATATCGACGAGGCGAAGGCGTATCTCGACCCGACCCTGCGCGACATGATGCCCGACCCCTCGACCCTGGCCGACATGGACGTCGCCGCCGACCGGCTGGCGCAGGCGATCCTGCGCGGCGAACGGATCGGGCTGTTCGGGGATTACGACGTCGATGGCGGCGCGTCGGTGGCGCTGGTGCAACGCTGGGCGCAGGCGCTGGGGGGTGCGGTGCGGGTGCATATCCCCGACCGGATCGACGAGGGCTACGGACCCAACGACCCCGCGATGCAGGCGCTGGCGCAGGACTGCCCGCTGATAATCTGCCTCGATTGCGGCACCCTTAGTCATGGTCCCATCGCGGCGGGGATTGCGGCGGGGGCGAATGTCGTTGTCGCCGATCACCACATGGCGGGCGAGACGCTGCCGGACTGCACGGCGGTGGTGAACCCCAATCGGCACGACGACGATTCGGGGCTGGGCCAGCTCTGCGCGGCGGGGGTGGCGTTCCTGCTGCTGGTCGCCACGAACCGCGTGCTGCGCAAGGACGCGAAGACCGGACTGCCGGACCTGCGCCAGTGGCTCGACCTCGTCGCGCTGGCCACCGTGGCCGATGTCGCGCCGCTGACCGGCCTGAACCGCGCCTTCGTGCGGCAGGGGCTGACGGTCATGCACCAGCGGCGCAATGCGGGGCTGCGGGCGCTGGCGGATGTGGCGGGGATGGATACCGCGCCCACCCCCTTCCATCTCGGCTTCCTGCTCGGCCCCCGGGTCAATGCGGGCGGGCGTATCGGCGAGGCGGATATGGGCGCGCGGCTGCTCGCCTCCGATGACCCCGGGGAGGCGGCGGGCCTGGCCGCGATGCTCGACGGCTACAACAAGGACCGGCGCGAGATCGAGGCGGCGGTGCTGGAGGCGGCCATCGATCAGGTCGAGACGCGCAGTACCGAGGGCGGGCTGGTCTGGGCGGCGGATGACGGCTGGCATCCCGGTGTCGTCGGCATCGTCGCCAGCCGCCTTAAGGAACGCTACAACCGCCCCGCCATCGTGATCGGCTTCGACGACGGCATGGGCAAGGGATCGGGGCGCTCCGTCTCGGGCGTCGATCTGGGCCGCGTGATCCATGGCGCGACCGGGGCGGGCCTGCTGGTCAAGGGTGGCGGGCACAAGATGGCGGCGGGCCTGACCGTGGCGCAGGATTGCCTCGCCGAGGCGATGGACTGGATCGATGCGGCGCTGTGCAGGCAGGGCGCGGACAGGATCGGCCCGCGCACCCTGACGCTCGACGGATCGCTCTCGCCGCGCGGGGCGACGATGGAACTGTGCGACATGCTCGATCGGGCCGGACCGTTCGGGGCCGGTGCGCCCGCCCCGCGATTCGCCTTTCCGAACGTGCGGCTGGACCGGATGCGCGAGGTCGGCACGGGGCATTTCGCCTGTTCGATCACCGACGGCACCGCCTGGCTCGACGCCATCGCCTTCCGCGCGTTCGAGACGGATCTCGGCCCCGCGCTGATGGCGAACAAGGGGCGCAATATGGATGTGGCGGGGCGCATACAGATCGACGAGTGGCAGGGGCGCAGACGTGTCAAGCTGTTCCTCGAAGACGCCGCCCTGCCGCAGGATTAGGGGATCACCATGACGAAAACCATCCTGATCACGGGCGGCAGCCGGGGCATCGGCCGCGCCACCGCCCTGCTCTGCGCCGGCGAGGGGTGGAACGTCGCCATCAACTACGCCAGCGATGCGGATGCCGCGACCGATACCGTGGACGCGGCGTCGGCGAGGGGCGGCAAGGCTTTTGCCATGCAGGGCGACGTGCGGGACGAGGCGGCGATGATCGCGCTGTTCGACCGCGCGGTCGAGACGTTCGGCGGCCTGGACGGGATCGTGAACAATGCCGGGATCGTCGCGCCGAAATCGACCGTCGCGCAGATGGATGTCGCGCGGATGCGCACCGTCTTCGACACCAATATCCTCGGCGCGTATATCGTCGCACGCGAAGCGGCACGGCGGATGGGCCGGTCGGCGGGCGGGCGCGGGGGCAGCATCGTCAACGTCTCGTCGGCCGCCGCGCGCCTCGGCAGTGCGGGCGAGTACGTCGATTATGCGGGGTCCAAGGGCGCGGTCGATACCATGACCACCGGTCTGGCGGGCGAACTGGCCCCCGAAGGCGTGCGCGTCAATGCCGTGCGCCCGGGCCTGATCGACACCGATATCCATGCCAGCGGCGGCCAGCCCGACCGCGCCGACCGCATAGGCTCGAAGACCCCCCTGGGCCGCGCCGGAACCGCCGAAGAGGTCGCACAGGCGATTCTTTGGTTGCTGTCCGACAAGGCATCCTATGTAACGGGGGCATTCGTCGATGTCAGCGGAGGACGCTAGGATGACAACCGAACTCGACCACATCGTCGTAGGGACACGGGATCTGGACGCCGGTGCGCGCTGGATGGAGGACATGCTGGGCGTGCCGCCCCTGTCGGGCGGCGAGCATTCGACCATGGGCACCTGGAACAAGCTGTGGAGCCTCGGCCCCTCGTCCTATCTCGAACTCGTCGCGATCAACCCGACCGCGCCGTCGCCCAGCCGCCCCCGGTGGTTCGGGCTGGACGACCCCGATATCCAGGACAGCCTCGCCAGCGGCCCGCGCCTGCTGAACTGGGCCGTGCGGGTGAACGATATCGAGAAGGCGGCAAGGGACTGCCCGGTCAATCTCGGCAGTATCCACACCCTGTCCCGGGGCGATTTCACGTGGAAGGCGGCCATCCGCGAGGATGGCGCGCTGATCCACCAGGGCCACATCCCGCTCGTGATCGAGTGGCAGACCGCGCATCCCGCCTCGCAACTGGAGGATCAGGGCCTGCGCCTCGTGCGCCTGCGCGCCAAGCGAAGCGAGAAGACCGGCGTGGTCAAGGCGCTGGACAGTCTGGGGGCTGATGACCTGATCAAGGTCGAGGACGGCAGCGTGACCGCCGGAATCATGGCCGAGATCTCGACCGGCGACGGCAATATCTCGCTAGCCGGATAGCCGAATAGCCAATTAGCCGGATCGGGGGATAGCGGAATGGACTGGCGCGCCGCCGTCGATATCTACTGCGAACGCACCGGGCCGGAGTTCTGGTCGGAACCGCTGAACGCGGTATCGAATCTCGCCTTCATCCTCGCCGCCCTCCTGCCGCTGGCGGCGATGCGGCGGCGGGGGGGACGCGATGCGTTGCTGATGCTGCTCTGCGGTCTGGCGTTCTGCGTCGGGGTCGGATCGTTCCTGTTCCACACGGTCGCCGAGCGGTGGGCGGGGCTGGCCGATGTCATCCCCATCCTGCTGTTCATCGTCACGTTCCTGTACGCGGCGATGAACCGCCTGTTCGGCCTGCGCTGGCCCTTGGCTTTGGTGGCGACCGTACTCGCCTTCGCCGTGTCGCTGTCGGCGCGGGGTATCGGCGTGGCGATTGCCGGGGGATCGCTGAACGGGTCGGAGGGCTATTTCCCGGCCCTCGCCTTGCTCGGCGGATCGGCCCTCGCGCTGGCGATTCGCGGGTCCGCCGCCGCGCGCCCGGTGGCACTGGCAACCGTCGTCTTCGCGGTATCGCTGGCGGCGCGCACCGCCGATGCGGGGATCTGTCCGCAATTTCCGACGGGGACGCATCTCTTCTGGCATCTGTTGAACGGAACGATGATCGGGATACTGCTGTTCACCCTGCTGAACCACGGACGCCGACCGTGAGGGATCACCCCGCCTTGAGGTGAGCCTGCCCGTTGGCGGCCAGCGGCACGGCCAGCGGATCGCGCCGGGTCGTCGCCACCACCATCGACAGCGGGAAGCAGATGCGGACCGACGTTCCCACGCCCTCGCGGCTCTGCAATTCGACGAAGCCGTTATGGGCATCCATCAGCGCCTTGACCATGGCGAGGCCGAGGCCCGCACCCTCGCGGTCGGACTTGCGGGTCAGGCTGGAGCGGGCATAGACCATCCAGATGCTCTGAAGATCGCGCTCCGGGATGCCGCAACCCACGTCACGCACCTCCACCACCAGCAGGCGGTGATCGCGCATGTAGGCATCGACATAGATCGCGCCGCCCTTCTCCGAGAATTTCAGCGCGTTCGACAATACGTTGGTAATGCAGCGTTTCACGCCCAGCCGATCGCAGTTGACGGTCCAGTCCGCTTCGATGCTCGTGCGGATCGCGATATCGCGGTGTTCGGCGACGGACTGGAACTGCACGATCGAATCGTCGAGGATCTGCGTGAAGGACGTATCCTCGCGGATGATGTCGAACTTCCCGGCATCGATCTTCGACAGGTCCAGCACGTCTTCGGTCAGCTTCGTCAGGTCGCGGGCCGACCGCGCGACGATGTCGACATACTCGAAGATGCGCTCCTGCTTCATCGTGTCCTTCTGGATCAGGATCGCCTCGGAGAAGCCCTGGATCGCATTGAGCGGCGTGCGGAACTCGTGGCTCATATTGGCGAGGAACTGCTGACGGTAGAAACTGAGGTCGCGCAGTTTTCCTTCGGAGATTTCGAGGGCGCGGTTCTTGGCGAGGATGTTCTTGCGCCGGTGCCACGCGACCGGCAACAGCAGGCCGAGCGAGAACATGAACAGGCTGACCAGCAGCAGGATCGTCTTGGCATCGCGACTCAACTTGGCGCGCAGATCGTCCGTGATGTCGTTGTTGTGCTCGTGCAGCGCGCTGGCGATGGCGCTGACGCTGTGGCGCGCGTTCTCGATGCGGGTGGTGAAGGTGGCGGGGGAATGCGTCGGGTCGCCGGTCACGAAGGCGTCGATGCGCGCGACGAGACCGCCGATCTTCAGGAAATCCCGCTCCAGACCCTTCGAGAGAATCGCTTCCTGGTACTGCGCTTCGTTCAGCTTCATGAAGGCATAGTCGAAGGACTGGGCGTCGCTGATGAGGGTCGCGATGGATGCGCCGTCATCTCCGCGCTCGACCTGCCGCGCGCTCGTCAGAACATCGTCGAACAAGTCCTTGAGTTCGAAGGCTGTCACGTCCTCGGAGGTGACACTGGCAGGAACGCGGTAGGTCACGATGCTGGAGACGGCGAAGGCCGCGATGGCGACCGCCAGCAGGATCGAGATCGTCAACGGCAGGGCGAGAGACGCCTTGCGCCAGTCATTCAGCAATTGTGTCGCTCCCACGGCCTGTCCCTTCATCGGTCGACTTGCTTCATTATTAAGTTGTTCAGGTTTCCGAACTCTTAACAAACGGGGTATGGAAGCTTAATCGTCTCCTAATCCGCCGTCACGAAGGGTCGTTTCCCGATGCCGATCAAGATTCCCGCCGGTCTGCCCGCCGAAGTCATCCTACGCCGCGAGGGGGTGATGCTGATGCGCGAGGACGAGGCGGCCCGGCAGGATATCCGCCCCCTGCGAATCGCGCTCGTCAATCTGATGCCCGACAAGATCAGGACCGAGGCGCAGATCGCGCGGCTGGTCGGGGCGACGCCGTTGCAGATCGAACTGACGCTGGTGAAGATGGCCAGCCACACGCCCAAGACCGCGCCGCCCTTCCACATGCTGTCCTTCTACGAGGACTGGGACTCCGTGAAGCACATCAAGTTCGACGGCATGATCGTCACGGGCGCGCCCATCGAGCAGATGCCCTTCGAGGAGGTGACCTACTGGCCCGAACTGGCCGCGCTGTTCGAGTGGTCGCGCGAGAACGTGCATTCGACCCTCTCGATCTGCTGGGGCGCGCAGGCGGCGCTGCACCACTTCCACGGCGTGCCGAAACATGCGCTGGAGGAGAAGGCGTTCGGGGTGTTCCGGCACCGCAATCTCGACCCCGCCTCGCCGTATCTGCGCGGATTCTCGGACGATTTCTCGATCCCCGTCTCGCGCTGGACCGAGGTGCGGCGCGGCGACCTGCCCGCCGATGCGGGGCTGAGCGTGCTGATGGAAAGCCCCGATACCGGCCTGTGCCTGATCGCCGAACCGGCCGCCCGGCGGCTCTACATGTTCAACCACATCGAGTACGACAGCACGTCGCTGGGCGAGGAATACGAACGCGACAAGGCGAAAGGGGTCGCCATCGCCCTGCCGAGGAACTACTTTCCGAGGGATGACGATACCCGCGCACCCGAAAACCGCTGGCGCTCGCACGCGCATCTGTTCTTCGGCAACTGGATCAACGAGATGTACCAGACGACCTTGTTCGATCCCAGGGAGATAGGCCGATGAAGGGCTTCGAGAAACCGTTCGACGGCGAGATCTCCCGGTTCTTCGAGGAGGATTTCCCGAAGGACATGCGCAAGCTGGTCGAGAAGGCGGGCAAGAAGGACATCCTCGACTCCGACCACCCCTACGATACCCGGTGGAAGCGGTCGGAATACGAGGCCGAACTCGATTCGCTACAGATCGAACTGGCCAAGATGCAGCGCTGGATGGTCGAGAGCGGCGAGCGGATCGTGCTGGTGTTCGAGGGGCGCGATGCGGCGGGCAAGGGGGGCACGATCTCGCGCCTGACCGAAAACCTCAACCCGCGCATCGCCCGGGTCGTCGCCCTCGGCAAGCCGTCGGACCGCGAGCGCGGGCAGTGGTACTTCCAGCGTTATATCGCCCATCTGCCGACCCGGGGCGAGATGACGATCTTCGACCGCTCCTGGTACAACCGCGCGGGGGTCGAGGCGGTGATGGGCTTCTGCAAGAAGTCCGAAACGCTGAACTTCTACAACCAGGCCCCCGAATTCGAGACGACGATCATCGAGGACGGCACCCGCGTGTTCAAGCTGTGGCTCACGGTGTCGCGCCCCGAACAGATGCGCCGGTTCCTGGAGCGCGAATCCGATCCGCTGAAGCACTGGAAACTGTCCCCCATCGACGTCGCCTCGCTCGGCAAGTGGGAGGAATACACGGCCGCCCGCAACGAAATGTTCGAGCGCACCCACACGAACCACGCCCCCTGGACGCTGATCCGCTCCGACGACAAGCGCCGGGCGCGGGTCGCCGCGATCCGGACGGTTCTGAGCCGGCTGCCCTATGACGGCAAGGACGAGGAGGTCGCCTGCCCCCCCGACCCGCTGATCGCGGGCGCCCCGGCGATGATCGGGGTGAAGGCGTGACGGCGACCCGCGACCGGACCGGCGCATGACCCAGCACTTCAAGTCGTCGCGCCTGCGGTTCTACCTGACCGAACCGCAGCCCTGCCCCTACCTGCCCAACCGGGTCGAGCGGAAGATCTTCACGCCGCTGAGCGGGGGCCACGCCGCCGATATCGGGGACGAGCTGTCGACCAACGGCTTCCGCCGCAGCCAGAACGTCGCCTATCGCCCGCAATGCCCCGGCTGCAATGCCTGCGTCGCCACGCGGATCATCGCGGCGAAGTACGAGGCCTCGCGCCGCGACCGCCGCATCCTGCGCCGGAATTCGGGCCTGCACCGCAAGGTCTGCCCCCCCGTCGCGACCGAGGAGCAGTACCAGTTGTTCCGCCGCTACGTCACCGCGCGCCATTCCGAGGGCGGCATGGCGGAGATGGACGCCTACGACTACGCCTCGATGGTCGAGGACAGCACCGTGCGCACCCAGGTCATCGAATACTGGAGGACGGGCGCGGAGGGCGACCCGGTTCTGGAGGCCATGTGCCTGAGCGACGTGATGGCCGACGGGTTGTCGATGGTCTACAGCTTCTTCGACCCCGACGGCGAGCGGAACAGCCCGGGGCGGTTCATCATCCTCGACCACATCGATATCGTGGCGGCGCTCGGCCTGCCCTATGTCTACATGGGCTACTGGGTCGATGGGTGCCGCAAGATGCAGTACAAGGTCGATTTTCCGGGGACCGAGGTGCTGATCGCGGGCCGCTGGCTGGCGCTGGAGCGTGAATAGTGCAACCACAGGCGTTAATGTCTCGTTGACGGACTTGCCCTGCCGGATCGTCCGCCCTAGGGTCTTGCGGATGCTGCAACGGCCATGCAGCCGAGAACCGCCCATACGGCGGCAAACCAACCGGGAGAATGAACACTATGAAAAGACGCGCGTTTCTCAAGGGTGCAGCCATCGCGGGAGCCGCTGCTCCGCTCGCAACACCCGCCCTCTCGCAGAACAAAGTCGAGATGTCCATCGTGTCGACCTGGCCGCGTGACTTTCCCGGTCTCGGCGTCAGCGCGCAGCGCGTCGCCGCCCGCATCACCGAACTGACCGACGGCGATATCGACGTCACGTATTACGCGGCGGGCGAAAAGGTCGGCGCGTTCGACAGCTTCGACGAGGTCGCTTCCGGCAACTCCCAGGCGTATATCGCGGCGGATTACTACTGGAAGGGCAAGCACCCCGGTTGGGCACCTTTCACGGCCATTCCTTTCGGCCTCACCTACACCGAGATCGACGCATGGATCAAATATGCGGGCGGTCAGGAATTGTGGGACGAACTGGCCGGTGAATTCGGCCTGAAAAACCTGGCCTGCGGCAATACCGGCGTGCAGATGGGCGGTTGGTTCAACAAGGAAATCAACAGCGCGGACGACCTCAAGGGTCTGAAAATGCGTATTCCCGGCCTCGGCGGCGACGTCATGTCGAAGCTTGGCGCATCCCCCGTCTCGCTGCCCGGTGGCCAGATTTTCGAAAACCTTGTCTCCGGTGCAGTCGATGCGACCGAGTGGGTTGGCCCGTACAATGACTACTTCATGAAGTTCTACGAAGCGGCCAAATACTACTACTGGCCCGGCATGCACGAGCCAGGCTCGCAGCTTGCTCTCGGCATGAACGGCGAGTGGTGGGGCAGCCTGTCGAAAACGCATCAGGCAATCATCGAGGCGGCGGCGAACGAAGAAAACGCCCGCCAGATGGCTGAAACCAACGCCAATAACGGTGAGTATCTCACGAAACTCATCGAAGAAAACGGCGTTGAGCTGCGTGAATTCAACGATGATGTCTACGATTCCTTCGGCGAAGCATCCGAGGAAGTCATCGAAGAAGCCCGCGATCACAGCGATCTGTCGAAGCGTATCTTCGATAGCTGTCTCGCTG
>Ga0115031_1003866_pt1 | contig 11088 bp, 9 predicted proteins | sample Maine_Asex4_meta_FD_87301 | JGI IMG/M metagenome (GOLD analysis project Ga0115031, IMG submission 87301) | Marine algal microbial communities from Maine, USA - Maine_Asex4_metaG | ecosystem: Host-associated > Algae > Red algae > Unclassified | place: Maine, USA | collected 2015-01-05 | reverse complement strand
CACTACACAAGTCGTGAGATTAGGGAAATAAAAATGAAAGCAGAATTTCTATTCAAAACCATTTGCATAAAACTGTGCGAAAATAAAATACTAAATTCGAGGGGTTGTTGCCCAGTCTGACAATAGATGATGGCCGCATATCCTCCTACATCGGAGACGACGGCATATCATTATACGTCAGACTGTGAAATAACTTTCAAAATCCGCATTCTATAAATTTTGACAATTTCTATATGTTTCGAATTTTATAGTTGAATTCAAAACGCATTTACTATGGAGCTAAACAGTCATTCTAATCGAGATCAGATCTTTATGACATCTCTTGATATGATGGTAGACCAAGACAGTGTAGTCAGATTGATTGATGTGTTTCTTGATTATATGGACACACTTGATTTGCCTTTCATACAGCATAACAGTCACACTGGGAGACCAGCCTATCCTAATCGGATACTTATTGGTACTTACATTAAACTTTGCACAATCGAATAAGGATAGACATAATGGGATGATACTTGAGTCCATTATAAATATTTTCCGTTTCAAGCTACGTGCATGCTTTCGTCTTTTGGCTAAGCTTGGCTCAAATTGCTCCAATAGTTTGAAGTAGAGTTCTTCGAAAAAATGGCTTTACGATTCTTATTAATGTAACTCAAGGAAGATTTGCAGGGTGCCTTCTCGACCCCTAAATGGGAAAGATTACCTGTAGCACTTCTCAGACCATTGCTTATGTCTCTGAGTGAATCTAATTTGGCAAGCTGCATAAATAACATAGACACAAAATGAGTCCATGTATTGATGCCTTTACTAAATTTATCAGTTTCATGCTTCTTAACCAATCGATTATAAATGCTTCTTTCTATTTGTTCTAAAACTTGATTAAAAAGAGATACTTTTATCGTGAACATGGATTAAGGTTTGTTGCACCTTAATTATAGGCAAAACCTCTATGTCTGTTTTATTTGTTTTGGACAGAAGTGATACTTTTCTATGATTGACTAGATATCCAATTATTTTTAATGCTGTTGTCATCCGCTGATATCCATAGTGTAAATTAGGATCTTTCTGATTCATAATTATATGGTCAACTACTCTTACTTATTGTGTTCCTCGGTTGATCCATTGACGATACAGTTCGTTGTCTTGCTTGGTTTGGGCCCAGGCCGCTTATTACCAATCTTAGGTTTATAGTAATATTGATGCCGCGTAAGACCCGATATGGAAAGAGCTCTTTGTGTTGATATCCCCAAGGCGATGTACCCCATTACGAGTACTTTCTTCACACCTTGGGATATTTCTTTTTTAGCAACTCGTCTTTTAGCTTACTTTCAATCTCCTTTTCCGCAAGTAAGCGTTTAAGTAATGCTATCTCTTCTTCCTGTTCCTTGATCTTCGCCAACCTTTGTTTTGTCATGCCATGATCAAGACCTGAATCTCCCATATCATTATACTTCTTCTTCCAGCTATAGTATGTTGCAGGATATACCCCATACTTATCTAATGTTTTAGTTACACCTTGTTTAAGCGCTTCCTTTAAGATTAATAGCTTCTCTTCCTTAGTGCGATGCTTCTTTGATTGTTTCATTGACATAAAAATACAGTTTTTAAACTATAATACCGTCCGATTTAAAAAAGGGCTGAAACACTATAAAGCACATGATGCCTGAGGACCATTATTTATTTTTTATATCTTTAGTTAGGTGGTTGAGGTATTTACCATGTACAACACATATACCTACTCAGTCATGCATTACAAATCAAAATGTGATAATTAGAATTATACATAATGAATAAACCAACTAACTTTTCTCAATTGGAAAAACTACAGGAAGAACAATTACCTGTACCAAAACATAAACTACACGACTGGACGCACTTCGCAGGATTATACGCTGCCGAACATGTTGCCGCAACAGAATTTGTAATCGGAGCAACCTTCGTTGCCTTGGGCGCAACAACAAAGGATATTATCTTAGGCTTACTCATTGGTAATATTCTAGCAGTTCTAAGTTGGACATTGATTACTACTCCTATTGCAGTAGATACTCGATTGAGTTTGTACACCTACCTCAAAAAAATTGCTGGAAGTAATATGTCCAAACTGTACGATTGGGCGAATGTCTTGATCTTTACGGTTATCTCTGCAGCGATGGTGACGGTTTCAGCCACAGCTGTTCGATTTGCTTTTGATATACCAGCTCAACTCAATTGGTATCCGACCAATTTTTGGTTTGTGTTGATCGTAATTTTAGTGGGTGCTTTCGTAGTATTTATTGCAATTTATGGTTTCGAGGCAGTTTCTGAATTTTCGGGAATTTGCGCCCCTTGGCTATTCGTCATGTTTACAGCAGGTGCCTTGGTTTTGTTTCCGGCTTTGTCTTTAAGCGTTACTGGCTCGACGCTCCCTGAAAGCTGGTCTGGGTTTATCGATATAGGCAATCAATCTATTTGGACAGGTGTAAATAGCAAAGGCGAGCCTGGCATTGGCTTGGTTGAAGTCATTGGTTTTGGCTGGGCAGCAAATACAATTACACATTTCGGTTTGATAGATATGGCATTGTTGCGATTTGCAAAAAAGAAATCTTATGGATTGGCGACAAGTACAGGAATGCTTTTTGGACATTATATTGCTTGGATCGCAGCGGGTATCATGGGTGCTGGAGCTGCAGTCATTTTAGGAAAAACTATTGTTGAGTTGGATCCCGGAGATGTTGCTTATTATGCATTGGGCTGGTCAGGCTTTGTAATCGTGATTGTTGCTGGATGGACAACAGCTATTACCAATCTTTATCGAGCAGGATTAGCCGCACAAGCTGTCTTTGTAAATTCTACTCGTCGAAAAACAACAATGATAGTTGGTTTCGCAATGATCGTGATTGCCTGTTTTCCTTTTGTGTTTTCACAAATTCTTCCACTACTTACTTATGCTGGACTAATAGTAGTTCCAGTTGGAGCTATCGTGTTTACCGAGCATCAGATTTTTCCAAAAATCGGATATACGAGATACTGGTCTCAATATCAAGACTATATCAATAGCTCACCAGCAGTCCTCTCTTGGGGTCTGGGTTTGATCTTTGGTTTTGGATTGAATTACCTCGATGTAATTTCGTTTTATTATTTATTTATTCCAACTTGGTTTTTTACTATCATTGTCTATACCCTTCTGGCAGGAAGATCAGGTGCCAAAAGAACTTATCCTGAAGCAACAGCGGAAGAAAAAAAGTATGATGACTTGGTCGATCAATTTCAACAGAAATTAGCAGACGAAGAAACTCAAGCTATAAAAGACGTCTCTGTGTTTTCTAAAGCCTTAAAAATTATTGCCTTTGTGGCATTAGCTATTACCTTAGGTTTGGCGGCTAATGTACTTTTTGGAAGTAATGATCAAAATAGTTATGTCGCCAATCGCGAGACTTTCTATTTTTATGGCTTCGTTTGTACTGTGACTTATTTCATAACAGCTTATTGGGCATTTCAACGCGGAAAATCAAAAGCCTAAATATGTAACAGCCACAAACTAAAATGAAAAATATGAAAAACTTACTTATCATACTTTTATCAACTTGCTTAATTTTAAGTTGTAAAACTAAAAGTGGTAAAAGTGCGGATGAAATAATTCAAAATTCGTCAGAAATTTTATTTCAAGTTAAAACTACCGACAAGGACGCCCTTGAAGTTTTTGAAGATGGAATTATTCCTTGGATTTCTGTAAAAAATCCTGAAGCAGAAATTGACAACTTAATTGGTAAGGATGAAATAGTTATTCATGCAGATAGTGTGATACTAATCATTGACTACCCATTAAATTTCCCTGTTGAGATTAAAATGAAATCCAATAACTCAAAAGGATTTACGCGCAAAGAACTAGCTCAAAAGATAAGTCATCACTACAATGAAATTTATAAGGAAGAAGAGGAATCTGCGAAAGTCAAAACAACTCCAATTGAAGAACGCCAAGGAATTATAAATAGAAATCAAACTGACGGAAAGTATGGCATTTGGGGACACGATATTGATAACTTGGACTTATCTGCAGCTTTTATTACTAAGGCAGAAAATGGAATAATAAAATTGGAGTTAATGATAGAATCATAAAAGCCAATGATAAAAAGTGGTCGCCAAATAGAATAATAAATATGCTTGGATACATGAGAATGATTAAACTAATATGAACCCTTCAACACCAAACATAGTTTGTTTCGGAGAAATCCTCTGGGATCTTCTACCTTCTGGCAAAATAGCAGGCGGTGCACCAATGAATGTAGCTTTCCATGCAAATCAATTAGGTGTTAATGCTCAAATGATTAGCAAAGTTGGAAGAGATGAATTAGGACAGCAGCTTATTGATCTTCTAAGTCAAAAAGGTGTTGATACTTCACTCGTGCAGACTGATGACAATTATCCTACCGGAACTGTCAATGTAACATTTGATACAATAGGTAGTCCTTCCTACGAAATCATTGCTCCTGTTGCCTGGGATTTCATTTATGCAAATGCGATAAACAAAGCAGCAGTACAATCTGCCGATGCTTTTATTTTTGGAAGTCTGGCTGCTCGTAATGAAACTACTAGAAACGCACTTTTTGAATTATTGCAATTGGCAAAATTGAAAATTTTTGATGTCAATCTAAGAAGTCCCTTTTATACAAAAGAATTATTGATGGACTTACTTGATCAAGTTGATATTGTAAAAATGAACGATGAAGAATTGGAAATTATTAGTGAATGGTTAGACATAGTGGATACTGAGGAAAAGAAAGCTTTGCATGTCAAGAACCATTTTGATTGTCAACAGTTGATTATCACTCGCGGAGCTAAAGGAGCTTGGTTAATTAAGAACAACAAGATGATAAAAACTCAGGGTGTCCCAATTCAAGTTCAAGACACTATAGGAAGTGGCGACTCTTTCTTAGCTGCATTTTTGAGTAAATTCTTAAAAAAGGAATCACCTCAAAAATGTTTGAAATTTGCCGCTGCTACTGGAGCATATGTTGCCACCAAAAAGGGAGGTACACCTCAACTTTCAGAAGCACAAATTAATGAATTGATAAAAAACAAATAGCTTACAAAAATCACAATGAATTTAAATAAAACCAACATCTCAAAAATAGGAAATCAAATTTCGGTTCCCACCTATGACAGCAAGCATCTCAAAACAGGTATTGTTCACATTGGTGTCGGTGGATTTCATCGCTCACATCAAGCTTACTACATTCATCAATTAATACAAAAAAACGAAATCACGGATTGGGGGATATGCGGTATTGGCTTGCGAGAAGCTGACAGAAATATGGCGAACATTCTAAAAGCACAAGATTGCTTATACACATTGGTCACGCAACATCCAGACGGGAAAGTTGACAGTGAAGTCATAGGGTCGATAAAGGAATATCTACTAGCCGTAGATACTCCTCAATCAGTCATAGATAAAATGGCAGACCCTGACACCAAAATTGTATCACTCACTATCACTGAAGGCGGATATAATTTTAATCCAACTACCGGTGATTTCAATTTTGAAAACCCTGACATTCAGCATGATTTGACACACTCCAAAGAACCCAAAACGGTGTATGGATATTTGACAGCTGCACTCAGAAAAAGACATGCTGACGGCAACAAAGCTTTTACCATTTTGTCTTGTGACAACATTCAGCACAATGGTGATATGGCACGAAAAATGGTTTTAGCTTTTGCAAAAAAGCAAGATGCAACATTAGCCGATTGGATAGAAAAAGAAGTTGGTTTCCCCAATGGAATGGTGGATAGAATTACACCTGTTACTACTCCTGAAATTACCAAATACTTAGAAACTAATAATGGTTTAATTGATCAATGGCCTGTTGTCTGTGAACCCTTTATTCAATGGGTGATAGAAGATACCTTTTCTAATGGCAGACCGCAACTTGAAAAACTAGGTGTTCAATTTGTGTCAGATGTTACGCCTTATGAAAAAATGAAAATCCGTTTGCTCAATGCCGGTCATTCTGTTTTGGGTATAACTGGAGCGATACATGGGCATCCGACAATTGATACTTGTATGAGAGATGTCGCTTTCGCAAATTTTTTGAGGCAGTTCATGGATAAAGAAGTCACACCGATTTTGGGTAACATTGAGGGTATTGATATTGAAAAATATAAAGATACTCTGCAAGTACGTTTTGCCAACTCAAATATAAAAGATAGTGTAAGCCGCATCTGCACAGAAAGCTCCGCCAAGCTACCTAAATTTCTAATTCCAACAATCAGAGAAAACTTAAAAGAAGATGGAAGCATCAAATATGCTACTTTCATCGTAGCAGCATGGTGCTATTACAGTGATAAAGGAATTAATGAAAACGAAGAACAACTTGAAATCATTGACGTACAAAAAGATGAATTACATAAAGCAGCAAAAGACACAGAAAACAATTGGATAGCCTTCTTAAATCAACCCGAAATATTTGGCAACTTAATGGGTAACGAAAGATTTGTAAAGGAATATACTTTGGCTGTTCAGAAAATTTATAAAGAAAAGGATATTAGAAAATTGATGGAGCATCTCATCAGAATCTAAAGAGGAGTAGGAAATTAAGGAAGCTTAGTTAAACACCTGCCCAAAAGTGTTTCTAAAAGTACACCAATAGATATAATAACTGATTTCATTGTATCTGCTATCACAGCAGGCAACTACTATTAAAATAATTAGCAAAAGATAATAAATAGGAAAACGAACATATTGAGCTTTGTTTTGTTTAGCTTCCATGAAAGTTTCTGACCTATTTGTAAAAGCCCTCGAAAATGAAGGCGTAGAATATATTTTTGGCTTACCCGGAGAAGAAAATTTAGACTTTATAGAGTCTGTCCGCAAGTCTGACAAAATCAAACTCATTTTAACTCGCCACGAACAGGGGGCAGGCTTTATGGCTGCAACTTATGGGAGGCTAACAGGAAAAGCAGGTGTATGTCTATCTACACTTGGACCAGGTGCAACCAACATGGTTACACCCACGGCTTATGCGCAATTGGGTGCAATGCCTATGGTTATCCTAACCGGTCAAAAACCAATCAAAACATCAAAGCAGGGTAAGTTTCAAATTATTGATGTTGTCGAAATGATGACACCACTTACCAAATACACCAAGTCCATCACACATGGCCAAAATGTCCCAGCAATAATAAGAGAAGCTTTTAGAAAAGCGCAAGAAGAACGAGCAGGCGCGGTGCATATAGAATTACCTGAGGATATAGCTCAAGAAACTGTAGATGATCCTTACATTTATGACGTTGTAGATTATAAGATTCCTTATGCAGGAATTACTGCAATATCTGAGGCCGTAGATATGATAAAGACTGCTAGGAAGCCATTATTGTTGATTGGTGCTGGAGCAAATCGAGAAGGAGTCAGTGCAGCGCTAACTGGTTTTGTCGATGCTGTCAATATTCCATTTTTTAACACGCAAATGGGAAAGGGAATCATTGATGAACGTCACAATTTATTTCTTGGCACAGCTGCACTTTCAGATGATGATTTTTTGCACGAAGCAATAGACAATGCAGATCTAATTATTAATGTAGGCCATGACACAATAGAGAAGCCACCCTTCTTCATGCACCCAGGAGAAGACAGAAAAGTTTTACACGTCAATTACTTTCCTGCAGAAGTCGGCGAAGTTTATTTTCCCCAACTCAATATAATAGGCGATATAACCAACAGTATCCAACAACTATCAGAGCAACTAAAACCTTTTGGTGATCAATGGAAAAAGGATAAATTTTTGGAAGTTCGAAAAAATGTCAATAGTCATTTGTCTAAATATGAAAAAGATGACCGTTTTCCTATCTTACCCCAACGCCTGGTAAAAATATCACGTGAAATTCTTCCTGATGATGGCATGATTACATTAGACAATGGTATCTATAAAATCTGGTACGCTCGAAACTATCCTTGCTATATTCAGAATGGCTTGATTCTCGACAACGCACTTGCTACAATGGGTGCAGGTTTAGCCTCAGCAATGATGATCAAGATGCTATATCCTAATCGCAAAGTTGTTTCAGTAAACGGCGATGGTGGATTTATGATGAATTCGCAGGAATTGGAAACTGCTATACGACTAGGTTTGGATCTAGTGGTAATTATTTTGAATGACAATGCTTACGGAATGATCCAATGGAAACAAGAAGAAATGGGCTTAAAGGAATACGGTTTGGATTTTAAAAATCCCGATTTTGTAAAATATGCGGAAAGCTATGGTGCACATGGCTATCGACCTGAATCAGTAGCTGATTTTGAAGAAATTCTTAAAGAATCTTTAGATAAGAAAGGAATTCATGTTATAGATCTAGCAGTAGATTATTCATTAAATCATGAAATTTTAAATGTACGTATAAAAGAGTTTTCGAAAAATGTGCAGTTAGATAAATAATTCAATATTTAGCACTTTGCCAATACAAGTGAATATAACTATTAAAAACTGAGACATGACCAATATAGCAAGCTCAATCAATCCTGCAACAGGAAAAAAAATAGCTGACTACAAGCGAATATCCAAGAAAGAAACTTTAAAGAAGATTGAGAAATCTCATAGGGCATGGCTCAAGTGGAAAAAAACTTCTTTCAAAAAGAGATCAAAATTAATGTTGAAGGCTGCCGATATTTTAGATAAAAATAGAGAAGCTTACGCAAAATTGGCAACAAGAGAAATGGGCAAAATGCTTAGTGAAGCACGAGCAGAAATAAAAAAATGCGCGCTTATCTGTCGGCATTATGCCGTGTACGCCGAGTCTTATCTAGCCGATGAAATTGTTGAAACTGAAGCAACGAAAAGTTATATAGCATATCAGCCTCAGGGATTAGTATTGGCAGTAATGCCATGGAATTTTCCATTCTATCAGGTTATTCGATTCATAGTACCCGCGTTGATGGCTGGAAATGGAGGAGTATTAAAGCATGCCTCAAATGTACAGGGCTGTGCATTTAAATTAGAGGAGATTTTTATTAAAGCCGGATTTCCAAAAGGACTTTTTACCAACCTAAATGTAGAGACAGAATTAGTAACTACAATCATAGAACACAAACATATCACCGCAGTAACTTTGACAGGTAGCGAACCAGCTGGGCGTGCAGTTGCATCAACAGCAGGAAAAAATCTTAAAAAATCTGTTTTAGAATTGGGAGGATCAGATGCATATATAGTACTCGAAGATGCTGATCTGGAATTGGCAACTGACTTACTCACAAAAGGTCGCTTACAAAACAATGGACAGACCTGCATTGCAGCTAAAAGAATGATTATTGTAGATGAGATCTATGATGATTTTCTAAAGCTGTATAAAAAGAAAATGAAAAATGCCAAAATGGGCGATCCAATGAAAAAGGAAAATTTCTTTGGACCAATGGCAAGACACGACCTGCGCGATGAACTTCACAGTCAAGTGAAAAAGAGCGTCAAGCAAGGCGCAAAATTGGTGTTGGGAGGAAAAATTCCAAAAAATAAAGGAGCCTACTACCCTGCGACAATTCTGGCTGATGTCAAACCAGGAATGGAAGCGTTTGATGAAGAATTTTTCGGCCCAGTAGCTTCAGTAATTCGTGCAAAGAATGAAAAGAACGCTATAGAATTGGCAAATAATTCTAGATTCGGTTTAGGTTCAGGTGTAATTACAAAGGATATAAAGAGAGGTGAAAAAGTAGCACTACAACTCGAAGCAGGAAATAGCTTTGTTAATAAACTGACAGCTTCTGACCCACGACTTCCATTTGGAGGCGTGAAAAGTAGTGGCTATGGAAGAGAGCTATATAAAGATGGCATTCGAGAATTTGTGAACATAAAGACAATTTGGATTAGTTAATAGTATGTCGGCTTGCCTCGATAAGAAATTCAAAACTTTCAAAGACAACATTTATACCTTATCTTAATGATTATGTAAGTAGAATCCATTCGAAATGATTCTTACATTAACTAAAGTATACTCTCGTCTGGTATCTTATCGGTCCCAAGATTATATATTTAGCCCATGAAATATAAATGTGTTGTTACTAATGCTTAATTTGAAAATCAAATGAAAATAAGACCACTCTTTCTCATCCTACTTGTGAGCCTGGGTCTTATTTACGTTATAGCTCATGTTGTAGCCAAAAGTAAATTGAATACTTGGATAGAGCAACAAGAACATTTTGTGGTTGAGAAAACTCAAATTAATTTATTGATGGGTAATCTCAAATTACAAAATATAAAATTTGCCCACGAGCTATACACATCAGACACTTGCACTTTTAAATCCATTAAATTAAAAAGCTTCTCAATATTTGACTACCTACTCAGGGATGAGATTAATATAAATGACATTGCATTGGACGATGTAAAATTGTTCCTACTCAAAAAGCCAAAATCAGATTTCAAAAAGAAAAGTAAGAAGTTATTTAATATATCCAATATTAGCATAGACAGTCTAGATGTAAATTATAAATCGAAAAAGTATAATCTTCAAGCTTATCAAGGCACAGCTCTTATAAATAATGTCACAAATTCTAATAAGCTCCGATTTGAAGACATCATGCTCAATTTCAAACAAATCGCATACAAGCCTAAAAAGGGAACCCACAATATCTTTACAAAGGAAATAGTATTAAACAGCAAGGAGAGTGTTCTTGATGTTGATAATTTTAGCATAAAAGCTAAATGTGGAATTGAAGAATGGCCTAGCTGTCATCCCAATAGAAATGCGAGAGGAACTTACAGGGTTAAAAGCCTGTCAGCCAAGTTGGATACCGCTCCAATTTTTAGTGGAATTTTCCTCGAGGAACTTGAATTAGATGGGGGCTTTTTTGAGGCTATCTCCTATCAGGAAATGAATCCCAAAGATATTTCTAAGACATTTTTTATGGAAGACTTTGACAACATTGACATTCCAATCAATATACCAGAAATAAATGTAAAAAATCATACCGTCAGGGTCCTGTTAAAAGCTGAAAGTGTAGATACCTTAAGTTTCAAACAAATACAATCCACCATCACCAATGTAACGAACATACCAGACAAATTAGAGAAGGATGACAAAATAAAAGCAATAACATCATCAAAATTCATGGGATCAAAATTAAGT
>Ga0115031_1003865_pt1 | contig 11089 bp, 10 predicted proteins | sample Maine_Asex4_meta_FD_87301 | JGI IMG/M metagenome (GOLD analysis project Ga0115031, IMG submission 87301) | Marine algal microbial communities from Maine, USA - Maine_Asex4_metaG | ecosystem: Host-associated > Algae > Red algae > Unclassified | place: Maine, USA | collected 2015-01-05 | reverse complement strand
TGCGCGCCCTATCCGCGCCTCGGCGTCGAGGGGCGCGGGGCGTTAACGGCGCCCTAACAGCGCCCTAACAGCGCCTTAACAACGCCCCTCAATAGCGCCCCGGGCGCTCTTCCCAACCCTACCGCCATGCAAGCGGAGGACGAGAGCCTGTTAAGAAGTACAAAAATTACTTCTCAAGTTGAAGGCTGTCTCCGTTCTCGATTCCATGGAAGTTGAAGGCTACAGACCAGTTGCAGACAAAGCGGCCACCCAGAGCGAGACTTTTCAGCCATTGAGAAAGTCGCATGAAACACATGCCACCCCAGTCAACTTCCACTGTAGGTTGCGTGGTGATTGGACCAGGTGCTTGAGGGATTTTTCAACTGTTTCCGTGATGTGTCACTTTTGCCGTTTTTTGTTTCGTCGCCGGTGGACGCTCTTAGGCCATCCGCATGCAGACAGTCCCGAGCTGCCTCGTGCGACGCTTTTATTGTCTGCGGCCCACGAGAGGAGCGGAGCTCGAGAGCGTGTCACGCAACGAGTGCCCTCCTCTTCCAATCGCAAGCGGCCCCTCTGAGCTGGATGTGGGTCCGTCACGGTCGTGGCGCGCTGCCGATGGGCACCCACGGTTGTGTGCAAGGCAGCCGACATCGAACGGCCAGCCACTGGCAAGCCATACGACGCTCATATGAATCAAAACTCGATGGCCGGGCAACAGAGGCAGCACGATGGACCATCAGCCGACATGCCCCTCCCCACGGAATGGCTGGCCTAGGCAGGTCGCTAAAGATCCTGGGAGTTTTGGCTCAAAGCAGTCGGCGGCCAGCGGCAAAGTGGAATGCAAAGGACCTCGGCCGGTAGCTTCGTTGAAAGCGCCGCCTCTGCCAACGCGCGGCCCGGCCACCATTGTCGACCGAGGCAACGGCCGCCCCGCTGCCAGCAGGCACGCGGCACCCATTCGGCACAGACAGCTGGCAGGAGAGCTCCCGCGCATGTCGTCCAGGCGGAGCAGTGACAGTGACAATCATTTTCATTCGACTATGGTTATGTCTGTCAGCTTTCGGATTGCCCCTTCGGTAGCTGTCAGGAGATCGCCAACGGTTGCATCGGCTGCAACGGACGCTGGGCGGCGCACTGACGAAGAGGCACCATGGCCTTTGGGTGCGAGGTACGGTCGAAGGCGAGCTGGTGGGTGGACGACGGAGCCATTCAGGGCTAAGGGTGCCGCACCGCTGGCTGTCGACGTGGACGTGGAGGGAGCTGCGCATGGTTTGGCGGCAACGCAGCCACGACTCGGCCTCGCATCTGGTCCCCGCATGGACCAAACACACACCGTGTCACGTGGCAAAGCCCCCCGACCGGGTGAAGGCCTGGCCCAACAACTTTTCGGAAACAAACCAGCCGACGACCAGTCGTTTTCTGACTGCACCCAATATACGTGAATGACAGTGTGTTCTGAGAAACACCACCACCAATCAAACTGACTTGATGAAAGAGCGCTACTCTCGCTAAACAGCTTGTCTCCAAGCACGTTCCAGACCGGGATGTGTCTTCAGGTGCGCGGCAGTGGTCGCGAGGCCTCGTCGCGATAGCCCACTGCACAGGTAGCCTGATGCAAGGATCCTCTGGTTTGAGATTATGCTACCGCGAGATGAGCAAGTACATTTTGAGTGTCGCTCTGGCGACGTATTCTCTAGAAGTCGGTCGGTTGACAGTGCTTCACCGTGTTTCTGACCTTTTCTCAGCACCCCATGGCACCGCGTCAAGAAGGCATAGGTACATTCGCAAAGAACGCTGACAGCTGCGGATCCACTTAAGGGTTGCACAAGCAATGGTCCACTTTGGACTTTGGTTGCTGTTACCCTCAGTTCGGTTGAGCAATGCCACTGAATATCCAGGCTTGTTTTCTTGCCTGCAAACGCCAAATCAGCTGCTTCTGCAGTCCGTCACAGTGCCAAAGATGACTCCCACGCCCTCAGGCGATATCGACAACCGCGTGTTGTCGCTCCGCCAAGAAGTGGAGAGTCCAGGTCGAGCAAAGAGGCACTTTTCTGCGTTTGATTGGCCCAGACAGCGATCGGCTTGGTTGGGGTCTTCAGTTGTTGATTGAGGACTCGTTCTCAAGTACATCGGATGCCTGCCGCAAGACTCCAACAGATTGTGCAATACAATGGTGTATGAGTACCTATCGGATGGTTCAGCATATACTAACGTGCTCAAGCCATTCTATTGGTCTGCCGTTGCTCATCGAGGGTGATGTATCGAGACTGTTCTAGGCTTGCTAAACCTTGAATAATGAAATTGGGAACCCATCGAACGAACTCTGGGATGGATCCCACACGCTTTCAGTTCCTTTAGGGAACAGCCGAAGTCATATACAAAGAAACGTTTCGCTCATTACACCTCTGAACGAGACTCCTATTTGGTCTCCCGTGCAGGGCGCAGTCTTTGTGACCACTACAGTGAGTTTGATCTATGAGATTGAGAGTGGTCTAACATGGTGCTTGCAGTTTCGCATCTTGAACCCCCCTGCAGGACGCGGAGACGCTGCTCAGTTCTGGAAAGATCTCTTGGTGGGCGATCTTACAGCTGGAAATGATTGTAGCCGACGAGGAAAACGCAAGCGAGACCCTCTGATGGGCGGTTGGGTCCGGCGGTCGGTCGGCCGGCCACCAAACGGGACTCCTCACCCGCGCGCGCGTTTCGCGGCGGGACGGGTCAGGGTGTTTCAACGTGCCAGGTTGGCTACCTATCGCGACCGATGCCATGCGGAAAGGGACACTAGTTTGCCACAAAGACTCCCGCCAACAGTTCCAGGGCCAGCCATTGGTTACTGTGTTTTCGGCAGCACCCCTCATACGGGCGTCGCATTCAAAGGTAACCTCGGACGGGTCACGGATGATGCGCTTGACGACGCACCAACCCTCGCCAGCGGGTCTGCGCTTGCCACCCACCGGACGGCCACCGCAGGGTCCGCCTCTCGAGATTCATCCCACTGTATCCGAGTGACGGCGACGGTCCTGGTTGCGGTGAAGCGAACACCGCCAGAACACCAGCAGGAGGCATGGGCGCAGGCAGTCTCGCCACAGCGAGCGCCTTTGCCATGCGGTCTCAGCCGGGGAGGGGGTGCCTTTTGACGGCTTCTTTCCCGAAGGGTCAAGAAACCATTGTTGGACCCACATGCCCCTTTCGGTGGCTGAGGAGGTTCTGTATTCCCTCCTCTGCGAGCTAGTCGGGCAGGCTGACGGCCGCGCAGGGGGCAGGCGCCCACCAAATCAACAGGCACCACCCACACCGCCACTAGTCGGCGTGGCTCCGTGTGGCCCCGTATGGCTCTGTGGGGCTCTGTGAGGCCCTGTGTGGCTCTGTGGGGTTCTGTGTGTTGGGAACCCAAGGCGGCCGCGTATTCGATTCAGGTTGACGCCCGTGGGGGGGTCGAGGGCCAGCGGGGGAACAGCAGAGCACGCGCTCGACCCGTCTGCACATAACCGAGTCTGCTCTTCCCACAGTTCAAGTGCTGTTTTGAGGGACAGCCAGCGGCCAGGCGCCTTGGCTCGCCCCGGCGTGTGCGGGCATCCTTGTGGCAGCTGTTGCTGGCCTCCAACAATCGCGCTGCCGTGCCCCCACGTAGTCTCGGGAGCTTGTGCACTGGGCGGACTGGGTGTGACTGGTCGGGCTGCGTGTGACTGGCCGGCCTCTCATCGTCCTCGGGCCGCCTCAGTTCTCGAGCCATCCAGCCTCAACGGCTCACGGGCATCAGGAGGGAAGCTGACGGGTGGGGCTGTTGGTGGGCGGGAGAGACGCGGGTCGGGAGGGGGCGGACAGGCGGGCAGGAAGCCGTCGCGAGCGCCCCGTTTGGCATTGTGCCACGTTCGTCGGCAATTCAGGGGGGGAGGGGGGGGGGTGGGTGCCGCTTGCCCTCTGGCCGCCTCCAACTGGTGTGACGGGAGCAGACGGACCGTCTCGGCACCTACATCATTTGTCCTTTGACCTGTTGGTTGCCGCGGGGGGCCTGGGCGTCGCGACACGGACGTGTTCCCCGCGGCTCGCTCTGCCGTCACTCCCCAATCCCTTGACCTTGGACGCCGCGTGTCGCGAGCGTCTGCACCGCCTGAAGGAGACGCACTGTGTCGCAGACGGTCGTGCTCGTGTTTGTCTACAGAGTTGCCACGGTGTGGGCGTGTGGGGGTCGCGTCTCCGGTACAGTCTTTTTTCCTCCACGCACCCGTCAAACGTGCCACCGTGGCCGGCGGCTTGTTCCCCTCGGTGGCACGCCGCAACGGATGCGGTGTCAGCCGCTCCGTGCGTAAGCTGTCGGCAGGTGCGGGGGAGAGGGCGGCTGCCGGGACGAGGGCGGCGACGGAGCGGCGGGAGCAGGGGGGGGGGGAGGAGGTGGGCTCGATAGTACCTGGACCTGCAGGGTGGGCACTCCTCTTGTGGCTCTCCTCGCCGGCAGCTTGTGGTGCACATCGGTGCCGGCTTTGAAGCCCGTCTTCTCAGGTGGTTGACGAGTTGCGAGTTGTGGGTGCGCCCCTCGCGGGCCGCCGCCGCACCCCCGCCCCGCGCTCCCCCCCCCCTTGTCTCCTTGCCACCGTTGCGTGCGTGCGACGTGCGTGCGACACTGTAGAGGAGCCGCCGCCGCCGCCGAGAGAATTGCTCGCAGGGTGCGCTCGCGCGCACCGACGTCGACGTGCGCGCCGCCGTGGTCGCGCGACCAAGAACCCGCTGCACGCACGGGGGGGGCCTCCACTCTGTTCACCCGTCGGCGGTGGGAGCCGTGACGCCCCGCCACCGTCGCTAGTCGTGCGGGGATGGACTCAAGGAGGAGAGGTATGGGCGGCAGGGGAGCCCCGCCGCCCAACGCAGAGGAGCCCTGGTTGCAGCAGCCTCCAATAGGTGGTGGCGATGATCCCGCCGGCGGCACCGGAGCGAGCGGCCGAGTCGGGGGCAACCGCAGCAGCCCGGGGGCCCACCTCGGCGGCGGCGCCGACGTTGGGCAGAGCGGTGGCGGCGGCGGCGGCGGTGGGGGTGGAGGCATGTTCCACTCGGGGGCCGGCGCCGGTGGCGGGAGCGGCAGTGCAGGGGACGGCGGGGACGCGGGGGATCATGGGACGGCCGGCATGCGGGGCGGGACGAGCGGTTTCCCCTCCTTGACCGACCCTCTGGGCGGCCAGGTGGGGCACTTTGGTGCTCAAGGGGGGTACAGCGACGGCGGCGACGGGGTGTTTGCGCACGGGCAGCTGGGCCAAGCGGAGCTGCCGATGATGCAAAACATGCAGCAGCAGCAACCGGGTATCCAACCACCGGCGACGGCGTTGCACACAATGCTCCAGGGCGCCCACGATCAACAAGGCGGCCAGTACGGCCGCAGCCCATACGACCAGTCCCGGCTGATGAGCGCGGGTGGCGGTGGTGGAGGAGACGCGCTCCAGTCGCTCATGTTCCAGGGACCAGGTGCGGCGGATGCCAGCGCGCTCTCCCGTGGACGTGGCCGCGGCTTACAAGACGCGCAAGGCCATCCGCAGCAGGGAAGTCAACAGCAAGTACCTGGACAACCGCTGCACCAGGGCCAACCAATGCAGCATCCACCCCTGCACGTGCAACACCTCCAGCAGCAGCAAGGACAGCAGCAGCAACCACAAGGTCAGGACAGACAACATCGGCTCAGGCAGCTCGACCGCCCGGACAACCAGTTGCGTCATCAGCCGCACCCGGAGCAGCAGCAAGGGTACCAGTCGGGCCAGTTTCAGCGCAATCCGTCTCCGCAGCAGCAGCCCATGCCGCTGATGGTGCCGCCGGCATACGGTGCGGGCGGTGCGGCTAGCGGCGGTCGGGGTTTCCCTCGACGGCCAACCCCCCTTGCGACTGGCGGGCAGTATCGACCGCCCGGGGCGGAGGTCCCCTTTGGGGCGGCGCCTCCAGCGCAGCAGGCCGGTGCTGGGCTGGGTGGCTCCGCCTCGGGCGCTGGCGTTGGCGGCTTTGGTTTCCTCGGCAACGAGCCGATGGGCGCGTCGAGCAACGAGGAAATCCGGCGGGGCGTCAACATGGTCGCTCTCAACCCTGACCGGTCTGGAGCGCGACCGCCGGGACAGGCAGGGGTGGGGTTTGGCCTCAACACGGGGGCGTTTGGGGGTCGGGACGCCGCCTTCTCCGGCGGCTTGCCTGGCGTGGCCGGCGGGATGGGCCTCGGCCTCGGCGCCGGTCGTGGCCGCGTCGGGGAGTCGGCGACGGGAGGCGGCGATGGAGGGCTCGGAGGACCTGTCGGCCTCGGTGGTAGCGCCGGCCTCGTCGGCACGGGCGGGATCATGAAGCCGACGCGGCGGACGACGCAGGAAGACAAGGAGGCGCAGCGGGCGCGGCACAACTTCCACACGAAAAACTCGCGGCTCAAGATTGACAACAAGATCGCGCTGCTGGGCGAGGCGCTTGGCGTGCCGACCAAAAAGAAGGCCGAGATCTTGGACTACACCCTGCAGTGGTGCCAAAACGAGATGAGCAAGCGGCGGCCCGACATGATGCAACCGTACGGCGCCAAGGGCCCCGGCGGGGGCGGCGGTGGGCCGAGCGGCGGCGCTGCCGCCTCGAGCCACACCGGTGGGGACCCCAGCTACAGGGGCCCTGGCGACGACCAAGGGAACGAGGAAGGGGAGGGTGGTGGCGCCGGTAGCAGCGCCGCGGAGGGCCCGACGGACGAAGGTCACACGGGGGGACTCTGACGGTGGCGGTGACGGTTGGAGCGCGGGCAACCGGCGCCGCGAGCCGCGTCGCCTGTCCCTCCCAGCCGCGGCGGGGGTTGACGGGAAGTGGCGTCGTCGGCGGGGCCTCTTGTACATAAACGCTCCACTGCACATCATGCAAGCAGACGATGATGATAGGGGGATGTCGCGACAGCGTCCAGCGCAGGAAAGCACCTTGAAAATTGCGGGGATGCCCCAACGCCGTTGCCACCAGCTCCTGACGTCCGGTTGCTCAGCAATCTGCCTTTGGTCGGCCGGCATGACCACTGTGCTATGTAGCACAGCGAAAGCGCCTCGTTTACTTGCACTCGAGGCGACCGCGCCCAGTTGAACGAGCGCCCGACCGTGCACGTGGCCGCCGATGAGGCCACGGCCTTCACAACAGTCAGGCGATGAGCGCAGCATCGGGGGTTCTCGCTCGGGACCGCAGCATGATCAGGGAGTGCTGGAAAAGCATCTTGCGTACTCGGGCAGACATCTCCACGAGGTTGCCGCCAGGGTGTGACCGCGCTTGGGCAGAGAGATGCGGGGCACCGCGGCCGCCCGCAACCGACCCGCGGCCATCGACCAAACGCGTGCGCCAGTAACGACACGAGGGGATGAGAATAATGACGACACAGGCGGGCGCTGATCGCGGTCCGTCGCTCACACGAGTGGCTCCCCCCAGGGGGACGGACGCCGGACAAACGGCCGCGGCGGGGCGCCCCAGAGCAGGCGCAGTGCTGCACTCGCCCGCACATTCCTCGTCCGTTGAAGAAGCAAGCGCCGTGACGCCTTGCCCCCGCGCGCCGATCGGCCGTCCGGCTTAACCGGCGGAGTGTTTGACACCCGCGAGGAGGGGCGGCCGTCATGCGCCGGGAAAAACAAGCTGACCCCAGTAGGTGGAGAGTCGTTGAGCTCACGAGGGGCGACCGTCAACGGCCGCTGTGGGGCAGCAAGTCGGCACGTCTCGCAAATGCATCAATTGCACCACCCTGCCGCCGCGACCAGACATGGACGACACGCCACCCACCCATAGGCAACCGGTCACAACCCGCCACTAGCTGCTTTGGAGCTCCCCGCAAAGCGCGCTCGGGTGGCCAACAGTGGACTGGATGAGTCGGGTCGACGAGCGCATCGACGATGTCCATACGACCGCAGGCCCACAAGCACCGGCGCCCGGCGACGATGTAGCCGGCCCACCCACGCGGGGCGAGCCGCCGGCAATGAGCGCCGAGGGGCGGTGCTCCGCCACCGCGCCGCCGAGTGTGTCAACGCCAATGGGTCTAGGAGCCGGCCGAGCAGTCTAAAAAAAAAGGGTGGGTGGGAGCCCAGTGCCCCCGCGCGGTGTCCGCTGCCGCTGCCGCCGCGCCCCGCGACCAGACTGCCATACCGAGTACCCGCCGCCACCTCCACTGCCCGGCCGGCGCGCCCCGCGCGGCCGCATTGGGGGGTACGCGCCCGCCCACCGCGTCGGCGCCTGCCGCACGGGTGGCCGAAAACACGGTGCGGCGACCGCGAGTGCGCCGTCACCACCGCGGTTGCCCCTCCTCCCCCTCTGCTCTCTGGGGGGGCTGCCGCCGTCACGCGGCTCTGCCTTTCCACGCGGCAGCCCGCACCCCGCCCGTCCCGCCGCACGTCCCAGTGGCGCGCTGCCGGCGTTGCCGCCCCAAACCCGGATTGCGCGGCGGCGGGCGCGGCACGGCACGGCGCGGCGCACGGCGCGGTGCGGCGGCCGCGCCTCGAGTCGCGCGCCGTTCGCCAGGTGGCCCGGGGTCTGCCTCTCCCCCCCCTCCCACCGCTGCCGCTTGGCGCGCGCACCAGTCTGGGCGCCGCCGCAGGGGCTCCCCTCCGCTCTTGGCAGACAGACCATCGGCTGACAAACTGTCTCAGCGCCTTGCGTGATGCGGCGAGGCGAGCGGCGCCGTCGGTAGGCCGTTGCGTATGCAGTCCCACCGCCCAACCGATCCCTCTTGCTGCATGGTTCCACCCCGCCGTCATTCCCCTTTTTGGGGGCCGCCACGGGCGTGGTGCAAGGCACGCAATCGGTGCACATCGCAGGATCTGCCAGGCTCCTCGGTCAGTTCGCTACAATTTTCTGGCCTTGGGTGACGATGGGATCTTGTTTTATCGCGGAGATCAGCGAACGCTTCAAGGCGACTGCATTCTTTTTTGGAATGCTGCAACTTTGTTGGAGTAGATTTGAATGAAAAAGCAGCGGTGCGTGCGTCTCTTGCGATTCACGACTGAAGCGTAGTATTGGGCGAATTTCTGACGCTGTTCGAGGCACACCGAGTGACTGGGCTCGCCCTGTGCTGTTGAATAGACGCAATGAGGTCGACCCAGTGCGTGGCGTCGACCATCACGTACCAATTGTACCTGCCCGTGACCGCCACCGTTTGTCGGTGTCGTGCCTGCCTGCCAACGACTCAAAGGCCACGTTTTGGGATGGCCCAGCCGCGGATGTGTTGGCGGCGCCCCTTTGGCCGCGGCACCTCCAAGACCTAACGGATGCCACCCCACCTCGCCAGCGACACTTCCCTCCACCATTCCTCTCGCAAAAGGACAACGAGGGAACAAAGTCTCAGCCGCGTGGCCGAGCGTCGGCCGGCCCACAATGATCCAGCAGTGAAGAAGAAGTCTTGGATTGAATACCGGCTGTCCGTAATACTAAAAAACCTTCGCTGGGTGCAAAACGCTCACGCAGAAATGGCAAAGGTGTTGCGTAGGCAAAATTCTATCGTTTGCTTCTTCAGATCCAGAGCGAAGGCGTGGATGCGCGAAAAAAAATAGGCACAAGGTCGCGCCCGGACGAGTCGCTTGACATCACCCCTGGACACGATGCCGGGCGTTGCTGGGCGTTGCTGGGCGTTGCTGGGCGTTGCTGGGCGGTGTTGCGTGCTGCATGGCCCCTTAAAAAACAATTCATTGTTGTTTCGTCTCTAATCATGGGCCCGTGGGCCGAGCACCGCGTTGATGGTCATTGCTGCCCGCTCTCCCTCCATCAGCCCCCGCGCTGTGCTGCTCAAAGGGCGGTTACAAACAAGCCCGGTTTTGCTCGATTCTGGGCCTCAACATGTTGGGGCCCCCCCCTCCAGCATATCATACTGGAAGGATTTCGTAACTTTTAGCCGCAAACGTCTATGTTCTGTGCTTCTGGAACCTGTCATAGTCATAGCTTTCCTTACACCAGTGCAAGCGTCTGAATGCGATGCGTCCTGCCCCGAATGTGGCCAGCGCGAAATCACTGCGCCTTCCGCTTCACGAGACGGGCGCAAAAGCCTGGAGCAGAGGGCATACTGCACCTGTATTAAATTGATCGAGAGATGTCGTGCACGCGCGCTGGGTAGAACAATCTCCCCTCGAGTTCTACAGTAAGCCGGTGGCAAGAGGGACTTGACCGTTGACACGGAATAGCTGCGCATTCTGCTCACAGCTGTACCCAGGACCGCCCCAGAACAAGAACTTCTACGCTTCTACTGCTACTTCTCACGGCCATGACCGGGCCAGAAGCATGCAGAAACTTTGTTTTTCTAGAGACACCCAAACGCCCCCCACACCACCCCACCCCGACACGCCCCGCCATGCCCTGGTCGACAACAACCGAAGCGGCAACCGCAACGGCGGCGGGGCGAGCTGCCGCTGCGGCCTGGTGCACTGGTGAAGTGACCAGCTGGTTCTGCAGAAACGGGAGGACCTGGGGGAGCGCGTGCCGCGGTCGCTCGTCTCCCCCTCCCTTCTACACACACTACCCGCGCACGGCCGCAGCAGAACGGGCCGGCGTGGCGACGTCTAAGCGGGTAGCGCCCGAGCGTCCTTCCCAGACGTGGCTATGGGGGGGGTGGGGGAGTTCTTCATTCTTCTGCTGAGCTGTCTGTGGGGGGTCAAGCTGTGCACCAACGTCGCGTGTCCCGCGACGTACGTAGGGCAAGACACCAACGCGGCGCGCAACATGTCCAAGATTGCCATCAAGAGCATGCAGGGTCGGAGCATCTACCCCCACATCCGGGGGTACACCGTGTCACGCGCGCCACCCCAGGAAGACCCAGTGCAGGCGACGCGGCACGCGGCTGCGATCGAGGCGGGTACCTACGAGGCCGGCTACGGGTGGACGCGCTGTTTACCCACGTCGTGGGAGCATTGGCGCCGACCTGTCGTCACCGACCCGGCGGTAGCGGAGGCCGGGACGACCCCGGCGGTCGCGGAGGCCGGGACGGCCCCCACGGCCGTACCAGTGGCGGCGCCAACGGTGCGGGTAGAGGCGCTGGGTATGGTGGCAGACGGGGCGCACGACGCAGCTGCTGCGTCGGCAAGCGGTGACCTGGCGACGAGTAACGTCGGCCAGATGGCTGCTGCCAGCCCCGCGCCAGCCGTGGGGCACAGCCACTCGTCTT
>Ga0115031_1003860_pt1 | contig 11099 bp, 10 predicted proteins | sample Maine_Asex4_meta_FD_87301 | JGI IMG/M metagenome (GOLD analysis project Ga0115031, IMG submission 87301) | Marine algal microbial communities from Maine, USA - Maine_Asex4_metaG | ecosystem: Host-associated > Algae > Red algae > Unclassified | place: Maine, USA | collected 2015-01-05 | reverse complement strand
TCCCGCGGCGGGTACGGCGGGTTTCACCGGTGGTGTGAAAGCCCAGTGTTCTTTGTACTCCGCCCCCTCTTCCACCCACTTGGTCAGGATGGCCACCTCCCGGTCCGACAGGCTGAGGTTGGATTCGGGCGGCGGCATCACCAGCCCGGGATCTTCGGAATTGATGCGCGAGATGGCCTCGCTCCGTTCGGGGTATCCCGCTACGATTGCGTACCCGTTGCCGCTGCTCAGAGCGGCGTAGGCACCAGCGGCGTTATCGAGCCGCAGGTCGGCCTGCTGGTTCTGAGCGTCGGGGCCATGACAGGCGTAGCAGCGGTCAGATAGAATTGGTTTGACGTGGAAGTTGAAATCTATCTCTTCCGGCAGTGCCGCGTAGGCCTGCGCTACCCCATCCCGGAGATTCGGACCACAAGCGGTGAGGCAATAGCAGAGGGATAAGACGGTGGGTAAGGCAAAACGGCGTAAGACCATATTCTATTAGTCAGTATTTAAGTCCAAAAGATAGGAATTTTTTTATCGTTCAGAACAGGAAGGAGCAGGTAAGCCAGCACAAATTGTCCGACCGCCGTACCTTGCCGGCCATGTCAGTAACCTACGAAACCGTCATCGGCCTCGAAGCCCACGTACAACTCTCCACCGCCAGCAAAGCCTTTGCCGCGGACCGCAACCGCTTCGGCAACGATCCCAACCGCAACGTCAGCATGGTTACGCTCGGTTATCCGGGTACTTTGCCCATGCTCAACGAGCAACAGGTGCGCTTCGCCGTCAAACTCGGCTTGGCGCTGGGGTGTAAGATCAACCGGCGCAGCACCTTCGACCGTAAAAACTATTTCTACGCCGATCTGCCCAAAGGCTACCAGATCACGCAGGATGAAAGCCCGATCTGCCTCGGAGGAGCGTTGCCCCTCAGAACTTTCTCCGCACCCGCGTCCGCGCCCGAAAATGAAGTCGGCGGTAAGCAGTCGGTAAAAAGGCGTACCGTGAAGCTGCACCATATTCACATGGAAGAGGATGCCGGCAAATCTATCCACGCCGCCGGAGAACCCTTCACCCGGGTGGACCTGAACCGCGCCGGCACCCCCCTGCTGGAGATCGTCACCGACCCCGATCTGCGCAGCGCCGAGGAAGTGGATGCCTTCATGACGGGAATGCGCCGCCTGGTGCGGTGGCTCGACATCAGCGACGGAAATATGCAGGAGGGAAGCCTGCGCTGCGACGTCAACGTCAGCGTCCGCCCGGTCGGCCAGACCGATTTCGGCACCCGCTGCGAGGTGAAGAATATGAACTCCATGAAGTTCGCCCGTCAGGCTGTGAAGTTTGAGGTGGAGCGCCAGATCGGCCTCGTCGAATCCGGCCGGAAAGTAAAACAGCAAACCCGGCAGTTCGATCCTGAAACCGGCACCACCTCTTCGCTGCGCGATAAGGAGGACGCCCACGACTACCGTTATTTCCCCGACCCCGACCTCCCGCCGGTGATACTCACCGAGAATTTCATCAACGAGGTCCGAGCCGAGATCGGTCTGCTGCCGTGGGAAGCCTACGACCAACTGATCAATGACCACCAACTGCAACCGGCCGACGCAGCACTGCTCAGTGAGGATCGGGCGAGTTACGAAACCTTCGTCATTTACGCCGCCGAATCCCCCTCGGTGAAGGACCTGGCCAAACTGTGGATCAACCGGATCGCCCCCTGGCTGACGGAAGAGCACCGCTCCCCCACCGAGCTGCCGATCACCCCCGAACAACTCGGGCAGTTCCAGCAACTGATCCTGGCCGGTGACGTGGCTTCCGCTATCGCCGCCACCAAGCTTCTACCCGACCTGCTGCACACCCCCGGCGATCCGTTTCAGCGTGCTGAAAAACTCGGCCTGCTCCAGAATGCCGACTCGGATTTCCTGGCCGGACTCGTTGACGAAGTGATGGCGGAATTTCCCGACAAAGTCGCCGCATACCGCAAAGGAAAAAAGGGACTGATCGGCTTTTTCATGGGGGAGGTGATGAAGCGGAGCAAGGGAGCCGCCGAGCCTAAAGAGACCCAGGGCTTACTGCGAAAACGACTGGGCTAAAGATTCGCCAAGCCGGAACCCGTTAGTATTTCGTCAGCAACTCCCGCCGGTGCAGCAGGTACTGGTCGTTGGCGTTGTAGCGCAGTCCTTCGGCCACGTAATCGCGGGCGAGTTGGTACTCTTTTTGCCGAAAATGATAGTTGGAAGCGGCGATGAAGGCCGTCAGGGTCCAGAGGCTTCGTTGCTCGTCGATGGCGACATCCAGCAGGGTACTTCGGAACCGGGCGAGAGCATTTTCCCCGGCGTACCGTTTATCTTCGGCGTAGGCATCGCGGACGCTCCAGGCGAGTTCGCGCAGGAACAGGTCCACAAAGCGGTCCTGCTTACGGATGAAGGGGTAGCGCTCGGCGGCGGCACCCACCGCTTTGGTGAATTCGGCGCCCTTGAGGCGGTTGCGACGCAGTCCGTCGATGACGAGTTCGCCCAGGATGAAGCGAATCTCTTCGTCGTCGGGCTGGCGCTCGAACAGGCTTTCGGCCAGGCGACGGGCCAGGTCGTTACGACCGCTCAGAAAGTGATGGCTGAGCAGGCGGTACTGTTGCAGATCGCGCATGTCGGCGGCCCAGCTGGTCATTCCGGCGGGTGCCTGATCGAGGTAAATACCCAGAAGTTCGGCCGCTTCACCGAGGCGATCCTCCGCCAGGAAGAGGCGCTGCTTTTCGTCGAAGTGCTGCAGGATGGCGGCGGGCAGGTATTTATTGTCGGGCAGCTCCGACCACTGCGCGAAGAGGGTCAGGATATCTCCCTCGACGTCGGGCTGTTCGATGGCTTTCAGCTGAATTTCGGCGGCTTTTCTCAGGACAAGGAAGGCGGGCCGTTCCTCTTTTTTCATCGCGGCGTCCAGCAAGATGACGGAGGCCTCGAAATCCTTGTCACGATAGGCCGCCTGGGCGCGGCGGTAAAGCAGGAAAGCGGACAATTGACCGAAACTCAGTTTTTTAGCGGGCGAATAGTAGTAGCGTTCAAAAAGCTGCTCCGCTGCGGCGGCGGTGAAGCCAGTGGAGTCATCGGCAACGGTAGCGCGCACCAAGTCTAGGTATTCGCGGCGAAAAGACGCCTTCTTTTCGGCCTTCTGCTTTTGGTGGCCCGGGGCGTATAAGCGCGTACGTCGTTTGTCGGGGTCGACCACCAGATAGCAACTCCAGTGGTCTACGTAAGCATCGAAGGAAATCTCGAAGTGCTCCAGGGCGAGGGCGGTACAAACGGCTGCGGTAGCATCATTGAAATGGCCCCGGCGGAAAGCATCGGCCAGTCCGGCGCCGGCGTGGTGGGTCCGCAGCAGATCGCGGCGCAGGTGAGCGGCGATACGGCTGATTTTCTTCCTCGTGGATTTGCGCCCGATCTTGTCCGCTTCCATTTCGGCGAACAGCCGTTTGAACCGCTGATGAAGGAACTGACGCTCGTTGACCGTCGGCGCATCCTGGCCGGGCAGCAGTATGCGCAGGCGGCTGGTGAGATCGTCAGCGTGCAGACTTACCGACAGGACAAGCAGAAAAAAACAGAGGACTAAACGCATAAGTGTATTTCTGAGCAAAGGCAAAGGTAACCAACGGTTGTCCATGCCCGGGCGGCGCGAACGCAGGTGCCCGGCAGGTTGAAATGCAATGATTTTACGGACGGTGACGGTCCCTTCTAAAGGCTTACTTTGCACCCGCGGCCCCGCCCCGGGTTTCTTCCCCCCCCTTTTCGTGCAAGCATCACTTTCCGTATTTCTCCCGGTAAACTTTGGCGTGGTGGTACACGTGGCCACTGATGATGAAGCCGAGAGCGCGCACCGAAACCCCGCCGCCGCTCATTGTTCCGGTCCGAACGATGTCGTTGTCCGTCAGGCTGTTGAACAGGGCGATTGTACCTTTCCGCACTACCCTGAACTCCTTGACCATGTCTAGGAAGCGCCGCTCGGAGACGCTGGCTATTTCGGCATAGTCGTTTTGCTCGAATCCCGGAAGCGGCGTTTTGTCCCCCCGGGCGATGCACAGGGCGCGGTAGCTGAAGATACGCTCCGTATCGATGACGTGCTGCAAGCACTGGGCAACGGTCCATTTGCCCGGCGCGTAGGCGAAGCCCGTACGTTCCTCCTCCACGTGGTTGAGGAATTCGAGCAGCTCTGCGGCACTTTCGTCGAGGGCGGAGCGCAGGCTGAGCTCCCCCACATATTTGATGTAATTGGCGTAGTACGGGTTGTACTCCGTGAGGGCCAGGTCGGCGATTCTCGGCATGGATTTTTTTTGGGAGCGAAGGTACGGTGTCCGCTCCGGAGTACAGGGCACTGCGTGGTGTTTCCGGACAGCGCCGGGTTGTGGCACCCTGGTTAAGCATAACGCGTTGCGGCGAACTACTTCCCGGCCAAAAGGTCTTTAATTGCCCCACAACAGCATGGTTCACCGGGGAGTGGTGTACCGGGCAGCAGACCTGAACAGAATTACTATCTTGGCCCGAAACAACCGAATCATGACCAACATAAAAGGCCCCGCCATCTTTCTGGCCCAGTTCATGGGCGACGAAGCTCCGTTCAACTCCCTCGACGGTATCTGTAAGTACATGGCCGACCTCGGCTATAAGGGCGTACAAATACCCACCTGGGACAGCCGCCTGATCGACCTCGAAAAGTGCGCCACCTCGGAGACCTACGCCGACGAACTGAAGGGTAAAATAGGGGAGCACGGCCTGGAGATCACCGAACTGGCCAGTCACCTGCAGGGCCAATTGGTCGCCACGCACCCCGCTTACCAGAAGATGTACGAGGGCTTTGCGCCGGCGGAAGTGGCGGGTAACGCCAAAGCAACCCAGGAGTGGGCCGTGCAGCAAATGAAGTGGAACGCCAAAGCCAGCAAAAACCTGGGCATCACCGCTCACCCGACCTTCCCGGGGGCTCTGCTCTGGCCCTACCTTTACCCCTGGCCGCAGCGCCCCGCGGGGCTGGTGGAAGAAGCCTTCGGAGAACTCGCCAGGCGGTGGACGCCCATCCTCAACGTGTTCGACGAGTGCGGAGTCGACTGTGCCTACGAGCTGCACCCTGGCGAAGACCTCTTCGACGGTACCAGTTTTGAACGCTTCCTGGAAGCGACCGACAATCATGAACGCGTAACGATCAACTACGACCCCAGCCATTTTGTGCTCCAGTGCCTGGATTATCTCCAGTTTATCGACATCTACCACGAGCGCATCAGTGCCTACCACGTAAAGGACGCCGAGTTCAACCCCACCGGCCGGCAGGGCGTCTATTCCGGATACGCCGGTTGGGCCGACCGGGCCGGACGCTTCCGCAGCCTTGGCGACGGGCAGGTCGACTTTAAGGGCATTTTTTCGAAGCTGAGCCAGTACGGCTACGACGGCTGGGCGGTGCTGGAATGGGAATGCGCCATTAAATCGAGCGCTCAGGGAGCGGCCGAGGGAGCCCCCTTCATCACCGAGCATCTGATCGAAGTGACGGAAAAGGCCTTCGACGACTTTGCCGATGCGGGATTTGACGCAGCAGCCAACCGGAAGATTCTGGGATTGGGGTAGGCCATTAAAAGTTTGTCCGGTCCTTCCGCTCATCTCCAAACACCTATGTTTTTTTCGTCTGCTTTTCGTCCTGAAAAAAAATCACTTAGCCTGTTATGCTCCAATTTTCAGTATTTTATCAGGCAAGCAAAAGCGACGTAATCGCCAAATTCGGAAAAACCGTTCAACGCCAAGCAACCGTATAAAACCGTGCCGAGTTATGAAATTCTTCGATCTGGAGTTTGCCTCCGAGTCGAAGAGTTTTTCATTTATGCAATGACGAGACACCCGGGCATTTCTATTTCTCCGACTTCGCAAGCAAAAGGTTTCGCGCAAAGGTGAAGGATACATCACTATGTTCTCCCCGCACTTCCAGAAAAAAACGACGACCACCGATAGTCCTGTAGGTGGATGTCGCCTTACCCTTTGTCCCCTATCGTCACCCCCTCCGGTAAAAAAGGCGTGGCATCTCCCCCACCCTTGATGATCTCCCGTACGATCGTGGAGCTGATGTGCGAGTAGGCCGGCTGACTAATGAGGAATACCGTCTCCAACCCTTCCCCGACGATGTCATTGAGTTGAGAAATGGTTTTCTCGTAGTCGAAGTCACTGGCGTTGCGCAGCCCCCGCAACAGGTACTCGGCGCCGATCTCATTACAAAAATGAGCGGTGAGGCCTTCGAAGCTGGCAATCTCCACTTTGGGTTCCGCAACAAATACGGCTTTGAGCCACGCCAGCCGCTGCTCCAGAGGATACAGGTAATTTTTTTGACTGTTGACGCCAACGGCAACGACGATCTTGTCGAACAACGGCACGGCACGGCGAACCAATTCGGCGTGGCCGGTGGTGATGGGGTCAAAAGACCCGGGAAATACGGCGGTTTTCATGGATGCCAATTAGGAAACCTGTTGTTTTTCCCGCGCGAGGAACATGACCGTGGCCATCAGTGACAGCGACGCCAGAATGGCCGCCACCACCGGAGTATCCACCCAGAGCCAAACAGGTCCCTGGGTTGCATTTGTCAGATTCAGATCAAAGCTGAAAGCCAGGCCAAACAGAAGTATGGCTAACGCGAGGTATGTGTTCTTATTCATTGATCCCTAAGTAAAATCGGTAAAATGGATAAACGCAAAAAAGCGTGCGTAAGAAACAGGCTTGTATCAACTCAAAACAAATCGGAAAAAAATATCCATTATGAAGCCCGGGAATAAAATCTATCCCGATGCAGACCGAGTGAAATTCAAAATAAAGCCCAATAATACGAAAGATAGCGGACTTTTACTATTTCTCAAGCATGGAAATGACTGGCGATAATAAGCGTAACCTTATACAAAGCAACTTCCCTCGCCGGCACGATGCCGACGAGGGAAGTGTGATCATGGAATAAACGCCCAAATATGCTTCTGCAAAAAACCAGCATAAGCCGCTGCGGGCTACCGGTTTCCGCGAAGTGGCTTACTTGTCCACAAAGGTAATTGCCTCACCGGTTTTACCCGCCCGGCCCGTACGGCCTACACGGTGGATATAAACGTCGTAATCGGTCGGAGCCTCAAAGTTAATGACGTGGGTAATATCGTCGATGTCGAGGCCACGGGCGGCAACGTCGGTTGCGCAGAGTGCTTTGATGGCACCGGATTTAAAAGCTTTGAGGGCTTTCTGGCGATAATTCTGGCTTTTATTGCCGTGAATTTCGTCGGCTTTGATCCCGGCCTGGTTCAGCTTTTTGGTCACTTTTTTAACGCGGTGCTTCGTTTCGGCAAAGACCAGTACGCGTTTCAGTTCCGGCTCCTTCATCAATTCAATGAGGGCATCGAATTTCTCGTCGCCGGAGACGTAGCGCACCGTTTGGTTGATGTGCTCGGCGCTGGCTTCTCCGCTGCTGACGGCGTGGGTAACCGGGTTGGTCAGGAAGTGATCGATCAGTTTCTTCTGCGTTTTATCCAGGGTGGCGGAGAAAAGCAGGGTCTGGTCGCGCTCGCCCATCTGATCGGCGAGGAACATGACGTCTTTCTGAAAACCCATATCCAGCATCCGGTCGAACTCGTCGAGGATCAGTACGGAGGCTTCCTTCAGGTCGATCTTGCCTTGGCCGTGAAGGTCCTTCAGGCGGCCGGGGGTGGCCACTACGAGATCGTAATCCCGCTTAAGACGCTGAATGTCGGTATTGATGTTACGACCGCCAATAAGGCACACGGAAGAGAAAGTAGTCCCCTTGGTGAGGGTCTTGAACTCTTCTTCGATCTGCAACGCCAGTTCCCGCGTGGGGGCCAGGCAGAGCGTCTGAAAAGGCTCGTCCTTCAGCAGGGCGTCGATGATGGGAATCAGGAAAGCGCCGGTCTTACCGGTACCCGTGGTGGCGATGCCCATCACGTCGCGCAGGTCAACGATGGAGGAGAACGCCTCTTCCTGGATCTGCGTCGGGCGCGTCCAGCCGGCGTTGCGGATGGCGATCTTCAGCTTGGGGCTGAGGTCCCAGTCGTCGTACTTCGTTTTAGAGATGTACTCGACCGTTTTCATGGGCACGGCTTCGTGCACCATCAATTCGGCCGCGATGGGCTTGTAGACGTGGGTGGAACGACGACCGCCGCCGCCACGGCGTTGTCCGCCACCGCCTCCGCGATGGTGGCCTCCGCCGCTAGATTTCTTGCGGCGGTTATTGGGGCGGCTTGAGCCGCCACCGGAACTGTTATTACTCATTCGGTAGTAAGGGAGAGAAACTTGAGATCAGCGGGATTACAACACGCTCAGGATCAAAGTTTTAAATAGGAAAACGCGTCACCTTGACGCTAAGACCGACAGTAATCCACGGGCCGTTGTACGGCGCGTTCATCGGAATTTGACCGCAAAGGTACGAAACAAATCGCAGAAGGTGATTTTCCGGACACCTGAAATCGGTAGTTGATCGTTTGCCGGCGGTTAAAATCGCCAGATAACGAGTGCAAAAACACCACACGCCCCTCCCGGAGCGGTTTGACTCCTCAAAAGAACATGGTTGGGATAGCTGGCCTGGTTCGGTAATCCCCTTGTCCTACGGCCGGCTCGCACCGGTTTTCGGAAGCCTGACAAGTCAAAGGCTTTGAGGCCCGCCCTAGACAGGCCGAAGTCACTTCCCAATTTAAATAAACTGTAGGGTCAACCAGAATTGGGGGGGTGACGTGTGGTAAAATCAAGAACGTCGAAGCCGTTGATTAGTTGTAAACGACGGCGTCACTTCTCGGTCGTGGAACGGTCCTTTTAAGGAACAGCGGTATTAATGATGGGTGGCTGATCGATGATGAGCCGCTCGCGTGATTCAGTGATGCCGAGTAGTTCTCCATTACGTTCGTCACGAAAGCGTTCTTGGGCAGGGTCAAGCCAAATCCATTTGTTGCGTTTCCGGGAAAGGACGGTATTAATGACGTGGCAGTCTAAGTTCAAGCTGGAAAAATTACGACTTGAACCAAAACTGAAGCGATGAACCCGATAAAATAAAATTTAGGAAGCCCGGCCGAGCATACGCTCAGCCGGGCTTCCTGACAACTAAACCGGAGGGGAGTAAGTTTTACTCTACTTCCTTACCACCGTCGAGGCGATCCTGAAGTTCTTCCAGTTCAGCCCACTTTTCGTCGGCAGCAAGACCGGCTTGCTTAGACCAGGTGGCGGGGTTGTGAATACGGTAACGGGAACCGGCGGCATCCAGCATATCCTGAACTTTTTTCAGGGGAGCATCGGCGAGTTCACGCCAGGTCATGATGCCGATTTCGTTGAGCAGTCCGGCAATCTTGGGTCCGATGCCTTCCACTACCTTCAGGTCGTCCTGCTTGATCTTCTTGCCGGAGGGCAGGGTGATCTTGCTGGAAGCGGCCTTCTTGGCGGGCTTGGCGGCGGGGATTGCAGCGGCGGCCTGAACGGTCTTCTCCGGAGCCGGTTCGGGCTTGGGAGCGGGAGCCGGCTTGGGTTCAACCTTGGCGATCGGCTCGGGCTTGGGAGCCGGCTTGGGTTCAACCCTGGCGATCGGCTCGGGCTTGGGGGCTGGAGCGGGGGCCGGCTTGGGAGCGGGAGCTGCCTTTTTAGCGGCGGGCTTGGCCTTCGGGGCCGGCTTCGCTACTACAGGCGCTTCTACGCCGGAAGGTACGATAGAAACGTACATCCGGTTGCGGTAGCTTTTCTTAAAAGAGACATTACCGTCTACTTTGGCGTGGATCGTAAAATCGCGGCCCATGTATACGTTTTCGCCGGGGTGGTACTTCGTTCCACGCTGACGAATGATGATGTTGCCGGCTTTGGCCACCTGACCACCGAAGAGCTTGACGCCGAGGCGCTTACTGTTGCTGTCGCGGCCGTTATCGGTAGAACCTACACCTTTCTTATGTGCCATTATTATGGTATTTTATTTGCTTTCGCCGCCTGAAGTCATGCTTTCAGTAAAAGTCGGTCGCTATCGCTCCCTTTATTTTCGCTGAAATCATGACGGCGAAAACAAATAAAATGGGAAGAGCAACTGAGCTGGGGCTACTTACTTAGTTAAGGAATGCGGGCCGTGACTAGCCTGCGATGGAATCAATTTTGATCTTTGTGAACTGCTGGCGGTGACCGTTCTTGACGCGGTACCCCTTGCGGCGCTTCTTTTTGAAGATGACGACCTTGTCGCCCTTCACGTGATCAATGACGGTAGCTCCGACGGAGAAACCCTTTACGTTCGGCGTGCCAACGGAGACGCCGGCATCACCAGAGGTGAGGTGGACGCTGTCAAAGCTGACGGAATCGCCGGCGTTGGCTTCTAGCCGGTGGACGAAGATCTCCTGACCTTCCTCTACTTTGAACTGCTGACCGGCTATGGTTACGATTGCAAACATTAGGAAATGTATTTAATTGGGGCGCAAAGGTAAGGAGATTCTGTATTCTGAGCAAGCAATGCCGCAAGGAAAACATCAATCTCCGGTCAGCCCGCAAAATGACGATCGGGAAGCCTGCTGGCGCAGAAACGCAAAGGGGTTGTTTGTGCCAAGCAGCAGAACGGTTCAAGTCTGGTAATTGCAGCGGGATATCTATTCCCTTTCGCCCTCCTCTCGCATCAGGCGGTAGACATAAAAGAAGATGCTTCCAACAAGCAGAAGGATCGCGGCCAGCACGAGGTAAGCAGTGGCATCACCATTGCCAGCCAGAACAGAAGGAAACTTGAGGTATAAACTTCGCATACTGCAAAGTTACCGAGTAGTAGGGGAACCTGGCGGTTTAAGATCTTTCATTGCACCTGCGTTCGCGCCCAAACCGTATCTTGTCCCAAACCAAACCAAGGCAACATGAAACGCAGAAACTTTCTGGCCACCGCCGCCGCAACTTTACCCCTGGCCGTCGGGGCTACTGTTTCCGGCTCCTCCGCCGCTGGCCGCCACCTCATCGAGTTGCGGACTTACGAAATTAAGTTCGGCGGTAGCGGAAAGGGCCGCCTGCTGGATTACCTGCTCGAAACCCTGGCCCCTGCCCTCCGGCAATTGGGCTGCGCCACGGTAAAAGTGATGAAAGAACTCGGTGATGCGGACCCCGCCAAAATCTGGTGCCTCATTG
>Ga0115031_1003852_pt1 | contig 11115 bp, 12 predicted proteins | sample Maine_Asex4_meta_FD_87301 | JGI IMG/M metagenome (GOLD analysis project Ga0115031, IMG submission 87301) | Marine algal microbial communities from Maine, USA - Maine_Asex4_metaG | ecosystem: Host-associated > Algae > Red algae > Unclassified | place: Maine, USA | collected 2015-01-05 | reverse complement strand
CATCTGTGGGAATACTGGCGTGCCACAAAAGAGGCCCACCGCCAGAGACGTCGAGGCGAGCCCAAGTTTGAGACGTGATCTGCTTAGTTTTGGCTCTGCCTTTGGAGAGCCAGTGACAGCGCCGCACGTTGCGCACACGTGGCCGTTGGGTTGGACGGTTGGCTCCATTCGTGGAGATGCTCTTACGCTCTTGCCATGCCACAACTCGGATGATGTGCGCGGGGACGTTTTCTGTCAGAGCGGAGGGTCTCGAATACCTACCATGAGTCAAGGGGTCAAGGATGGCATCCGGAGGGATCATCCCTCCGGATGCCATCCGCGACCATGATGGTCGCGGATCAGGGGGGGTTTATTCGACCGGTTGGGCAATCAAGAGGGCTACTTGCCAACCAACCGGGATCTTCAATATTTTCTCAGAATGGACGTTTCCTTGGATTCTGGCACCGGTTGCCCAGGTTGAATCACTCAGTGACCTGCAGCAATCACTCGGCAATCACTCGGCAATCACTCCGCAACCACTCGGCAATCACTCGGCAATCACTCGGGAATCACGGAGCTTGCACCGTGATCCGCACGAGCGCGCTCCATTGCTAGAGGCGGACTCGGACTTCCCACTCTGATACAGCCCAGGTTGGATCGTCCCCCACCGACTGCGCGGCCAACCCGCCTTGTCTCTCCTCCGCTCACGGTTGAGTGCGGCCAGGCGCGGCCGTTCATGACACCCCCATCGCCGACACCCTCTCGTCTTTCTCTTCTTTCGGTCGCTGCTGCCCCCGCCCCCCTCCGTTGTTTGGCCCCCGCCATCGCGCTCCGGTCTTAGCGCCATCCCCCCCCCCCCCCCACCCTTGCCTTTTCGTCGTCCGCCGCGCTCGGGCTATGGCGAGTGGTGGGAGGCCCCCCACCGTACCCGAGCAAGTGGCACCAATTATTGAGGCCGCGCAACATTGCTGCAAGCATGCAAGCATGCAGGGTGGCAGTGACTTTTCGGTCGCCCTGCTCGTGCGGCGTGGGTCAAGCACGCCCCTGATCGTGTATGCCACGGGGCTAACGTCCGAAGCCGAGAACGGCACCCGCAAGGCTCTCAAGGCCGCCGCGATGCTGTTCTTTCGGTCGCCTCCCGTCGCGCCCAGCCCTCAAGCTGCTGTGCAGCGCGATCTGTCCACCGGCCTTGTTTGGGGTGGCGCCTCGGCGGTGGGGGGGATGATGCGCAACCCAATGTCGTCGGCGGGCTCAACTTTGCAGCTGCCTGGAAAACCGGGGGAATCCCCGGGGTCCACAGCGAGTGTGGTGCCAGCGACGGGAGGCGGCAGTGGCGGGGGTGGCGGGGGGGTCGGCGGTGGTGGGGGCGACCAATCATGCTCCCAAGGGGCTGTGTCAGCAGCAGGGGCGGCACAGGATTCTGTTGAAGCAGCAACGACGCCACCCCCGGGGGTCGTGGCCTCGGACGAGGCAACAGCCACGTACGGAAGGCTGCCAGACCTCCCGCAGATCATCGGCACGGCGGCAGTGACAGGAGAGCGTGCATTGGGGGCCGAGGCGACTTCCCTTTCGAGCCCACTCCCCGGCGTGACGCCCCGAGAATTTGATGTGACACCCGCCATGGCCGAAGGCATGGGCAAGAAGTTCTCCGATGGAAACCTGTCCATCACTCGGGAGCACATGAGCGGCATCATGGCGCTGCTCAAATACCTCTACGACATCCGCCTGCCACGATTCGGCACCACGACGCCGTACGAGCCGCTGTTTCCTGTGGTCGCCCGCGGGGTGATTGTCGACTTTGAGGCGGTGGACGCGACTCATCATGGCAAGATCCAGCTGGACCTGAAAAACGTGAGCAGCCAGAAGAAGTACACCACATTTGCGCTCCTACTCTTCATGATCTACTATCAAAACGATAGCGCCTACGAGTGGATCGTGGACCGGTATTGCGGGGGAATGCGCGCAAGCACCAAGTCCAACACGGCGGGGAAGGCGCGCCGCTCCAGCAAGAGCAAGACAAAGACGGCCGGTGCTATTGCGGCAGCGGCAGCCGCTCAGCCAACCACGTGGCTACTGCCGGCGTTGCCGCTGCAGCCGCCGCCGCTGCTTCACCGGCAGGCGCGGCCGCTGCAGCAGCCTCTACTAGTGGAGATGCGGCACCGGGTGCGCGGGGTCCCCGTGATGTGGTTGTCACTGTCCACAACGAACTGCCGCCGGTTGGAAAGGACCTGTATGTGGGGGAGCAGAGAGTGGGCAGTGCCGAAGTGCACCTGGAGTTCGACGAGCACCACGGCCATCGTCTACCTAAGGGCCATGTGTCGGCCTTCGTGCAGGCCGCTGAGCCTGCGGCCTCTGACGTTTTGTAGCAGTATGGGACGGACAGCGCGTTCTGTTTAGAACGCTCCGACCCGCGCCCCACGACGGTCGCTCAGTGCCTTCGGCAACGCGTGGTGTGGCCCATCGAACAGATCGGGTACGTCTCATTCGCTTTGATCACGCTGGCGTTTCTCATGCTATTATTATTCTTCTTGGTGTGCATGTATACTCGGGGCATCCTCTGACTGCCGTTCGGTTCCCTCGCTCTGTTTCTGTTCCCGATGAACTGTTCCACAGACCACGCGTGGAGTTGTGGACGGGACCACCCGGACGGTCTGCACGGGTGGTGGGCTCTGCATTGATTGCTCGTATGGCTCCCGTCAAGAACAGTAGTGGAATCGCCGTTGGCCGTCCCGCTCCTGCCGTGGAGGTGTATGGCGCGGTGTTTGAGGTCGGCGTCGGCCGAAAGGACTACGAGGCGTCAGACTTGCTGTACCAATCTGATGCATACAGCGGGTATGTTACAGAGCACTTTGGTAACATGGGACTGCCTACGACTCGGATGCAGCTGGGTGACTTGCAGCAGCTTCACGATTTGCCTGTACGCTTTTTGTGGAGCGCCGTATGTACAAGACTAAAGAAATGACTTATCGTCTCCTACTCCACCATCGACATCCAGAAAGCAAGGCAAGACGGGTTCGTCCTCATGTGCGCCAACGTAAGGCCGCGTACAGACAAAGAGCCAAAAGAGCGCACACGGGAAACAGCAGCGTATACCAAACCGTCACAAGCCCACGCCCTATCCAAAGAAAAATCAATGCAAACCCAATCCATCTCCGACCCTTGTGCTCGGTGGATGGTCACTGCCCATGCGAGTATGATGGGCAGCTGCAACCGTCGACCCTCGACGCGCCCAGCTTGATCAAACACCTCCCAATGTACGGGCACGGGTAGTACCCGCTGGTTCTTAAACAAGCACTCAACCCCGTCAGCCGATAATCGCACGACCACGCCGATCGTGCCAGTGGGAACCGAGGGTGAGAGGCGACGCGTTGCGATGATCGGCGCGCCGACTTTGATGCAAACTTGGTTGGGCGCGGCGCGGCTCAACCGGGCCGCCACGTCCGCCTTCTTGTCTGGTGACACCATCAACTCGTCGATGGCGTTGGAGACGGAGACGGACCCGACGAGCTGATCCCACGTCTTTTTGATCGCGTCAATATCCTGCTGGTTATGGAAGCCTTGCCGCATCCGCTCCAGCATCGCGCCAAAGGCCGCGTCGCCAGAGTAGCGGTGGGAGCCACTCAGGGCGTGGATAGCGCCACGGCCGCCTCGGAACAATGAACGCCATTGCAGGCACTGGAAGACGAGCGAGCCGGTTGGGGAGGCAGCGAGCTCCACCGGTAGCGTCTGCAAAGGGTCACCCGCGACTGTGTGAAGCTCAGTAAAGCAGCGAATGGAAGAGCAGGAAGCGCAAGAAGTCAGAATGTGGCCAAGGCATGCTCCCCATTGTAAAAAGGGACACATACGCCGAGGGGCCACCACAACACACACAATGCAGATATGAAGGCACGTACATACAACCTGCAGACCACCCGCTGGCAGGGCTTGGAGCTCCACTGGGCGGATGCCCCGCAGCGATCAGAGGAAGACTGCCAGGGCCCCGGACGTAATTGTGAAGACCTCATCCACAATGAGAATCCGGAGCCTCCGCAGCTTCTCAGTTGCCCTGGTACGGGTGAGCAGCGCCCGGAGGAAGCTCTAGGGCGTCCCCAGGAAGATACCGCATGAGAAGGGGGAGTCCATAGTCACACCTCCAATCAAATCTACAGCCGATCCGTTCCAGGAGCGCACCCCAACGGCGGCAGGTCCGTAGCGGGTGGTAGCATCGCCAATGACGGCACGCAATAGAACGGACTTGCCGCAACCAGCGCTCCCAAAAACCCCCAGGTTCTTCCCCGCTCGACATTCCAAGAAGCACTCCCTCTGCCCAGCGTCCAGCGTCACCGCACCACGAGTCATTGTGCCCCCACACTAACAGCTCCCCCAGTTGCCGCCACCAGACCACGTCGCACAACCTCGCCGTAAAAGACACCAGCATGCCCGCATGCAACGCGACTGGCCGTCACGACAAATACAGAAGCAAGCCAGGCGGAAAAGGCGGGCACAGACAGCGCCCCGCGATGCGCCCTGCAGATCACGCTGCGCGGGGAGGCGCGTGCTCACAAGCTCTGGTCCGCTCTCCAGGACCAGTAGAGACAAGTGGCTGCCCTGGGCGCGAGGAGCCACCCAAAAAAGCTGGCTGAGAGAAAGGGAAAGAACGCGCGCACACAGCGCTCCCGCTTTGACGCGATGGGCGGGAAACAGGGAACTCGCACGACCGTTGCGCCGTTAAGCAGATGCAAGACGGATCACGTGAAGATCATAATGGAGGCTACTGTGTCGGCTCAACTCTCATGCTTCTGAGAAGAATTGAGGTGACGGATAAGAGTCAAGTACACCGACATATGAGTTCCGGCCTTCCTGGCAGCAGCTCACGCGGAGACGTCAAGCGGCTTATTTGCTTGTGCCTGCGGGCCGCACTCGCCTGCGCCCGCCGACCCCAGCCTCGTGCAGCCGCCATCCGCAGACGCCACGGGCAGACCCTCTGAAAGCGACGGACGGTGTTGTCGTCATGATGGGCGGACGCGCCTGCCATCCACGTCCCGCCGTGACAGATGGTCGGTGACAGCAGCACCGCTGGGAACGCAGCGCCCCCGCGCCCCGTGGTCGGTGCGGGCTGCGACGCGGCGGCAGCGGAGCGGTCAGGGCCGCCTGTGCCGGCGGCGGTAGCGGGAGCCGACTACGAGCTGTCTGCAGGCCGTGCCGCGCATACGGCGCAGCGGCCGCCGCGGCAGTCTTCGTTGTCGCGCCCTGCCCACTGGCGGCGGAAACGTGCGGCCGGAGGGGCGTTTCTGCCGCCTGCGCGGCAGGTTCCGCGTCTGCAGCCCGAGCGGGCGGCGTCGCCCGGCGCACCGGCGGCGCCGGTGGCGAAGGCGACCAAAAGGTTGGTGTCATCGCCGCGGGTGACGTCGATGGCAGCAAACCGGTGGGTGAGTCCGGCGCAGCGCGAACAGGGACCCGCGCGGCGCACACGCAGGCACTGGTAGCTCCCTGCCCCGACCGAAATCGGCGGGCGAGGCGTGCCCCTCCCCGAGCGCTTCTTTTTGAAGGGTGGCGGCGCTACCGCCTTGGCAGGTGGGCCGGGGGCGGCGCGGTGCGTCGGCCACCGCGGCTCGGCACAGACTGCCTCCGCCCCGAGGGTGATGGCGAGCGAGAGCGCCAGTGGCGGCGGTGCCGAGTTGGTTAAGGCGACGACAACCCCGGACCACGACGGCAGGCAGGCCGACCGCGTCGCGCAATAGCTGTCTTCGACGGCGGGAGACCCGGCGTCCAAGCCTCTGGCGGCGGCGGGCGTCGGCGGCGCGCGCAGCGGGGCGGCTTGCTTGTGCGAGAGTCGCCAGCCCCCTCCAGCAAAAGTGGCACGCGCGGTGGCCAGCGACCGAGCAGCGGCGGTGCCGACTGACGGTGCGACGAGCGCAGCGGCACCGGCGCCCCGGTCCCCGCGGGAGGTGCCGTCCATATCGGCTACGCCGCGGCCAGCGGCATCTCGGCGGCGGCGGAAGGCAGCGTCCAGGCGGTCGTCGACGGCACCCTCCCTCACCAAGCCAGCGGGGGGGGCGATGGCGGCCCAGCCGAGGACTTCGAGGCGGCGCGCTGCCGGCCCACGGACTGGATCGTCGTCACGTTGGTGCGGCACCATGTGAGTGGCCGGCCCGCAGCCCCTGACTACAGCGGCCATGGGGGGGGCAGTGGGATGCCCCGCGCGGGCCCCGCCCCTCCTCGCCGCCGAGGACGCCTCCCTGCCGTCGCCGACCGCCTTGTCGCCGTCGCCGCCGTTGTTTCCTGCGGCGCCTCCCGCCGCTTGGACGTGGTTCTGCCGCTGCCCCCGCTCATCGAGTCGCAGACGCGCAGCGATTGGCGACGCACAACGTAGACACCTATCGGCGCAGGGCGACCCGATGCTGCGCCTGTGGTGGCTTCAACACTGCGGGGCGTCGAGCCAACGTTGGAAGTGGCGGCGGGGGGGAAGGGGGGGGGCGCCAAATTCGCGCCCAGGCGTGTGAGCCTGGCGGCTCACACGGGGGTAATCAAGAGCAAGGCTCATGCCGCGAGAGATCAAGCCAATAACTTACGTATGACGTGTACCCCACCCGCTGGCAAGGATTGCATACCCAGCGGGTGGACGCCGCGGAGCGCACGGAGAAAGACTGCAAAAGCGCTTGACACGATGGTGAATACCTCGTCGACCAACTATAGTCACCGGCTCAGAAGCTTTTTCGCCACACATTTGCGCTGCCGCAGGTCTTGGAGGAAGTAAATAGTCAGGCATCTCTAGGTAGACACCGCACGCGAAGAGGGAGTGGAGCGTCCGGCCGCCAATGACGTCGGCGGCCGCAACATTCCAGGATCGTGTGACCGCAGCGACCCCGGCGATCGATGGGCATGCGATACCTGACGCCCGCGTCCGCAGAGAAAGCCTAAGAAGTGGGTTGATAAATTTAGCTCGATTGCAGGCATGTGCGTAGTGAAGATGTGGGCGTCAGTGGTAGTGGAGGTGCAACCAACCGCCGGTGCGCCTGTATCGGGCCGCTGGTGCGTATGCACCCCATCGTGGGGCGCACGTCTCCCGCGCGGCCTCGCTCACCGTGTTTGCGCTGGCCTGCTGCGCTTCTTGTGGCGTCGGCCGTCATGGTGGTGGGGGCTGCGACGCCCGCGCCCTCATCGGCACACGTGGCGCGCTGGTAATGCTCACCGGCAATACCGCAGTAGCGCCGGTAGGTAATGGCGACGGGGGAGAATAGATGCGAAGTGTAAGAGGCGGAAGAGCGCTGCCAGCTGGAAAGTGGAATGGAAACCACGCCTGACACGCCTCGGTGCCGTCCTGGTCTGAATGTCGTGTCTTCCTTCCGACGTTGGTAACACCCGGCTGGTGGTTCCCTCTGAGGAAACTGGGACCTTTCGCGTGGGTCACTTGAAATCCACGCGGGACATGAATTCACCGACGCTGGCTCGGTGTGCTCGCTGTCCAGCACGTCCAATCGATACTTCACGAGTTGTGGCAAGAAAGAGCCTCTTCTGGGCACGCTAAAAAGCTTAATGACGGCGTCAGCGTGCGGGAGAGTCCCTCAGCATCGACAGGTACCACGAAAGAAGGGCTGTTCGGCGTAGGTAGACCCCACCACTTGGGCATAGCAAATGGTGCTGCTGCGCACTGCCAGGTGCAACAATATATATCTGTGGTCCAACAAAGTGCTGAGCAGCAGTGTCGCCGCCGATGCGCAGGACGAGTGTCAAAGCTGATGGATACTGACTAGGTAGGCGGCGAGGGGGTTCAGACTCAGTCCCAGCGAAACGGCTACAGTGCCAGACAGCGGCCTCTTGACGAGGGTATCAGCTGTGATTTGCAACCTGCGGCAGAAGCACACACGTCGGCAGCGCAGCGGATGAGGCCACGCAACACGTCCACCTTTCCATTGCAGAATCTGATGGAAGCGCGGCCTGAGAGCACACGCCCATTGAGGCCTGTGTCATGCTGCCCCGCTACCCCATGACGCGGCGGGAACAAGTACAGGCTGGCCTCCTGTGATTTGTGAGGCATTTCGCCGATCTTGCGCGTCTTCTTCGGCACACTGTTTTTGTTTGTGGCCTCCCCGACCTGTGATTTTTTCGAATTCAAACAACGCGCACCCATAAGGCAGTGCAGCTTTGGAAAGAGCGGGACGCCCTCCGTGGCTTGCTCCCCCCTCTGTTTGAACATGTGCCCCATTTCTTCCCGCCGAGCGTCAGAGTCGCCGGCAGCGCCCTGCACAACAGCTGGCCGCCTGGTTAAAACCCGTCCACTGCTGGGCCGCGACGCTCCTCCCACCTTTCTTGTGGCGTCGGCTCCGGCTCTACCCCGTCCCCTACCGGCCATCCACGTACCCTTACCACCGCCTCGTGCCTGGATCCTACCAACTTGGCGAGAGCACTGCCTGACCACCCTCACTTTCCCACACGTCATCCCTCGCTTTGTGCTGTGCGCGTCCCCCCCGCTGGATCGGTCTTTCACTACCCCCTTGGTCTTCGTGCTTCTCCACAACTCACCATGGACGCAGGTTCCGCGAAGACCTGCGCACCGGGCGGCTTTGCACGCCGCGTTCTCGAATACTTTCCGCAGTCGCCCTCCAAGTCGGTAGAAATGCGGTCGGGGAGCACCCGCTTGGCTATCGTACCTGGCTCGCACCCTCTTCATGACAACGATTCGGGAAAGGACCGCGTCCCCCCGTCGTCTGACACAACGGCGCTGGGTGTGCCGTCAACGAAGCACATTCCTCTCCCGCCTGCGAGTGGCACTGAAGGCGGGGCCACGGACAATTTCGACAGCCCGGACGACGGCGGCGCCGATACAACTGTGGCCTTGCCGCAAGTGAAGGGCGCTGCCAACAAGGTTCCGGCTGCTGTTTGCGTGTGCAAGTTAACGGCGGGCGGTCATCGTCTCCGAAAGCGCCAGCGGGAGGGGTCGGTTTTTTTGTCGCGCGCGACCGTGCAGAGTTTGGCGGCCCTTCTTTGCTCTGTGTTTACGTGGGACTCTCTCTCGCTGTGGCGTCGGGAGCTGACCATGTGGGCGTCGCGCTACCAGGCATCATGCTGAACGCGTCGCGCTTTTGTATCCGTCTTTGCTGATGACATGGTGTGGTCATGCCCGCCCCCCGAGTCAATCGTCCACCGGTGCCGTGCAAGCATTGCCCGTATCGTTGGAGTCTTTTTTAACGAGTGTGACGTCCACGAGGTGCGCCGATGCGAGGAGCACTCCCCGGAAGCGATGGACCAGGACGACGCCTACGAGGAGAGCCACCCCTTTTTCTACGAGTGACTTGGGCTGAGGTCATCTGCACTCCACTACCGCAAAGACGTTTGACTGATTTTTTTCTTCTTCTCTCCATCCTTGGTGCAAAAGCCCTCTATTGCTGCTGACTCGCTCAAAAATTTCATCCTCAATCATACCCGCAGCCCTGCTTACGGTACAGGCTGGAGCCCACTTCTCCTGCTAGTAGGCTGGCCCCACAAAGCAGCCGAGCGACCGTTTGGCGGGCGACCGCCTCATTGGAGACAACAGCTGAGAGGAGCAGCCTGCGCCGCCCAACATCTTCATGAAGCGCCGTCGGCGCTGAGCTACCTCCGCTCCCCTCGCCACTCGTCCGCACACCCTACAGTTCGGCACCAATGATTGCGCACGGGGAACTGGGAGCCCCTGCCAGCGGCATCGGTCGACTCGCAGGCCGCCGACGACCGTGATACGTCGCCTCTGGATGCTTCTTTCTGAGTGAGGGCCAACCTCACCGCAGATAAAGCCGTCTGGTGCGGGAGCCGTTGCTGCTGAGGTAGGCGGCGCGGGATTGCGAGTCATCCACGTAGCGGCTGTGTGTCTCTGTCTCAGCCCTGGCATGTGACTTCTTGATTGCCGCAAAGCAGAGCCAGGTGCCAATAAAAGTATCCACTGATTTGGCTGACGACCAAGAAACTGCCACTGCTTCCCGTGCTCCTGCAGGTGCCGATCGAGCGCCGTCGTCGGCGCGCCCGACTACGTCACGGTCTCTCTTTGCCTCCTCGCACGCTCCTTCGTCTTTCGTTTCCTGTCTGATTTTTTTTCGGCGCCACGCTCTACCTCTGCTCACTGGGGGAGACGGGTGTCGAGCGACTCTGTCGCCGGACCGACTCCACCTGCGAGTAGGAACGGGATTCGAGCGACTCCGTCGCCGACCCGCCGCTTGCTGGGGGAGACGGGTGTCGTGCGAATTCATCGCCGGACCGCCTCCCTCTGTGAGGAGGAACGGGAGTCAAGCGACTCAGTCGCCGGACCGTTCCCTCGGTGATCAACCGCGGGAGTTGAGCGCCTCTCGCTCTGATCTTGTCTTGTCGGCCACAATGGGTGCGAGTGGTGAAGCGATACAGAAGCGGCGACCTCCCCGCGGTGGGCTGTCGCGGGCGACCCGCAGGCGCAAGAAGCGGCTAGCCGCCCTGACCGTGGCAGCGGATGCTTCATCCACTGTTCTCTTGCAGTCCGCGGCCGACATGTATGCTGGTGACCTGACGGTGCCGATCGAGAAAGCTGCAGGTGGGGCCGTGGCAATCAAGACCGCGGCGGTGGACACGGCGGCGGTGGCGGAGTTTTCGTCTCAAGTAAATGGACAGGACGACTCGTGGCGCCAGGCGGGGACCACAATGGCGGTCCGTGAAGCTGCATCTGGGAATGAGGAGGAGGAAGAAGCTGATTGGGTAACCGAAGAGGAAGTCGAGGGTGGAATCGTGTCCTTCCCGGGCAAGATAGCCCTCTCTTTCTCGCACACCTCCCCCTCGACGACAAACCGGTCCCCCACCTTACTCCCGGCCTCTCCCGCCTGGCCTGCGCCTGCACCTGGTCCTTCCCAGCCCCCCCCGACTTGGAAAATGTCTGCACCGGCTCGGACCTTCTCAGGGAGCTCGAGCGCCCCGTCGACGCTGATCCCTCCCCCCCCCGTCCCAGCTGCTCCCAACACTACCCCCTTACCACCCACTCCGGTACCTGCGACGTCGCCACCAGCGGCCGCCTCTCCATCGATGACGACCTCCCCGCCAGCGCCAACCCCCCCCCCCCCCCCCCCCCCCCTGGCCCCCCCAGCCGCCCCCCCCACAAATTTGTCCGTGGCCGCCCCCGTCCCCGCCGCCCCCCCCCCCCCCCGGAGGGGCCTCCCCACTGTT
>Ga0115031_1003849_pt1 | contig 11117 bp, 6 predicted proteins | sample Maine_Asex4_meta_FD_87301 | JGI IMG/M metagenome (GOLD analysis project Ga0115031, IMG submission 87301) | Marine algal microbial communities from Maine, USA - Maine_Asex4_metaG | ecosystem: Host-associated > Algae > Red algae > Unclassified | place: Maine, USA | collected 2015-01-05 | reverse complement strand
TCCAATGGCACGGTCGGGCTGCCGGAGTGAATTCCTGCCTGGCCACGTGACCGATCTATCGTCGGAGGCGATGCGTCCAGCAAAAGACTTCTACCGTCCACTCGCCGTCGGTGCTCCCGAGCCCGTCCGTGAGATCCCGTTCCCGCCGAGCCGGATGATCCACTTCTTCCCGGCAGCGAACGAGAAGATGCGCTCGAAGGTGCCCCAGATCGCACCCACCGTCGACATCCTGCTCGCCAACCTCGAAGACGGCGTGCCCGCCGATCAGAAGGAAGCCGCCCGAGCAGGCCTCGTCGAGGTTGCCAAGACGGTCGACTTCGGGCCGACGCAGTTCTGGACCCGGGTCAACAGCCTCGACTCGCCATGGGGTCTCGATGACCTCACCGCCGCCGTGCTCGAAGCCGGCGAGGCCCTCGACGTGATCATGATCCCCAAGGTCGAAGGCCCCGAAGACATCCACTACGTCGACCGGCTCCTTGCACAACTCGAAGCAAAGGCCGGCCTCACCGAGCCGATCCTCGTTCATGCGATCCTCGAAACCGCTCGTGGTATGGCCAACGTCGAAGAGATCTGCGCTGCGTCGCCGCGCATGCAGGGCCTGTCACTCGGCCCGGCCGACCTCGCTGCCAACCGCCGCATGAAGACCACCCGCGTCGGCGGCGGCCACCCCGGCTACCTCGTACGCGAGGACCCACCTGCAGTGGCACAGGAAGATGGGAGCGTCGAAACCGACATCAACGCAGGGCGCACCACGTATCAGCAGGACCTGTGGCACTACACGATTGCCCGGATGGTCGACGCCTGCGTGATGAACGGCATCCTCCCGTTCTACGGGCCCTTCGGCGACATCAAGGACACCGTGGCCTGCGAAGATCAGTTCCGCAACGCCTACCTGCTCGGTTGTGTCGGCGCCTGGAGCCTCCACCCCGTGCAGATCGACGTCGCCAAGAAGGTCTTCAGCCCCGACCCCACCGACGTTGCACACGCACAACGCGTGATCGAGGCAATGGGCGACGGCACCGGAGCGCTGATGCTCGATGGCAAGATGGAAGACGATGCTTCGGTCAAGCAGTGTCACGTGGTCGTCGAACTGGCCAAAGCCCTGTCGGCCAGTGATCCTGACCTCGCTGCCAGCTACGGATTCTGAGAGGACGCAATGACCAACGAGACGACCACACCCGCACCGAGCCAAGATGCTGAACTCGATGGAACCACCGATGAGTTCCGGCCCCGCCGCTCGGTGCTCTACATGCCCGCTGCCAACGAGCGGGCGCTCGAAAAAGCCAAGTCGATCGCCGCCGACGCCATCATCTTCGACCTCGAAGACGCTGTCGCCCCCGATGCCAAGCCCGATGCCCGTGACAAAGCGGTCACTGCAGTGCAGTCGGGGGAGTACGGCAACCGTGAACTGACCATCCGCTGTAACGGTCTCGACACCGAGTGGGGTGCCGCCGACATCGCCGCCGCCGGTGCCGCATCGGCATCCGCCGTCGTGATCCCAAAGGTCGACAACGTTGGTCAGGTCGACGCCGTCTCAGCGCAGCTCGATGCCGCGGGTGCATCACCGGCAACCAAGATCTGGCCCATGATCGAGACGCCGACCGCGATGTACAACGTACGCGAGATCGCAGCACATCCGCGCGTCGCAGTGCTCGTGATGGGCACCAACGATCTGGCCAAGGAGTTGCGTGCGCCGATCGTGGCCGGCCGTCATCCCCTCGTCGCGCACCTGGCGATTGCCCTGTTGGCGGCTCGCGAAGCGGGCAAGGTCATTCTCGACGGCGTCTACAACGACGTGAAGGACCCCGACGGGTTCGCCTCAGAATGTGAACAGGGCATGGAGATGGGCTTCGATGGCAAGACACTGATCCATCCGACCCAGGTCGAGCCGTGCAACGCCGCGTGGGCACCCGGTGACGCCGAGATCGAACACGCCAACCGGGTCATTGCCGCCTTCGACGATGCCGTTGCGGCAGGCAAGGGCGTGGTCACCGTCGATGGACGGATGATCGAGAACCTGCACGTCGACAACGCACGGCGCGTCGTGGCGTCGGCGGCAGCGATCGAAGCGTTGCGCTAGCGGCTCAGGAAGCGCCGCTGCCGCGCAAGACAACGCCAACGGTCCGGAAACAGATCTTGATGTCGTGGAGCAGCGACCAGTTGTCGACGTAGTAGAGGTCCATACGCTTGTAGACCTCGAAGGAACTGTCTGAACGCCCGGAGACCTGCCACATGCCGGTCAGGCCCGGCGGCACGCGGAGACGTTCGCGAACTTGGTCATCCCACTGCTCGACCTCTGACGGCAGTGCCGGCCGGGGTCCGACCATGCTCATGGAACCGAGCAGCACGCAGAAGAGTTGAGGCAACTCATCGATCGAGAGCTTGCGAATGATTCGTCCGACGCTGGTGACCCGAGGATCGTTGCGCATCTTGAACAGCGGACCGTCAGCCTCGTTCTGGTCCATCAGCTCGGCCTTGCGGGCCTCGGCGTCTTCGTACATGGTCCGGAACTTGAGCACTTCGAACAGTTCGCCGTCCTGGCCGACGCGAATCTGGCGGAAGAAGATCGGACCTCGAGAGGTGGCGACGATGGCGATGGCGGTGGCGAGTTGCAGGGGCAGCGAGAGAATCAAGATGAACGTTGCCAGCGCAAGGTCGAACACGCGCTTGGCGACGGCGCGCCAGCCACCGCGAACGGTCGGCTCGACATAGATCATTGTCTGGCCGTCCTGAGTCTGGGGGCGCAAACGGGTGACGTCGATGTCGCGGAGGCTCGACGACAGGGCGACGTGGTAGCCGCTGTCGGTCAACTGACGTGTCAGCTGGTTGACCGTGTGCGGGGGAACCGAACTCAGCGAGACGACGACGCCGACCGCGTTGTGGTCATCGAGCAGCCCGTGGACCTCGTCTGCAGCGCCGAGCACGCCGATGGGCAAGGTGGAACTGAACTCATCATCGCCGACGAATCCGACGACCTGGTACCCGAGCGCCGGATTGCTGCGGTACGCCTCGACGAGGTTGACCGCGTGTGCATCGGTACCGACCATGATGATCCGCCGTGTCATCCGGCCTTGCTGACGGAGACGGGTGAACATCGATCGAGCTGTTCGGCGCTCGAGGAGAACAGCGCCAGCGATGCCAATGGCAGTCGCGGCAACCCACACGCGAGACAGATCCCGGTTCTGGATGGCGAGAGCGATGAGCAGCAGCGCCGCCATCCCGGTGGCGACTGCCTTGAAGATGTTCATCGCCTCTTCGAGGCGGCGGGTGTTTGCCCGGGCTTGGTAGAGCTTGTTGTACGACGCGGCCATTGCGAACACCGGCACGGAGGCTGCGATGAGGATGAGTTGGTCGGTGATGGTCGAGCGTGAAGCACCGGAGAAGATCCGCTGTGCGACGAACCCGATTGCAATTCCGACCGCCAGAGCGAAGGCGTCAGCGAAGGCCAACCTGCGGCGGAGGGTGCGAGGCGACAACGTTGTTGCTGCGGACGCTTCGAGCGATCCCAGTTCCGCTGCGGTCGAAGCCGCCTCGTTCAGAGCGAACTGCTGATCGGCCGGTCGGGAGGTGACGATGTCGCTGTCCTCGAGAGAGCCCGATGGGACCGCCGAGGCGGCTCCGGAGAGCGTGTCGGCTGCCAACGATGCCTGATGGGCATCGAGCACGTGATGCTCTGAGCGCGTCGTCTCAATCGTGCTGCCCTGTGCTTTGAACCCGTCCATCGAATACCTTTCTCGTTCCCGCTTGGGCAGTGTGTACCACTCGAATGCCGTTGAGGTTCCGGATTTACAGCCGGACGAGACGAAGTTCACGCGTCCATAACACTGGTGCCGCACTCAGCGATCGGACGCCCACCGTGCGTCGTTTTTGGCCCGTCAGTTTCGGATCCGGCCGACCGATATCTCGTGTTGTCCGGGGCGCTTGAAGTCAGCGTGCTCGCGTCGATCGCCGTCATCGGAGAGCAACACGGCATCGACGGTCACAGCGACGGGTTCGACGGTCGGCGGCGAGCGCAGCACCAGCTCGTAGCCGTTACTGAGGTCGAGCGTTCCGCTGAATTCAAAGCGCAACGAATCCGATTGTCCAGCGCTGAGCTCGACGACCACCTCGGTGACGAAGTATCCGACCTCGACGAACTGAGCGGTCGAGATCTCGGCGCCTCCGAGCAGGGCGCGGTCGAGGGGGAGTTGGGAGTGGATCGACACGAGTGTCCGGTTCGCCCCGCTCGGCGCACCGAGGTGGTTGCCGATGACAATGGATGGCTCGCCGCTCGCCGGAGCGTCGTTGCGCAAGTCCAGTTCGAGCGTCGCGCTGACGTCGTCGTCACGATCGTCGGCGACGACGCGATATTCAGCCGATGACCGGTGGTAGAAGTCGATCTTGTTGCCGATCGTGTTGTTGTAGGTGATCGCAATACCGTCAGCACCGTCCGGGTCAACAAGTGTGCCGGCCAGGCCGGCTGCTTCGAACAGCAGCTGTTCGTCGGGTTGGACGGCATAGCCGGCCAGGCGGCCTTGCTCGGCGAATGGGCTCAGTAGATCCAGGAGTTCGATCGGCGGCGGCAGGTCTCCGTCGAGCAGCGCTGCGAAAACCCGGCTCGACACGATTTCCAGAGTGTCGACGCGTCCGCCTCCGTCCTCCAGGTCGTATTGACCGTTCAGCAAGAAGCGCGGCGCACCGGTGGAATTGATCGAACCGGCGTCGCCTGGAAGCCGAATCGGGCCCGTCACGTCGAGCAGCGCGGACAATGCGACGACGTCGAGCGCGAAAACGCCGTCCACGCGACGTCCGCCGCTCTGCGGGTAGAGCTCGGCGATCACTTCGCCGGTCGAGGCCATGCTCGGCGACATCGTGATGTTCTTCCACTGAGGTCTTCGTGCACCTTCGAATCCGAATCTTCCGTACAGTTCCAGCCAGTCCGCCGGCCCGGTGACCACGCTGGCGCCGGGTACCGCAGCGTTGATGAGGTCATCGGAGCGCCCGAAACGGCTCATCTCGATCGCGCCGTCGTCCACGGTGATCTCAGCCCAGTTGCCCATGAACCCGCCGAGCCCGCGCACCTCGGACGGGGTCGTGAAGGCAACGAAGTAGCGCCGAGCGCCGTCCTGCCCGAGCATCGCCGGTAGCTGGTCGACGAGGTCGACGAACAGGTCGCTCCGATCGAGTTGCTCGTCGATGTCGTTCTCGAGGCGATCGAGTCGCTCGCGTACTGCGCCGAGAAGCCAAGGTCCATCGATGCCGCCGACGGTGTCGCGCAACGTGGAGATGTCGGCGCGGGCGGCCGCCAACGGCTCGGCGAGCGCCGCGATGGCGTCGACGTCGACCCGACCTTCCGAGATCGTGAGACGGTCGAGGTCGATCTGGCCGACCTCAGCTGCGAGTGTCTCAGATGACCGCCGCGCTTCGTTGGTGAGCTCGACTCCTGCTCGTCGGTGCTGAGCAGCGACGGGCACCATTGCGGCGATGCCGGTCACGGGTCCGGACAGTCGGCTGTGTGCGCTGTCGAACCGCTGGCCTGCCTCTTCGAACGCCGAGACCGCCGAGTCGGCGTCGCCTTCGAGGAGCTGATCGAGACCGCGGCGAACCGACCGCTCGCCTGCGCTCAGGTCGTCTCGCGATTGTGTGGCAGACACAGCGAGCGTTGCGCCGGCGACGATGCTGACCAGTGCCGCGGCGCTGACCACGACAGCGAGCCCACGGCGCGCCAGCCTGGTCCGCCGGGGACAGGCCCGGGCCAACGCAGCAACTGCGATGAGCACGCCGATGAGTGACGAGGCCCCGAAGAACCAGTCGAGTTCGCTCCGCACCGTGAGGTTCAAAGTGAGGGCCAGGAGCGCAGCGTTGAGCCAGTGGCGCCCACCGTGGCCATGGGGGACTGCCGCTGTGACGACGAAGCAGATGGCCCCAACGGTCAACCCGGGCCACGTGGCCGTTGCCGATGCAGCGAGCAGGACCAGCGTCGCAGCGAACCGGGTCGGGACGACCATCGAGTACCAGGTCACCGCAGCGACCGCCGCGACCACGAGGCCTGCGTCGATCGTGCGCTGTCCTGTTGGCGAGGCGCCGCCGAGTACTGCCAGCATGGCGCCACCGACGGCAATCAGGATTGCTTGCCAGGTTGTGCCCGTGGTGGCCGCACCGTGAGTTCGAGGGGCAGCCGGGGGAGCAGCGTGCAGGGAAGAGAGTCTCATGTCGTCGATCCAGCTTGCGCCGACGTCCGTGACGAATGTCTAGGGCGTCGAGATCTGAACGACGGCGAAGCCCGAACGATCCTGTCCGCCAGCGCGACTGAACGTCCCGCCGAGCCCGAGCAGTTGCTCGGTGGCAGCGATGGTCTGCACGCCTTTGGGTGAATCTGCTGACACGAGCGGAGTCACGGCGCCGTCGAGAAGCGAGAGGAGCGCGAGCTTGCGGGTCGGTTCGCCCGACACCGTGTCGAAGTGACCGCCGATGACCAGCCCGCCAGCGGCGAGTGCGCAGTCGCGGATTCCCCCGTCGGTCCACGGTTCGAAGCTCGGATCCGCACGGCCCGAGGAATCGAAGCGGCCCACATTTCGTTGCTGCTCCTTGTCGCCGCGGCCCTCGGTGGTCCACCAGTCGCCGCACAGATAGGTCCACGACCCGTCCATCACGATCTCGCGGATCTGTACGCGACCGTCGTTCGGATTGGTGTCGTCGAGATCCGGTGCGAACGCGCCAGTGATCCGGCCGGTCGGGGAATCGACTCTCCCGACTCCGCCAACCGCGACGCCATTCAGCGTCTCGAAGTCTCCGCCCAAGAAGACCTGACCGTCGTCGGTCGCCGCAACGGCATAGACCAGCGGTCGATCGTCGGGTCCGTCGGCAAGCTCCGGCGAGAACTCGGAGTCGAACACTCCATCGGCTCCGAAGCGTGCGATCCCTGGACGTGCGACGCCGTCCACCTCGATGAACGAGCCAGCCAGGTACACCGCTCCGTCCGGAGCGACGACGATCTCTTGAACTCCACCGGGGACTCGCTTGGGTCCCCAATCCGCCACGGCCATGGTGGAGCGATCGAGGGCGACGAAGTTCTCGCTGTCGAACCCGCCGACGGAGAACGTCCCGCCGAGGAGCAGATGCTCGTCAGTCAAGGCGAGTGCTCGCACGACACCGTCGTCGCCGAGGTCGAGCTCGATCTGGTCGTCGAGGAGCCCATCGGAAACCGAACATGCAGCGATGCCCACCTGCGTCACGACGGTGCCATCGACGTCGGTCGCCGATGTGAAGTCACCGCCGATGAACCACGTGTCGCCATCGGTCGTCATGTCGATCACCGACGAATTGACCTGGCACGACGCGGCGAGCGCAACGTCGGTGACGGCGGGTGCAGCCGGCAGCGTCGAGGTCTGGTCGGGGTCGACTCCTTCGGTGAGGTCGGCCTGAGGCGACGAGTCACCCGACGAACAGGCAGCCAGAGCGAGCATCAGGACGACGCACGCCAGGCGCCGGTTCACGTCCAGGAGAACTCGCAATCGAGCAGTTCCGTCAGGCGGCGGTTGTTGGCGGCGAACTCAGCGGTCAACCGGTCACGGGTGGCTGGCGCCAACTTGTCGTAGTCGCCAGCATTTCGTCGAGCGAGCGTGATGGCCGGATCCGGTTCGAGACCGAGGAAGCTCTGCACGCGAAGCAGCACAGGGTCGGGATCCGACGTGAGCTCGTCGGTGGCGATGACGAGGACCTGCTTACGAGGGTAGTGCTCGAATAGCCGGGCGAGCTGCTCGTCGTAGCGACCCCGGTCGATGTAGCTGAAGTGCTGGTGAGCGTGCGACGTCGCGGTCGGATCGGCGAGGAGCCGCTCGGCCTCTCCGGCGAGTCGTTCGGGCTCGGCATCGAGCGCGTCTTCCAGCGTCGGCAGTGGCTCGTAGCCTTCCCACACCATGTGTTCGTAGTGGGACTGGGCCCGAGCCACGGGGTCCCGCAGGAGAACGATCATCTTGGCGTCCGGGATCAGTGCCTTCATTCGCTGCGCACCGGCCGGATGGTAGAGGTAGTACGGGCTCGCTTCGCCGGCGATCGCGGGTTGGCCTGCAGACGACTCGACGGCGAGGCGCGACTGCTTGCTCGCGAAGTGGGAGAGGTACCAATCGATCGACCGCGAGTAGTTCGTGTCGAAGAAATGGACTCCTTTGGTGCCGAGCACGTTCGGAATGATGACCGGGTGTTCCATGAGGCAGCGGAAGAGGCTCGTCGTTCCACTCCGCTGAGCGCCGACGATCACGAACTCGGGCAATGAGCCGCGGTTGGCGAGACGACGTCCTGCGATCTGGGTCTCGACGAGCACTGTTCGTCCGACGCGACGCAGCGACCGCTTGGAAGGAATGCCGATGGCGCTCACGAGCGACTCGTCGACGGGGTCGGGCGGTGTTGATCGATCATTTCCACAAGCAGCGGAGCGTAGCTCCGGTCGGGTGTGTCGACGCCCACCATCTCGGCTTCGGCGAAACGCAGCACCATTTCGATGAGGTTCAGGGTGGCGAGCAGCGGGGCGTCGCCGGCCCAGAGGTCGGTGTTGCTGATTGCTTGCTCTGTGGCAGCCGCGACGCGCTCGGCACTGAGCCGGCGCCACATCCGGCGTGAACGCACGACGTCGAAGAGTGAAAAGTGAGCGTTGTCCAGCCCGCGGGGCAGATCGGGTTCGCTCCGTTCCCAGTCGAGGGCGATCAGTCTGCCTCCGCAAGCTCCCAGGTTCGGGCGGATCCAGTCCCCGTGACCGCGAGCGTGCTCGATTGATCGATCACCCCAGGTCTGTTCCACGAAGTCGATCGCCACAGACAGCAGAGGTGCCGCTTTCGCGGTCCGGACGCCATCAGCGCGCTGCTTGGTGCGAATCCAGTTCGGGCTGACGGCGAGCCGAGCGGTGAACGATGCCGACGATGCAGCGATCGCATCGGCGATCCGGTGCGGATGCGATGAATCATCAGGCAGACGTGTGGCGTCGATGGCTCGTGTGGCGAGGACGTGCATCTCTGACCACATGCCCGCATACAGGACTTCGGGGATGACGACCGGCAAGTCGGCGGTGGCAAGCTGCTGCAGGACTTCACTCTCGTGTCGAACGAGATGGTCGGTGATGCCGCGTTGTCCGAACTTGAAGAAAGCCAGGGCCCGACCCGCCTCGTTGTCAACGGCGGCGACGACGAGCTTGCCGTTGGGTCGAGCAGCACCGAGTCGGACAACGAGTTCGAAATCACTTCTGTCGAGGGCGTCGCTGATGAACGATCGCATCGGCAACATCGAGGTCGAGTCCACCGTGGTGAGTTCGACGCGGCTCCTCGGACTCATCGCTGACAGCAGCGGTGCGGCCCGCACCGCAGCGCGATGACTGAACCGCTCCACCGAGCGTCCGGCAAAGAGCTCGATTGCTGCACGCCGCGAACGCGGATTGATCGGTACGAGGACACGCGGCGTTCCGAACGGTGGAATCAGATCGAATCGTTCGGCAGACGAGTCCGATGGTTGATACGTGAAGTGGGAGTCGGCGTCGCCCGCAGTCAGCAGGAGCGCAGCATGATCGAGCGGTTGGTGGCCCGACGGGCGGTCATCCTTTTCGATCATCTCTCGTCCTCTCTCGTCTATCCGCCGTGTGCAAGAGCGACGAGTCGAGAGCCGTGTCGGGCCCCGATTAAGTTCCGTCGAACTCCTGACAGGATAGACCGCGCCTGCGCCAGGCGTTGCCGATTTCTTTCGCTGCAATCAATTCGTCACGACTCAGCCCTCGTCGTCAGTCCCTGCCAAGCCGGTCCGAAGTCGAGGCCCGACCGTGGCGAGGTAGGCAATGCCGCCGGGGACAACACCGATCAGCAGTGCGCCGATCGTCATGCCGAGGAAGGTCGCTGCGAGGATCGATGGGATTCCGACCAGGAGGAGCGCGGCCGCTGCAGTGTTGAGGTACGGCCTCGACACCGGTTGCATGCCGAAGAGGTGGCGAACCTGGAAGACCGGCAACACATTGCGTACGAGAATGCTGGCAGCCCAGGCAATCGCAGCGCCCCTGATGCCGAGCCGAGGGATGAGGATGAGATTCAATGTGATGTTGACCGTGAGGCCCGCTCCCCAGTTCGCAACGCTCAGCCAGCTCTTACCGGCCATCAACAGAACGGTGTCGACGGCGCCGCACGCGCCCGAGACCATCATGGCCACGGCGACGATTCTGAGTGCGTCCGTGCCGACCAGATACTCGTCGCCGAAGATCTGCAGGAAGAGTGGTGCGAAGACCGCGACCACGATGTAGCTCGGCCAGACGACGGTGACGACCCAGGTCGCACTCCGTTGATAGAGCCGGGTGGCGAGTCTGGTCTCGTTAACGGCGAGCTGGCGTGCGAGGCGTGGCGTCATTGCCTGCAGGACTGCGCCCACGACCAGGTTTCCGACGACCAGGTACCGCGTCGCGACCGAATAGACAGCGGCTTCTTCGATCGAGCGCAGGAACCCGATCAGAATCGTGTCCGCCCAGAGGATCGTGACCTGGAAGGTCGCCGCCACGGCCCGCGGCAGCGAGAAGCGCCAGAACTCGCTGAGCGGCGGAGCGAAGTCCTGGCCAGGCTCACTGGTGCCGGGAAGTTCGGCGACAAGGCGCCAGATGACCACCGCGAACACGATGACCCCGACTGCGTACACCATGCCGTATGCCGCGACCAGCGCACGGGTGCCCACCGTTGCGAGCCCGGCGACGGCGATCACCTGGATCACAGGCCGCCCGATCTTGTCGATGACCGCAGCCGCCGTCATCGTGCCGAACGCCTGAGTGCACTGCGCGCTCAGGAGGAAGAGGGTGGCGAACGGTACGAAGATCGCCATCGCGCGGATGTACTCGACGGATGACTGACCGGAGTCGCTGCCCAGGAGATCTGCCAGCGGCTCGGCGATGACTGCGACGCCGATCGCTCCGATGACGCCAGCCACGGCGACGACGCCGAAGACGTTGACCAGCAACCGGCCGATCGCTCCGGTCTCGTTCCGAGCGATCATCGACGGAACGAAGCGGGAAAGCCCGATGTTGGCGCCGAGCTGCATCGACTGGGCTGCGATCGTGAGCGCCGCCACGCTGATCATGAACTCGCCCACTTCGCGTTGGCCGACCAGTTGGGTCAGCACTA
>Ga0115031_1003848_pt1 | contig 11118 bp, 10 predicted proteins | sample Maine_Asex4_meta_FD_87301 | JGI IMG/M metagenome (GOLD analysis project Ga0115031, IMG submission 87301) | Marine algal microbial communities from Maine, USA - Maine_Asex4_metaG | ecosystem: Host-associated > Algae > Red algae > Unclassified | place: Maine, USA | collected 2015-01-05 | reverse complement strand
TCTTTCAAGAAATAAGGAACTCGCTGATTAAAGTCTTCCCGTTGATCACAGCCCTCTTGTATAGATTGGCCGTAGATCAACTGACAGAAATCTTCGTCCCTAAGTAGCAAGGATTGCTCAATGGTTTGACTTGCCTTTACAATAATAGCTAAGTACCTTTTCAAGGTATTATGTGAGACTTTGAATAGCCGAGAAGTCAATTTGACGTTACGGTGTTCATCATAATGTGTGAGTAGTTTTCTTATTTGATCCATACGTTTGATGTTTTTTACCATGGCTCATTATTTTTAACCAAAACAACAAAAACCTGAATCAATATTGACGCTACAGGCAAAATAATCTGTAGGGTATCAATTTACCGGAATCGGGGGGTCAGTTTAAATCGGAATCAGGGGGTCAGTTTTGGCGGAATACGCAGTTATATTCTTCTTTCCATAGATCTGCTTTAAGTTGTAACTGACTTATACTATTAGATAAGTAGGAATCACTACATCTTCTCTAAATGTCGATTAAATCTTTCTATAAAAGCATTTCGTTCAGTTTGCCTGGTTGTATAGAAGGCTTTAGATAAGCCCTCATTTTCGGTAAGACTTCACAGGGATTAAATACAACAAACCTCTTAAAGGAAATGAAGAATGGAAAAAAAATAAATATATCGCCTATGAATTATGTTTAGATATCAGTATCATTACAGGGTATAAATTAGAATTATACATTTTGGGACCGAAAAAATTTAATAAAAGAATGGGTAAATGTTTCTAAGGTAGTTTAATCAAAGCAAGTTTTTTTAAGTAGAGTAAACGTTTAATAATTTTAAGCAAACTCGAACTAGATTTTCGGCTGGCAATATACTGAATTTACAATTGGTAGAGCAAAAGCTAAGCAAATATGATAATTACAAATATCAAATGTAATTGCTACTGTGCTATCACATTTTTAATATAATTATTCTCTCTTTTATAATTGGTAAGGGAAGAATATAGAATTTACTAATTAAAATCAGCAAGCTACGTGCATTATCGTTTTAAATAATATAAGTAATATGAACTTTGAAAAAATAGCACATAACATAAAGAAAGCCGAAAACGGTATATATTATTCAAAATCAGATTCTATAATATCTTATCCAGAGGAAGGTAACGAAAATTGTTTTCAAATTGAGCAAGATAGTTTTTGGTTTAACCATAGAAATAATATAATTACTAATAGAGTACATAAATATAGTGCTAATCAATTATTTTTTGATATCGGAGGAGGTAATGGATTTGTAGCAAAGAGACTTCAAGATGATGGCATAGACACTATACTTATTGAACCAGGTAAAATGGGTGCAATTAATGCATACAAAAGAGGAATTAAGAATGTCCTTTGTTCAACTCTTGAAGATGCTGAATTTGATCATAATAGTATTTATTCTGTTGGGCTTTTTGATGTTTTAGAGCATATAGAAGATGATTATTCATTTTTGAATAATATAAGTAAATATATGAAGGATGATGGTTATATATATATAACTGTTCCTGCTTTTAATGTTTTATGGTCTAATGAAGATAACGATGCTGGTCATTTCAAAAGGTATTCAACTACTGAATTAAATGAACTATTAAATAGGTGCGGATTTAGCATAATTCAATCTACTTATATATTTTCTATTTTACCTATTCCAGTTTTTATATTTAGGACACTTCCAAGTAGATTGGGATTAAATAAAAGTTCAAATAAATTACAAAAGCATCAGAAAGAACATAGACGAAAAAAAGGAATCCTTAACAGCATTTTGCAAAGAATTTGGGACTGGGAGTTATCTAGAGTTAATAGACTTAAAAATATACCGATAGGTGGAAGTTGTTTGGTTATTGGAAAAAAAATAGCAGACAATATCTAAATAAATCACGATAATTTGGCAGCTCAATTATTCAAATAATCAAAGCAATAACTTTATTAGTTGATGAAATTTGATTTTTATGAGATTAACTGATTATAATAGTGATATAAAAAATTAGCATAGAAGATAAGCATAAAGATAGTATAGAAAATATTTACTAAAGTGATTTGTTTTTTGTCTTTGGATGTTTTTGTTTTTAAGTATTCAAAGGAATGATAAAGTACAATACAAATGCCGAAGACCATAATAGGTAATACGATTATATTATGACGAGGATGGCCCCCACCGAATATCTGAGGGTACATTGCCAGAAAGAAAACTATAAAAGGTATCTGAATTTTAAAACTAAAGATAAAAAAGGATATAATCGCTGATATGATAAAAAGTAAAGTAACAGTCTCTAAGCCAAAACTATCTATTTGTGAAATAAATTTTTTAAATTTTTCGAAATTATTTTCACTTATTTTTAGCCTATCACGATTTGTGAAATTTATATATCTATAAGAAAATGTTTCTGAAAAAAGCCTACTGCACGAATATTTGACTGCATTCATTCTGTGAATAAATGCTTCGAATGTACTGTTACTTGATTTTTGTTTCAATAGACGTTTTTCCTGCATGTAGTCAAAATCAATTTTCGCTAAATTATAAATTAGCTTTCTATCGCCGTTAGCGTAGTTCGAGTAGTATTTGTACGTACTTGAAAATTTGTTCACAGGAATACCTAACTCTGGAAAGTACTTAGAATATTTAGTTTGATAACCAATAAAAGTGGATGTTACAGAGGGTGTGAATCTATTAAAAGTAGATGAAATAAGTATCGACCAAGGAAGAATAAATACGCTACAAAAAAATGCGATTATAAAACCTTTATTAGTAACATTAATAAATTGGCCAAAATTAAATGTCTTCTTATTGAAAATATATTCTGCAAAATAAATAGGAACTATCAATGGAAGAATAACCAAGCTAGGTCTAAAGAAACAAGATATTCCTATGAGAGATCCTATTATTATACTTTCTTTGGAAGTAATTTTATCTCTTTGATTAAATAAGCTATATAAATATAAACATATAATAACTACTATTTTACCAGCAATTGCTCCTCCCCATAAACCTAAAGAATGCAGACTGCTTACTGGTAAAAGAAGTAATGTAAAAGCGTAGATGTAACCTAAGTATATGCTAAAGTGTTTAATAATAAGGTATAAAATCCAAACAGTTAGGATTACGTTTGTAATTAGTAAAATAATTCTAGCTGTTTCTATTGATTCAGATATTAATAAAAATGGAGACACAATAAAGCTTGTAGATGGTATAAAGAATCCTTTTTCTATAAGTTTATTCCAGAAATTCGGGATATCATGATTTGTGAAAATATCAATAAGTCCCTCTTTCAAGAGGACAGCACTTCTGTAAAAATAAGGTTCATCTCCTGATCGACGAATATTGTTTGATGAAATAATTATTAGAATTATACCATATAAATTTACAATGATTGTTAAAAATATTATGTTACCTATATATTTTAGCTTTTCTCTAATCATTGTGAATTAAAAATGTGTGATCTATTAATATGCGGATTTCAGCTCAAGGCATACTTCTTTGCCATAATCTACAAGGTATCTTTTATCTGTGCTATCTATTACGATAACATTAATAGGATAAGTTCCGTTTTCAAAGCGATTTAAATTAACTTTTAGATGCCATTGAAAAGTCATATCATTTTGCTTTTTAAAATTCTTGTTCTCAACAGCACTTAATTCATAACCATCAATTTCTATTAAAATGCTCTTAGGCTTTTTTCTTGATATAGTATCCTTAGCCCACCCGTATATGCTAATTTTCTTACTTTTTATAATTTGACAAAGTTCATTCTTTCTAGTTGGTAATTTTTTATTTATAGAAATAATCTGATGTTGAGCATATTTTTTATTTGAATTAGATAACTTATCTAATTTACTTTGCCTGTCAAGTTCGTATTTGACTAGTGTCTTAGTTGAACTTTCAGAGTATTCTGTACATTTCAGGAAAATAGTGGCCATAAAAAGTATAAATATCTTATGTTTCATAACTAAATTCTATAATTCAAAATTTGTATTATTATTAAATAACCTTTCAATTGTCATAAATTCATTTTTGGTAATTAATTTTGAGAACTTTTTTTTCTCTTCTTCATAATCAAATTTAGGTCGAAGTTTCTTTTGATTCCTTATATCAGATTTGAGTTGTTTATTTAATAAAGGTATTTGATTTTTGTTGAACCTAATTTCTGTATTAAACTTATTTAAGAAATTAATAATCTTTCTGTATGTCCTTCCAGGATATTGGTTTACGTAACCATAATTTAAAACGATTAGTCTACTAGATAGGTTATTATCAGATAGAATTTCTTGCTTTGACTTAGAAAATTTGCTATAGGCATCAACAAAGTCATTTAAACTTAAGTCCCTTTTTTTGAATGAATAGTACTGAGACATAGGCTCTTTTACAACTATAATAAAGGGTGTGTTTGGCACTAATTGCATTTTTTGTTTGAGCTTATATATATAAGCTGGAGTCTTATCAAGAACATATTTTTTTTCTTTTTGAAACAATTCACAGTGCTTTATTATTTTGGCATAAGCTTCATAGAATCCATCACTCTTAGTAATGTCATCCATTTGGCTTTTCGTAAGCTTCCAGTTGTATGGTGGTTCATGAGACATCATCCAATTATAGAATTTGTTTGCTTTGAATATAAATTCAGATGGATTATCTCCAAATAGTAAACCGCATTCAAATCCACTATCTATGAATGGGTGTGCACATATGATTCTGGAAGTTAAAGTAGTTCCAGAGAATGGTATGCCGCAAACTACTGCAGCTAAAGGTTCTGTCGGCATTTTAAGAACTATTATAAGAGTCTACATTTGTGATAAATGTTTATTTATTTTTTTTGTCGAATTCTTTTCTCTTAGTACATAAGTCTTTACCTATAATTCTTTGACATGCACGGTCCAATTGACGTCTAAATTGTCTCCTTTTTTTATTATTCAAAGTTTTATTTTTTCTTGCCGTAACCCATTTCTTATCAATATTATTTTCAAACTTTTGAAGTTGATGAATTTTATTTTTGGATATTTTTAGTTCGGTAGCTAATTTTTGATAATACGGCTCTAGTTTTATGTTAGAATTATTTTTAGTATATTTTGATTCAACTTTATTATCGCTTTTTTTATCAGCTGAATGCATACTATTTTGATCTGAGCTGCAAGAGATAAAGAAAATAGATAAAGAAATATAGGCTAAGTAAAAAAGTCTCATTAATTACATTTAAGAATAATAAATAATGTTAATTTATAAAAAAAATTACGCACTATCCAATATTATCACCCTAATAATTATAAAAAATTTAAAGCGTATGATTATCAAAATTTTCAATAATTACTTTTATAAGTACTTTTTTTTGCACTGTCTAAATTGGATCTAAGTTTGTTTATTTGCGTATTTTTTCTCATAATCAATATATCTTTCTTTTGTATAGTTTTCTTTAGATTTTCTATCCTTACTTTGAAATCATTTTTGATGTTTTGAATCCTAATACTTTCCTTATTTGTCTCTTTGTGCTTTGAGTCTTGCCCCATAATACTTTTATAATTTCGTATTATTGATTCTGGCTGACCAATTTTTATTTGTTTTCCTTTATGTAATAACATTACTCTATTACAATACTTTTTTATAAAGTTTAGATTATGAGATACTATTATAATCGTTTTTTTCGAAAGAATACTTTCTTCAAATATTATTTGAGATTTCTTGATAAAAGAAAGGTCTCCAACACCACCTATAATTTCATCCATTAATAATATGTCAGCTTCTGCATAGCGTGCAATAGAAAATTTTAATTTAGCTTTCATACCATTACTATAGTGCTTTATCGGAGTGTCAATAAATTCTTCTAAGTCTGCAAATTTAATAATTTCATGAAAAACTGTACCTATTTTTCTAAAATTCATACCTAAAATAGAGCCATTGATATATATATTATCTCTAGCACTTAAATTATTATCAAAGCCTAAGCCCATTGCTAGTCTAATAATTCTTCCTTTAGTTTCTATAGCGGAACCTTTATCAGGTTTAAATGAACCTATTAGCAATTTCAATAAAGTTGATTTACCACTACCATTATTACCAATTATCCCGAGAATTTCTCCCTTGTAAACTGAGAAATTAATATCTATTAGTGCTTTTATTATTCTTTTTTCACCTCTTTGTTGATAAAACCTTATGATTGTATTTCTTATAGTTCTGGTTCCTTTTTCTCTTATGTGAAAAGACTTGTTAAGATTAGTTACATTGATTGCTAATTCTTTTGTCATATTCTAATATTTTTCTATTGCCAAATTTGAATACTTGTTAAAAAGTATATAGCCAATAACATATATGCATAGTCCGTATAAAAGACAAATACTCAATAAATTCATATCAACTGTCCCACTAAAGAAAATTACTTGTCTGACGTTTATCATTATACCAACTAATGGATTGAGATATAGAAATGATGGAAACATATCTAAGAACTTTTCACCTCTTAAAAACACTCCAGAAGTCCAAAATAGGAAAAGTGTTATAATATCCCATAAGTGATTAATGTCTTTAAAGAAAATGTATAAAACAGCTAAAATCATACTTAGTCCCACGGTAATAAAATATAGGTTTACAATTAATATTATAAGAATTGGGAAATTATTTGTATATCTTATGCCGAATATATAAGCTATTATTGTATATGCAATAAAAGTTATGCAAAAGCTTATAAGATTCGTTAATACATCTGATAGATAAAGATCAACCTTGTTGAATTGAATGTTTTCGATAAGATACCTTTTTTTTATTAAAACACTTTTTCCTGTTCGCACTCCTTCACTAAATATTCCCCAAAATATTAATCCGCTAAAAATAAACAAGGCATAGTTTTCCATTTGTTCGTATTTAATAACTATTTTAAAAACGAAAACGAAAACGCATATTCTTAATAATGGTCTGAGTAGTGACCAGAAAATGCCCAGATTGTCATGGTAATATCTTTTTCTAAAATCTAATTGGGCTAATTTCCAAATTCTTTCAGATCTGTTATTCCCTGTAATTTGGTGAAGAAGTTTTTCTAATACCTGATTCATTAGCTTTATTGAGATCAATTCAGAAAAAGTATTGTAAGTTTACAATGTAAAAATATTGTAGGCAATAAAAAGATCAAATATCGGTTTTTATTCTTAATTCTTCATTAATGAATCTTTTTTTATCAGTAGGTGCCATGAAAGCAGGAACGACTTGGTTATACAGTCAATTGGAGTCCAATCCAGACTTATATTTTACTCCGGAAAAAGAAATTCACTTTTTAAATCATTTTTATGTAAATAACAAAATATTAAGAGATGAATTTAGATTGAATCAAGCTCGGAATAAGTTAAAGAATATAAATATAAGCCACATAGGAGTGTACAGAATGTTGTCTAGATGGTATGCTATGTATTTAGAAAAGCCTGGTGACTTTAGTTGGTATGAAAGACTTTTCTCATTAAATAAAAATCAGAAATTTAATTGTGATTTTAGTAATCTCAGCTGTCATCTTGAGCGTGAACATTGGATAGATCTCAAAAATAGAGGTTATAATTTAAAGCTCATTTATGTTCTGCGTGATCCGTTACGTAGATTGTGGTCCCATTTGAAATTTCATCATGAATTTTCAGGTAAATCATTAGATTTTCATACATGGTCAGTGAATAAATTTAAAGAATTTATTTCTCGCAAATTTATCTGGGATAATTGTACATATACTAACTATATATCGGAAATGAGTGAAGTATTTGATAAGAATGAATTTCAATTATTATACTTTGAAGATATAACATCTAATCCAACAGTTGAATTATACAGAATTGAGGACTTCTTACAGGTCCGCCATCACACTTACGATCCAAACAGATTGGAGAAGAAAGTAAATGTTAGTAAAAAAATCTCAATACCTAATAATTTTTTAATAGCAGCCAATCAGATGCTTGCTACTGAATATAATGGTTTAGAAAAGTTAGGTGTTAGAATTCACGAATCATGGGAGACGATTTGATCTAAGGCTATTAAGATATCATTAAGTTCTTGAGACTGATCTTCGTATGTGGTTATGTTTTGCTTATACTTATTATCAAATTTTTGAAAATTTTTATCAAAGCACTCTAAAATAGCTTCTAATAAGTAGTCGGAATTATCTGATATAGGTATGATGTGTGAATTTTCACCTTCTACTAAGTCTTCAGTAGTTCCTCCTCCATTAGTTGATATTATCCAAATATCTCTTACTAATGCTTCTCTAACGGTCAAGCCAAAGCTTTCTTTCCACTGTGATGGAAATAGTAAGACATCTATATGTTTATAGAAGTCATCCATCGTATTTTGAGTGTACGGGGGCATAATTCGGATTTTTCCTTCTATTTTTGCATTTTTAAATGCATGACTCCAGGACTTGCCTAAGTTCTTAGCTCCATCTACAACTACTAATTCGTAATTGTTCAAGGCTACTTTAGAGAATGCTTCAAGAATTAACTCATAGCCTTTTATCTTACCTGGACCTCCCGTGAATCCAAATCTTATGATCTTTGACTGCACCTTTTTATAATTTACTGAGGGCATCATGATGCCATTCTTATTCGTCATACACTTTTTAGGATCAATGCCGTTATCTATGTGCACCTGTCTATGGAAATCACTAGGAAAGAGAAATAGATCAATTTTAGATAATACCTCATTTAAATATTCTGATCTCTTCTCGAATCTACTAATATCATCAACACAATACATACACGCCATAGGGTCAATTTTCTTTTGAAAGCAATAACGTCCAGCCTTATTAATCATGAACTGCCTCTCGCATATCCACCAGCAGTCATGAATGGTCAAAACGGTCCTTATTTTATTAGCATGTAGGGCATTGATGAAAGAACTACCAATATGTTGAATTGAATGTATATGTGCGAAATTAGGTTTTATTGATTTAATAATATTAGCAAAAATATCAGCTATATTTTCATTCCGGTAGATTAGTTCGTAGCTTGAATGTTCTGGTAAATTGATCGCAATGACATTGACGTCTTTTATTCTATATTTCTTAAGATGGTAAGGGTAGTATGACTTATCCTGAAATGTGGTGATAACAGTAATATCCCAATTAAAATTATTTTTTAACCTCAGATTTATTTCCTCTGCAACAACAGTAGCTCCACCAAAACTTTTTGGCGCATAATAAACATTGACGGATAGCAGTTTTTTCTTAGAATTCACGTTCAAATATTTGGTTTTCGACACTTTGGGAGTCGTATTCTATAGTTGAATAACTTTTTTTCACTCCATTTTCTGCCTTAAGTCCCATCTCGGTCATGTTTTTTCTCCTCTTTATACACCATTCAATTCCTTCTTTCCACTCTTTCTCTGAATTAGTATATATAAAATAACCTGACACTTTGTGTTCTATAATATTCTTAAAATCACCAACATGACTAACTATTGTAGGAATAGACAATAAGCTACTTTCTAAAAATCTTATAGCACTTTTGCACTCATTGAATTCATTGATCAATAAAGGGATAATATTAAGATCAATCTTGGCATAAGTGGACATATAGTCATAATAGTTGGAAAAGGGGATAAGTGTGACCCTTTTCTTAAATTCTTGTTGAAGCTGTTTAGCACTATCCGCATATCCTACAATGACGAGATTGACATGATCGTACTGACGTAGAATGGATAATAAAGCTGATTTTGCTGTCTTGAAGTCAGCCTCATGTGCTCTTGAACCTGACATATAGCCTATAACAAAATCATCTTCTTTTTCACTTCTCCTTGTGCTCGTGTTTTTAGTAATATCGGCGGCATTTAGTGATTGGGCGTCCATCAGATTCCTCCATAGATAAATAGGAGACTTGGTGAATCGCGACAGTACAGTTTTTAAATATGGGGTACTCGTAGTCACAAAATCACATTGCCTTATCATATTAACATAATGTCTTGAATTCTTAAGAAGTTCGGCTTTTTCTTTTTTATCAAGAATATTTAGGTTTTCATTTTTTTTGTAAAGAACACGATCAAAAATGGGGTCATCAATATCATAACCCACATTAAGACTTAGTCTGATCGCCTCATTAAGGTAGACAGCGCTCAGTTTTGAATAAGGTATTCTATAAAATATGACAGTTGTAGCTGTTTGCATGAGTTTGAGACTTCTTGGTACATCTAGCCAATGACTGAAGTCACATTGAATATTTTTCCTTTTAAGTAATTCGATCTTTTGGATCACCCGATACTTCTTGCATTGAGGCAGATTTAAGTCAGCAATGATAGCGATGTTCCTGCCAATAACATTTTGAATTGAATCTAGATTATCTAATTCATTATAATGCTTGATGATGTATTTATCATCCCAAGTATTATAGAACTCTTCATCTTGCTTTGAAAGTGGTACTATAGCTTGATTACTTTGTTTATGAGCATTATCTGCTTGCGCTGCAGAAGTATCAGCTGCATTTAGCTGATCAAGTTTAATAAGATTATAAAAGTTATTTTCAATTGTATTGGAGTCCTCATATTTCAATGCATAAAGTAGGGACCTAATATTTCTAATATTAATCTTAGCAAGTGTCTTAATTGGGTTTCTCAAAGCAACTTTAAGTATTGAAAGGACCTTTGACATTTAAATTTTTTCTGTTAGCGTGTTTCTTCTACAAAACTAATAATTATTAAAAGCTATGGACGGATTTTATAATCTAATGCTATAATGGCTTGTTATCAGCATAGTTGTCAATCGAAGAGTTTCTACCAATAACTATGATTTTCCAAAATCTTTCAATATCAATAGGGAAAAAACAGGATATTTTTTTTCTTAAACGAGAAAAATTTGTAATAGTTTTAACTTCGTTATAGAATTTCTTGCGAGTGCTAATCACTTCTCTTCTAATTCTCCAAATATTAAACCAAGCTTTGAATAAAATTCTTAAATATTTTGTCCTTAAAAATATGATATCGATGATAACCAAACTAAAATTCTTAACGATTAAGGATGGGGTGTCATATATAATTTTGGTTAGAGGCATCAGTTTAAAATATGAATATAGAATAGAAGTCTGAATCATCAGACTGTAGGATTCATTGAATATTTTCTTAATAGATTGTCCCATTTTATGATATACTAATGCATCTGGTGC
>Ga0115031_1003844_pt1 | contig 11122 bp, 7 predicted proteins | sample Maine_Asex4_meta_FD_87301 | JGI IMG/M metagenome (GOLD analysis project Ga0115031, IMG submission 87301) | Marine algal microbial communities from Maine, USA - Maine_Asex4_metaG | ecosystem: Host-associated > Algae > Red algae > Unclassified | place: Maine, USA | collected 2015-01-05 | reverse complement strand
AGGCCTGCAGCAGCCCCGGCGGCGCACCGGCGCTCTCGCGGTAGATCTCGCTGTAGCACTCGTCCGAGACGATGGTGAAGTCGTGGCGGTGGGCGCGCTCGATCAGCCGCCCCAGGGCGGCCTCCGAGAGCACCGCGCCGGTCGGGTTGCCCGGCGTGCACACGTAGACCAGCTGGCAGGCGTCCCAGGCGGCGGCGTCGATGGCGTCCAGGTTGTCGTCGGCCCGCTCGTCGATGGCGTACAGCGCCGGCCGGCAGCCGGCCATCAGCGCCGCCCCCTCGTAGATCTGATAGAACGGATTGGGCATCAGCACGTCGCGCGCGGCGGCGCTGCGGTCCAGCAGGCACTGGGCGATCGAGAACAGCCCTTCGCGGGTGCCGTTCAGCGGCAGGATTCCACGCTCGGCCAGTGCCGCCGCGTCGTCCAGGCCGAACCGCCGCACCAGCCAGCCGGCGATGGCCTCGCGCAACGCCTCGCTGCCGCGGGTGGTGGGATAGCGCTCGGCCAGCTCGAGCGAGGCGGTCAGCGCTGCCAGGGCCGCGCCCGGCGCGCGGCGGGTCGGCTCGCCGATCGACAGGGCGACCGGCGGCAGCTCCGCCGGTACGATCCCGTCCAGCAGCGCGCGCAGGCGCTCGAAAGGATAGGGTTGCAGGCGTTCCAGATCGGGGTTCATCGGCGGTCGGAGTGTGGAGAAGACGCGAGGCGGTGGCCGTTCGACGCACCACCAGTATATCGTTGCCGCCCATGACTCCCGATGCGGATATCCCGGCGCGCCTTCTCGGCTGGCTCGACGGCTTCGTGGTGGCCGAGAACCTGTGCCCGTTCGCAGGCCATGCGCTGCGCGCCGGCCAGGTCGAGGTGCGGGTGGAGCGGGGCGGCCTGGAGGCGGTGCTCGAACGGCTGGCGCACGAGGCGCAGCGGCTCGTCGCCCCCGGCAGCGACTTGGAGGCCACGCTGCTGCTGGCGCTCGTCGCCCCCGAGTTCGCCGATCTGGACGACTACCTGGACCTGATCGGCATCGCCGACGCGCTGCTGGATTCCCTGTCGCTGCGCGGCGAGATCCAGCTGGCAAGCTTCCACCCCGACTATCTGTTCGAGGGCGAACCGCCCGACGACCCGTCGCACTGGACCAACCGCGCGCCGTGGCCGCTGCTGCACCTGTTGCGCGAGGATGCGGTGGAGCGTGCGGTGGCACGTCACCCCGATCCCGACGCCATCCCGGTGCGCAACGTCGCCCACCTGCGCGCGCTGGGCATCGACGAGGTACGGCGACGCGTGCAGGCGGCCGCGGATCGCGGCGCGGTGGCGATCACGGAGCGAACGGCATGAGTTCCGGACACGCGGACCCCGGAAGGGCAGACTCCGGGCAGGCGGACGTGGTGCTGGTGTACGACAGGGAATGCCCGGCGTGCGACAACTACGTCGGCGTGATGCGGGTGCGCCGCGACATCGGCTCGTTCCGGATCGTCGATGCCCGCGAGGACTCGGCGGTGGTGCGCGAGATCACCGCCGCCGGGCTCGACATCGACGAGGGCATGGTGCTGAGGATGGGTGAGCGCTTGTATTACGGCTCCGATGCGATCCATGCGCTCGCGCTGATCAGCAGCCGCTCCGGCGTGCTGAACAGGCTCAATTACTGGCTGTTCCGTTCGAAACGCGTCTCGGCGTTGCTGTACCCGGTGCTGAAGGCCGGGCGCGCCGTGCTGCTCAAGCTGCTCGGGCGCACGCGCATCAACAACCTGCAGCGGCCCGGACGCGAGCGCTTCTAGGCGATGTCCGGCAGGTTGGCGAAGTGTCTTCGTGACGCAGGGTCGGTGTACACGGGTACCCTGTCGTCCAAGCGTCGGCGCACCCGTGCCCGGCACCGACCATTACATGCCGGAGGGCACGCTCGATGACCGACTACGCCGGCACATGAACACCGTGTCCAGCACGGACCGGTCCGCGGACGAGCACGTCGCGGTGGTCGATCTGGGGTCGAACTCGGTGCGGCTGGTGGTCTACGAGCGGCTCGGACGTGCCCCGCTGCCGCGCTTCAACGAGAAGTCGCTGTGCCGGCTGGGCGCCTCCCTGGACGATGAGGGCAACCTCGGGCAAGAGGCGATGGACTGCGTGGCGCGGGCGCTGGTGCGCTTCGTCTCCATCGCCCGTGCGATGGGGGTCGACAACATCTCGCTGCTGGCCACCGAGGCCATTCGCAAGGCGAGCAACGGGGCCTCCTTCAAGGTGCGCCTGGAGGCGCTGTGCGGGCTGCCGATCACGATCCTGAGCGGGGACGACGAGGCGCGCCTGGCCGCCACCGGGGTCATCGCGGGCTTTCACGAACCCGACGGCCTGGTCGGGGACCTGGGCGGCGGCAGCCTGGAGATCGCAGAGGTGCGTCGCGACCAGGTCGGTGCCGCCAAGGTCAGCATGCCGCTCGGTGCCCTGCTGATCGCTGCCCGCATGAAGGACGATGCCAAGGCGGCGCGCCGCTACGTGGACGATGTCCTGCGCGAGTCGCTGGCCGAGGCGCTGCCCGGGGCGGACTTCCACGTCGTCGGCGGAGGCTGGCGGGCGCTGGCCAAGGTGCGGCTGGCGGCCGAGCCGACCCTGATTCCGGTCATCCACGGCCTGGAGATGAAGACCGACGAGCTGCGCCAGCTGGCCAAGCGGCTCGCGGCCATGGACGAGGACGAGCTCAAGCGCACGCCCGGGGTGCCCGGGCGGCGCGTGTCCACCTTGCCGGCGGCGGCGCTGGTGATGGACCGCGTGCTGAAGCTGCTCGCCCCCGGGCGGGTGCTGTTCTCCTCGCTGGGCGTGCGCGAGGGCTGGCTCTACGAGCAGCTGCCGGAGCAGGAGCGCTCGCGCGATCCGCTGATCGCCGGCTGCCGGGACCTGGCCCGCGAGCACGCCCGCGTGGCCGATTTCGCGCAGGCGCTGGAGCGGTTCACCGAGTCGTTGTCGGTGGGCGAGAGCGCCGAGCAGCGGCGGCTCAGGATCGCCGCCTGCGCGCTGTCGGACATCGCCTGGCGCGAAGCGCCCGACATGCAGGCCCGGCACGTGTTCGAGCGCATCCTGCGCTTTCCGCTGCTGGGCGTGACGCATGCCGAGCGGGCCTTCCTGGCCGCTCTGGTGCACGCCCGCTACGGCAAGCGTGCCGATGATCCGGCGCTGGCGCTGCTCGACGAGGCCGAGGCCGGTCGTGCCCACGTGCTGGGCACCGCGATGCTGCTCGGGCACCGCTTCTCGGGCAGCGTGCCGGCCATCCTGGACCACGCCCGGCTGGAGGTCGGTTCGGACCGGGTGACGCTGCGCGTGGACGAGGCGACCAGCGTGCCCGACAGCGTGTCGGTGCAGGCGCGCCTGTCGCTGCTGGCCAGGGCGCTGGGGTGCGAGGGCAGCGAGGTGGTCATCGGCGAGGGCGTGTCGACCGACGCATCGGGCTGATACCGGCGAGCGCTCCGGTTGGCTACACTGGCGCACCGCACACCAGGCTCGTTCCGATGACCCGACCGCAGGACGCGCCCGCCTGGGCTGCACTCGTCGCGCACCGCCGCGAGATGGGCGATACCACGCTCGTGCAGCTGTTCGAACAGGATCCGCGACGCTTCGACGCCCTGCAGCTCGAGGCGGCCGGCCTGTTCCTGGATTTCTCCAAGAATCATCTGCTGCGCGGCGAGTCCGATCGGGATGCCCGAGGGGCACGGGGCACCCACGCGCTGCTGGTGGAACTGGCGCGATCGTCCGGGGTCGAGGCGCGGCGTGACGCCATGTTCGACGGTGCCGTGGTCAACCCGACCGAAGGCCGTGCCTCCCTGCACACCGCGCTGCGCAACCGCTCCGAGCGGCCGGTCAGGGTCGACGGACACGATGTCATGCCCGACATCCGCGCGGTGCTGGCGCGACTGCGCACCTTCAGCGAGCGGGTGCGTGACGGTGAATGGACCGGGCGCGACGGGCGGGCCATCACCGACGTGGTCAACATCGGCATCGGCGGCTCGGATCTCGGCCCGCTGATGGCGGTCGAGGCGCTCGCACCGTTCGCCCACGAGCGGCTGTCGCTGCACTTCGTGTCCAACGTCGACGGGGCGCACCTGGTCGGCACGCTGAAGGGCCTGGACCCCGCGACCACGCTGTTCATCATCGCCTCCAAGACCTTCACCACCCAGGAGACGCTCGCCAACGCGCACTCGGCGCGTGACTGGTTCCTGGCATCGGGTGCGGACGATGTGGATGTGGCGAAGCATTTCGTGGCGGTGTCCACCAACGCCGATGCGGTGGCGGCGTTCGGCATCGACACCGACAACATGTTCGGCTTCTGGGACTGGGTCGGCGGGCGCTACTCGCTGTGGTCGGCGATCGGCTTGCCGCTGATGCTGGCGATCGGTGCCGACCGGTTCGACCGCTTCCTGGACGGGGCGCACGCGATGGACGAGCATTTCCGCACCGCCCCCCTGGCGGCGAACCTGCCGGTGACGCTGGCGCTGCTGACGGTGTGGTACACCAACTTTCGCGGCTGCACCTCGCACCTGATCGCCCCCTACGATCAATACCTGCACCGCTTTCCGGCCTACCTGCAGCAGCTCACCATGGAGAGCAACGGCAAGTCGGTGCACATCGACGGCACGCCGGTCGAATTTTCCACCGGGCCGATCGTGTGGGGCGAGCCCGGCACCAACGGCCAGCACGCCTACTTCCAGCTGCTGCACCAGGGCACCCAAGTGATCCCGGCCGACTTCATCGTGCCGCTGGAGAGCCTCGCACCGCTGGGCGATCATCACGAGCTGCTGCTGGCCAACTGCTTCGCCCAGACCGAGGCGCTGATGCGCGGCAAGACGACCGAGGCGGTGCGCGAGGAGATGCGCGCAGCCGGCAAGGAGGCGTCCGCCATCGAGGCGCTGGCCACGCACCGCACCTTCGCGGGCGATCGGCCGAGCAGCACCCTCACGGCCCAGCGCTTCGACCCGTTCACGCTCGGCGCGCTGATCGCGCTCTACGAGCACAAGGTGTTCGTCGAGGCGGCCATCTGGGACATCAACCCGTTCGACCAGTGGGGCGTGGAACTGGGCAAGCAGCTCGCCGCGTCGATCCATGCCGAGCTGTCCGCCGGGCGCACCGTCGATGCGCACGACGCCTCCACCAACGGGCTGCTGAACCGTGCGATCCGCGCACGCGGTACCCTCGCCGGCGATGCCGGCGCGAGCACCACCACGGGATAGACCCTTTCATGACGATCCATCGCAGTGCACTGCCCGGACTGGACATTCCGGCCATCACGATCGGCGAGCTGGTGTTCGCCAACGTTGCTGATGCGCCGGAGGCGGTCGCCATGATCGATGGCGGCAGCGGCGAGGTCTGGAGCCGCAAACGGTTGCACGACGCGGTCGCCCGGCTGGCCGGTGGCCTGGTGGCCGATGGCATGGGTCCCGGGGACGTGGTGGCGGTCATGGCGGCCAACTCGCCGCACTACACCGTGGCGTTCCACGCCATCGCCCGGGCCGGTGCCACGGTGACCACCGTCAACCCGACCTACGGCGCGCACGAGGTGCGCTACCAGCTCGAGGATGCGCAGGCGATCCGCCTGATCGTGGACGCCGCCTTCGTCGACACCGCCCGGCAGGCGGCCGAGGGCACCGGCGTCACCCGCACCGTCACGATCGGCAAGGTGGACGGTGTCGATTCCCTGGAATCGCTGTACGGCGAGCCGATCGGGCAGGTACCGGTCGATGCGCTCGAAGCCGTGGTGGTGCTGCCCTACTCGTCCGGCACCACCGGGCTGCCCAAGGGGGTGATGCTCACCCACGCCAACCTGGTCGCCAACGTGCTGCAGGTCAACGCCACGCTGGCGGGCGCGGACGACGAGGGCTGCCTGGCCGTGCTGCCGTTCTTCCACATCTACGGCATGCAGGTGCCGATGAACGCGGCGCTTGCCGAGGGCACCCGCATCGTGACGATGGCGCGCTTCGACATGGAGCGTGCCCTGGCGCTGATCGCCGAACATCGCCTGACACTGGTGTACGCGGTGCCGCCGATGGTGCTGGGGTTCGCCAAGAGTCCGCTGGTGGACGGGCACGACCTGTCGTCGTTGCGCAAGGTGGTGTGCGGTGCGGCCCCGATGGGGCCGGAGCTGACCGCGGAGGCCGCCGCACGTATCGGCTGCGCGGTGGTGCAGGCCTACGGCATGACCGAATTGAGCCCGGTCAGCCATTGCACCCACGGCGTGGACGGACGCGGTGGCTCCAGCGGCGTCACCGTGCCGAACACCGAATGCCGGCTGGTGGACGAGCAGGGCCGGGACGTGGCCGACGGCGAGTCCGGCGAGCTGTGGGTGCGCGGCCCGCAGGTCATGAAGGGCTACCTGAACAACGAGGCCGCCACCCGCGAGACGCTGGTCGAGGGCGGCTGGCTGCGCACCGGCGACATCGCGCGGGTGGACGAGGCCGGACACTTCTACCTGGTCGACAGGCTCAAGGAGCTGATCAAGGTCAAGGGCTTCCAGGTGCCGCCGGCCGAGCTGGAGGCGCTGATCGTGTCGCACCCCGCGGTGGCGGACGTGGCGATCATCGGCATGCCCGACGAGGAGGCCGGCGAGCGGCCGCGGGCGTTCGTGGTGCTCAGGGCCGACCAGAGCTTGACCGAGGACGAGGTCAAGGAATTCGTCGCCGGGCACGTCGCCACCTACAAGCGCCTGGCACGGGTGGACTTCGTCGCCTCGATCCCGAAGTCCGCCAGCGGCAAGATCCTGCGGCGGGTGCTGCGCGACAGCTGAGTGCCGCGCAGCGCGGTTCAGGCCACGCGATCCAGGCCACGCTTGCCCGCGATGCGGGCGATCGTCCCTTCGAACTCGTCGGCATCGCGCTGATCGGCCATCTCGACCCCCTCGGCCACGGTCTTCGGCCCGAGCCCCTGCGCCAGCAGCTGGATGGTGCGGACCAGGGATTGCCCGGTCCGCTCGGTACCGATGCGGGCGATGAAGGCGCGATCGATCCTCAGCACGTCCAGCGGCAGATCCTGCAGGTAGCTCGGCGACGAGTAGCCGGTACCGAAATCGTCGATGGCGATCCGCACGCCGGCATCGCGCAGCGTCTGCAGCCGCTGCGCGACATCGTCCACGTCGTTCATCACCACGCTCTCGCGAGCCGATCAGCCGCACCGCCTGGTCGAGCACCTGCTCGCCGATGGCGTCGATCGGTCCGGCCTGTTCGGCGATCGGGATGAACACCCCCGGTGAGACGGTGCCGGTGCTGCACGAGCGCGTGCTGATCGTGCACGAGCTCGGTCACGGCGTGTCCGGGCTCGAGGTGGAACAGGAAGAACCCCCCTGCTGCCGAATGCGCTCAGCGCGTGGCCGCGATACCCGTCGGCGGCGAACGCCCCCCTGCAGGCTGTTGGCCGTCATCAGGAGCAGCATGCCGAGCAGCAGCGCCCAGATCTGTCGCAGTACGGCGCTCACGGGTATCTGGCGTCGATCACGGACGGTCGGACTCGGTGGATGTCGTCGACATGCGGCCGCGCGAAGATGCTCCTCGTTCGACCCGAGTGCCACTTGTCGCAAAACCTCCACCCGGCGACGAGCACCGCACGATCACCGCCGTCCACCGATCGGTGCGGGACGCCGCGACGGCCCGGGGGGGACGCTGACCCCGGCGGCCGAGTGGCTGCTCGACAACTTCCACCTGATCGAGATGACGAGGCGCGGCGTCTGGTACTCCTCGACGAACAGGTGACGCTGACCGCGTCCGACGCGTTCTCCAGCCAGCTGCTCTATCGGTTGCGCGACGGGGCGACCGCGACGCGCGGCATCGTCGACTGGCCGGACGAGCGTCTCGCGCTGCGCGGCAGCGATGTCGAGGAGGTGCTGATCGCCGAGCAGACGAGACTGTCGGCCGGCAGCTCGCCTTCGCGATGGACTTCGCGTTCCTGATGAACCCGGTGCGGCGCCTGCTCGCCATCGGCTACCGTGTCGACGAGCAGGCCCGCGACGGGGCGTGCTACGACCTGCTCGCCTCGGAGGCCCGGCTGGCCAGCCTGTTCGCGATCGCCAAGGGGGACGTGCCCACCGGCCACCAGCGAGGAATGCCGCATCGACACGATCGGCCAGTCGTGGAGCGTGCTGTCGCGCGCCGGCGGCCCCGCGCGCAGCGAGGAGGCGCTCGATGCGGTGGTGCGCGAGCTGGTCGATGCCGAGGCGGGCCTGGTACGCCTGTTCACCCCCCCTTCGCCGACACCGATCAGGCGCCGGGCCGCATCGAGGGCAAGCTGCGCGCCACCTTTGCATCTCGCGGCGCCCGAGTGTCCGGTTGCGCTCTACACTCCGCGCCATGGCACAGAAGAAACGCTCCACCAGTCGCCGGCAGGCGCGGGCACCGGCCCCGGTCGCCGCCGAGATCGAGGAACTCGCCCTCTCGACCTACACCGAGAAGGCCTACCTCGACTACTCGATGTACGTCATCCTCGATCGGGCGCTGCCGCACGTGGGGGACGGGCTCAAGCCGGTGCAGCGCCGCATCGTCTACGCGATGAGCGAGCTGGGCCTGTCGGCGGCCAGCAAGCACAAGAAGTCGGCCCGCACGGTGGGCGACGTGCTCGGCAAGTTCCACCCGCACGGCGACTCGGCCTGCTACGAGGCGATGGTGCTGATGGCGCAGCCGTTCACCTACCGCTACCCGCTGGTGGACGGTCAGGGCAACTGGGGCAGCCAGGACGACCCGAAGTCGTTCGCCGCCATGCGCTACACCGAGTCCAAGCTCACCCGTTTCTCGAAGTCCCTGCTCGCCGAACTCGGTCAGGGCACCGTGGACTTCGTGCCCAACTTCGACGGCACGCTGAACGAGCCCTCGCTGCTGCCCTCGCGCCTGCCGCACATCCTGCTCAACTCCACCACCGGGATCGCCGTCGGCATGGCCACCGACATCCCGCCGCACAACCTGGTGGAGATCGGCAACGCCTGCATGCACCTGCTGGACAAGCCGCGCGCAACCCTCGACGACCTGCTGCTCTACATCAAGGGTCCGGACTACCCGACCGAGGCCGAGATCGTCACCTCTCCGGCCGACATCCGGCAGATGTACGAGACCGGCCACGGCGGACTGCGCGCCCGGGCGGTGTACGGGCGCGAGGGCGACGACATCATCGTCACCGCACTGCCGTTCCAGGTGTCGGGCTCGCGGGTGCTGGAGCAGATCGCCGCGCAGATGAACGCGAAGAAGCTGCCGATGGTGGAGGACCTGCGCGACGAGTCCGACCACGAGCACCCGACCCGGCTGGTGATCACGCCGCGCAGCACGCGCGTCGACACGGATGCGCTGATGCAGCACCTGTTCGCCACCACCGATCTGGAGCGCACCTACCGGGTCAACATGAACGTGATCGGCCTGAACGGGCGGCCCAGCGTCAAGGCGCTGCTGCCGATGCTGACCGAGTGGCTGAGCTTTCGCATGGACACCGTGCGCCGGCGCCTGCGATGGCGGCTGGACCGGGTCGAGAAGCGGCTGCACATCCTGGCGGGCCTGATGATCGCCTACCTGAACATCGACGAGGTCATCCGCATCATCCGGGCGCACGACGAGCCCAAGCCCGAGCTGATCGCAGCCTTCGGCGTCAGCGACATCCAGGCCGAGGCCATCCTGGAGCTCAAGCTGCGCCACCTGGCGAAGCTGGAGGAGATGGAGATCCGCCGCGAGCAGGCCGATCTGGAGAAGGAGCGCGATCGCCTGCAGGCAACGTTGGGCTCGGAGCGGCGCATGAAGACGCTGGTCAAGAAGGAGGTCGCCGACGACATCGAGACCTACGGCGACGAGCGCCGCTCGCCGATCGTCACCCGCGATGCCGCGCAGGCGATCAGCGAAGCCGATCTGGTGCCGAGCGAGCCGATCACCGTGGTGCTGTCCGAGCGCGGCTGGGTGCGGGCCGGCAAGGGAAACGATGTCGACCCCACCACGCTGCAGTACAAGGCGGGTGATGCCTACCGATCCTCGGCGCGCGGGCGCACCAACGGCACCGCGCTGTTCCTGGATTCCACCGGGCGCGTGTACGGCGTGCCCGCCCACGGCTTCCCGTCGGCGCGTGGCCTGGGCGAGCCGATCAGCGGCCGGGTCAAGCCGCCCGACGGTGCGCGCTTCATCAGCGTGATCATGGGCGCGGACGACGAGCGTTACCTGTTCGGCACCAGTGCCGGATACGGATTCGTGGCCAGGCTGGGTGAGCTGGTCGGTCGCAACAAGGCGGGCAAGGTGGTGTTGTCGGTGCCCGAAGGGGCGGCGGTGCTGCCGGCGGTACCGATCGGCTCGCTGACCGAGGATCGGGTCGCCGCCATCTCGTCGGCCGGCAGCCTGCTGGCGTTCCCGGTGAACGAACTGCCGGAAATGGCGCGCGGCAAGGGCAACAAGATCTTCAACATCCCCGGAGCCGCCTTCAGGGCGGGTCAGGAATCGATGATCGCCCTGGCCGTGGTGCCCCCGAAGGCCCGGCTGCGGATCGACAGCGGCAAGCGTCACACCACGATCCGCCACGCCGAACTGGAGGAGTATCTCGGGCAGCGTGGGCAACGCGGTCGCAAGTTGCCGCGCGGGTTCCAGAATGTCGACCGGGTCACGGTCGAGAGGTAGGCGGGTCAGGGTGCGGTGCCGGTGTCGGTACCGGTGTCGGTACCGGTGCCGCGCCCGGTGAGCGTGTCGCACCGGTTCCTTGCGCCTGCGAAAACGTGTCGTCATGCGGAACCGCGTTCCCTGTCGGTCGATTTCCAGACACGCGGACACGCCACCCCGTGGAGGCACGCCAACGGCAGGACCACGCGACCCCGCGGCTGGCGGTCTGCGCATCTCGGCGCGTACGGAAAGCGGCGAGCAAGGAACGTCGTTCCATGTGAACGCACGTTTTCGCATGCGTGTGAAGACACCCCCCGTCCGTGACCACCTCCGGTCAGGGGCCGACCGGACCGGAAAAATTGGCGCGCGGCATTGCCGGCATGCACGGGCGGCCCTACCGTTGGTGCAGTTGCCAGTGCCACGGAGCCGTTGCATGACCCGTATTCTCCTGCTCGTCGCGACCAACGTCGCGGTCATGGTGATCTTCAGCATCGTCACCTCGGTGTTCGGGCTGGACCGCTACCTCGGCCAGAGCAACCTGTCGCTGGTGATCT
>Ga0115031_1003843_pt1 | contig 11123 bp, 8 predicted proteins | sample Maine_Asex4_meta_FD_87301 | JGI IMG/M metagenome (GOLD analysis project Ga0115031, IMG submission 87301) | Marine algal microbial communities from Maine, USA - Maine_Asex4_metaG | ecosystem: Host-associated > Algae > Red algae > Unclassified | place: Maine, USA | collected 2015-01-05 | reverse complement strand
TGGCGTGACCTCGGCCAAGGAGCTGCGCGCGATCGCCGACGTGGTGGACAAGTTCGCCATCCCCACCGTCAAGGTGACGGGCGGTCAGCGCATCGACATGTTCGGGGTGAAGAAGGACGACCTGCCGCTGGTCTGGCACGACCTGGGCAAGGCGGGGTTCGTGTCCGGGCACGCCTACGCGAAGGGGCTGCGCACCGTGAAGACCTGCGTGGGCACCGACTGGTGCCGCTTCGGCACCCAGGACTCCACCGGGTTGGGCATCAAGCTCGAGCGCTGCCTGTGGGGCAGCTGGGCGCCTGCCAAGGTGAAGCTGGCCGTGTCCGGCTGTCCGCGCAACTGTTCGGAGGCCACCTGCAAGGACATCGGCGTGATCTGCGTGGACTCGGGCTACGACATCGTGTTCGCCGGTGCGGCCGGTCTGGACATCCGCGGTACGGAACCGCTGACCCACGTGGTCGGCGAGGAGGAGGTCATCGAGCACATCGCCGCGCTGATGCAGGCGTACCGCGAGCAAGGGCACTACCTGGAGCGCATCTACAAGTGGGCGGCCCGGGTGGGGCTGGACACGGTGCGCGCGCAGGTGGTGGACGATGCGCCGAACCGCGTCGCGCTCCGCGCCCGCTTCGATCGTTCGCAGAAGGTGGCACAGGTCGACCCATGGGCCGCACGCGCGGTGCAGGGCGAGCAGCGCCACGAGTTCGAACCACTCGCCACGCTGGCGCAGCAGCATGCCGAGGCGCGACGTGCCCCGGAGGCGGTGTCGTGAGCGCGGTCATGCAGGCGGCGCCGGTGCACTGGGTCGAGGTGGGCCGGCTGAGCGACATTCCGGTGCGTGGCTCGCGGCGTGTCGTGCGTGGCGAAACCGTCATCGCGCTGTTCCGCACCAAAGCGGGGGAAGTGCACGCGCTGGAGGATCGCTGCCCGCACAAGGGCGGCCCCCTGAGCGAGGGCATCGTGCACGGCGACTGCGTGACCTGTCCGCTGCACAACTGGGTGGTCGGCCTGGGCGACGGGCAGGCGCGCGGTGCCGACGAAGGGTCGGTGCAACGCTACGACACGCGCATCGACGACGGGCGCATCAGCCTCGCCGTGCCGGAGGGCTGATTGGACGCCGTGACGCGGGCGATGCCGGTACCGGCCGACGACGCCGTTCGCACCACCTGCCCCTACTGCGGCGTGGGCTGCGGCGTCACCGTGCTCCAACCCGACAGCGCGTCGTGCCGGGTGACCGGTGACGTCGCGCACCCGGCCAACGCGGGACGGCTGTGCAGCAAGGGTGCCGCACTGGCCGCCACGCTGGGCACCACTGGCCGCCTGCTGCGGCCACGCATCGGCGCGCGCGAACCGGACTGGGACGAGGCGCTCGACACGGTCGCGGCCCGCCTCGCCGCCACCATCGCCGAGCACGGTCGCGACGCGGTGGCGGTGTACGGCTCCGGGCAATTGCTGACCGAGGACTATTACGCGGCCAACAAGTTCGTCAAGGGCTGGCTGGGCACCGCCAACATCGACACCAACTCGCGGCTGTGCATGGCCTCCAGCGTGGCCGGGCACAAGCGCGCGTTCGGCACCGACACGGTGCCGGGCCGCTACGCGGACCTGGAACAGGCCGATCTGGTGATCCTGGTCGGCAGCAACCTGGCGTGGTGCCACCCGGTGCTGCACCAGCGCCTGCTGGCGGCGCGCGAGGCCCGTCCCACCTTGCGCATCCTCGTCATCGATCCGCGCGCCACCGCCACCACGGCCATGGCCGACCGGCACCTGGCGATCGAGCCGGACCGCGATGCGGACCTGTTCGGCGGACTGCTCGCACACCTGGCCCGCCACGACGCCTTGGACAACGACTGGATGGCCGCCCATGTCGGCGGCGCGAAGGCGTCCCTCGCGGCGGTGGCGCCGCTGACGCGGGCGGAGACGATCCGCCGGACCGGCCTGTCGGCCGATGACATCGCCTGCCTGTTCGATGCCTTCCGCACCACCGAACGCGTGGTCACCGTCTACAGCCAGGGGGTGAACCAGGGCGCGCGCGGTACCGACACCGTCAACGCGATCATCAACTGCCACCTGGCCACCAACCGCATCGGCCGCGCCGGCACGGGACCGTTCTCGGTCACCGGCCAGCCGAACGCCATGGGCGGGCGCGAGGTGGGCGGGCTGTCGAACATGCTCGCCGCCCACACCGAACTCGACGATGCCGGCGCCCGCGAGCGCGTGCAGCGCTTCTGGGACTCGCCGCACATCGCCTCGACGCCGGGGCCGAAGGCGATCGAGCTGTTCGAACGCATCGCCGAGGGGCGCATCCGCGCGGTGTGGATCCTGGCCACCAACCCGGTCGACAGCCTGCCGGATGCGGACCGGGTGCGCGCAGCCCTGGCGGCCTGCCCGTTCGTGGTGGTCTCGGACGTGGTGCCGGACACCGATACCGCCCGCCTGGCCCACGTGCTGCTGCCGAGCGCGGCCTGGGGAGAGAAGGACGGCACGGTCACCAACTCCGAGCGTTGCATCTCGCGCCAGCGCGGGTTCCGGCCGCTCCCCGGTGCGGCACGGCCGGACTGGTGGCAGATCGCCGCGGTGGCAAGGCGCCTGGGCGCGCACCACGGGTTCGACTGGCGAGGTCCGGCGGACATCTTTCGCGAGCATGCCGCCCTGAGTGCGGTGGCCGGCTCGCCGGATTTCGACATCGGCGCCGCAGCCGCGCTGTCGGATGCCGACTACCGGGCGCTGCGCCCGTTCACGTGGCCCTGGCGCCAAGGGAGCGACCCGGGGAGTGATCCGGAAAGGGATCCGGAGAGCGCTCCGGCCGCGAGCCGCTTCTTCGGCGATGGCCGCTTCCACACCGGCGATGGACGGGCGCGCATGATCCCGATCGTGCCGGCACCGGCCGGATCGGCACCGCAGGACGACCGTGCGTTCGTGCTCAACACCGGTCGCACCCGCGATCAGTGGCACACCATGACCCGCACCGGCACCGTGCCAGCGCTCTCCTCCCACCTCGGCGAACCGTTCGTGGAGATCGCCCCGACGGATGCGGCACGGCTGGGCATCGGTGCCGCCGACATCGTCGAGCTGACGAGTGCGCACGGGCGGGTGCAGGCACGGGCGCTGGTGACCGACCGCCAGCGCACCGGCTCGCTGTTCATGCCGATGCACTGGAGCGAGGTGTTCGCCTCGCGCGCCCGGGTCGATGCGCTGGTGTCGCCGGTGCTGGATCCGGTGTCCGGGCAACCGGCCTCCAAGAGCGAGCGGGTCTCGCTGGCGCGCTGGCCGGCCCGTGCGTTCGGCTACGTGTTGCTGCGCGAGCGTCCGGTGCGGCTGCCCGACCGGCGCAGGCACTACTGGGCACTCGCGCCGGTGCCCGGCGGCTGGCAACTGGAACTGGCCGGACTGGACGGTGCCGAGGCACTGGAGGCGACCTGCCGTCGGCTGTTGCAGGACAACGAGCGCGTGCCGGACGGTCCGCCATCCGGACCGGCACGCTGGCTGGAGCAGTCCGATCCGGCACTTGGCGGTTCACGACGGATGCTGGTGCGCGACGGTCGCCTGCGGGGTGCGGCCTGCGTGGCGAGCGCCCCGGTGAGCGTGGCCCGTCGCTGGTTGATCGAGCGGCTGGGCGCGTCGCTGGAGGACGGCGTGCGCGGCGACGGGATGTCGGTGCTGGCCGGTCGACCGGGCGGGGCGGTACGCGACCCGGGTGCGACGGTGTGCGTCTGCCATTCGGTCGGTGCGAACACCATCCGCGACGCGATCGGTTCGGGACGGTGCCGCAGCGTGGCGGAGCTGGGCACGACACTGCAGGCTGGTGCCAATTGCGGCGCGTGCCGCCCGGAGCTGGAGGCGCTGTTGCGCAGCGCCCGCGATCCCTACTCGATGAACCCCTGCTCGCGCGCCATCGTGCGGTAGGCGGCGGCCGCATCGGCGAGCGCCTGCTCCGCCGACTCACCGCCCTGCAGGAAGCCTGCGAGGTTGTTGCCCAGCGCGGTGTGCAGCAGGCCCATCGGTGCCAGCATCGGGTAGGGTTTCGCACCGGCGACCACGTTCGCCATCAGGCCTGCCGAGGTGGCGCTCGGCACGTGGCCCTCGATCAGCCAGGTGGAGGCATCGGCATGCTCGTCGAGCAGTTGCGGCGATATGGCGTGCAGCATGAGGCGGAACGAGGCCTCGGCATCCGCCTCGTCGATGTGCGCAGCGATCGTGAAGCCGTTCCACCACAACGACGCGGCCGGCACCGTGGTGTCACCGATCGACGGAGCGGCCGCCACGGCGGTCTGCGCCGCCACCTCGGGCGCATCGCCCGCTTCGTCCATCAACGCCTCGGCACGTGAATTCCAGCCGATCGCCAGGGCTGGCTCGCCGGACTCCCAGATCGATTGCAGCTCGTTGGAATCGATGCCGAGGAAATCCGGGTCCATGTAGCCGCTGAGCGCGCGCAGGGTGCGCAACGCCTCCAGCCCCGCCACGTTCTCGATGGCCGGCTCTGCCGAGCCGGTCACGAACGGCTCGCCGCCCAGGCCGAGGTACAGGTTCAGGAACTCGTTGGCCAGGTCCCAGCCGGCCGCCAGCGTGCCCACCAGCGGTGTCGCCACCCCACCCTCCCGCAACGTCTGGGCCACGTCCAGCAACCCGGCGTAGGTGTCCGGCGGCGACAGTCCGGCGGCGGCGAGCAGATCCCGGCGGTAATACAGGTGCTGGGCATTGGCATTGAAGGCGATGGCCATGATCCGCCCGTCGATGCGGATCAGCTGGCGTTCGGGCAATGCCGGTGCGTGACGGGCCACCAGCTCGTCGAGCGGTCGGATCAGGGCATCGTCCAGCAACGGCACGATGGTGTTGTTGGACACCACCACGGCGGTGTAGCGCGCCGGCTGCGCGCTCAGGGCCGGTACCTGCAGCGTCTTGTGCTCGCGCGTGCGCTGGGTCTCCACGCCGAGTTCGTCGTCGCGGCACGCCTCGGCCCGTTCCGCGATCACGTTCAACGCCTCCCAGTCGTCGGAGAGCAGCCGCAGCTCACCACCCTGCACGCCGCAACCGGCCTGCGCGGCACCGCTGCCGAGAATCACCGGCAATGCAAGGGCGGTGAAGAGAAGCGTGCGAGCGAACGACGAACCTGTCATGCGTGCCTACCCTGTCCAGAAAGCCGCCAGCATACGTCCTTCGGGATCGCGCGCCAGCCGGCGTGGCTGCCGGTCACGGGTTCCGAGCACACCGTCACCCCGCGGCGGCCGGTTCCGGTGGAGCGGTGGAGCACCGGTGGCGAGCCGTCGGTGGCGTGCCGGAACGCGAGCAGCGAGCGCCCGTCGGCGTGCACGGTGGCCATGCGCAGGATGCGTTCGGTACCGGCATCGCGCTGCGCATCCCCGATCCGCTCCAGCACGATCCGGTAGGCGCGCGACGGGTCGTCGGCCAGACCGGCCGCCAGCAGCAGCAGGAACACCAGCTCGGAATCGGTATCGCCCTCGATCGCGACCTGCAGCGGCGCGGGCAGGGAAGCGCGCAGCCTGTCACGGATCGTCTCGATGCCGCCGATCCGGCCGACGTGCGAGAACGCGATGCGACCGTGCACGAACGGGTGGCTGTTGAGCGCGTCCGCACCGCCATCGGTGGCGGCGCGCACGTGCGCGATGAACAGCGGCGAGCTCACCCGGGTGGCGATGGCCGACCAGCGGTCATCGTTCCACGCGCTCGATGCGCTGCGGTAGCGTTGCGGTGCACCGCGGCGCCCGTACCAGGCCAGGCCGCAGCCGTCGCCGTGACGCACCACCGGGGCCTCGCGCGAGGCGATGCTCTGGCGGCGCAGCGAACGTGCGGGGTCGAGCAGCAGGCGGGACGGCGGCACGGTCGGGCCGCACCAGCCAAGCAGGCGGCACATGTGAGGGGGGAGAGCTCCGAGGGGTTTGGACATCGGGCGGGGTGAAACGCGGGCGCCGATGCTACCCTGCACCGCTGCGCTCCGGCGGCACGCGGCGCGATCGTCACGCCACCTCTCCCCCTTCGACGCCCGCCCGACGGATCGCCCCATGCGCCTGGACCCGACCCGGATCCTGCTCAAGCTCCGTGCCACCTACTGGTTCATCCCCAGCTGCATGGTGGTGCTCGCCGCGGCGCTGGCCCTGCTGATGCCGTGGCTGGACTCGCGCTACGGCATCGATCCGTCGGGCAGCTTCGGCTGGATCGGCCAGACGCAGACCGACGGTGCGCGGGCGGTGCTGGGCGCGATCGCAGGCTCGATCATCGGCGTGGCCGGCACGACCTTCTCGATCACCATGGTGGCCGTCTCGTTCGCCAGCGCGAACTTCGGTCCGCGCCTGATCGCCAACTTCATGCGCGATCGCGGCAACCAGATCACGCTCGGCACCTTCATCGCCACCTTCGTCTACTGCCTGCTGGTGCTGCGCCGGGTGCACGGTGCCGCGAGCGACGACGGCTCGATCACCTACGAGGCGTTCGTGCCGCACTTGTCGGTCATCGTGGCGCTGCTGCTCGCGCTGGCCTCGGTCGGGGTGCTGATCTACTTCATCCATCACGTGCCCGAGACGATCAACATCGACCGGCTGGTCGCCCAGATCGGACGCGAGCTGCAGCGCAGCGTCGTCGAGCTGTTCCCCGAGGCGGATGCGGTCGACCAGGGCACCCCGTCGCACGACGCCCCGCAGGGCGTGCCCGACTGGGACGAGCGCATCGCCGGGCGCACGCGGCACCCGGTGGCGGCCAGGGTGGCGGGGTTCCTCCAGCGGGTCGAACTGGATCGGCTCGCCGAACTGGCCGACGAGCACGCCCTGCTGGTGCGGGTGCAGTACCGACCGGGCGACTTCGTGGTGCAGGGCGCGATCCTGTTCGAGATCTGGAGCCCGGACGACTCCGGCCGGCCGGCAGCGGATGCTCGCGATGCGCTGCCGCTCGATGGCCTGCACGCGTGCTTCGAGACCGGCTACCAGCGCACCGCCGACCAGGACTGCCTGTTCCTGGCCGACCAGCTGGTCGAGGTGATCGGGCGGGCGATGTCGCCCGGCATCAACGATCCGTTCACCGCCACCACCTGCCTGAGCTGGCTGGAGGCCGCGCTGATCGAGTTCGCCGAACGCGATGCGGTGCCCGAGCAGCCATCGCGCGCCACCCCGGTCCGGGTCCACCCGATCACCTTCGAGCGCATGATGTCGGTCGCCTTCGACCAGACTCGCCAGTACCTGTGCGCCGATCGCGACGTCACCTTGCACGCGCTGACCTCGCTGACCGGGATCGGGACGAGGACGACGCGGGCCGGGCATCGCGACGCGGTGCGCCGACGCCTGGACGAGCTGCTGGCGGCGAGCGAGTCGGCGCTGGCGGCCGACGTCGGCGGGCGCGACGTCGCGCGGCGCCACGCCGAGGCGGTCCGGTTGCTCGACGATCCGTCCGCGCGCGAGTCTCGCCGCGACGATCCGGGCTGGTTCGGCGGCAGCGGTTGATCCGGAGCGATACCGGGCTCGCCTTATCGGGCGGTGGCGTCCGCTCGGCAGCGTTCGCGCTCGGCGTCGTGCAGGTCCTGGCCGGACGGCGCTTGCCGGAACGCCTCGACTACCTGTCGAGCGTGCCCGGGGGCGGCTTCGTGACCGGCGCGCCGGTCTGGCTACTCGGCCCGGCCGCACCCGGACGCTTCGGTACCGGACCGGAAGACTTCCCGTTCGGATCGGAGCACGCGCACGAACCCGGGTCCCGGTCCGGGCAGGACGCCTCCCGGGGCGCCGCGTGCCGCCTTCGTGGCGGTCGGCCCGGGGATCGGACCGTGGAGCTTCCTGCGGCCGGACGGTGGCCGGGGCGTGTCGTTCGTGCGCACGCGGGCGCTGCCAGCCGGCGCCCTCCTGGCGATCTACGGCGTGCTGCTGTTCGCCTACCAGAGCGCCCGATGGCTGCACGCCGACGCCGGTACGCCGGCACGGGGCTGGCCGCCACGATGCTCGGCGTGGCGCTGCTGAGCGGCCGGTTCGTCAACCTCAACTACATCTCGGTGCAGCGCTGCTACCGTGACCGGCTGATGGAGGTGTTCATGCCCGACATCGATGACACCACGGGGGAACGCGCCCGCCACGGAGGACCGGCGCCCGAGGCGGACGGGCAACGGCTGTCGGACTGCCTGGACCAGCGGCGGTACGACGTGCCCTACCCGCTGTTCAACACGCACATGCCGCTGGCCGCGGCGACGAGCCGACGGCGACGCCTGCGCGGCGGCGACAACGTCATCCTGTCGCCGCTGTACTGCGACAGCTCCGCCACCGGGTGGCGGCGCACCGGGCGGTTCATGGACGACGGCATGATGCTGCCGAGCGCCATGACGATCTCGGGTTCGGTGATCGCCGACTCGGTCCGGCGTCCTGTGATCCGATCGCCGCGGCGGCGGAACGCGCTGACGTCTCGGGCCCTGAACAGTCGGTCGAGTCCGCCAGGCTCGCGTTGTCATCGGACACGAAGTTGTCATCGGACACGAGAAAGGCCGCACATGGCGGCCCTTGCAAGTGCTTGATCGTCACGAGATGGTGGGGCGTGCTGGGCTCGAACCAGCGACCAATTGATTAAAAGTCAACTGCTCTACCAACTGAGCTAACGCCCCGCCGTTTCCCGAACCGCCGGGCGCGAGGCTGCCTGGCGAGCGCGGATTCTAGCGCAAGATGGCGCGCGAGTGTGCGCGGTGGCCGGCCTACACCCCTTCGCGATCCATCTTCTGCAGCCGCTTGCGGGCCAGCACGCCGGCCGAGCGGCCCTCGAAGTTGTCGCGCACCGACTCGAGCACCCCGCGCGCCTGGCCGTACTCGCCCTGCTCGTAGAGCGCGAAGCCGATCTTCAGCTGCGCATCCGGCACCTTGGTGCTGTTCGGGAACGACTCGGTCACCACCAGGAAATCCTCGATCGCCTCCGCGAAGCGTCTCTCGGCGTACTTCGCCTCGCCCTTCCAGTACCAGGCGTTGAACGAGTAGGGGCCGTCCGGATAGCGCTCCAGGAACGCGTCGAACTCGGCCATCGCCCCCTGGTTGTCGCCCCGGGCCAGCCGATCGTAGGCGGAGCCGTAGGCCTGCCTCTCCACCTGCGTGGCGTTGGTGCGAACGCTGACCGGCTGGTTGGCGCCGCCCTGTCCGGCGTCCCGCGCGGAAACGAACCGTCCCGGAGACGCGCCGGTCGCGGGGACGCCGATGCCGTCGGCACCTCCGATGGTGGTCTCGTCCAGCCCCGGGGAGAAGCCTCCGAGCGTCTCGTCCAGCCCGCCCCCGAAGCCCGGCAGCGGCAGCCCGTCCTCGCCCAGCGGAACCTCGCGGGCGCGCCGTTCGGCCTCCTCGCGATACCGTTCCAGCTCCTCCAGCCGCTGATCGGTGTCCGTGTACAGATCACCGCTGCGCTGGCGCAGCTGCCGGTTCTCGTTCGCCAGCTCCTCCAGCTCGCCGCGCAGCTCGCGCAGTTCCTGCTGCAGGCCGTCGATGCGCTGCAACTGTCCGAGCAGGGACTGATCCAGCACCCGCTCGACCCGGCCGAGCCGGGCGTCCAGCGTCTGCACGCTCGCGCGCTCCTGCGCCACGGCTGGCGCGAGCGGCGCGAGCACGCTCGCCATCATCAGTGCCAACGCGCGGGCGACGCGACTGGTCGGGACATTGTCGATCATGGGGTGTGCCTCCGCGATGCGCTCAGTTCCGGACCGCGCCTTCGTAGATGACGTTGACCCGCCGATTCAGCGCCCAGGCCTCGTTGTTGCGCGCCTCGTCCACCGGCAGCTCCTCGCCGTAGCTGACGGTGCGCACCTGCAACGGGTTCACGCCCTGCAGCCGGAGCATGCGGGCCACCGACTGCGCGCGCCGCTCGCCGAGCGCGATGTTGTACTCGCGCGTGCCGCGTTCGTCGGTGTGGCCCTCCAGCCGCACCCGCCCTTCCGGGGTCTGCGCCAGGAAGCGGCCGTGTTCGGCGACGATGTCGAGGAACTCGGCACGCAGCTCCGAGGTGTCGTAGTCGAAGTAGATGACGCGATCCTGCGGCGCCCGGCCGGACACCGCACCGGCGTCGATCTCCAACCCGTCCTGCGGGCCGTCGATGGTGACCGGTGTGACGCGCAGGTCGAAGCCGTCGTCGGGCGGCGCCAGCGGTTCACCGCGGCGGTCGCCGGGACCGGCACAGGCGGCAAGCGTCAGGCTGGCGAGTACCAGCAGCGGCAGGGCTCGCCGGGCGTGTCGCGGGATAGTCATGAAGAACCTCGAATCGGTTGGCATCAGCGAGTGTAGGGCGACCAGGCCGGCTCGCGCACGTTGCCGCCATCGTCCAGTGTCAGGCTCTGCACCACCGAGCCGTCCAGCGACACGGCACCGAGCGTGCCGCGGCCGTCGCGCTCGGTCGCGTAGAGGATCATCTGGCCGTTCGGCGAGAAGCTCGGCGACTCGTCGAGCGTACCCTGCGTGAGCGTCTGGAACAGGCCCGAGGCACGGTCGATCGCGGCGATCTGGAAGCCGGTATCGCTGCCGTGCACGAATGCCACGGTGCTGCCGTCGGCCGACATGACCGGGTCGCTGTTGTAGTTTCCCTCGAACGTCAGACGGTTCGCCCGCCCGCCGTTCACCGGTATCTCGTAGAGCTGCGGGCCGCCGCTGCGGTCCGAGGTGAAGATCAGCGTGTCGTCGTCCGCCCAGACCGGCTCGGTATCGATCGAGCTGCCGCTGGTGACGCGCCTCAGGTTGCCGCCGTCGACGTCGAGCACGTAGATGTCCACGCTGCCCTCGAACGACAGCGCCACCGCCAGGCGGCGCCCGTCCGGGGAGAACGCGGGCGCGCCGTTGATGCCCTCGCGCGACAGCACCTTCTCGCGGCTGCCCAGCTGGCGGTTCTGCACGTAGATCGCCGAGTTGTAGCGCGCCTCGAACGAGACGTAGGCGATATTCACACCATCCGGCGCCCAGGCCGGCGACAGGATCGGATAGGGGGAGGCCAGCATCGTCTGCGGGTTCAGCCCGTCGGCGTCGGCCAGCTGCAGCTCGTAGCTACGCTCCCCGACCGCGCCGCTCACCGACACGTAGGCGATCTGCGTGTTGAACGCGCCCTGGATGCCGAGGATCGCCTCGTAGACCTCGTCGGCGATCTGGTGGGCGGCACTCCTGAGCGTCTGATCGGTCACCTGGAAG
>Ga0115031_1003840_pt1 | contig 11126 bp, 10 predicted proteins | sample Maine_Asex4_meta_FD_87301 | JGI IMG/M metagenome (GOLD analysis project Ga0115031, IMG submission 87301) | Marine algal microbial communities from Maine, USA - Maine_Asex4_metaG | ecosystem: Host-associated > Algae > Red algae > Unclassified | place: Maine, USA | collected 2015-01-05 | reverse complement strand
GTGGTGGTGCGTCGGTAACTTTGTACCGCTACGATCACAGTCCTGACTATGGTTGAGGAGCTTTGCTCCGAACGCAAGACATGCTCGCTCGTCTTGCGTTCGGAGCAAAGCTCCTCAACCATTTTATTCAAAGGCCGGCTTAACTCAAACCCTCTTCCTCTCATGTACGAGCGCCTTAAGGCCATCGCCAAAAAGGCTATCCCGCCCAAACTGCTCCACCGCTACGAAGCGGAGTTGCGCGGCGTTAACGCTTTGCTCTACGTCGGGAATAAAGTGCGCTGCAACTGCTGCGGCGGCTCGTTTGCCAAGTGGATTACACTGACGAACGGTGATCGCCTCTGCCCGAAATGCGGCAGCTTGCCCCGCACCCGGCGGCTGTACGACACGCTGCTGCACGGCTACCTCGGCAAAGACGTTCGGGTGCTGCACTTCAGCCCTTCGGTCACGCTGCGGCGGCGGTTGAGCCAGACCGTCGGTTTGCTCTACGATAGCACGGATTACGCCGGGGAATTTCAGGCCAGGTACCAGTTCGATATCCTTGACATCGCTATGCCGCCGGATACCTACGACCTGGTCATCTGTTATCATGTACTGGAGCACATCACCGACGACCGGCGGGCGATGGCGGAATTGTATCGCGTGCTGAAACCCGGCGGCCGGGCGCTGATCCAGACGCCCTTTCAGGACGGCGCGATCTACGAAGACGATACCATCATTACACCGGAAGCGCGTCTGGCCGCTTTCGGGCAGACGGACCACGTGCGGGTGTATTCCGTAGCGGGGCTGGCGGGGCGGCTGCGCGATGCCGGTTTTGGCGTAGAGGTCAAACGGTTTGGCGACGATGAAGTAGCGGGACTGCGGGGAGGAGAAGTTGTGCTGGCGTGTCGGAAGCCGTGGTAGGCAGCCTGGTATCGGGAGATTCTAATACCGGGCATGAAACTGTTTTTCAGGTAAACCAGACCACAAACTCCCGTTCTAGTTCCGCAAGGTTTTTTAGAACAACAGACTATTCCTGATAGCCGACCAGCTCCTCCAGCGAGATGCGGCCTTCATAAATGGCTTTGCCGACGATGACGCCGAAGCAGTCGAGCGCGGCCATGGCGTCGAGGTCGGTAGTATCGGCGACGCCGCCGCTGGCGATGAGGTGAACGTCGGGTTGCTCCCGACGGATGCGGGCGTAGAGTTCCCGGGCCGTGCCTTGCAGCAGGCCGTCTTTGCTCACGTCAGTACAAATGGTATAGCGCACGCCTTTCGCCACGTAATCCTCCAGGAACTCGAAGAGCTCCCGGTCGCTGGCTTCTTCCCAACCGGAGACGGCGATCTTGGTGCCCCGCACGTCGGTACCGAGGATGATCTTCTCCGCGCCGAAGCGTTCCAGCCAGCCGAGAAATACCTCCGGCCGCTTGACGGCGATGGTGCCGCCGGTTACCTGGGTCGCGCCCGCCTCGAAGGCGATGCGCAGGTCTTCGTCGGATTTCATGCCGCCGCCCCAATCCACGTGGAGGCCGGTGCCGCCGGCGATCTTCTCCAGCACCTTATGGTTGACGATGCCGCCACCCCGCGCCCCGTCGAGGTCAACGACGTGCAGCCGCTTCAGCCCGGCCGCCTCGAATTCGCGGGCCACGGCGAGCGGGTCTTCGTTGTAGATCGTCTTGCGGTCGTAGTCGCCTTGCGTGAGGCGGACGCACTTTCCGTCGATGAGGTCAATAGCGGGAATGATGTGCAAGGGGCGGAGTATTTTAATTAAGCCGCGAAGGTAGGGTCCGGGGAGTCGTGCGGCAGCTAATCGCCCATCAAATATTGCCGGCCGCATATCGCATATCCGTCGCGCCTGCCACGTGCGGCAGCTAAATCGAGAATCGAAAATCCAAAATCGAGATTCGAGAATCAATCACCCCATCCACCCCAGCAGTGCCTTCACCAGCTCTTCCTTTTTCACCTCGGCGGGTGGTTCTACCTTGGTTTTTGATGGTTTTTGCTTCGTACCCGCGTCCGCGCCCGAACCCGGAGCTTCGGGAGCAGGCGTTTCTTCCTCTTGCCGGGCCAGCGAAAGCAGCCGCCGCCGGTCGAAGGTGCTGAAGTCGGCAAACGTGCGGCGCAAAAGCGGCAGGCTTTGCTTGAAATCCTCCCACGCCAGCCCGGCCACCCAGTCGTTGACCAGCCCCCACAGCGGCGGGTAATGGAATAGGAGTTGTCCGCTGCCGTGCAGAAAACCACTTAGCCAGCCGGCCACCGCGTGCGCCCCGTTGGCCGTCGAAAGGGCGCGGGAAAAGGCGTTGGCCGCCGCCGCGTCGTCCAGTAATTCGTAGTCGTAGAGCAAGCGAACGGCGTGGCCTTGGACCAGCGGATGCACGCCGCCGGCCACCGAGGTGCGCCGCAAACCGCCCGTCCAAATGTCCGTATGCCGCTCATTATCGAGCTGCGCCAAAGCGTAGTTAGCCGCCGCGAGATGCTGCAACAATTCTTCCCCCTGTTCGTCGTCGATGTTGGTTGCCGCGGCGGGCAAGCCGGCGGACAGACGCGGCAGTAATTCGTCAATCACCAGCAGCAAAGCCGTCGTGTCGGTCTTGCGCGTATCGCCGTAACGGGAAGTCTGCACGAGTGTGGGCAAGGCGGCGAGCAGGGAAGCAACGTCGGTCGTCTCCGCCGCGCGATGGCGGAGCAGCACGAGCAGGTCGGGCACCACGTCGGGCAGGCCCGCGCGCAGGCAGTCGAGCGTAAGCTGGGCGAGCGGACGAACGGTGCGCAGGTCCGCGGCTTTCTCGGTCGCGTACCGGCCGGCGGCGATGGCGACGGTGTTGCCGTAGCCGGCCCGTTCGATGAGGTACAGGCTGTACTCCGGTTGCCATTCCAGCAGCCAGACTTCCTTGAACGCGCCGAGGCTATCCGGCCCGGCGGGCTGAAGTTGGCCCCAGCGAATTTCCAGCAGGTTGAGGCGGTGCAGCAGATGGCTTTTGCGCAGGTCGTTCGGTGCGCGCAGGTCGATCTGGCCGCGCGGGTTGGCCTTGGTGGCCTTGAGGTAGTGCTCGCCGGCCGTCTCCCAGAGCTTGGCCATACGGGTGCTTTTCAGTTCGCGGTTGAGGTCTTCGAGAAGGGGAACGGTCGTCACGTCCGGCGGTACGAAACCGACCGTGGTGCCGATGGTCAGCTTTTCGTGGATGACGGCGAGCCGCTCCGGCCGGCCGGCGGCCAGGGTGCCGAGTAGTGCCTGTTCCAGTTCGTGGATGCCCGGCTGCTCGTGGTCGCGCAGGGTGGCCAGCGTGCGGGCGAGGTTAACGCCTTCGGTGGCCATGGCGGGGCTGGCGTCAAAGCCTTCCTTGCGCAGCAGCTTGGCGGCGGTGGCCATCCAGCGGTCGGTTGCGCCGTCCGGAAAATCGTGGAGCAGTTTGTACCAGTTGGGGCTTTTCACGCCCGCGCCGTAGCCGCCCGAGCGGGAGAGGCGCGGGTAAGACCAGGGCACCCAGGCGGCGGCGATCCTGATCTTGGGCAGCCCGCGCAGGATGGCCTTGTCGGTAGCCGCTTTATACTTCCCCACGTCACTGACCGCCGGGCCGTGCCAGGCACCGACGATGATGGCGATGCGCTCCGCGCCGGTTTTCAGCGCCTTGCGGATCTCGGTGCGCATGAAGGCTTCGCGCCGCTCGTTCTCGTCGTCGGACGCCGAAGGGAAGGTGGAACGCAGTTCGGCGATCATACCGAGCAGGGCGTCGAAGACTTCCAGCGGGTCGTCGTGCCCGCGCTCCAGCGTTGCGTCCCACCAGCTTTCGGAGTCTTCGTAGCCGGCCAGTTCAGCCATGAGCGCGAGCGGGTCGCGGCGCAGGAGCTTGCGCAGTTGTTTCTTCGTTTTGCCGGGGAGGACGGAAGGTTCCTCCGGCGGCGGCTCGCTGGTGGCGAAGAGGGTGGGGGGCACCTTGGCGGAGCGGGCGGCGAGGTAGTGGCGGGCGGGCAGGTCGATGGGCCGCACGTCGACGCCCGCCGTCACCGCCCAGTCGATGGCCTGGTATTCGGGGCTGAAACCGGCGAAGGGGTAAAAGCCGGCCCGCTCGATGTCCTTCGCGTCGTACAGCACCAGCGCGACGGGCGGGCGGAGGCCGCCGGCGACGACTTCGCGCAGCACCTTGTCCGCATCCGCCGGCATCTCGATCAGGATCAGATCGGGCTGGTAGGCGTCGAGGGCGGCGCGAAGGCGGCGGGCGGAGCCGGGGCCATGGTGGCGGATGCCGAAGGTCTGGGTGGGCATGGAGGGAATAAAGGGGTAAGGGGAGAAAGGAGGAATATGTTTTCGCGGATGTGAGCTAAGTTAAATGATTCGAGCGCGTGAACCGAATTATTCGGCAAAAGCGTTACCTTACTACTAAACAGATAATAGTATGACTTCTCCCATTGAGCTGCCGGTATTGTCCAATCTCTTCAAAGTGCTGGTTAGTTCACCTTCACCCGCACAAGTAATGTCCATCAAGGCTACTGAATCAGAGGAACAACGTCTTGACGAGCTTATGGAGCGTGTGCATACCATAGGGCTTTCCGCTGCGGAGCAACGTGAATTGGAGATGTATCAATTAGCGGAACACCTAGTTGAACTTGCTAAAATTGAGGCTCATTTATTGATGATGTCGTGAAGAAAACTTCAAAGAAATACATAGCGAGAGCGATTAGAGAAATTGTTGCTAAACGGGCGAAGGGGCAGTGTGAGTACTGTCTTAAATTTGAGTTTCTAGCCCGAACGAGTTTTCAAGTCGATCATATTACAGCGGAACAACATGATGGAGAAACTACGCTGGAAAACCTAGCGTTTGCTTGCCGGTATTGTAATGGTTTCAAGGGTACAAATCTTGTGACCAAGTTACCAGGAGTAGAAGAGTTCATCTCGCTTTATAATCCGAGAAAGGCAGCTTGGTCACAACATTTTTCTCTTGAAGAAACAGGACTTATTGTCGGTAAAACACTCGTTGGTGAAGCGACTTTAAAGCTTCTACAAATCAATACCGTTGAAAACCTGATCACTCGCTCGCGGATGATTGAAACTGGATTGCTAGTGCCGGTTTAATAATATTTTGTCACTGCAACACTCATGCAACGCCTCCTAATCATCGGCTGCTCCGGTTCCGGAAAATCAACCCTCGCCCTCCGGCTGGCGGAAAAGACCGGCCTGCCCGTCATCCACCTCGACCGGGAATATTTCGGGCCGGACTGGAAGGAGCCCCGGCAGGAAGATTGGGCCGCGACCGTACAAACCCTCGCCGCCCGCGACCGCTGGATTATGGACGGTAACTTCTCCGGCACTTTCAAGCACCGGATGCCGCGGGCGGATACCGTCGTCTTCCTTGACGTATCGACCGCGCGTTGCCTGTGGCGGGTGATCAAACGGACGCTGAGGTACTGGGGCAAGGTGCGGCCGGGCTCCGCGCCGGGCTGCCGGGAGCGCTTCGACCGTCATTTCCTACACTACGTTTTGAAGTACAACAGGACACGCCGACCCGGAATTTTGCGGACGCTGGCGGAGCAGGAAGCGTTAGGCAAGGCTGTCTTTTCGCTTAAAAATCGGCGTGAAGTGGCGGAGTTTGCCAAGCAATACTTCAAATAGTGGTTAAGTATAATACTTAAAATCATTTGTTATTTGTTTTGTTTAGCCATATATTTGTGGCTAAACGCATAGTTTCACCAACTCACCAACTCACCAACTCACCAACTCACCAACTCACCAACTCACCAACGGCGAAGCGTAGAGGCCGGCCACCCGGCTCGAAAAACCAACTCACCAACTCACCAACTCACCAACTCGCCAACCATGACTACCCAACAACTCGCCGATCGTCTGGTCGAACTCTGCCGCGCCGGGCGTAACGACGAATGCTACACCGAATTGTTCAGCGCCGACGCTGAATCCCACGAAATGCCTGGGGTGCCCGACGGTTCCGCTAAGGGAACCGAGGCGTTGCTGGCCAAGAGCGAAGGCTGGTCTGAGGGGGTAGAGGAGGTTCACGAAATGATCGTGTCCGACCCGATGGTTTACGAAGATCATTTTGCCGTCGGCATGACGATTGACATGACCAATAAGGAGGGCAAGCGTACCCGTGATCATGAGATGTGTGTTTACCGGGTAACGGACGGCAAAATCATTAGCGAGCGTTTCCACTACGCGATGTAGTACATTGCGGTATGCGTATATCACCGTGGCTTCGCCGCATCTTCATTCTACTCGTTCTTTTCGCCGTTTTGTTGTTCGCCGGCTACGTCTGGCGGCGGCCGTTGCTCAACATCGGCGCGGGTTACGCGGCGAAACATGCCTGTAGTTGCCACTTTCTGCAGGGGCGGGAGCTGGAGGAGATACGGGAGCACGACCTGAACTTCTCCGTGCTGGGTTTTGTCAGTTTGCGGGCGGAAGGCAAATCCGTACACAGTTCTTTCTTCGGCCTGACGCCCCGCGAGGCGCGATTCCGGGAAGGGGTGGGCTGCACGCTCGTCAACGACGAAAAGCAACCGTTAGCGGAGGTGCCGGGCGGGGACGCGGGTGCAAAGCAAGTGGGCGAAGGCGTGAAGGTCGGCTGGACGAAGGTTAAAGGGTCGGAAGCCTTACAAGCCGCCCTTGACTTCGGCATGGCTCCCGTCTCCGGTGGCGGCGCGCGCGGCCTGGTCGTTTTGCAGGAAGGTGCCCTGGTCGCCGAACGGTACGCTGACGGTTACGACGAGAATACGCTGCTGCTCGGCTGGTCGATGACGAAGACGCTGACGGCCATGCTCCTCGGCCGGGCGTACCAACTCAACGCCTCCGCTGATTCCCCGGCACCCGCGTCCCCGCCCGAAATGCTGACCGCGGGCAACGGGCTCTTCCCCGAAATTTGGACCGACTCCGCCCGCCAACAAATTACCGTCGCCGACCTGCTGCACATGAATTCCGGCCTGGCCTGGAACGAATCCTACGGGGCGCTTTCCGACGCCACCATTATGCTGCACGAGCATCCGGACATGGCGAAGTACGCCTACTCGGCACCTCCGATTGCCGCGCGTAACTCCGTCTGGAATTATTCCAGCGGCACCACCAATATCCTGACGGAGTTGGTCGACCGGGTGTTGCCCGATCTGAGTATTCAGCAGCAAATCGGGGAGCTGTACGGCGGCATTGCGCCTTCCCTGCTCATCGAGCCCAGCCAGGCCGGCCTCCCCGTCGGCAGCTCCTACGGCTGGGCGACGGCGCGCGACTGGGCGAACCTGGGTCAGTTTATGCTGCAAGACGGCACCTGGAACGGCGATACCCTGCTATATCCCGGCTGGGTCGACTATATGCGCGAACCCGCCGCCGGCTCCGATGGTATCTACGGCGCGCAAACCTGGCTGCCCGGGCCGGACATGCCGTCGCTACCCGAGGGCGCTTTCATGATGCGCGGTTTTCAGGACCAACGGGTGTTCATCATCCCTTCTCAAAAACTGGTGATCGCGCGGTTGGGCCACGGTGTTGATAAGAGCACGGATTTTGACGGATTGGTACGGCGAATACTAGCCAGTGTCAGGAATCTTTGATCTCACGTTTACAGTCTTTATCACTTCAGATCAAGGACTGCCCATTTCAGACTCCCTGACGCCAAGCCATTTACCTGGGGACCTCTATCCCCCGCACGATCTCCCCGATCACGTCCTTTGCCCCGAAGCCTTCCATCTCCCGCTCCGGCGTCAGGATGATGCGGTGGTTGAGGACGGGAAAGGCGACTTGCTGGATATCGTCCGGCGTAACGAAGTCACGACCGGCCAGTGCCGCTACCGCCTTGCTTAACCGCAGAATGGCTAATGACGCGCGGGGGCTTGCTCCCAGGTACAGGTCGGGGTGCGTCCGCGTACGGTGTACCAGCGCGGCGATGTAGTCGAGCAACTCGTCACGGATGAAGACCTTTTCGATAAGCGCGGCGTATTTGGCGACGGATTCGCGGGTGAACACCGGCCGCACGTCTTCCCGCCGGGTTTGGCGGAAATCGTTGCGGAAGCGGTACAGGATCTCTTTTTCCTCTTCCAGTTCCGGGTAGTCGATGACCACGCGAACGAGGAAGCGATCGAGTTGGGCCTCCGGTAAGCGGTAGGTGCCCTCCTGTTCGATGGGGTTCTGGGTGGCGATGACGAAGAAAGGGTCTTCCATCTTGTACGTCTTACCGTCCACCGTGATTTGCTGCTCGGCCATGACCTCGAAGAGGGCAGCCTGCGTCTTGGCCGGGGCGCGGTTGATCTCATCGATCAGCACGATGTTGCTGAACACCGGGCCGGGGGTGAACATAAAAGCGGAATCGGCCATATTGAAGACCGTCGTTCCCGTCACGTCGCTCGGCATCAGATCGGGCGTGAACTGGATGCGGGAGTAGTCGGCGGCGATCGTTTTGGCCAGCAATTTGGCGATCATCGTCTTGGCGATGCCTGGTACGCCTTCCACCAACACGTGGCCGCCCGCCAGCAGCGAGGCGATGAGCAGGTCGATGAACTCCCGCTGGCCCACCACGAACTTCCCGATCTCGGCGCGCACGTTGACGGCCGCTTCGCGCAGCTCTTCGAGGTCGATGCGGTCGGTCGGGGCCATGCCTGTGGCGATCTTCTCCGTCGGGATATTGTCCGGGATCAGTTCGCCCATCCCTTCCGGCGCGGAAGGCGATGGAACGGGGTCGAAACCGCCTGGCTCGTTAGGCTGATCACTTTGGCCGGTAAGGTCGTCTTCAGGAAACATATTGCTGATGGTCTTTTAGGTAATGTATTCGGTCTTGGGTTAAGATCTTCATCGCTCCCGGGCGATCTTTCCGTAAAGGGGCTCGACCGCGCGGTAAAAGCGAATCAATTCGTGCTCTTCCAGCACGTCTCTTTTTTGCACGATGCGAATCTCGGTGATGGCCCGGGAGATGGTTTCCTGCGGAACGCCGAGTTGTTCGGCCAGGTCGTCCGGCGGCGGCTCCCCCTCCCGCCAGCGAATGCCGTAGCGATCCTGCAGGTGGAACCGCAGGCTACCGACTTCCTGACGGGCCAGCATGATGTGTCGACCCTTTTGCCGCACCAACCGGCTCATGGTGCCGATGAAGCGTTTGCTGGAATTTTCCCGCGGCTTGATGACCGGGATGATCCGTTGGCGGCGTTTGCCCCGGAAAACAACGTAGAGTAAAACGGCCGCCAGCAGGGTGTACCAGGCCAGCGCGAGGGGCGGCTGCTCCTGGATATAGCTCAGGGCCTCATTGCCGGACAACAGATTGCGACCACCGCTGTAGTTGCTGCTCTGCCGGTTGCCGCGCCGGCGGGCTACGGTGGGGGGAACGCGGCTGGCCTCATCCCAATACACCGGGCCTCCACCGAGCACGGCCAGGGCATCTTCGGGGTAGGCATACTGCACGCTGTCCACCAGGTAATAGTTGGTGAAGAAAACGGGATTGACGTGGAAATAAAAGTTGCCCTCACCCCACCGTAAGCGGACGAAGTTGACGTCCGTCCCGTTCATCGTTCCGAGAATTTCGTTGTCGTAGAGGCTGTCGCACAACAGGCCGTAATTCAGGTAGCGGGTGGCGCGGGGCGAGGGCTCATACTCATAAATGTTGTACAGCTCGTAGTTCCGGCCATTGTTTTCCAAACGGAGCGAGACGGTGTCGCGCATCTCGAAGAGGAAGCGTTCTTCGTCATCGTAAAAGCTGTAATAGCAGTCATCGCCGAAAAGGTGACCGGCCAGGTCTTCGGGCAGTTCATAGGCGGCGATAAAGGCGGTGTTGCCCCGCTCGACGAAGTTGAGCAGGTTGGTGACCGACCGTTCGTTGTAGTAAGCGTAACTACCCACGAAGACGTAGTTCCCCTCACTTTCGTCGAGCATGGCGAGGCTGTCCTCCACCAACTTCGAGCCTTCCGGCCGGGCCTTCAGCAACTCGTACAGGCCGTAGGTGTCGTAGGGCTGCTTGTAGTCGTAACGAAAGGTCTCCCGCCAGTTCGTCCAGCAGCCGGAGCAGCCCGAGACGAACAGCGCGACGCAGGCGTAGAACAACCACGATGTTCCCCGGTGACTAAGCATAAGCATCGGGTTTGGTGATCGTGGCGCGGACGTCGGCGTTGAGCGTGGAGAATTTACGCCGCACCAGGCGGTAGCTCAGACGGTCGATGAGGTATTTGCCGTACCAGTAGCGTTCGTAGTCGGCGGTGACGTCGCGGAAGTCACCCAGGAAGTTGGTGTCACGCAGTTGCCGCTGGTAGTCGCGGTTGCTGAAATCGCGGCGATAATTGATCAGTTCGGCGTCTTGCAATTCCTTTAGCAGCTGGATGTAGAGCAGGCGTACGGCCCCGTCGAAGTTGCCGTCGCGTTCCGCCCGTTCCAGCATGGTGAGCGAGATACCTTCGGCAACGAGTTGCTCTTCCTCCAGGTCGGCGATGTTGATGGGGTCTTCATCGTCGCCCCGGCCGGCGGCGCGCTTGCGGAGGTTGACGTCGCCCAGCATCCGGTAGATGAAGTAACCGAGCCCCGCCAGCAGGAGGGCGAGAATGAGGAGGGCGGGCGCATCCGTCACGTCGAACGACCAGTCCGCGAAGTCGGGAAACTTTAGCCAGTCGGGCCATTCAAAATCCTCGGCCGTCTCCTCCTCGGGTTCCTCGTACGGTTTCCTGTAGTCGAGGTCTTTCATGAGTTCCGACCTGCGGTCTTCGGGGAAGACCGGGCTGGCCGGTGCCTGCCCCCCGACGCCACCAAACGGGAGCAGCACTATAAGGACATGCACCGCTAAGCTGAATACACCGCCCCCGCGCACGGCCGTAAAGGATGGTATCAACGAAATGAAGGAATAAGGGCGCATAGGCGGTTTAAGGAAGCGGAAGATAAGGCGGCCGGAGAAAATGAAAGGGATGAACGAAAATTCTAAAATTTCCGGTAAGAAGGGCGTTGCCGTAACAAATTTTGCCCGTCGTCACCTTATTTCAGCATTTATGGCATCCCGCTATAACAAATGGCGAAATTTTCGCATTATTGCTATGTATTTCCACCCATAATCGCCTGAGTCACCGCATCGGTGCAAGACGGCACAAACTAAACGCCATATGAGTAAGTTTGACGAAAAACTCGCCACCTACGAAGCAGCCCTCAAGAAGCTCGACCCCAAGGCCGATATGGACCTGCTGCGTAAAGTAACCAAAGG
>Ga0115031_1003838_pt1 | contig 11127 bp, 5 predicted proteins | sample Maine_Asex4_meta_FD_87301 | JGI IMG/M metagenome (GOLD analysis project Ga0115031, IMG submission 87301) | Marine algal microbial communities from Maine, USA - Maine_Asex4_metaG | ecosystem: Host-associated > Algae > Red algae > Unclassified | place: Maine, USA | collected 2015-01-05 | reverse complement strand
GGCTTCGGCCGGCTCCTCCGCGTCCGCGTCGCCCGCCCGACGCCGCGGCGGGGCCACCGCCCGCGCGTCCCGGGCGACCGCCGCGGACGTGGCGGCCACGGCAGCGGTGCTGGCGGCGGTCGTTGGGGAGGACGAGGAGGACGGGTGCGCCGCCGCGGCGGTCACCGCTTCGGACGTGACGCAGTCGTCGGCGCACTCGGCCAACGCGGATGACGTGCCCGAGGAGGTGTTGCCCGTCAAGCGCCGCCGCGCGTCGCGCCGCGTCATGATTATTGATGATGAGGATGACGAGGCGGACGGCGGCGACGGCGGCGACGGCGGTGGCGGCGACGGGGACGCGCCGATGGGGGGCGGCGCCGCCGATAGCGACGATGATTGGGCGCCGGCTGCGGGCGGCGCGGGTGGCGTGGCCGACGACGCTGCCGGCTCGGGCGGGGAGGAGGAGGAGGAGGAGGCGGTGGTCAAGCCTGCGCGCAAGCGCCTCCGCAAGGCCCCGGCCGAAGTGGAGGACGTCGACAGCGCGCCGCCGTCAGACGGGGAAGGCGCAGACGATGACGGCGACGGTGGTGGCGGCGTCGTTGGCGGTGGCGGTGGTGACGGCGCGTGTACGCTCGGCCAGTACCGCCTCGGCGCGGCCGACGCGGGTGCCATTGTGCGGGACGCGGAGCTGAGCAAGCGGTTCGTGCGCAAGCTCGGGCGGTTGGAGAAGGACGGCTTTTTTGCACCGCGCGTGCAAAGTGCCGAAGGCGGGGCTGCGGCAACGGCCGCCGCCGCGGCCGCCGCCAATGGAGGTGCCGTCGGCGGCGGGGGGAAGCGAAAGGCGGCGCCGCGCGTCAAGTACACGCCCCTCGAGGAGCAGGTCGTCGCCATCAAGCGCAAGAACCCCGACACAGTGCTGCTTGTCGAGGTTGGCTACAAATTCCGCTTTTTTGGCGACGATGCCGAGACGGCCGCGCGCGTCCTCCGCATCTACTCCCACTTTGACCACAACTTCCTGACCGCCTCCGTGCCCGTCTTCCGCCTCGCCTTTCACGTGCGGCGGCTGGTCGCCGCCGGTTACCGCGTCGGCGTTGTGCGGCAGATGGAGACGGCGGCGTTGAAGAAGGCCGACTCGGGGAGTGGCACCTTTCGGCGGCAGCTGACCGAAGTGTACTCCCGTGGCTGCCTTGTCAACGACTCGATTGACGGGATCAATGTGTCGGCGTCGGGGGCTGGGGAGCTCCCGTCGGCAGCCTCCTACATTCTGTGCCTGTGGGAGTCCCGGGCGCCATCGGGCGTCGATGCTGGCGACGCGGTGACGGTGAGCCTCCTTGCGGTGGACGCGTCGACGGGGGATGTGATCCATGACGACTTTGTCGACGACGTATTGCGGGCCAAACTCGAAGCTCGCCTGACCGCCCTCGAGCCAGTGGAGGTGTTGCTGCCGGCGGCGCCGGAAGATGCGGCGGTGGCGGCCGAGGCGGACAAGGCAGCTGGCCCAGTGGGCGGCATCTCCCACGCCACGGAGCGGGCTATCAAGCACTACTGCTCGGGCGCGTCGGTGCGACTATCGCGCCTGCCGGCGCGGACCTTCCAAGCGGCCCTCTCGGGGGAGGTGGAGGCTAAACTGGCCGCCGTCGCCTCGGCGGCGGCGGCAGACGGGGGCGGTGCGGTTGGCGGCGCCAAGCCCGCCGCCTCGCGCGGCGCGCCGGCCGGCGGCTCGCCGGCGCCCCTACCCGGTCTGATGGCCTGCCTCCGTGCTGTCACCTCCTACCTGACCGACTTTCGGCTCGAGGCTGCGCTGGTGGCCGCCCGCGGTTACCGCCGCTTCGCAGCCGACCGGGAGATGCGCCTCGGCGCCGACGCGCTGCGACACTTTGAGGTGTTTGCGAGCAGCAGCAGCAGCGTGGCGGCGTCGGGCGGCGGCAACCGCCTGCGGGGCTCCCTGCTCGGCCTCCTCAACCGCACGTCGACGGCGTTTGGGGGGCGGCTGCTCCGGGATTGGCTCGCCCACCCGCTGGGCGACGCCCGTCGCATCCGCTCCCGCCTGGACGCGGTCGACGCGTTGCGGGCGGCGGTGTCACCGGCGGCGGGCGGCGCCCTTCCTGCTCTACTCGCGTCGCTGCCGTCGTTGCCCGACTTGGAGCGGGCGCTCGCGCGGGTCTTTTATGCGCGTTGCTCGCCAGTGGAGTTTATGGCCGTGATCAGCGCCTTTCGGGGGCTGCTACCCCGCATTGCAGACGCCAAGGCGGAGCAAGCTGAATCGGGGGAGCCGATCACCGCGCCGCTGCTGGCAGAGATGCTGGACCGAGTGCCGGACGTGTCTGCCGCCGTCACTGTTGACGTGGCGGATTGGCTGTCCCCGCAGGCCGCGACCGACAATGACTACGCGGCGCTGTTTTTGGCCCGCGATGACGCCGCCGATGAGGCGCTGCCTGAAGTTGACGCCGCGGGTGCGCCACTGTTGGCCGACGACCGTGCGCTGCGGCGTGACCTACTGGCCCGCGTCGCCGAGTCGGCCGCCAGCGCAACGGCGGTGGCGAACAAGTTGGACGAGCTCGCCGACCACCTGGAGGAGCTGCGCTTTGAGCTGCGGCAGCCGAGCCTGCAGTGGAAGAAGGTGGCCACGGAGGAGTTCCTCGTGGAGATTGCGGCGGCCAAGGCCGCCCGCATGCCGGCCTCGTGGATGCGGGTCAACCAGACCAAGGCATTTGTGCGCTTCCGCACGCCCCGCTCGCGCGACCTGCTGCAGCAGCTGTCGGAGGAGCGTGAGCGCCAGGCGGCCGCCGCGACGGCCGCGTGGCGCGCCTACCTGCGCTACTTTGCGCGCTCGTGCCCGGCGCTCCGGTCGGTCGTGTCCTTCCTCAGCAGCCTCGACTGCCTGGCAGCGCTTGCCCGCGTCGCGCTCTCCCCGGGCTATGTCAAACCAACGGTCGTCGACGGAGGGGCGGACCACCCGGCCGGCATCTCGGCGCGGGACGCGCGTCACCCTGTGGCCGAGACGTGCCTTCCCGGCGGCGCGACGTACGTGCCAAACGACGTCACGCTGGGCGTCAACCCGGAAGCGGAGCGGTGCATGGTAATAACGGGTCCAAACGTACGTGGATGCTTTTCTCACCCGTCTATTCTTGAAATTTTCTGGTGCCGGTGCCCATCACTCATGTCTGCAGCTACGCCAGTTCGCGTTTCTGTGCGTGATCTGGTTCTAACCGCTCTTTCTCTGCTCTCTTATTCCATGTCGCTGCTGTTCTTCGTGACTTTGCTCTCTGCTCTCGGTCTCACTCTGTGCAGATGGGCGGTAAGAGCTCATACGTCCGTATGGCAGCGCTACTGGCCATCATGACTCAAGTCGGCTGCTTTGTGCCGGCCTCGTCGTGCACCCTCAGTCCCTTTGATGCTGTCCACGCACGGCTCGGGGCCGCCGACGATCTTGGCCGCGGCCTGTCGACGTTCATGGTGGAGCTTGCAGAAACGTCTGCCATCCTCGAGCGGGCCACCCCGCGCTCCCTCGTCGTGTTGGACGAGCTAGGCCGCGGCACCTCCACCCACGACGGGACGGCCATTGCATACGCGACGCTGCAGCACATCGTGCAGGCGACGCGGTGCGTCACGCTGTTTGTGACCCACTACCCGCTCATTGGGGGCTTGCGCAGTGAGTTCCCGGCTGCCGTCGGCAACTACTTCATGGACTTCCTCTCCCGGGAGGACAGCCGGCCACAGCCGACGGCGTCCGCCCCGCCGATTGTGGCAGACGGGGACGCCGCCGCCGACGGCGCTCTGGGGGCAGTGGAGGATGCCGCCCCGGAGATTACCTTCCTGTACAAGATGACGCGGGGGGTGGCGACGCGGAGTCACGGACTCAACGTGGCCCGGCTGGCGCAGCTGCCCAACACCGTGCTGGCACTGGCGTCGCGCAAGGCCGCCGAGATTGAAGTCGAAATGCGCGGCTTCCTTCCCTGTGACACTGATGACGGCAAGAAGCCGGCTGCGGCGGGGGGGGCCTCGGCCGGCAATGCCGACGCGGATGACGGCGAGGCTGATTGCGCTGCCGAGCTCCGTGGCCTCGCCGCCGCGCTAGGCGCCCCGGGGCAATCGGCCCAGGCTCTGCAGCGGCTCGAGCAGCTGCAACTGACCGCCTCGTCTTGATATCGGCATTGAGTGGATTGGAAGGATGAGCGATATGGGTGTGCTTCGTCCTCGGGCTCGCATCTTGTATATGTTGTTCTCACGAGCGGCCGGCGGGTGCTGCTCATCGGCGGAGCGTGATGCCGCTCTGAATAATACAGAACAGTTTCGTATGTCTTGTTGCGTGAGCGCACGAGCACCACTACTGTACCAACATCGTGAGCACACGAGGACCACTGCCTGCATCCACGCCGCCATGTAATTCGCGCATCGTTGCCCGGCGACGGTTCCTGGGAGTTCAGCCACGCCATGGGCGACCCCACGGCACAAACAATGTCGTCGCCGCCCGCACCGCCCTCGTTCCCGTCGGCACCGTCAGGGCCAACACCGCCGTTGCCGTCGTCGCCAGCCAAAATGCCACCAGTATCCGGGGCGAAGCTCACAGCGGCTGAGGTCGGTGCAGAAGCAGGCGACGACGTTCTGACATGGCGATTTTTAAAGCCAAAGAGTGGTTGTACAGTACAGCCGTTCTTCTTCGAAAAATCCCGCATCGCAACTTTTCGAAAAGTGTTCCAAATCGGCCTCTGCGGGGTCGTAGAGGCCGATTTGGACGTCTTTTGCAACTGTTGGAGTGCGGGATTTTTGGGAGAACGGCTGTGTTCAGGAACGTCGCCCAGGTATAGGCCGGTAGACCAAACGCGTTCTCTTGCCTCGCACCGCCACCGATGCTGGTCTTGGGCGACCATCGGTCTCCGCTTTGGTTGCCACCACAGCCACCGACCGGCGTGGCTGTCGCCGCGTGGCACGGCTGGATGCACATGGCGGCAAACACGCGCTCGCGCACCTGCATCTCGACCGGCTGACCCATGGCCAGCGTCGAGCCGTCGGCGGCACAGAATTGGGCGACTTGGGCCATGACACAGTCCTTTGCGATCGACTGTGATGGTCTCCACATTGCTGCGCAGGAACCTATACCATGAACCGCGTCTGCGTCGGTGACGGGCACGCCTTGACGCACGTGCGGGAGACCGCAACGACGTTGGTGCACGGACCAACAAGACGTGCTACATGAAGCAGGTCGTCCCAATGCTGGCACGCAGTGCCACAACGACACGGCCCGCCACCCCGTTGCATGACACTCGCTCTCGCAACCAGTTCCGGCACGTTGCCGCGACCGTGAGGTTGCCGCGACAGTGGGGTGGAAAGAGCAGTCAACGGTGATCGCGCTCGGCGTTGGTGACGGCTTGGCCGTAGCCACGACAGTCAGAGCGCCGTGGACGAGGAAGGAAGGCCATGCCACTATCCTCGACCTTGAACGTTTGGGCTGAAAACGGCACCAATGCCGCCAAGGTGGTGGCAGTGGTGGCTGCCAAGGCGGATAGGACAACGGCGGCGGAGTGATGGACCCATGAAGGCAGTGGAAGGAGAAGTTAGGTGGAAGCAGAGCTGGACCACCGATGTGATGGGGAGCGGGAGCGGTCGTACGGTCTGGATGGTGCGGTAGACTGCGTGGGTGGCCATTGGCTGTTTGAGAAAGCAGGGGCTGATGCCATCGGCCGCGACCGCGGTGCGGCGCCTTGCGTATTCAGCCATCCACCATCAATGGCGGCAACGCGACGCTATTACTCTGCTGGCAGCCGCACTGTTGCCACTCGGAGCTTCCCGGCGGCGACAGTGGGTGGCGGATGCCGCCACTTTCGACACTCGAGCAGCCATCGTCCTGCCGCCTCGCAACGGCGCGACAGCCAAACACGGCGGATGCGCGGCCGCCATGGTGGCCATTGCCACCCCGCTAGAAATTCACGGCATTCATGGCGCCGCGCGACAAAAAATGGGGGGGAAACGATGGCGCTAAGAAGCACCCGCCCGCTTCTGTCGCTGTCGCCTGAGTGCCGTGCGCCCTGCGTCGCCCGTCAGGCGGCGCGAGGCGTCGCATCACTGCATCAGGCGGCGCGAGACGTCGCACCATTGCAGTCAGCTGATCAAAGTGCACGTCCACGGGCAGTGGCTCGCGACTACCCACCGTCCGCCGCAGAAGGCGCAGTCGGCCTCATTGGCGGCATCCTTTGATCTCGAAAGAGCCACTGCTCGATACATTGCGTCAAGGAGAATCGGAAAGAGACGAAGACACGCCTTCTGCGGGTGAAGCGCAACTCTCAAGTCCATGAATATTGTGTGTGGTTCTCGAAATAGCGCACGACTTAATACAAATACAGCACGTCGAGCATTCGAACCAGATCATCAAGTTCTATAGAGAGGCTACTCTTGGGATCTGCCAAGCGTTCACGGTGCCTCCGGCTTCCACACCACCACGTGCGGGGAGGTGTTGCCCCAAGCCGTTTCGCGTTTGGATTGCTCCACGCGTCCATCCCCATCAACACTCTGGCTCTCCCGCCCGGGCCGTCCCTGTGAAGCAGACATATCACGTGGCGGGAAATTCAACAGAGTGTCTGAGCGTTGGGAGCCGGGGCACCGCTTGCTTCCTCCTCTCCTCTCTCTCTGCTGGTCACTCGCTTCGGCCCCACCAGCGTGTCACGATCGCCAATGACACGGCCCACGCTTACCGGACGCCCCGCCCGAGGCCACCTATTGGCGCCACCTGTTCTACCGTGGGCGGTTTGTGCCAAGCGATGGCCGGTCCCCTGGTATCCCCGTGGCCGCCTGTCACCGGTGGCATGTACCACCTGGCCCCCTCCCGCCACTCGCGCCCACGCCCGTGCACGCCGTGTGGCAAGCGCACCTGGACCGCTGGCCGCACGTGGGCTGTTGGCTGTGGGCAGCGTGCCGGCGTGGGGCCGGCGGCTGCAGCTGCCGAGATGCGCCCCACCGCGTGTGAGCCGTGGGGGGGGAGTATTTAGGGGCCGGTGAGACATGAAGGGTCGACTGTTGTGCCGGCAAGCGCCAAGCACGCACACAGAGTTGCTGCGCTCCTGGTCCTGCGGACGGTGGGGGTGAACGTCATCACTTGGCCTGCCCGACCTTGATCACGACGCTTCCGTTTCTCCTCATCCCGGTGTTTCTCATCGTCTCCATCTCCTCGCGCATTCTATCCACCTTCCTTCGCCTTTGCTCTACTCCTTGCCCCTCCCTCCCCTTTCGACTTGCGTGTGCCCTGCCGGCGCAGCGTTCCTTTGGTTCTCCCACCCCACTCCGTATTGCCTCCGTCACACCCCTTCTCCCACCATGTCTGCCGTCCTGCCTCCACTGCCGACGTACGCGAGCCTGATGTCGAGCAAGCCGGCGCCCCCTCCAGCGGCGACGGTCAAGAGCGATACGACGGCGTTCATCCACCACGGGCTTGCGATTGCCAAGGAGGCGCTCCGGGCGGACAAGGACACGTGCGAGGAGAAGTCCATCCAAGCCGGCCGCGCAGCCTATCGTGGCTATGTGTCGGCAGTCGAGTGGCTCATGACCGCCCGTGCCTCGGAGGAGGACGTTGGACTCAAGGCCAACCTCAAGGTGCACGCCAAGGCGTACCTCAAGCGGGCAGCCGTCATCAAGCAGTGGCTCGACGAGGCCCGGCAGTCGTGCAACTGCGGCGGCGGCAACGACCACTGCACCTGCGGCCCTGCCGCGTGCGCGCCCTCGACGGCCTGCTCCGCTCCGTGTGTGGCGTGCTGCCTCCCCATCTGCTGCTGTGTGCCGACCGCGCACCCGACAACCAAGGCGCCGACAACCAAGCCCAAGCCCACCCCGGCCCCGCCGCCGCCGACGGCGCCGTCCGCGCCATCGTGCGCGCCGACGTGCGCGCCGTGCGTTCCAGTGTGCGTGCCAGGCTGCGGGCCCGGGGACTACGCCTACAACCAGGTGGTGCACAAGAAGAACACAGATGGCAAGGCCTTTGAAGAGGAGTACTGCTACCTCAACGTGTTCCAAGGCGGCGGCCGTTGCTGACGTGTGGCTTCCCAAGGCGGGAGCCTCTGGCTGTCCTTTCCGTTGACATGGTGACTCTCGTCCGGGACGCCCATGTTGGACAGGATGGGACGGTGGTGTGTGTGACCGCTTCGTAGCTGCTGTTTCCCTGGGGTTGCCCGTCCTTCGTCTGTATTTTTCTTGGTTCTTCCATGTTTGTTGTAGGTTGTCCTTGTGTAGAATTGTGTTGTGTTGTATCTGCGTTGTGCGTTTGGTTGAAAGAAGCTCGTCCCTATTCCCCCCAGCGTTCGAGGCCATTTTGCGTTGTCTCGTCCTTGTCGTCCTCGTCCTGTGCGGGTTTTTTGCGCCATCAGAGCTCATCACGCTTAATCGTGGGGCCCCGAGGCAGTTCATTCCCACCGGTCCGCAGGACGTGGCGTTGCCCCCCGTGGGCGGCGTTTCAGTGGAATAGCACCCATGCTCGTATGGTGCTGAGCTGTTGGATAACGTTGAACATGGTTCAGGCAACACAGATGTGGTCTCTTTGGCGACGAACGAAGGCAATACATCTTTTTCACACTGCCCCAAGAAAACACTCGCAACCTTTGATGCTGGTCTGCGACATGGGGAACGGGTGTGGGCTGCAAAAACGGTAGGTGCAGAAACAAAACTGCCACCCTATACCAGAACGACGAGATACAGACGACGCACGACGCGCATAAAGGCGAGCCTACAGCGAGTGCCAACCAGCCCTGTATACAAAAATATCCAGCGGGCGCTGCACTGCCAGTGAGGCAAGGCAATGGACCTTACACCTTCATCTTGAGCTTGCCCTGCTGCTCAAGACCGTCCTTGAGGGCCGCCACTACAGTCATCGCCACGTCGAAGCGGCTGTTGTAGCCCATCAGGCCGATGCGCCACACCTTGCCGGCGAGGTCGCCGAGGCCGTTGCCAATCTCCATCTGGTACTTCTCCAGCAGGAGCTTGGTCAACTTCTTCGAGTCGACGCCCTCTGGCACCTTGACAGTCGTCAACGACGGCAACCGGTAGTCCTTGGAGACGTGGCACTCCAGGCCAATCTTCTCAAGCTCCACCCAGAAGAACTCGGCGACCTCGCGGTGGCGCTTCCAGCGGGCCTCGAGGCCCTCCTCGCAGCAGATGGACAGGGCCTCGCGGATGCCGTAGCACATGCTAATGGGGGCCGTGTGGTGGTACGACCGGGCACCGCCGCCGCTGCCGACAAGGTAGGAAGCCACCATCTTCATGTCCAGGTACCAGTTCTTCACCTTATCGGGCCGGGCCATGAGCTTGTCCATGGCGCGCTGCGAGAAAGTCAGCGGCGATACGCCGGGCGGGCAGCTCAGGCACTTCTGGGTGCCGGCGTATGCGGCGTCCACGCCCCACTTGTCCAGGTGGCATGGCACACCTGAGATGGAGGTCACACAGTCGGCAATGAGAAGGCAGTCGTGCTCGTGGCACAGCTCGCCGATGCCCTCGAGTGGCTGGCAGGCGCCCGTCGACGTCTCGGCGTGGACCATGCCCAGGATCTTGGGCTTGTGCTCCTCCAGTGCCGCCTTGATCTCGTCGTAGGAGAAGACCTCGCCCCATGGCTTCTTCATCTCAATGCACTCGGCACCGTACCGGTCGCCCATGTCGATGAGGCGCGGGCCGAAGTACCCGTTGCAGCCCACTAGCATCTTGTCGCCCTTCTCCACCAGGTTGGCCACACAGGCCTCCATCGCGGCGGAGCCGGTCCCCGAGACTGGCACGGTGAAGGCGTTGTTGGTCTGCCACACGTAGCGCAGCATCTCCTTGATGTCCTCCATCATGGACAGGAAAGCGGGGTCGAGATGCCCGATCTCCGGCAGACTCATGGCCGACAGCACGCGCGGGTGCGCATTGCCGGGCCCCGGCCCGCACAGTAGGCGCGGCGGCGGGTTGAGGACGCCCTTCTGAGGCGCCTCCGCCACCGCATCACAGGCGTAGTCGTACATCGGGGACTCCGCCTTCCCGTTGGCAGCCATAGCTGCGTTGGGGGGGGCAGGACAGGAGGGGAAAGAGGAAGGGAGAAGACGATCACAGCGTCCGCGTCGTCGTCAGCACCGCCGTGAGGCCGCTTGTCCCACTCGTAACGCGATGTCGACAAGAGGGGTACTGAGGTGGTGGCGGTGGCAGTCAATGGCGGGGTGCCAGGCTGATCAAGGCCCCGCCTGCGTCGGCCCCTGCGGCGCGAGTCGTGTGGTGGCTGGTGGACCCCACAATTGGCCCTGGGGAAGCGACAAAGGAATACGGAGGAGCAGCTCCAGAAATTGTGGCTGAGAAGGCGGTGGCGGCTTTTGAGACGGGTGGTTGTGCAGCGTCGATCCAGGGCTCAGGGGCACACGTGGAGCGTCGAGGGCACTGAGTCAAGCGGCGCGCTATGGGGATGGTTGGTGGAGCCAATGAGCGCAGGATAAAGGCCCTTCGTCAATGCAGAGGGGCACTGCTCAAGGGTTGTCACTCTTCAGGCGACCGGCGAATGAGATCCGACCGGTCCTTTTTAACCAGGCTGGTTGGACCACTGTCGCTGGTTGACGTGGTGTGAATATCAATTTCCTCTCCCATTGGCCTGAACCAGCAGATGGCGTGTCAGGCACACGATGGACCACAGGATCTCCTCCAATTGAGTGGCGGGATCAACACTGGACCTGGAATGTCAGCAACCTCCAACATGCTCTTTGAAACCTGTGACAGCCAATGAAAAGGGAGGGTAGGGGGCTTGGTCTGCAATGCCCAGCTGCTGGTTGGATGAAAAAGCAATGCCTTTCTGAGAACTGTCAGTTCCCACTTGCATAGACACGTTGCAGTGCAGCAGATGTTGCAGTCTTGGTGACTTGGCCACAGCCGGATGGCCACTCCGCAAGTTGTTAGAGCATTGTTAACAATGAGATGCTATCCCCATATTCAAGCCACGTTGCACAACGTGTCCCATTAAGCACCTGAAGTCCGACGTAACATCACTTTTTAGACGAAGAAGCCCTTTTTTTGTTCGGGCCATGGAAATCGAATTACCTACTTGATTCTGGCTTCCGCTGACCAAGAATAGCTGTGCGGCTATCGCTTTTCTATTTCGAGTCGGAATAGCTTTTAGGATAGCCGAGGCTATCTCACGGGGGCCTCTGATTGGCCCAT
>Ga0115031_1003834_pt1 | contig 11129 bp, 7 predicted proteins | sample Maine_Asex4_meta_FD_87301 | JGI IMG/M metagenome (GOLD analysis project Ga0115031, IMG submission 87301) | Marine algal microbial communities from Maine, USA - Maine_Asex4_metaG | ecosystem: Host-associated > Algae > Red algae > Unclassified | place: Maine, USA | collected 2015-01-05 | reverse complement strand
TACCTTTGGCGCCGCCACCGTCCCGGCCTCGCCGCCCCCGCTGCCCCCGCCGCCGCCACCACCGCCGCCCCAGCCCCAGCCTCCGCCGCCGCCACCGCCGCCCCTGCCCCTGACCGTGCCCCCCGTCTCTGGCCCCGCTCCCGCCCCTGGCCGCCTCCCCCACCTCTTGCCGCCTCCCCTGCCGCTGTTGCCACTTCCGCCATTGGCAACCACCGCACCTGATGGCGCCGCCCCCGCCCCTGTCCACATCTCTCTCAGCTGGCCGCCGCCCCGGCAGGCGGTCAGTGGCGGCAACCCCTCGGCGGCAGGGCGGGACGTCGGTGGCGGGTGGCGGGTGGCGCGTGTTAAGATGATCCGTATGCGGCCGTCGGTTGTGGGTGGGGCAGCTGGTGGTGGCTATTGGGTGGGAGCAACCGGCTGCGGGAGCGGCAGGCGTCGGTGTAGTATGTTTGTTATACATTCGCCCATAAATTGTCATGGGCCACGGCTACGTGTGCGCGGGGAGCTCACGGGTCCTTCAGGGAGAACCTAGAGTGCAGTGGCAGTATGCATTCTCCGCAGGCGACTCATACGCACGATTTTGGGGTGGCTGGGTTGGCTGAAAGGACACAATGCGCCGTGGTCATCCTACGACCGTCCTGGTGTGGCTATTCAGCTTCTATCGAGTGTATGAGATGTAAAAAAGCCAACGCACACAGATACTTGGCCAGCACGCAGACAGGGCACCGTGGGGAGGTAGCGGCTCATCTGGCGTCTGTGAACTTGGAGAGGCGAGAAAAGTAGGAAGGAGGCGACTGTACACCAAGCGATCTACGTTTCCGTTCCCAGGACCCTTCAAAGCACCAGGAACGACTCTCTGAAAAAGTGGTGTTTTGGTCGAGTTCGTCCCAGACATGCCGTACGCTCCTCCTTCTTGGACCAGATGGCAGCCTGTAACCCGGCGGTGACCAGACCATACCGTCTCCCACAAAACTTGAATATGATGAGCAAAAGAACACGAAGACGCCAAACGCGACGACGGATAGATTTTCGAGGCCCATGGAGGCCACGATGCGGTAGTTGTGGAGGCTGAGGTGCAGCACTTCGCCGCTCCCGGACGGGGTGTTCGGCGCCCCCGCATCATGTGCGACGGCGGCGGCGTGGCAGCGGAAGCGGGCCCGCTCGCGCCGGGCGCGCCCACCGGGGCGCTGCCGGAGCCCCCCCTCGCCACGTGTTCATTGGTGGGCGTGTCTGCCGCGATGCCATCCCCCCGCCCCACGGCCGGGGGTCCGAAAGGCTAAGGGCCAGTACCGACGCAGCGAACAGCGGGGCAGAAGGGGCGGCCTCGGCGGCCACCGGCGCCGCCGGGGTGGAGAGGCGGACCGGCCCGTCCACCGCGGCCCCACCGGCCCCACCGCGCCGCGCGAGAATGCGCGAACAAAAGGCGGGCGGCGGCGGAAGCCCCGCCGCGGCCCGCCGCTTGCGGACCTGGCGCAGGCGGGTCGCCGTGATGTAACAGTGCCGGTGTGCCTTGAGACGGACGACGTCCGTGGGCAGCCCATTCAGGGGGCTGCCTGCCCCTTACGCATTTCCCTGGGCGTGGGCGCTGGGGTCGGCCCCGTGGCCCGCGTCGGGGGGGCTTGCGGTCCACTCATCGGAGGAGCTTTCCCCCACGTCGCCCGCAGCGTCCAGATACGCCCGGTCGTCCGTTTCCACGGCAGGGACGCACGCGGCCATGCCTGGTGGGCCCGACCCATTGGCGGCAACTGCCGGCGGCCGGCGCGGGGCCGGCGGTCCCGCGCCCAGTGGCAAGGGGGCCGGGGGCCAAGATCCCCGCCCGCTACGGTGCACCGCGACGGCTTCGTGCAGCGCGCGCCTGTGGGCCCGTCCCTCGGGGGACTGGGCGGGGCATTCCCACCTCCAGTGTCCCAGGTGGCCGCAAAACTAGCAGGCCCCCCGCCGCCGAGGTAGGGGTCCCGACTCGGGTGCGCCGCCCCAGGCATAGCCGCGTGGCGGAGGGGCCCCGCCAAAGGGGAATCGCGGAGGGCGATCCGAGTGCGCGAAGACGGTAAATGCCCGCCGGGGCACCGTGGTGCCTTGAGCTAGGGTGCCGCGCCCGCGCCTCGCCCCCGTGCAGACAGGGTACAGCTTCGGGCGCCCGCCCCACTCGAGCTGCTGTTGCCACCCGGACGCGGGTAGCAGACTGTTCACCGGTAGTACCGAGAAGCTGCCCAAGGGACCATCCTCCTCGGGTTACGCCGCCGCGGTCAGCACAGCGGCCGACTCGGCCCGCTCCGCCTCGGTACCACAATCCGTGACGGCCAGGGCCGCTGCGGCCGAGGGGGCTCCCCCCGGAAGGGCGACGGACGCCGCTGGCCGGGACCGAAGGGGCTCCCGCTCTTTGCCGCCGGCCGACCGAGGGGTGCGTCTCTTGGGCTTGGCCTGAAGCTTGACCCCCCGCGCTTGGCGGGTAGCTGCTCTAGTCTTGGCAAGGAGATTGCGTAGCTTGGGAAAGGTCCGGCCCTGCCTTAGTATTGAAGTTCCTACCCAGGGCCCGGACCTCCCGTCCGACGCCCTTAAGTAGGATACTCTTCAGCTCGGCTTCCTGTAAGACCTAGCCCATGGAACGGTTACCATCGAGGATGCGGTTGGAAAACTCGTGTTCGTCGTCCCACTTCTCCTGGGACGCTTGCGTGAGCGGCTGGAGGTGATGTACCAGGTCTTCCCGTCGCGCTACTCGTTGAGGAGAGCGCGGACCGCGCGCTTGTACGTAAGCTGCCGCGAGGCGTGGGTATTCTTTGCGCGCTGAAGCACCCCGAGTACCGCGCTCGAGACGAAGTACTGCAGCTGAGTCACTGCCGTCCTCTCGTTCAGCCCGCTGCCATCGCACGCTTTGAAGAAATTCCCGAGGAAAGCCACCAACCCCAGTGGGGTGTCGCTCGCCAACTGCCGCGAGGTGTGTAGCAAGGCATTCACGTCCGCGCGGATGCCGCGGATGGAATTGCCTCGTGGGTGGCGCAGGCGGCCACCTCGCTGTGTCAGCCGGTACCGCTCCGGCGACAGGAGCTCCTTAAAGCGGGGGTTAACCACCGTATCCTCCCGCTGCTCCCGTCGGGGACGCGCAGCGCCTCTCGCACCAAGGCCCGCTGCGGACGCTTGTCGGCCGCACGCGCCCGTCAACGACGGCTCGTTGCCCCGAGATCGCTGCCGGTCGCGGAGGAGGGGGTCGAGCCGTCGCTGTCCGATGATTCCCCCCCGCTGGGGTAGGCAGACGTTTCCGGCGGCCTCGCGTCGCGCTCGGTTGTCAAGGGGGGCCCCAATGCAGGGGGTGACGGGTCCTGTCGGGAGTGCCGACGACGGCAGTGACCGCGCGCGGGGGCCGCCCTCGGACGCCAACGCTCGGCGGCCCGCCACGACCCCGACCGCGACAACCGCGTGGTCGGCGTCCACCGTGGAGGCGGGCCCCCCCCGGCGGCGCCCCAAGATGTGGGGCGTCCCGCTGACGTGCCCGACCCGGGTTCCGGGGGCGCCGGTACGCCCGCGCTGGCGGAAACCGGGGATGGTTCCTGGGCCGACGCGAGGGCCAGGGCAACGGCCACACCGCGCCTTAGGATCCGGGTCTCGTCCAACGCCGCGGTGGACGCCTCCTCCACGGCGTCGCGGAGCACCTGGGAGAGATTGCGCAGATGTCCAGTGTCGGCCGGCGGCCGTGACAGCCCTGGAGCTGCGACGCCGCCGACCACATGCAGGCTGGGCCCCGACCCGCCCGCCGCGTGTAGCGTGTTCAATGACCAGTGGTCTCGAGTGGCCCTCTGCCACCGGGCCCGGGCCACATCTTCCTGGGAGACCCCGAGCGCGCGCTGTCATTCCCTTCGGTGCCGCTTGTCCCATTCCAACGACAGCGCATCCATAGGTCGACTCGATCCCCGTCCAGGCGCTCCCCGTACAGGGGTGAGGGGTGAACCCTTGTGCCACGCATCAGGGGCTCCATCAGCGTGGACGTCCGTCCTGCGCCAGAAGGATGGCGAGCCTCGGTGGTCGGCGTACGGCCGGGGTCCTCGGGCAGGGAGTTCGACTCACCCGCCACCGTGCCGCCGCCTCCAACCGGGACCGCCCTTAGACCCCCGACGGGGGCCACGGCGCCCAAGGCCGATGTATCCCCGGGGTCTCCCGCCGCTGGCGTGTCCATCACCCGGCTACAGCCGGGCATCTCAAACGGAGGAGCGCCCCGCTTCAAGCGGGGAAAATGGGGAAGATCCGCGAGCCATGGAAGCGGGGCCTGCGTATCGATTGGATGTCCTCGGTCACCGCACCGCAATACAATCAGCGAAGGGTCCCCGACTCTGGTACCAAAAGAAGTGTCGATCCGCGACACGCATAGCGTGCGTGCGTTCGGTCTCTGCCGGAGCGCCGAATGTAGTACCACAATTTAGGGCGCTACCTCAACAGGACGGAAGTAAGGGCCGTCCTCGCCGCTCCGCCAAGCGGAGTGGTACCACTCCACCATGGTGGCGGTGGTGGCTCGACCGTCGCTACTCCGCGCACTCGGGGATTTTCGACGGGGCTCACAGGGCAGGGGGTGTGACAGAGGCGGGGGCGCACGCCGCCGACCGAGCGGGTGGCGGAGCCGCCTCACTTCAAGACCCACCGCTTGGATGCAGCATCAGACCATGTTTGCCGGTGCGCCAGGTTCATTCTTGTTGCGCACGTCGGACAAAACGAAGCTCCATACGGCGGTCACATTCCATTTGCTTGGCAGACCCCCTGAAGACAGCACACTCACACTCCTGTGCTGCTTCCGAGCACGCAGCAGGTGATTTCTCCAGCCCTCTCTTGCCCCAAAGAATGGTTTCTTGGTGCTCCCACGCTGTGGTTTGTATATTTGGTACAGGAACGCCTTGGCCGTCCTCTCAGAGCTTTCGGCATTGGGGTGTGATGAGAACGTAGTCAAGAATTGTAGCATACGTTGCTCAGCTCTGTTGATTCTCGGCCGTCTATGGTCCCCCGCTCACCCCCCTTCACAGCCCGCCCTGCTTTCTTTGACTTGGCATAGTGTGTCAGCACTGACTCCTGTCTGGCATAAGCAGACAGACACTCACGTCCCTCGAAGCCACATCCTGAGGTGGCTTAGACTACCCACCACTCTCGGAACAAATTAAAACAAATAATTGCGTCGCATCGCGGCGGCCGATCCGGCATTGCATTGTGACCCCCAATGCTATCCGCGAGGCCGGTTTCGCCATGGGGCGATGCCTATCAAATCGCCACGATGCGATTTGCGTCCGAAAAGGACGATAGGCACGATCATCTGGCGTGCGACGTCTCCTCTGCGGGCGCGGCCATCGCGCCCGCGCCCGTACTATATCACCCCGCGGCAAAGGTTCTGAACGCACTTCGGTCCAGAACAGGGCCATCAACAAGTTGAAAAAAAGAAGGTTCGCTACTAGCCCACCTGTCCTTGGGGGGCTTCCTATGATTTCCCGTCGTGGCACGCATATTTGTTCCTGTATGCCTGTCATGTGCGTCAGGGTGCGACATCAGCGGAAAGTGACTCTATCAGCTTGAACACAGCGTTTCACACACCCAGTGTTGGCCATCTTGACCAGTAGAGTACAGCCGAGTTCCTCGGCTGAATGGATTCGAGTGATGACTCTGTAGTTACAGATTATCCATAAGGTTTTACGGCAAACTACGACACGGTTTAGAATCGCTCATGAGTCGTACCGAAAATCGGTTTAACCGGTTTGGCTCGACCATCAGATTGGACATCCCTCGTGCACACTGCCGTGTGCATGCCGATGTCCCGATTCTAAGGTACAGCGCATGGTCGTGGTTCTCGCCCGACTGTGCAGCAATGTTGTGCGCGCTGGCGACGCGCCTCTGTGCTGGACCGAGCTGTGCTGTCGACGGCGAGTGCCAGGTCGCGGTCAGTCCGTCGGCGTTGTGTTTCTGCCCTTTGCGCAGCGGTGGTGCCTCGGTGTGCTTCGTGCTGTAGCGTCGTCGGCTCTACGGCCCAGCACTGTGCCTGCCTCCCTGTGCGTCTTGTTCCAGCGGCGTCGGCCCTGCCGCTACATGCGGTGCCTGTGACCAGCATGGACGGCGCCTGCAACATGGACTGGGCCTGGAAGCTGGACTCGTGCAAGCAGGCGGTGTGCCTCCTACAAGTGGGCGGCAACACGAAGACCGGCACCGGCTTTGTGGTGCGCAATGACGCCACCGCGGCGCTGGTGACGGCCCGCCACGTGCTCGAGGGCAGTATGACCGCTGGGGAAGGGGGGGTGGATGGGGAGGTGACGGGCCACGTGACGGCCATCGTCCAGGGCAGAGAGGAGGTAGACCTGATCGGCGCGCGTGTCTTGCTCGTGCCTGCGGAGGAGGGCGACGGGGCGAACGAGCCGCCCGACGTGGCCGTGGTCTTCTTGCCGGCGGAGCGCCGCTTCCCCGCGCAACCTGTACCGTGCGAGCTGACCCCGGCCTGCGCCGACGACGTTAGTGATGACGGCCTTTTTACGCTTTTGCACCACCCAAGTGGGGCCGCGGACCTGGTGGTGGAAGCACGCGGCCAGCTGGTGCGGGGCGAGTCTTCCGCGGCGGCGGCGGCGATGCCGTGGATAGTGCGGTACCAAGGGGCGACCGCGGCAGGCTCATCGGGCGGCATGCTCCTCGACTCCAAGTGCCACGCCTTTGCGGTGCACGTGAGCGCCCACAAGTCCGGCAAGAACAAGTGCGCAGTGCGGCTGTCGGTTGTTCATGAGCGGCTGGGCGACGCGTCCCCGTGGAGGGAGATGAAGCCGGTTGTGCACCAGAAGCGGCGGTCGTTCAAGCTGCCGGACAAGCCCAAGCACTTTGTTGGCCGCGTGGAAGCGATGAAGCTCCTGAGTGACAACGTGGAGGCGGGCGGCATGACGGTGGTGGCTTCGACGGGTCTCCCCGGCGTCGGCAAGAGCATGCTCGTGACCAAATGGGCGCACCTGCAGTGCGAGTCGGGCGCCTACAGCCTCATCGTGTGGCTCCGAGCGGAGCACGTTGGCCATGTCGAGGCCGACCTGGTCGAACTCGGCACGGAGCTGCACGTGCTGCACACGAGGCCCGACGGCCGTTCGATGGCAGAGCGGGCGCAGGCGGTGACGGCCTTCCTTGGGAGGTTACCCGGACGCGGGACGCTGCTGGTGTTTGACAATGCCGAGAGCTTTCATGACCTGAAGCGCTTTATACCGTGGGGCGGGTGCCACCGCTGTGTCTTCACCGCTCGGGATGCGAGCAAATTTCCCGATGCCGCTGCGCTGCCGCTGAATCCGTTCACGCCTGGCGAGTCGATGCTTCTGCTGGGCCTGGTCAGCAGGCGCGACGTCCGCAGATGGGACGGAAGCAGAGTGGACGTGGATATTGAGCTGGATGCCGCCATTGACCTGTGCGCCGAGGTGGGGCATCTGCCGCTGGCCGTGCACGTGTTGGCGGCCTACGCCAAGCGCAGCGGCGCCGGGTTTTCAGATGTGCTCAAGAGCGTGCGGGGCAACGCCCCGTCGGCCCGCGCGCTGAACGTGCCGGACCTGCCCGACTATGCGCGCCGCGAGTCGGTGGTGGGTGCTCTGTTGACGGCGTGCGGGGAGCTCGATGCGGCCAACTACCGCACGCTTGAGCGGCTGGCCATGCTCGCCCCGGACAAGGCGCCGCGCGACCTCGTGCTCGGCGATGGCGCCGAGACCGACCGGCTGTGGGACTTGGCCATCGTGACCTACCCGGGGCCGGGTCTGCTGTCCATCCACCGACTGGTGCAGGCGGTGGCGCTCGCGCAGATGGCGACGGACGTGCGGCAGCGGGTGGCTGACGGCTTGGTCAACAAGCTGCTCGCGATGACGGCCGGCTTCTCGAAGAACAACTGTGCGACGTGGACCTCTTGGCAGGCCGTCGCGCCGCACACTGAGGCCTTGCTGGTCCAGCCGGGAATCGAAACGTGTGTGGGTGGCGCGGACAACCTAGAGGACAATGGGCGTTGGACACTGATGGACGGCTTGCGCAACTACTATACGTGCACTTCTGCACTCCACGCGGCACTCGACATCGCAAAAGCGCTGCACGCAGAGGTACACTCGAGCCTCGGGTCGGAGCACACTTCGACGGCTGACTCGCAGCAAGACATTGCCAACGTGCTGGAAGACCTCGGCGAGTATAACGAGGCGCTGACGCTGTGCCGAGTGGTAGAGCGGAAGAGGGTCGTCGCGCTGGGGGAGGACCACCCCAGCGTGCTCACCACGCAGCACAACATTGCTTTCATGCTGTCGAAGCTGGGCAAGTACGACGAGGCGCTGACGCTGTACAGGGAGGTGGCGCGGAAGAGGGTCGACGCGTTGGGAGAGGACCACCCCAACGTGCTCACCACGCAGCACAACATTGCCGGCGTGCTGAGTGACCTCGGCGAGTACAACGAGGCGCTGACGCTGCATCGGGTGGTGGAGCGGAAGAGGGTCGTCGCGCTGGGGGAGGACCACCCCAGCGTGCTCGACACGCAGAGCAGCATTGCCGGCGTGCTGAATGACCTCGGCAAGTACAGCGAGGCTCTGACGCTGTACCGGGTGGTAGAGCGGAAGAGGGTCGTCGCGCTGGGGGAGGACCACCCCAGCGTGTTCACCACGCAGCACAACATTGCTTTCATGCTGTCGAAGCTGGGCAAGTACGACGAGGCGCTGACGCTGTACCGGGTTGTGGAGCGGAAGGTGGTCGTCGCGCTGGGGGAGGACCACCCCAGCGTGCTCGACACGCAGCACAATATTGCCGGCATCCTGGAAGACCTCGGCGAGTACAACGAGGCGCTGACGCTGTACCGAGTTGTGGAGCGGAAGAGCGTCGTCGCGCTGGGGGAGGACCACCCCAGCGTGCTCACAATGCAGCACAACATTGCCGGCGTGCTGAGACATCTCGGCGAGTACAACGAGGCGCTGACGATGTACCGGGAGGTGGCGCGGAAAAGCGTCGTCGCGTTGGGGGAGGACCACCCCAGCGTGCTCGACACGCAGCACAACATTGCCGTCGTGCTGGAACACTACGGCGAGTACAACGAGGCGCTGACTCTGTACCGGGTGGTGGAGCGGAAGAGGGTCGTCGCGCTGGGGGAGAACCACCCCAGCGTGCTCACCGCGCAGCACAGCATTGCCGGCGTGCTGCAACACCTCGGCGAGTCAACGAGGCGCTGACGCTGTATCCGGTGGTGGAGCGGAAGAGCGTCGTCGCGTTGGGGGAGGACCACCCCAGCGTGCTTCACACGCGGCACAGCATTGCCGGCGTGCTGAAAGACCTCGGCGAGTACGACGAGGCGCTGACGCTGTACCAGGTGTTGGAGCGGAAGAGGGTCTTCGCGCTCGGGGAGGACCACCCCCAGCGTGCTCGACACGAAGAGTAGCATTGCTGGCGTCCTGAAAGACCTCGGCAAGTACAACGAGGCGCTGACGCTCTACCGGGCGGTGGAGCAAGTATGTCGTGTCGACAGGGGAGCACGACCCGGAAAAGGATGGCGCCCTCGCCAGAGCCGTGGCCCACTTGGGCCCGAGGCACCCTGATGCTGTGTTGTACGGCCGGACCTTACAGTCCATTCGAGCACATGGTCGCGCTCGTTCCGGCCCCCTCCCACTCACGTTCTCTTTGACGTCCGAGCTCGCAGCCCTTTTGTTCAGCGTGGCTCTCCTGATTGTCCTTTTCCTCCCTCGGCTCCTCGCCAAGCACGGTTGAGGAGGCAATGTTGCCGCGCTGCCGCCGAGACGCGCCGCTCCACGGGCGGTCCTGCGGCGCCTTGCCGTCTCGCGGCCGCGGCGGTACCGTGGGAGCACCCGATGTCGGGTCGCCGCCCCCGTCCCCTGTGTGGGGCGTGTGCTTTGACGCCGGCGCCGCGCGCGCCAACCCACGCCGCGGCGGCCTGCCCACCGCGTCGGTGGATGGCGTCCGCCCGTGACGTGGCCAAGGCGCTTACGCGTGCCGCGGTGGGGGCAGGGTGATCCGCCGCCGCGGAGGCACGTGGACGCACGCACCCGTCATGGGCGTCGGGAGCGCCAGCCGCGGCTGCAGGGCGGGCGTCGGCGGCGAGATGAGACCACCGACCTGCGGCTGGCGGCTGTCGGCGGGTCGCAAACGGTCGTTGGCGGGCGGCCTGCACGCGCCTGCCAGGTTGTACCCTGGACCGCTCTGCCGCCTGGCGTGGCGACCGTGACGTCAGGGGGCGGCTGACCGCCGGGCGCCGACACGTCGGTAGCTGCGCCCGTGGAGCCCCCAGCGACCGACGGCGCCGCCGCCCTCGGGTTTGCTTATTTTTTTTTTCTGGTGCTTGACCGTGCTGTGTGCGCGCGCGGCGGAACCCGCCCCACCTGTTGCTCGTCGTAGCGGGCGTGACGGGCGCGACGCGCCATCGCCGCCGGCACCGCAGCCCGCCCGACGGTGGTTGAGCCGCCATCCCAACCCCCGCCGCCCACCCGCTGGTGCGCCCCGCTGCTGCTCTTCCTCTCGCCGTCCAAGTTGCCAAGGCCGGGCGCCGGCGTGCCCCTCACGGCTGGTACCGCCGCCTCTGCGCGGGGCGGTGTCGCTCTGCCGTGGTGGTTCTACACGGACCGCGGCGGCGGCCGGCCGGCAGCCCGCCTAAACGGCGGCGGCGCGCCGCGGCGCGCCTCGCAACCACTGCCGCCGCGTGTCGCTTCCGCGTGTTCTTACCGTCGTTGCTGCTCCTTTGTCCCCGCCGCCCGGGCGTGATTGCCGATCCACGACAGGCGGGCGGGTGGGTGGGCGAGCGAGCTGGCGAGTGGGCGAGACGTACCAGTGGCGCCGCCGGTGGCTGTCATTGCCGCTGTCAACCTGCCTCTCCGCCTACACTCCTTGCATTTTGTTTCTCCTCCCGTGTGCATCCTCCCACTCCTCGATGATCACACTGCTTTTGTTTTGTCTTTTTGTATCTCTGCTGAGCCCGCCCTCGGCAGCAAATGTCACCCCTCGAGGGGGACGCCACAGACCGCACACACGACAGGTGTGGCCACGGCGCCACTGTCCACGACGGCGCACCGGCAGCAATGCCGCCCGCCTCGTTGCTGCCGCCCGCGCGCCGCCGCTGGCCGACGGACCACGCCGCGCCGCCGCCGCTGGCTGACGGACCACGCCGCGCCGCCGCCGCCGCC
>Ga0115031_1003822_pt1 | contig 11148 bp, 10 predicted proteins | sample Maine_Asex4_meta_FD_87301 | JGI IMG/M metagenome (GOLD analysis project Ga0115031, IMG submission 87301) | Marine algal microbial communities from Maine, USA - Maine_Asex4_metaG | ecosystem: Host-associated > Algae > Red algae > Unclassified | place: Maine, USA | collected 2015-01-05 | reverse complement strand
TGCCGCCGCGTGGCGACACCGATCCGCGTCCGCCGTTCGTCAGGCGTCACCGGCGGGCGGTGTTTGCGCTGTTCGCCTCCTCTGTTGTAGCCTCGCTGCTGTCGCTGATCATGCTGAGCGCCCACTAGGCGCCCGCACCACCACCGACGATGCACCGCGTGCCAGGAAGGCGCGCGGCTGGAGACGGTCCGTCACGGACCACGAACAGGGACCGTTCATGTCGACAGCAAGCCCGCGGCGCTCGTGCGCCGCCCACCTCGCCGCCGCCTCGCTGAGTGCCGCCTGCAGCCTCGCGGCCGGCTGCGCCGCATCGCCGCCGGACCCGCCCCCGCCCGCCGCGCCCGCCAGGCCGTTGTCGATCGAGGCGGCCGGGTTCGACGGTGGCGACCCGACACTGCAGCAGGAACTGTCGGACTGGCGTGGCGGGCCGTCGCCCGCGCTCGCGCCACCCGGCGAGGTGCCCGTGCCGGCCCCCGCCATCCCCACCGCGTCGGCAACGCCCCGCGATGCCGGTGCCCGCCACCGCGTCAGCGTCGATGCGGCCCGCGTGCCGCTCGACTCGCTGCTGTTCCTGCTGGCTCGCGAAGCGGCGCTGGAACTGCACCCGCACGCCCGCTTCGACACCCCGGTCACCTACCGCGCCGAGGATCGACCGCTGGCCGAGGTGCTCGATCAGCTCGCCGCCCAGAGCGCGTTCGCGTGGCGCATCGACGACGATCGTCTGGTGGTGCGAACGCCTGCCGCCTACGCGGACAGCTACCCGGTCGACTACCTCAACGTGGAGCGCACCACGCGCGGGCGGGTCGGTCTGGCCACGCAGGTGGGCACGCTCAACAGCGGCGGGCAGGGGGGCGAGGGCGGTGCGATCGCCAACAGCTCGGACACCCTGATCGAGAACGTGTCCGAGCACCGCTTCTGGGCCTCCCTGGCCGATGACCTGGACAGCCTGCTGGCCGACGAGGTGCCCGGCGGAGCACGCGCCTCCCTCAACCGCGACGCCGGTCTGGTCACCGTGTTCGCCTCCCCCGGCCTGCACGCCACGGTACGCACCCATCTGGCACGGGTGCAGCGCCTGGCGCGCCGTCAGGTGTTGATCGAGGCCAGCGTGGTGGAGGTCTCGCTGTCCGAGCGCTACGAGGCGGGCATCGACTGGCAGGTCCTGGCCAACGGCGTCAACGGCCTGAGTGCCGCCCAGGTGTTCGGCGGCCTGCCGGGCGTGACCGCCGACAGCGTGGCACGCCTGGCGCCGCCGGCCGCGCTGGTGGGGCTGGTGCACAGCGGTGCGGCCGGCAGCGTCGGGGCGACGCTGTCGTTGCTGGAGCGCTTCGGCAAGGTCCGCATCCTGTCCCGGCCACGCATCATCGCGCTCAACAACCAGTCCTCGGTGCTGAAGGTGGTCGACAACCGGGTCTACTTCACCGTCAACGTGGAGCGCCGCTTCGACGACGATCGCGAGGAGATCACCACCGAGAGCGAGATCCACACCGTGCCGGTGGGGCTGGTGATGAACGTCACCCCGCAGATCGGTGCGGATGACGAGGTGATGCTCAACGTGCGCCCGACACTGTCGCGCATCCTCGGCTTCGTCGACGATCCGAACCCGGAGCTTGCACTGGCCGACGTTCGCAACGGCGTGCCCGAGATCCAGGTGCGCGAACTCGAGTCGATGCTCAGCGTGACCAGCGGGGACGTGGCCATCATCGGCGGACTGATGCAGGACGCCACCCGCGACGACGATCTCGGCGTGCCCGGGTTGTCGCGCCTGCCGTTGATCGGCCGGATGTTCTCGCGCACCGAGCGCACCCGCGAGCGCAGCGAGCTGCTGATCGTGCTGCGTCCGACCGTGTTGCCGCCCGGCGAGGCCGATCGTGCCCGCAATGGTGCCGGGGCGGCCTCGTGAACGCTGCCCGCGGCGCCGGGCCGCGGCGTGTGCTGCGCACGCCCGATGCGGCCCGCCTGATCGTGGCGCCCGACGCGATCACCTGCCTGGACGTCGCGATCGCCCGCCGCCACGCGGTGGTGCCGATCGCGCTCGAGAACGGTTGCCTGGTGCTGGCGGCACGCGTGCCGGACGATGCGCTGCTGCACGAGCCGGTGCGCGCCGCGATCGATGCATCGATCGAGCTGCGCTGGTCGGAGGCCACCCGCGGGTTCGTCGACGCGGCACTGGCGCGGGTCTACCGGCCGGCCGCGACGCTGGACGAGCTGCTGGCCGAGCCGTGCGAAGACCACGGCGGCAGCGGCGACGACAGCGCCCGGCGCGTCGTGCCGCTCGTCGATGCGCTGCTGGTCGAGGCGTGCCGGAGCGGTGCGTCCGACCTGCACCTCACACCCGGCGCCGGCGGTACCCGGGTGCGCCTGCGCCGCGACGGACGGCTGGCGGAACGGGCGCGCATCGGCAACACCGCGCACGCGGCACTGGTACAGCGCATCAAGGTGCTCGCCACGCTGGACGTCGCCGAGTGCCGGCTGCCTCAGGATGGACGCCTGCTGCGCCTGATCGGAGGCGATGACGTGGCGTTCCGCGTATCGAGCTTCCCGGTCGAGGGGGGCGAGAACGTCGTGCTGCGGGTGCAGGATCCCGGACGCCGTCCGGCATCGCTCGCCGCTCTCGGCCTGCAGGGTGCGGAACTCGATACGCTGCAACGCCTGCTGGCGAGACCGTCCGGCCTGCTCGTCGTCGCAGGCCCGGTCGGCTCGGGCAAGACCACCACGCTGTACGCGTTGCTGGGCGAACTCGACGACGGCACGCGCAACCTGGTCACGCTGGAGGATCCGGTCGAGTACCCCCTGGACGGGGTGGTGCAGGCGGCGGTGGACCCCGCTCGACGCATCGACTTCGACAGCGGTGCCCGCGCGTTGCTGCGCCAGGACCCGGATGTGTTGATGATCGGCGAGATCCGCGACGCCGCCACCGCCGAGGTGGCGTTGCGCGCCGCGCTCGCCGGCCACCGCGTGCTGGCGACGCTGCACGCCGACGATGCGCTGGCCGGCATCTGGCGCCTGCTGGATCTGGGCATCGATGCCGCGGCGCTGGCCGGGTGTCTCACCGGCATCGTCGCCCAGCGATTGCTGCCGTGCGCGACCGGCGGGCGGTTCGCGGTCACCGAGACGCTGGCGCCCGACGGCGTGGCGCGCGGGGCGCTCGCGCTCGGCGGGGCGCAGGGTCTTGCGGAGCACGATGCCGGTACCGGGCGCCGGCGTTTCGCCACCGTCCTGCGCGAGGCGCTGCTCGATGCCCGCTGCGAACGGTCCGCGGTGCAGCGCGTGTTCGGACCGGAGATGCTGGGGCGCATCGACACCGCCGGCGGGGGGGCCACGGATGCCATCCGCGCCACCGATACCGTCGACGATGCCGACGGAGGCCGTTCGTGAGCCTGCCGGGCGTGCCGGCGTGCCCGTCGGACGATGCGTTGGCACTCGCCTGCCACCGCCTTGCCGGATTGCTGGGCTGCGGCGCCGCGCTCGCGGCGGCACTGCAGTCGGTCGCGGACGATGCGCCGGGTCGGCGCGAACGCGCAGCGTGGCACGAACTCGGCGAACGGGTCGCGGCCGGCGTGCCGCTGTCGAGCGCGCTGGCAGCCCAGCCGACGGTCTTCGGCATCGACATGGTGGCGCGCGTGCGCGCCGCCGAGGCGGACGGCTCGCTCGCCGCCGCGTTCGAGGACCTGGAACGGCTCGCCGTGCAGCGCGGTGAGCACCGCGCCCGCCTGCGTTCGGCACTGGCCTACCCGTTGCTGGCAGCCGTCACGTTGGCGCTGGCGACGGGGTTCCTGCTGGTGCGCATCGTGCCGCTGCTGGTCGAGGGCATCGGTGCCGGCCCACCGCGCGAGCCCGCCTGGCACGCGCTGCCGCTGCTGCACGCCTCCTGGCTGCTGTCGCAGCCCGGTGGGATGGCGGCCGTGCTGTGCATCGCGCTGGCGGGCGCCACGTTGCTGTGGTACCGGGCGAGGTCCGGGCGCGGCATCGGCGCGACGGGGCGCATCGGTGCCGCCTTCGAGCTGGCGCGCATCGCCGGTACGCTGTCGCGGCTGCACGCCGCCGGCCTGCCGCTGGACGAGGCGCTCGACATCGCGGCGCACGGGTGCGCCGGCTCGCGCCGTCGCGACCGCCTGCTCTCGGCACGCCGGCGGCTGGTGAGCGGTGCGAGCTTCAGCGATGCGCTGGCCGGCGAGCGGGCGGTGCCCGACCTGTTCGTGCGCTTCGTGGCCGCCGGCGAGTCGGCCGGTACGCTGGATGCCGCGCTGTCGCGTATCGCCGAGCACCACGAACGCGAGGCCCGACGCCGCCTGGCGCGCACCGAGGCCCTGAGCGGGCCGGTGGTGCTGGCGCTGTTCGGCGCCGTGCTGCTGTGGGTGATCGTCTCGGTGCTGCTGCCGGTCTACGAGCACGCGCTCGGTGCGGGGTCGTGATGGACGGCCTGATGCTGCCGAGGCGAACCCGACTCCGCTGGCCGTCGCTACGGCGGCGGTGCCGTACGGTGCTGGTGCTCGATGGCGACCCGCACGGCGATGCGGCCACCATCCGGGCGCGGTGGATCCGCGGTGCGACCGGCGAGGCCCCGGACGGTATCGACGGTACGCTGGCCGATGGCTGTCCCCGGGGAGCGTTGCGTGACGGCGAGCCGGTGACACTGGTGATCCGGGATGCCGCGCTGGACATCGAGCGGCTCGCCTCGCTGGGGTTCGCCGCCACGCCGCTCGGGGCGTTGCAGCGCCGCCGCCTGGTGCGTGAGCGGCGTCGCGATCGGTTGGCCGGCACGCTCGTCTGGCTCGGTCGGCACGCCTCGTCGGACGCCCGTGCCGCCGTGCAGCGCGAGACGCTGGATCCGGCCTGGATCGAGCGGCTCGAGCCGCTGGTGCGGGACGGTCTGGTCATCGCCGAGGCCGTGCTGCCCGAACATCTGCTGGCAGCGGCGCACGGGCGCCGTGCCGTGCCGCGTTTCACCGTGTCGCTCGAGACGCGGCACGTGCGACATGTGCTGGTGATCGACGGTGTCGCCTGCTTCTCGCGCCGGGTCGCATCGTCGGACGATCCGCACACGGTCGCGCGCGACATCGTCGTCTCGCTGGCCCATGCGCTGGACCGCTGGTCGCTGACCCGGGTGTCGCTCGATGCGAACGATCTGTCGGCGCAGGGGACGGTCGCGCTGGACGCGCTGCTCGGCGAGGTACCGGCCCGGATCGAGTCCTGCGGCAACCCCTTCCGCGACTCGGGCACGATCGAGGCCGACCAGGCGCCGGTCCGGCTGGCAGGTGCCGCGTCCAGGCGCATTCGGGGCTCTGCCACGCTGGCACCGTTGACCGATGCATGGCGTGAGCGGGTGATGCTGCAACGACTCGCACGGCTTCGCGCCGCAGGGTTGGTGCTGGTGCTCGGGATCGCCGCGCACGCACTGGCGGTCGGTCCGGCCGGTGCGACGCGGGCGCGTGCGCTCGACCTGCAGCGCGCGTCGGTGCTGTCGGACCTGGACACGACCCGTGCGGCTACCGAGGCCCTGCACGCGCGGCCTGAACAGGCCGCGCGGTTCCTGATGGCGTTCGAACGGCTCGGCGAGTCGGCCGGTACCGCGCCCGGCGAACTGCTGGTCGACATCGCCCGCGCGCTGACCCGACACGACGGGCTGGCACTCGATGCGATCGCCTGGTCGCACCGCTCGTTCGAGCTCGGCGGGGACCCCGACGGTGCCGTGTTCGACGAGGCGGTGTACACCGACGCGGCGAGCCTGCCGTTCGCCCATCGCAGCGATGCGGCACGGCTGTCGGTGGAACTCGACGGCCGGGTGACCGGCACTACCGGGTTGCGAGAGGCGCAGGCGCGGGTGCACGCGTTCGTCGACGAGGTGCGCACGATCGCGGCGTTGCACGATTGCCGGATCGTGGCATCGCCGCTGAGCACCGCGGCACGGGGCGAGGCCGGGTTTGCACCCGCGGCGGCCGATCCCGTCGCGGTTGCACCCGTCTGGCGGGTGCGCTGCGCCTCGACGCGGGACGCGTCTTGAGCCGCCGGTCCGTGCACCGGCGCGGCGGTGCGACGCTTGTCGTGCTCGTGGTACTGCTCGTGATGATCGCGCTGCACCGGTGGGCGGTGTCGCGCGAACCGCTGGCGCAGGATCGATTGCACCGCGCACGCATCGAGCTGCAGCGTGCCGAATCCCTTCACGCGACGCTGGCGGCCGATCCCGCCCGCCTGCGCACGATGGAATTGTCCGAGGAGGCGCTGTCGCTGGCGATACTCGAACGGGCCGGGCTGGCCGGCGACACGCCGGGCGTGTCGGGCCTGCAGTACCGTCTGCTGACCGGAGACGGCGAGATCGGTACCTTGCGCCTGACGGTGCAGGCGCAGGTGCCGGACGGGAACGTCCTGCTGCAGCTGCTGGACGCGCTGCGAACGGTGGCCGTGTCGCGCCCGCGACGCGTGGCCGGCTGCCGCGTGCTGAGAGCGCCCGACGGCGCGGCCGGCACGGTGCCGGTCGCCGCGTCCGCCGCGTCCGCCGCGTCCGCCGCGTCCGCCATGTCCGCCACCTCCGCCACCTCCGCCACGTCAGACAGGGCAACCCTGGCTCTTGAGTGCGCGATCGACTGGTCGTGGTGGCCCGTCACATGATGCCGTTCCGGTCCGGCGCGCTCCCGGTACCGATCCGTGTCACTGCGCTGTGCACGCTCGTCCTGGTCCTGCACGCGGGCGCGTCCGGAACCGTGTGCGCGGCAGCACCGCGGCCACTGGACGGATTGCGGCTGTTCCTCACGCCCGAACAGCGCATCCGCGAACGGGCGAACGATTCGCAGGCACCTTCCACGTCCACGTCCACGTCCACATCGTCGACCATCGGGCCCGACCCGGTCGTCGTACCGTCGGCAGGGGCCGCAGGAACGATCGATGCTGCCCGCGCTCGCACCGCGCTCGGGCGGGCAACCGTGCGCGGACGGCGTGGCGTGCAGCGTATCGAGCACGGTGTGCCGCACCGTGGCGTCTACCCGTGAGGCGTCGCGTGCGCCCGGCGGGAAGTCGCGGCTTCGTGCTGCTCGCGCTGCTGTTCGCCGGTGTGCTCGGCGGGGGCGGCTGGCTGGCCGTGCAGGGAACGGCGGGGGGTGCGCCGGCGCGGGCGGTGCGCGCGGTGGCTGAGCTGGAGCGTGCGCGCCGCGCCGTCGAGGCGCTGGGTGCGCACGCCACGCTGTACCCGGACCTGTACGGCCCGACCGGTGCCGGCCCGGGCCACCTGCCGTGCCCGGACCGGCACCAGCCACGGGACGGCCACCTGGATCCGGACCTGCTGGCGCGAGCCGGCCCCGATCCACCGTGCGCGGCGTATCCGATGCCGGGCGGGTCGCTGCCGTTGCACGTCAACGTCGCCCGCCTGCGCGCCGGCATCGACCCGGCACCGGCCGGTGCCGCGGTGCTCGGCTACCGGCTCGATGCGGCGGTGGTCAACAACCCGTCGGGCCGGCCGGTGAACGAGCGCACCCTGCCGGCAGTGCTGGCCAGGGTGCAGGGACGCGGTGCCGGCCGGGCCCTGGCGCTGCGGCGTGCGACGATCGCGCCGGGCGTGCGGCGAAGGGTGGCCGCCTGGCTGGTGGCACGGCTCGGCGAGCGTGCCGCCGCGCCCGGGTGCGAGGGCGTGTCGCCGTGTCCGGTGCTGATCGCGCTGAGCGTCGGGACGGGTGCGCAGAGTGCAGCGCTGCTCGAGGGGGTACCGCCGGCACGCCACTGGTTCGTGCGCAACGGCTGGCAGGAGGATGTGCGCCTGCGCGTGGCCGCGCCCTGCCTGCAGCGCCTGGCGAGGTGCACCGCGACGATCCATTCCGATCGACCGTTGCACATCGACTGGCGGCCACCGCCGGCCGCACCGGCGGGGCGATGATGCGCATCGCGGTACGCCCGGCGGCGCAGCACGGGTTCTCGCTGGTGGAGATCGCGCTGGTGCTGGTGATCATCAGCATCCTGCTGAGCGCTGCCACGGTGCCGCTGGCATCGCTCGAGGGCCAGCGCCGCGAGCGGCGCCTGCAGGCCGATCTGTCATCTGTCCGCGATGCGCTGATCGCGCACATGGTCTCGCACGGTGCGCTGCCGTGCCCGGTCGGCCCGGTTGCCTCCGCCGGTCCGCTCGGCTCGACGAGTGCTCCTGCAGGCGCCGGCGGACAGCGGTCGGCGGTGGCGACGCACGGGCGTTGCGCCACCTTTCGGGGTGGCGTGCCGGCGGCCGCACTGTCGGTGGCAGGAGCGGTGGATGCGGCCGGTGCCCTGCTCGACCCGTGGGGCCGGGCCTACCGCTTCGCGCTGAGCGATGCCGATGACGGCACGCCCGGCCTGCCGGACTGGAGCGTACCGGGCGAACCCGGCGCGGTCGGCATCGAGCGGCTGCGCGGCTCGCTGAGCGTGTGCGAACGTCCGGCGGCACGGTGCCCGCGCGGGGCGTTGCGCGCCAACGATCTGGTGTTCGTGGTGCTGTCGCACGGGGCCGACGCCGGCGGCGACGGCCTGCAGCGTCAGAACCTGGCGCCGGGCGGCAGCTTCACGCTCGCGCCGCGCTCCGAGGTGCCGGCCACGCGGTTCGACGATGCGCTGGTGTGGGCCTCGCGCAGCGAGCTGGTGTGGTGGATGCTGCGGGCGGGCCGGTTGCCGTGACGCGGCGTCGATCGCCCCGCCGGCCGGACAGCAGATCGAACGCCGGTACGGCCAGCGTCGCGGCCACCAAGCTCGCTCAGGGCCGGATGCCGGTGAAGACGATGCCCGGATCGAAGGACATCGCCAGGGCGACGCCTCGGGTCGCGGCGAGTCCGGAAACGATGCTCCGCTTCAGGTCCGGGGTCCTTCATCCGGCGACCGGCTCGCGGGTCCCGGCAGGCGCGCCCGCCAGCCGCCGCTCCCGGTCCGCCCGCGGGAACAGCGTGAAGAAGTTCTCGGTGGTGGCGTCCGCCAGCGCCTCGAGCGGCATGCCGCGCAGCTCGGCCACGCAGGCGGCGGTGTGGCGGACGAAGGCCGGCTCGTTGCGCTTGCCGCGGTGCGGCATCGGCGCGAGATAGGGCGCGTCGGTCTCGACCAGGATGCGGTCCAGCGGAGCGCGCTGCGCGACCTCCTGGATCGCCCTGGCGCTCTTGAACGTGACGATGCCGCTGAACGAGAGGTAGAAACCGAGCTCCAGCGCCTGCTCGGCGAACGCCCAGTCCTCGGCGAGGCAGTGCATCACGCCACCCGGCTCGTGCGCGCCGTGCTCGCGCAGCGTGTCCAGGGTGTCCGCGGCGGCGGCCCGGGTATGGATGATCAGCGGCAGCGAGGTGCGCCGTGCCGCCTCGATGTGGCGGTGGAAGCGCCGGTGCTGCCAGTCCAGCGCACCGTCCGCGCGTTCGGCCAGCGTGCCCTCCAGCTCGCCCTCGTGGCGGAAGTAGTCCAGCCCGGTCTCGCCGATCGCCACCACCAGCGCATCGTCTGCCGAGGCCACCAGCTCGTCGACGCTCGGCTCGTGTCCCGTGGTGGTGCACGGGTGCACGCCGGTGGAGGCGCTCAGGCCGGGGTGGGCGTGTGCCAGTTCCAGCACCCGGGCACGATTCTCCCAGGTGGTGGCGATGGTCAACGCGTGGGCGACATCGTGGTGCACGGCGTTCTGTAGAATCTCGCTGAACGAGTCCTCGAAGTCCGGGAAGTTCAGATGGCAATGCGAATCGACGAGGATCATGTGGCCGGATCCACTCCAGTGCAGGCGAGCACGCAGTCTAGCGACGCACTCGTCGGCCTGGCGTTGAATGCGGTGTCACAAGTCTCTGCCGGAACGACCGGGCCGGACGACGTGGCGGCCCTGATCGAGACCATGGGGCGTGCCGCGCGCGGGGCGGCTGCCGTGCTGGCGATCGCCGATACGGCGACCAGGAACCACGCTCTGCTCGCCACCGCCGATGCCATCGCCGACGCCCGCACGGCCCTGCTGGAGGCGAACGCGGCCGACCTGACGGCTGCGCGCGAGCGCGATCTGGCGCCGGCGCTGCTCGATCGGCTCGAACTCGACCGGGCACGCATCGGGTCGATGGCGCGCGGGCTGCGCGACATCGCCGCCCAGGACGATCCGGTCGGCACCCTGTCGGCCGACGTGCGCCGCCCGTCGGGCCTGTCGATCGCGCGCATGCGCGTGCCGATCGGGGTGATCGGCGTGGTCTACGAGTCGCGCCCGAACGTCACCGCGGACGCGGCCGGCATCTGCCTGAAGTCCGGCAACGCGGTGATCCTGCGCGGCGGCTCCGAGGCGGTGCGCTCCAACCGGGTGATCGCCGCGGCGGTGCAGGTCGGCCTGGCCGCGGCCGGCCTGCCGGGCGAATGCGTGCAGCTGGTGCCCACCACCGACCGCGCGGCGGTGGGTGCGCTGCTCGGTCTGCGCGAGCACCTGGACGTGCTCATCCCGCGCGGTGGCAAGTCGCTGGTCGCCCGGGTCGCCGCCGAGGCCACGGTGCCGGTCATCAAGCACCTGGACGGTATCTGTCACGTGTACATCGACGCCGGTGCGGATGCCGCGCGTGCGGTGGCGGTGGCGGTCGATGCCAAGACGTTCCGCTACGGCATCTGCGGAGCGATGGAGACCCTGCTGGTGCACCGCGACATGGCCGGGGCGGTGCTCGCACCGCTGGGTGCGGCACTGGAGGACGAGGGGGTGGAGATCCGCGGCTGCGAACGCACCCGCGCGTGGCTGCCGCGGGCGAACGCCGCCAGCGCCGCGGACTGGGACACCGAGTACCTCGGCCCGATCCTGGCGGTGCGCATCGTCGACGACCTGGAGCAGGCCATCGCGCACATCGCCGCCCACGGCTCGGGTCACACCGACGCGATCGTGACCGAGTCGGTCTCGCGGGCGCGCACCTTCGTGCGCCGGGTGGACTCCAGCTCGGTGATGGTGAACGCGGCGACCTGTTTCGCCGACGGTGCCGAGTACGGACTCGGTGCCGAGATCGGCATCAGCACCGACCGGCTGCACGTGCGCGGGCCGGTCGGGGTGCTCGGGCTGACCACCGAGAAGTACGTGGTCAACGGCGACTACCTCACGCGTGGTGGCGGCTGAGATGGCGGCCGAGGTGGCCCCGGCGTGCGAGCGCATCGGCCTGTTCGGCGGTACCTTCGACCCGGTGCACCACGGTCACCTGCGCTCGGCGCTGGAGCTGCGCGAGT
>Ga0115031_1003820_pt1 | contig 11148 bp, 9 predicted proteins | sample Maine_Asex4_meta_FD_87301 | JGI IMG/M metagenome (GOLD analysis project Ga0115031, IMG submission 87301) | Marine algal microbial communities from Maine, USA - Maine_Asex4_metaG | ecosystem: Host-associated > Algae > Red algae > Unclassified | place: Maine, USA | collected 2015-01-05 | reverse complement strand
ATATGACCTTTGTCTCAACCTTGTTGACGTGTTGACCACCTGCACCACCAGATCTGGTGGTGCAGGTGGTCAACACGTCAACAAGGTTGAGACAAAGGTCATATTGTATTTTGACATTGAATCCTCGACTCAGCTCTCAATCGAACAAAAGACTTTACTAAAAAATAAACTAAGCAAAAGACTTGGACATTCTACGACGATACATATGTACAGTCAAGCAACAAGATCTCAATTAAAAAATAAAGAGCGCGTCATTCAAAATTTTCTTCGGCTTATTAAAAAGTCATTATTTATCCCTAAAAAAAGAATTCCAACAAAAATAAGCAAGACTGTTAAAGCGAAAATATTAGATCATAAAAAAAGAAGGTCAAAAACGAAAAAACTGCGTAAAAAACCTGGGCTGGATTCTTATTGAATTCTCGGGACAAGAACAACGGAGTCCTTTGCCTCTGATGATTTCTGAACTCCATTAAAAATGAAAACTGAATCGAAGGTCTCCACTCCTCTCGATTTATTAAATGAATAAAATCAAGTTCAGGAAAATTGTCATCTATTGACTATCGACTGTTGTGAATCGCCCCCAAAAAAGCATCAGCTTCCTTATCATTTCTTAACACAATGCAGTTCTTTTCCTTAGCCACATGTCCCATTTTGGCAAGTATTCCTTTTCTCCTTACAATATTAAAAGTGGCAACATAATGTAAGAATTGGTAATCAAAACGTTCTGGACATCCATCTGTCATATCAGATCTGGTCCGTCCATAATTTTTTATAATTCTTGAACAAACACGATATAAGCAGGTAGCAGTTGAGTAATTTAAAAATATAATTGTATCAGCTCTTTCAATTCGGACATCCATTGTGCCTCCATAATTGCCATCAATAATCCAATTCGATTTGGCAGCTAAATCATTAACAATAGATTCCCATTCTTTTGTCTCGGTTTCTATCCAATTGGGCTTCCAGTAATATTGATCCAAGTGAATTAATTCCAGACCTGTCTTCTCATGCAGTTTTTTTGAGAATGTAGACTTACCTGCACCACAGCATCCCAAGACCATTATTCTTTCCATGTGTCAACTGGTAATATTCGACAGAATTTGTCCTATTTGTCCTATTTGTCATTTAATATTTTCATTAAAATTTTTCCAAGTTTCATGGCTTTCGCATAATCCCCTTCTACGGTTAGTCTTCCCTGTACCATTGCAGTTTGAAGTTTTAATTCTCCCCTACCTATTTTTGCAAGGTGTTGGTCCTTAATATTAAAAATAGCGTCAGGATTTTTAGCCCTGCCCTTCCGAATACTGCCAGGTGGTTTTGAGAAATTTATCTGCCATTGCGAATCGGTCGCTCCACTTACATTAAACTGATAAACACCACTATCGGGTCTTAAAAATTTTGGATTCTTTTTTAAATACTTTTTGAGATCAGTAAATACAAAATCTGATTCTGCCTTTACTTTATTGGCAGGTGCCTTTTTCTTCTTTTTCTCTTTTTTCTCATATTTGAGTATCTCTGTTTCTAATTCATTCGCTGATTCTCGGATATAATTTGAGAATATGTCTAAATCTGGCATTGACTTCTCGTCTGAGGTCGTCGTAATTGTCACCTTCCCATTATAACTCAGCACAGCAATCATTAAGCCCATACCATCGAGGATAGGTGCAGTTCCCATTATAGAATGTACTTTATGTCCGTGAATATAAATGGGAAACTGCGGTCCAGGTACATTCGTGATGACTAAATTAAATGCTGGATTATGTAATCTCGCTAGGTTATATCGGGAGTAAATTTTTGCTGCTTGGTTTGCAATTCCATAAGGAACAACTTCTCCTAAATTAGAAATAGATTTAGCTCCTAAAGCACCTTGGTAAGTTTTTCCTCTTGTTGTATTATCATAAATTTTTTCGACTCTTTCGATTGGATCCTTAATGTCCGTAGCTAATTGAACTAACATGACTGATAGCTTATTTCCTTGAGTCTGAACTTCTGATTTTTCTCTGACAGAAATGGGAACCATCCCTACTAAAGGCTTAGAAGGCAAGGCACCTTTTTCATCCAAATATCTACGCAATGCACCAGCACAAATTGCAAGAATCATATCATTTATAGATACGTTCATGATCTTCTTTAAAACCTTAATCCGGTCGAGCTCTAAGATTGTTGTATTCCACTTTCTTTGAGCTGAGATGATTCCATTAAAAGGTGTCTTTGGTGCAGAGAATGCTGCTGTGGGAGGATCTAAATGTTGTACTCGAGTCAACATGCCTGCTTTAACAGTTGACTTAACGGCATTCGAAATAATTTTCGGAAACTTCAGTGGTTGCTTTGCAAAGTTGAGTGCACTCTTTGCCACAACGGTTAAATCATTGGGGAGTGGACTAGGATTAAATGGCTTTGGCTTTGGTATTTTTTTTGTCTCTGCCTTCATATCAAAAAGGATACTCATCATTGTCGTGCCAGCTGCTCCATCAATAATCGTATGATGAACTTTCGTAATAATGGCAACTGAGTTCTTAGGGACTTGAGACAGTTTATTTAGTCCTTCTACAAAAGTGAATGACCATAGTGGTTTATTCATATCCATAGGCTGACTAAAAATATCAGAAGCCATTGCTCTTAATTGTTTCCAATCTCCAGGTTTAGGAAGTGCGACATGGTGCATATGAAGATCAATATCAAAATGTGGATCATCAACTAGATAAGGATAATCAACACTAAATGGGACATTAACAAGTCTCTTCCTAAGAATTGGAATTTGATGAATTCTTGAAGCAACTAAGTCTCTGAATGTATTAAATGATAAAGCGCCCTCTGCTAAAATGACACTACCCACATGCATTGGACTTGTCGGTGATTCACCGTATAGAAATGTAGCATCCATTCCCGATATGGGTTCTAACTGATCTAAATTCAGATTCTTTATAAACTTAGCAATCATTGGGTCTTATTTATAGATTTAAAGGGAAATTACAGAATTCAACTTAGAATAACACTATAAATTTACTTGCTCTGACTCATCTGTTTTTGAAACTTATTCAATAAGATAAATTTAATCGACTAAAAATTGAAATCATTCCGAACAAATCCACCCATTTGAGTCTTATTTTTTAAAAAGGATTGTTCATAAACCGTAATGATTATGACATGTATATTTGAGCTAATTATTTACACATTATGGATATTAATGTTTCTTATCATATTATAATTCATAGAGTTACACATTAAATATTTCATATGTGATGTTATTCCTGTCTTTTTAAAAATGAAGTAAAAATCAATAATTGAAATCTATTTTGATATTTCATTAGGGTGAATTCAGCTTTAAACTGATAAGTAATTGAAAACATTTTTATCACATGAAACCTAAAGATTAACAAGGCATTTATAAAATCAGGGGAATGCCGTCAGTTTAAATTATGAAGGAGTGTCTGTTGGCTTATTAGAAGTTCAAAAATAATTAAGCTATCACATCTAGATAAAGAAGACTGTCTGTTATGATAAAGAGGGTCTTTTTTTCTATAATTACATTGAGATAACGCAAAACTGCCAGCCAAACAAGCTAGGCGGGATATAAAATCATATCCTCAATACCACTTTGCGGAGAAAACTTAGTCCAGTTATGTCGACTATATTTTAATCTGTCAACTATAATTTTTACGACAGTAGGATTGACTCCAAGACCTAGGTGACTACCATAGACTTGGATGTTCTGATGTATGTCGCTTTCTTCTTGTTCGATACAATATTCCCAAGGGACGATACCATCTTGCTTTGAATAAATTGCTGTAGTTGGCACAGGAGCTGGCTTTGGAATATCAGCTAACAATTCTGGATCAATCACATCTTCTACCCTTCCACTTGTGATCGCTTTATGAATCCAAGCGACATGATTATTAGCAGACAACCCGCTAAATGGTGAACCTAAAGTAATGACTTGCCTAATCAAATGCGGCCTTGATTTAGCAATTTGTCTTGCATAAATGCCTCCAAGTGACCAACCTATGATGGTTATTTTTTTTCTATGTTCTTGAAATATTGAGTCTGACAAATCGAGCAATCTGTCTATATCTGATTCTTCACCAAAGTTCCGACCTAAACCCCATCCAAATGTTTGGTAGCCTAAGCTTTTAAGAAATTCACGCAATGGTCTCGTTGACATATCTCCAGACATAAATCCTGGAAGAATAAGAACTGGATGTCCATCTCCCTCACTTGAGCTTGACGTAAAGTGTTTATATGGGAAAAACGTCCCATATTCCAGTAGAGCTCTTGCTGCTTCCGTTACTAACCAGAACATTCCAGGTTTCTTAATATCGCTTTTATCCCTATTTATTTTCCCACTTTCCATTATCTCATTCTCTTGTAACATGATATAGAATTTATTTTTTTGACGCTAGATTTCTATATCAATTTTCAATACAATATATATGAATACTACCATATATAACCTTAAAAGGCTAAAGACTTTAAATAAGCCTCTAGCCTTCTAACATATATTTACCAAAAAAGATTCTAGTTTTTGCTAAAAAGCGAACCAAATCTATCTTGTCCTTTTTTAAATTGGCCTTTGAAAACATCCAAAGTATCGAAGAATAAATCTTGCTGATTAGCAGCTAATTTAAGACCTCCTTGAAGTGTTTTCTCTCCAATAACTTGCCACTCACCGATTCTATGGAATGCCGTTTTTACCATATCATCTGCAGATTCTAATGCAAAATCATTAGCTACTGATGTGACTTCTTTTGCTGTATCTACGATTGAATCGAATGAATTATTTGCCTCTTTTTTATTTATCTTTTTATTTGCCATAATGCAATTATTTTAATTTTGTGTTATTATAGGATAAGTTAATTTAGCTAGCTTTTTTTACTGCCTTTCTTACTGTTTTCTTTGCTTTTACTGTCGTTTTCTTAGCCTTAGACTTTACTTTCTTAGCAGTTTTATTCGCTTTTTTCGCTGTTGTAGTTGCTTTGTTTTCAACAGTTTTAACTGCTTCAGCTGCAGTATCTTCTGCTTTTTGAGCTGTGCGTTGTACTAAAGAGATAATTTTATCAGTTTCCTCTCTCACTCTATCTTCTACTTGACCAGCGACTTTCTGAGGATCAACTCCAGTTAATCTTTTGATTCTTTTGTTACCTTCTTTAGCTTGTACTTGAAGTGTTTCGATACCATCAAAAAGGATATCAATTTGCTTATTTAAAATTGGCTTGCTGTTTTTAAGTGCTTTACCAAAAAGTTTTTGCCATTTTTCGCCTGTGACAATTAAACCATCAACAAACTCATCTGTTGTTGTTAATACTGTATCATGAACTTGTCCTAGAGATTTTTTAACTTCATTTCTAGTCTTTGTCATGTTCTTTTTTGTGTTTGTAATTGATGCCATATCTATTTAATTTTAGATGTATTTTTATTTGATGACACAAATATGAAAATCGCAAGTTACAGTTGAGTTACAAACAAGAATTCAATATAAAACATGTACGAGTTTAGTTATATTTAGAAGCGTCTTCATACGTTGGCTGCAATGTAAACATCAGAATCAAAGCTGTTTTCAAGTCTTTATACAGTCTTAATACAGCTTTAATACAGCTTTAATACAGCTTTAATTAACTGATTATCAATAGCTATTGGTCGTAATCAAATTTTTATTACTTATTTTACTATTTATCTTTTAGATATGAAATTTATTCAACTAAGCATAACTTCCATTTTGCTTGTTTTGAGTCTAAATCATATGAGTGCTCAAAATAATTGTGGAGACACCCTTCCGTCTTAGAATGTTTTTTGGATAATATTGTCTGTGCAGATGAGATTGTGAATTCATCAAACTTAAGCATCCATCAAATCTACCCAATGTAGAATATGTATTCATAGATAAAAACACATTAGCCACTTCAGGTGCTGGACCTCCAGTGATTGGGTTTGACCAGGATGGTACATTTAAGCCTTTTAGTTATGGCTTAACTCCAGGAGGAGATTTTAGTGTGATTCCAATTGCATATGATCTCGCTCAAATCCAAGAAACGATTGACGACATATTATTCGGTAGTGTGGTCATTGTCATTTTACCACATCTTGTTGTGCCCTAGCTATCCAAACCAGAAATGACATGTGTGGGACTTTGAATGCAGCAGGTATTTTTAGTGGATCAGATGTGACTAGCTTAGAAGATGCGTCCGTATTATTTCCAAACGCGAATACACTATTGAGGAGTTAACGACCAATATTGAAAGTGTAAACACAAACTTAACCGATCCAACTCTTCCTGTTGAATGTGGAGGTGGAAATGTTTTCTGCTATGCATTTGGTAATACATGTATTTATTCAATCTCGCCAAACTCTATGGCACCAGTATCATTAGTCTTAAGTACGACTCATATCATGGATGAAATTATCATAGCAACAGATTTTACACGTTCATCTTCAATTGTTCAAAACCCTAATACCGTAAAATACTTTGCTGGTATTTGTATTGAACTGACTCCAGGATTTGAAACTCTCACAGCTTCTAATTTTATAGCGGCGATTGCTAATTTTTGTAATTAATTATAGAATGATTGTCAATAATATTTCAGGCATTTTAATATTTGCTTGATGGCCTGTATGTTTGATACCATACCAGTATGACTTGACACGATTTCAATATTTCGATGCATTTCATCTTCAATCGATTCTTTACAAAGAGTCCATGGAACAATGCCATCTTTCTTGCTATACAAACAAGTTGTCTGGATCGGCAAAGGATCTTTTAATTTATCTACCCAATGTTTGTGTTCAAGGGGAATTGGAATTTCATTTGATCTGTACAAAATCTTAAGTGTAGTCAATGCGGCACCTTGGGCATCTAAGCTTCTAAATGGGGTCCCAAGTGTAATCATTTGTCTAACCTTGTCTAGATTGTCAGCACATATTTTACGCATATACAAGCCTCCAAGACTCCATCCTATAATACTTACTTTCTCACCATGAGTTTTATAAATAGTATGTAGTGTTTTGTTAAGTATTTCTACTTCATCAAAATTTGCCAAATTAATACCCAAACCCCAACCGTATACTTTATAATTCAAATGTTCTAAAACAGTTCTTAATGGTTTTGTGACAAGATCATTAGATAGTAAACCAGGGATCACTAATACTGGATGTCCATCTCCTTTTGGTAGTTTCTTATGATTCCGTCTAAAACTCCAAGATCTAATCCTATCCCAAACGCCTCTCATACCTTCTGTCATAAATAAAAACAACGAAGGCTTTTTCACTTTTGGAATCATTTTGATGTTGTGTTGATGAGTTAATTATTATTGTATTGCTTTGATAATTTTCTTATGTGCTGATCTCATAATTTTTGATTTAAAATAAAAGACTCTGCAAATTTAATTGTTCAAATGTAACTTAGTTATTTTAATTATCTCCTTACAAAATATTCAAATTATCAATTTAAAAGTGAGCAGATTTTACATTTCTCCATGTATATTTGACAGAAAAACACAATGATATCTACTACGAAACAATTAATTGAATTTGTAGAAAAAAACTATCAGATTGAAATTGCTTCTATAAAAGAACTTGCTGGATATATTGATAAAAATTATAAAATAGAAACTGCGTCAGACGACTTATTTATTCTAAAATTAAGCAGCTCTGATCCTGTATTCTTTTTAGAATCACAGAATGAAGTACTGGCTCATCTTTCAGTCACATCATCACTATTCCCAAAGTTATTTAATTCTAAGACAGGCAAGACTATTTTAAGGTATCAAGACTACTTTTTGCGTATAGTATCTTATTTGGAAGGCACATTCCTTGACGATATAGAGGCAATCAATGATTCATTGGTTCAAGACTTCGCAAGTAACTTAGCTAGCTTGGATGTGTCATTGACAGAACTCGAGATTCCAAAATTATCTCATATCCAAATGGATTGGGATATTGCACATACGCTCGCTCAAAAGAAATTTATTCAAGCCATCCCACAGAATGACATTCGACGTGTCATTCACTACTTCATATTACAGTTTCAATTCATCGTCACTCCTATTCTGTCAACACTCAGAAAAAGCATCATTCATAATGATGCAAATCCGATGAATGTTCTCACCGCTAATAATCGTGTAACAGGTTTCATAGATTTTGGAGACATGACTTTCACAGCTACAGTTTTCGAACCTGCAATTGCGATCACATATCTTATGATGGATCAAGAACACCCACTTGACATTGCCTGCGTATTTTTAAATAAATACCATTCAATTTTAAATCTTACAGAGGATGAGATTTCTATTTTATATTATTTGATTGCAGCACGCCTGTGCACAAGTCAGATCATGGCAGCTCGATCTAAAATTCAACATCCAGAAAATACATATACCTCTAAGGATGAACTTAGGGGCCAAGTTCTATTAAAGCAATTATTACAAATTAATCCAATACAGGCTGAAAATAGATTTAGAGAAGCGTGTGGATTTAGTCCTTTAAAAAATCAAGATAAAACCGAACTCCTTGGACAACGCAATACACATATCAGTGAGGGACAGAGCATCAGTTACGACGACCCCATTTCAATGCAAAGGTCAGCACTGCAATATATGTATGATGATAGCGGCAATACATACATCGACTGTGTCAATAATATAATGCATGTGGGACATTGTCATCCTTCAGTCGTAGAAGCGGGTCAAAAGCAACTGGCTCGCATGAATACGAACACCAGATATTTGTATGCTAGTTTAAATGAATACGCGAATCGACTTTTAGAAAAACTACCACCGACACTGGATAAAATATTTTTTGTCAATTCTGGAAGTGCTGCTTCTGATTTGGCAATTCGTCTAGCAAGAACATTTACGCAAAGAGATCAGTTTATAATAATTGATCAAGGGTATCATGGCAATACTCAATTAGGTATAGATGTCAGTTCATATAAATTTGATAGTAAAGGAGGTGAAGGATCAAAATCATTTGTACATAAAATAGCAATGCCTGACAGCTATAGAGATCCAAGAACTGGAGAACAATATGCTCAGGAAGTTGATCAAATCACTCATGCGCATATTATAGCTGGTTTCATTGGTGAATCTATTTTGAGCTGTGGAGGCCAGCTTGTTCTACCTGAAGGATATTTGCAATCTATATATCAAAAAGTGAGAACCGTCGGTGGACTGTGTATTGCTGACGAAGTGCAAGTTGGATTCGGTAGAGTTGGCAGTCATTTTTGGGGATTTGAACTACAAAATATTGTTCCAGATATTGTAATTATGGGAAAGCCGATTGGAAATGGACATCCATTGGCAGCGGTCGCTACGACAACTGAAATAGCAAATGCATTTAATAATGGCATGGAATTCTTTAGTTCTTTTGGCGGCAATCCTGTAAGTTGTGAAATCGGACTCGCTGTATTAGGAGTTATTGAAGATGAGCAATTACAAGATAACGCATTCAAGATGGGTCAGTATATATTAAATCAATGGCATAGATTAAAAGATAAATATGAATGTATTGGCGATATTCGCGGAGTTGGCTTGTTTTTAGGAATTGAATTTGTAAGATCAAGAAGCACTAAGGAACCTGACGACGCCCTAGCACATGAGATCGTTCAAAAAATGAAAGAAAGATATTTTTTAATGAGCACAGATGGACCATATCATAATGTTATAAAATTCAAACCGCCTATGATTTTTAGCAAAGATGAGGCAGATTTACTGTATTCAAATTTGGATGAAGTGATATTTCTATTGACAAAAAATTAAATGATAGCTTGAATTAAATATATTGGAAAAACTATGAAACAAATCAAGATTAAAGTGTATTCGGATTTCATTTGCCCTTGGTGCTATATCGGAAAAATAAGATTAGAGCGCGTTAGTCAAAATTTACAAAATGAATTAGACATCATCATCGATACTAAACCTTATATATTATATCCACATATTCCAATAGGCGGGTCACCTAAATCAGAATTTGCCAAAAAAACAAAACCAGGAATGGGCCGAAGTCTTCGGCATGAAGCAGACAAAGAAAATATTGAAATCAATTATAAATTGATTGATCGTATTCCTAATAGTATCGAGGCTCATAGACTGATATCATTAATCCCAGATTTAAAATTAAAACTTGAGATTTCTAAAGATATTTTTAAAGCTTATTTTTTAGAAGGAAAAAATATTGAAGACGCTAGAACATTAATAACTATAGCTAGTCAATATCAACTTGATCAAAAAATAATTAATTTATTTAATCAAAAAGATTACGGGATTAATAAAGTAATTGAGGAGATATCTGAGGCGAAGAATAAATTTATATCACTTGTGCCTACTATAGAATTACATTCAGAGTTAAATATATTAGGACTACAATCTGCAGATGTTTGGGAAAATTATTTTAGAAGAACAGCGAGGATGCTTAGCTAAGCATTTTTAATTTTTGATAATAATGCTTTTGTCTCAGGTAGAGGACCAATTCCAAATTCTTCATCCAATATTTTTTCACACTTTTTATAGGTCTTAATCGCCATTGGTCTATTGCCTTTATTAAAATAAGCTTCCATTTGGACTCTGTATGCGTCTTCCCAAGCATGATCAATCTGCAAAGCTTGCTGACTTAATCTTATGCTTTCCAATGGATTATCTTTAACTAACAATTCCGCATATGTTATAATCGCTCCTAAGGCTGACAACTGCAATCTTTCTCGTTCAGAACTTGTCCAATCTTCATAAGCCCGACTAGGTAAATACACACCTTTATATAGATCAATTGCATTTTTATATGCATCTTTTGAAATTGATTCATCAGCACCTAGTTGCTCATTTCCCAATTTCACTAACTGTTCAAATACTTCAACATCAAGCCACATTGCTTGTGTATTCATTTGATAAGTCATCCCTTGGCGAATCATATATTTTGGCTCAGTTCTACTTTTTCGATTTGGTTCTAAATTCTTATTGATTCCATGAAGTGCGACTTTGAATGTCTGGTCGATGGACTTACCAGCAACATCTTCCCATATTCGATCTGCAATTTGTTCTTTGGGTAAAGCTCTTCGATTTCTGGCTGTGACAAAAAACTGTAACAACTGAGTCGTTCTATCTCTACCCCATTCCTTTGGGGTGATTAATTCACCTTTTCGATAAACATTAAATTGTCCGAATGTTT
>Ga0115031_1003817_pt1 | contig 11151 bp, 7 predicted proteins | sample Maine_Asex4_meta_FD_87301 | JGI IMG/M metagenome (GOLD analysis project Ga0115031, IMG submission 87301) | Marine algal microbial communities from Maine, USA - Maine_Asex4_metaG | ecosystem: Host-associated > Algae > Red algae > Unclassified | place: Maine, USA | collected 2015-01-05 | reverse complement strand
TTTATTGTAATTAATTTGTTCTTTCCAGCTGCTATTTGAATTTTGTAAATTTTATTAGATCCTTTGTTTGCTTTCTGACTACTCTCATGAGTTGCCAAAACAGCTGATTTTCCTTGATACTGGCTTTTAGCGGGAGATGCTTCAGTGTTAGATTTCTGGTGACTGGTGATTCCTGTAGCGCCTGAATAAGTTTTATGATGTGAAGAATTATCGTATGTATTAGTAGCTGGCTTAGAATTTATTACATATGTAGTCTCCGAATCATTTGATGATTTAATGTTATGATCTTTTGTAACTATTGGAGTTTGTTCTCGACGATCAGATTTTTCGCCTTGACCTGTTGTCATTTTAGATGTGCTAGCATCTTTATTTGTTTCTGTGAGCCAATACTCGCCTTCTACCTCTCTTTTATATTCGGTGATTGCCCTTAATATTGCATTTGCAACCTCATCTTGTCCTTTTTGACTTAGTAGATAAGTTTCATCCTCTTGACTACTAAGGAAACCGGTTTCGATCAAAGCTGAAGGCATCGTCGCTTTTCTAAGCACTAAGAATCCAGCTTGTTTTACACCGCGACTTTTAAGTATTGTGCGAGCAGCAAAGCTATTTTCGACCTTAGTGGCAAAATTGATACTTTTATCCAAATATCCATTTTGATACATTGAGAATAAGATATGAGCTTCAGATGATTTAGGGTCGTAACCGCCATAGGTGTTTTCGTAATCGGATTCATGAAGGATTGATGAATTTTCTCTTTTAGCTACGGCTAGGTTTTCTTCAGCTCTATGCAAACCCATCACATAAGTTTCCGTCCCACGCACGTAGTCTTTCGAGATGTAGTTCGCATGAATCGAAATGAAAAGGTCTGCTTGATTCTTGTTTGCAATGCCAATTCTAGTATCCAATGGGATAAATACATCAGTATCTCTTGTATATATGACTTCTATTTCAGGATGATAAGAGCGGATTAGTTTGCCAAGCTTTTTTGCAATATCCAATACAATAAACTTTTCTTTAGAATGAGTACCAGAACAGCCATGATCTTTGCCACCATGACCGGCATCGATGACGATTTTATCTAGTTTGCCAAAGGAGTTCAATTTGTGAAGATCAAACTTTATGATTCCATTAACATCGTGACTCTGATGAGTAGCGTTAACATCAATATTTGCGTAGATGATAAACGGAATTACGAATAACCCTAGAGAAAGAGCTAACTGGAATAGCTTTTGACTTATTTTCATTTTTTGAGACCTTTAAGATACTTTGTGGTATCTAACAGTGAAATTACTAAAAAATCATATAAATAGCTTGAATTTAGATACTTATATAGTATTAATTTTTGTAATATGTATCTGCCAGCAGTCGATTACTCAAATAATTAGTCCTCAAAAGGGACTTCCTGATTCAATTCAGTTGCAAATCAATGACCAAAATGTATTGCCAGCTGGTACATTTCCTACCATAGATACATCAATTGTAATACCAATCTCAGATCAAAAGATAGATGAGCAGATTGAACATGGAGCAGTAGATACACAATGGGTGGATGTTGTCAATAATCAAATTCATCTCATTGGTGATGCATATGTGAAATATCAGGATAGTGAAATTAAAGCAGGTTATATCATTTTTGACTTTATCAAGAAAGAAGCATTTGCACAAAGTACTGTAGGTACTGATGGAAAACCAACAGGTGTACCTACGTTTAAGTCATCAAGCCAAGAATTTCAGTATAAAAAGATGAAGTTCAATTTTGAGACTCAAAAGGGTATTGTGTACGAAGCTTTTACACAACAAGGTGAATATTTTGTACATGGAGCTGTGACAAAGTTTGTGAGTAAAGCGGCTGACAGTTTGATTGTAGATGACGTCGTGTTTAATAAAAATTCGTTAATTACAACTTGCAATCATCCTAATCCCCATTATGGTATACGCTCTACAAAGCTGAAGTTGATTCCAGATAAACTTGCTGTTATTGGTCCTTCTAGGCTGGAGATCGCTGGGATACCAACTCCTTTATTTATCCCATTTGCTTTCATGCCCTTGATTCAGGGTCAGCGATCTGGTATTATATTCGGTGGTCAACAAGGATTTGAGTTTTCTGAACGTTTGGGATTTGGATTTCGTGAAGTCGGCTATTATTGGGCGCTCAATGATTATATGGATCTTCGTGTAACTGGGGATATTTATTCTCGAGGATCATATGGTGTGAGACTTGCGTCGAATTATGCGAAGCGATATAAGTATCGAGGGAATCTTCAACTGGGATATTCGGCACAGTTCACAGAAGTAGAAGGGAGTTTGGATAGGAATGCAAATAAGTCATTCACCTTTGGATTGTCACATAACCAAGATTCGAAAGCACACCCGTATTTGACTATTGGTGGTAATCTGAGGTTTACGACAAATGATTTTGATCGAAATAATTACAATGATGCTCAATCACAATTAGAGAATATCATTAATTCTAATTTTAGAATTAGCCATACTCTTCCTTCCATAGATGCGCTGAGCTTAAATATTACAATAGGCCACAGCCAAAATACGCGGACTCGAAAAATTGATTTTACATTACCGAATGTTGAGCTCAGGATGAAAACGATTTATCCCTTTAAAAAGAAGCAGCGTAGCGGAAAAGAAAAATGGTATGAAAAATTAAATGTGAGGTATAACTCTCAAATGAAAAATTTTGTCAGTACAAGAGATACAATTCTTTTTACTAGTGAGACTCTTGACCGATTACAAACGGGTTTGTCACATTCAGCCCAAGCTGCTGCATCCTTTAATGTCTTGAATTATTTTCAACTTTCACCGTCTATAAATTATGATGAGTATTGGGTGTTAAAGACACTAGAAAAAGATTTTAACCCTCGGACAGAATATAGTAGAGACCCATTTACAAACGAATTAGACTCTACCGAGATAATCATAGACGATAATTTTAATAATGGATTTGCTCGCTATAATGAATTTAGGACGAGCTTGAATTTATCAACAAATTTATTCGGAACAGTTTTATTTTCCAAAGGCAAACTCAGAGGACTTAGACACACTATGAAGCCGAGTATAGGATTAACATTTACTCCTAGCACAGAACAGTATATTAAAACAGTCAGAAATAATGAGAATGATAGCCTGAGCATACAAGAATATACAGAATTTGATGGCGGTATATTTAGGGCGCCAAATCCTGGCGAAAAACAAATGGCAATGACATTTTCTATTGCTAATAATTTTGAAGGTAAATACTATTCTAAAAAAGATTCGACTGAGAAAAAATTCAAAATATTCAATACGATTAATATTGGTGGTAATTATAATTTTGTTGCAGATTCATTAAAGTGGAGTCGAGTCTCTATGCGCGGAAATGCCGCCTTGCCTGGCAAAATTTCTAATTTGACATTTTCAGCAACTTTCGATCCATATGTCGAAGAAAATAATAGAAGAGTTAATAAAACAGTATGGTCAGAGAAGAAAAGACCTATCAGGTTTGAAAGTTTTTCTTCTACCTTGTCCACCAGGTTTACGGTGAAAGATGTCCGTGCATTTTTTGATAAAAGAAAAGATAAAAAAACCAAAGAAGAAAAAGAGCAAGACAGAGTTGATGAAGACTTATTGCTTGATCAAATGGAAAATGAATTACGGAATCAACCATTTGGATCGACTCAGCGAGATCAATTTGTATTAGAAGAGGATCCTGAAAAAATGGACTTGGAAGGTGAAGATGATAAACAGATTTCTTTACTTGACGTCCTTGATCGTTTTTCAATTAATCATGTTATTGAGTATCGTGTTGATGCATTTGATGAAGTGAAAGAATCTCAAATCAGAACGAATAGTTTACGGATGTCTGGGCGCATTGCATTGACAGAAAATTGGGATGTGAATATTGGTAACTTTTCTTATGATTTTGTCAATAAGCGATTTGTGTATCCGTCGATTGGTTTTAGTAGAGATTTACATTGTTGGAATATGAGGTTTGATTGGCAGCCAGCTAGAGGAACGTTTAACTTTTTTATTGCTGTTAAGTCATCCCAATTAGGTGGTTTTCTTAAGTATAATTATGGTCGGACTCAATACGATAGAATTTTTTAATAATACATTTTTATAGAGCCGATCAAATAATATTTAAACTATGAAAAATAAAGTTAATCCACTTCTAATATTCTTTGGCTTGCTGCTTATTTACACTAATACTGTTTGTCAAGAAGTAACTGATCCAAGCTTGCTAACAATTGATCGTATTTATCAATCTAGTGATTTTTCTCAGGAATCATTGAAGTCTATTCATTGGGTAAATGGTGGAGAAAGTTACATCATCATAGAGTCTAGCTTACGTGGTAATGATTTAATCAAATATAATTCTGAAACACAAAAAAGGGAAGTATATTTATCTGCCGCGCAATTAAGAAACCCAATTACAAATTCAGTTATTACAGTAGAAGACTTTACTCTCTCAGAAGACGGATCTAGAATATTATTATTTACAAATTCTAGCCGGGTCTGGCGGAGTAACACAAAAGGTGATTATTGGATATATGATTTTAAAGAAAATACTTTAAATCAAATTGGAAAAACATTTCCTTCATCTTCATTAATGTTTGCAAAGTTTACAAAGGACAATTCTAAAATAGCATATGTCCATGACTTTAATGTCTATCTAGAAACCATTCATAACTCATCAATAATACAATTGACAACTGATGGTACAGGAGATATTATTAACGGCACTTTCGATTGGGTTTATGAAGAAGAGTTCGGCTGCCGTGATGGATTTAGAATAAATGAAACAGGTGATTACATAGCCTTTTGGCAATTAGATGCAAGCGGTACTGGTGAGCACTATATGATTAATAATACAGATTCCATTTATCCTTTTCTTATACCGCTCCAATATCCTAAAGTAGGAGAGTCTCCCTCTGCTTGTAAAGTAGGTATTATTAATACGAAGAATTCTGATATAGATTGGATACCAATCCCAGGAGAGGAGAAAGAAAACTATATTCCGGCCATTCAATGGATTGATAAAAATCGTCTTTTAATCCAACAATTAAATAGACATCAGAATCATTTAAAAATGTGGACATATGATATTTTAACCTTGGAGCTTAAGCTAATATATGAAGAAAAAGAAGAGACTTGGGTAGATTTTAAATACCCTGATATCACGGCAAATGGATGGGCTAGACCTGATATGCATATGAGTGATGATGGGCAATCCTTTTTAAGAATGTCAGAGAATGATGGTTGGAGGCATATTTATAAAATAAATATTTCTACTGGCCATAAAACATTAATCACCGATGGAGATTATGATGTTGCATCTGTTCAAAATTCAAGTGGAGATGATATCTATTTTATGGCCTCTCCAGAAAATATAACACAGCGATTTTTATATCATATTAAAGCGAATGGAGAAGATGAATTTAAACGCTTAACGCCTCGCGAATTTGATGGCATTAATCAATATAATATTTCCCCGAATGGTAAATTTGCCATTCACACTCACAATTCTCATAAAGAACCTTTTTCTGTAAGACTAGTCAGTTTGCCTTATCATAAAACGATGTCTACCTTAATAGGGAATGATATTTACAAAAGAAAATTAGAGACTTTATCACTACCTACAGTTGAATTCTTTAAAGTGACAACTGAAGAAGGAATCACCATTGATGGGCGCATGATTAAACCCTACGATTTTGATCAATCAAAAAATTACCCAGTATTATTTCATGTATATGGCGAGCCATGGGGACAAGTCGCTCAAGATGCTTTTGTCGGTTTGTGGAATATTATGCTGTCTCAAAAAGGCTATATCATTATAGATATGGATAATCGTGGCACACCAGTTTTAAATGGTAGTGAATGGCGGAAAAGTATTTATCGTAAAATTGGACGCATCAATACGCGAGATCAAGCCCTTGCAGCTAAAGAAGTATTAAAATGGGATTTTATTGATGAAGACCGAACAGCGGTTTGGGGATGGAGTGGTGGAGGATCAATGACATTAAATCTATTATTCCAATATCCTAATATTTATCAAACTGGAATTGCTATTGCAGCGGTCGCATACCAATTGACTTATGATAATATTTATCAAGAACGATATATGGGATTGCCCCAAGAAAATGAAGAAGATTTTTTAAAAGGATCTCCCATACATTATGCTGATCAATTGGAAGGGAACATATTATTAATCCATGGCACAGCAGATGATAATGTTCACTATCAAAATGCAGAGATGCTGATTAATGAATTAGTGAGGCATAATAAATTATTTGACTTAATGATTTATCCAAATCGCTCTCACGGCATTTGGGAAGGAGATAATACAACTAGGCATTTATATTCGACGATGACTAATTATTTATTAGAGCATTGTCCCGTGAACCAAAAATAATGTGTTTGCTTTTCTTTAGATTTGACTTTATGTAAGTTTTTATTATTAAGCTTAATATAAACAAAGCATGTTTAAACTGAGCGTGTACTTGCTGTCTATTTTATTATTCTCTTCGTTATAATTGCTCGCCTTATCTATGAATATGGCTGTGCTTTTCTTCTCAATCTTAAAAAAATATACACATTTAGATAGGTCAATCTCAAGTGCGTTTGGAATAGTTATCATTGAAAAACAAATTATTACTGATATAAACTATCTTAGATTCAAGTCACAAATGCAAATTTTTAATGAATATTTGAATTAACAATGGAATCTAATCTGGCATATTTAATAGAGTATTTTGAAAAAGAAAAAGATCGCTTAGAGGCTGAACTGCAGGAAGCTATTGATCTTTGGGACTTTGAAATTGCAGAAGCGATAAAAGGCTCTTTGAAGTATGTTCGCGATAAACTCAGAGTATTTAAAAATCTTAAAAATCCTTATGCCAAGAAAATAGAGAGCTTAGAAGATCAAATAAATCGAACATTAGAGATTGATCAATATCCTGAAGGTATGTTCCCTAATAGCGATTATCAAAAATCATGGATCAAGCGACAGACAGACAGAGAAAAAGAAAATAAGGAGCGAAATATAAAGGAGCTAGAGCTATTAAAAAGTATTAGACCAAGGGATATTGTAGATTCTGATATCGTATTAAACCTTATTGGTCAATTAAGAAAAGATGCTATTTCTAAAATTGGGTTTGAAATTTTGGACACATCACTGATGCTATTACTTCACAAAGTTGATCGAAAAGTATTTGTAAGTTTAATATCAAATAACAACCGAAAAATTGACGATTATTTACACAGGAATAATCGAAAAAAGTTAAAGACCTTAGGGTTTAATCCTGTCAGCTACATAAAAGAAATATTTGATTTTGAGGTAAAGAGCGATTTATCTCTATTGCAGGATATTTCAATCATTATGTATGATGTTTTTTCATCATATGGAGATTTAACAATTGAAGTCCATATAATGGTTGAGTAGTTTAATTAAATAAAAAGAGCCGAGATAAATCTCAGCTCTTTAATTTTTTTACGCGCTTGTACTCATTTTCTTAGAGGCACGTTTTCTCTCATGCTCTTTTAAGTATATTTTTCTGATTCGCAATGACTCAGGCGTCACTTCCACATATTCATCACCTTTGATATATTCAAGCGCTTCTTCTAATGAAAATTTGATTGGTGGAATCAATTTAACCTTATCATCGGCTCCAGATGATCTCATATTCGAGAGCTTTTTAGTTTTGGTGACATTGACATCAAGGTCTGTGCTTCGTGAGTTTTCTCCGATAACCTGACCTTCATAAATTTCTTCATTAGGGTTTACAAAAAACTTACCACGTTCTTGTAAGTTATTTAAACTAAAAGGAATTGATTTTCCAGTTTCCATACTGATCAAAGATCCATTGTTTCGTCCAGGTATTTCTCCTTTATAAGGCTGGTACTCGGTGAATCTGTGAGTCATAATGGCTTGTCCAGCCGTAGCGGTCAACATGAAACTTCTTAATCCAATCAATCCTCTAGATGGAATAATAAACTTGATGATGGTTCTGTCAAGCTTTTGCTCCATACTCAGCATTTCACCTTTACGAACAGTCACCGCTTCGATAGCCTTACCAGATAATTCTGTCGGTAAGTCAATATTTAATTCTTCAACCGGCTCATTTTTACGACCGTCTATTTCTTTAAGTATGACCTGAGGCTGACCAATCTGTAATTCATATCCTTCTCTACGCATCGTCTCTATTAATACAGATAAATGTAGTACGCCCCGACCAAATACTTTGAAAGAATCTGCTGTATCTCCAGGCTCTACCTTTAACGCAAGATTCTTTTCAAGCTCTTTTTCTAATCTTTCTTTAATGTGTCTTGATGTGACAAACTTTCCTTCTTTACCAAAAAATGGAGAATCATTAATGGTAAACATCATACTCATCGTCGGCTCATCAATACGAATTGTCGGAAGAGCTTCTGGATTAGTCATGTCCGAAACAGTATCACCTATTTCAAATCCATCAAGGCCCATAATAGCACAGATTTCACCAGCGTCTACTTCCTGAACTTTTTTCTTGTCGAATCCTTCGAATAAGTACAATTCTTTGACCTGAGTCTTAACTTGTGTACCATCACGCTTGATCAAGCAAACTTGCTGTCCTACTTTTACTCCACCACGATAGACTCGACCAATCGCAATTCGACCGATATAAGCGCTGTAGTTTAAGGAAGTAATCAACATTTGTAAAGTCCCTTCTTCAATTTTTGGGTAGGGTACATGCTCTAGGATCATATCCATGGCATATGTGATGTTATCTGTTGGGTTTTCCCATTCTGGACCCATCCAGCCATGCTTTGCAGAGCCAAATACAATTGGGAAATCTAATTGGTCTTCGGTAGCATCCAATGAAACCATTAGATCAAATACTTTATCCACCGCTTCATCAGGCGTACAATTTTCTTTGTCCACCTTATTAACGACAACGATTGGCTTCAAACCTAATTCCAAAGCTTTTGACAAGACAAATCTTGTTTGTGGCATTGGACCTTCAAAGGCATCAACCAGAAGTAAAACACCATCTGCCATGTTCAAGACTCTTTCTACTTCTCCACCAAAATCTGCGTGACCTGGTGTGTCAATAATGTTGATCTTGTGATCTTTGTATCGTACAGATACATTTTTAGCCAAAATGGTGATACCACGTTCTCGTTCTAGATCATTATTATCCATGATGAGTTCACCTGGCTTTTCATGATCTTTGAACAGTTTACCTGCTAGTAGTAATTTGTCTACTAAGGTCGTCTTACCATGATCTACGTGGGCGATGATGGCAATGTTTTTAACTTTTTGCATTAGCTTGTCAATTCAGCGTGCAAAAGTAATCTATTTGAACATATGATGTTTGAAATGATATTAAATGTATTGTTAAGAAAAAAATTAACAGCAATTACGGTTGTAATTCGTTATTTTTGAAAGGTTATCACGTCCAAAACATTATAACACAGAGTTTTGACAAAATTCAAGAGGCAAATACCAAATATATTATCCATTTTACGCATATTTCTTGCGTTCTTTTGCTTTTACATGGCTCTTGAAAGCACTCCATATGCATTGAGTATATCTTTAGGGATTTTTGTCATAGCTGCTATGACTGATTATTTAGATGGTTATCTAGCTAGAAAATGGAATTTAATTTCTAGTTTTGGTAAAATTGTTGACCCTCTCGCAGATAAAATACTCATTTTAGGCATCCTATTCATTTTTAGTTACAAAGGAGTCGTTCCTATGATTTTAGCTGCTATTATCGCTTTTCGCGAAATATTACTCACGATAATCAGATTACTTCTCCTTTCTAAGAAAATCGTCATCGCATCTATCCAGTCAGGAAAGTTTAAAACTGTGTCTCAAGTCATGGTTGTTATAGCGATATATTTGATTCTAATATTTATGGGCTCAATCAATGAGTATATTAGTCCAAGTGTCATCAAGACAATCATTTTAGTCATGATCATTTGGGTAACAACGATCACATTGTATTCTGGATATGAGTTCTTTCGATATAACACTAAGGCGATTCGGCAATTGCAGTGGTAAAACCTTATCAGTGTAGTCGTCATAAACACTTTTCAAGTCTATACTTCTTATGCTATTTTTATCTATTTGCTATAATTGGATCACTTCAATTCGTGCTTATAGCTCAAGATGAACTAGAGTATTTTTCAAGCTAAACTCGTTAAGAAAATTTTAAAACGTTTTCAGAACTTGTATTGAATTGACTTTTTATAAACATTCGCGTCCTAATAAGACAAACAATTATTCTATGACTACTATGAAAAAGTTGACATTATTCCTTTTACTAAATGCAGTCGTATTCAGTGTTTTTGCACAAGAGAAAACCAAAGTAAAGATTAGCACTGAGTTTGGTGATATGATCGTGGAATTACATAATGACACGCCATTACATAGAGATAATTTTATTAAAAATGCTCAGAATGGATGGTATGATGGGACTATCTTTCATAGAGTTATTCCACAATTTATGGCTCAAGGAGGAGATCCAAACTCAATTAATGCAACTGCCGATCAAACATTAGGAATAGATAGGTGCCAAAAAGTTCCTGCTGAAATCTTACCACATTATTTTCATAAAAAAGGAGCGCTCGCAGCAGCTAGATTACCTGATAATATGAACCCAGAACGATTCTCAAGTGGATGCCAGTTCTTTATCGTACAAGGTTTTAGGCACAGTCCAGACCAACTTGCCAATCAAGGTAAAGTCATTCCACCCAAACAACAAGCATGGTATAAAGCAGTTGGTGGTTCAGCATTTTTAGATGGCGATTACACCATTTTTGGACAAGTGATAGAAGGCTTAGAAGTTTTGGATTTGATCAGTGCGATGCCGACTCATAAAGACGGAGGAATCAAAGATCGTCCTGTCGAAGATGTTCCAATGACTGTCAAGATTATTCAGTAACGCGCATATTTTCCAGTTCTAGAAGATTATTTGACATTGGGAATTATCAAATTAGAAATTCTTTACGTACAAGCTGTTTATGTAATTAAGGACCTGTTAGAGTAAATCTGAATGAGAAACCACAAGGACATGAATCAATTTTATACAGTAAGATTGGTTTAATAAAAGCGATACTACTCAAAAAGATACTAATCCGTTCGAAAATATTTCATAATCAAGATTTACCAAGCAT
>Ga0115031_1003814_pt1 | contig 11156 bp, 13 predicted proteins | sample Maine_Asex4_meta_FD_87301 | JGI IMG/M metagenome (GOLD analysis project Ga0115031, IMG submission 87301) | Marine algal microbial communities from Maine, USA - Maine_Asex4_metaG | ecosystem: Host-associated > Algae > Red algae > Unclassified | place: Maine, USA | collected 2015-01-05 | reverse complement strand
GGTGACGGGGGAGTCCCGGCGCGGCCGACGCCGAGGGCGTGGCCGCTGCAGTTGCCGCTCCGGCGGCCGACAAGACGGCGGGCGCGGCGGTCGGGGTGGGGGGGGGTTGGTGTGGACGGTGGGGGGTGGGAGAAGGATGCAGGGTGACGGGGGAGTCCCGGCGCGGCCGACGCCGAGGGCGTGGCCGCTGCAGTTGCCGCTCCGGCGGCCGACAAGACGGCGGTCGCGACGGTCGTGGCAGGAGGGGTGGTGTTGTGCTGTCGTGTGGTGGGGCCCGGTGAGATAGCAGTCGCACCCGGCAGCACTGATATGCATTTTCCGCACCTTTTCTTCCGCGGTGAGGGTGCTCAAGTGGAAAGCCTGCCCTGCTGCCGTTCCTGGGTGGCCTCCTTTCCGTTAGCTGGCTCTTTTTGTTGGCCACGGACTCGGACCGCCATTGTAGGACACATTTGTGTCGGCCTAACTGGCTTCTGCAGGAGTCGTCACGATGGTTAAGCATAGCACGACACGAAAGATATGAAGGGCTCCCGTGTGGCGCGCTTCAGACTGCCTGACTCGCAAGAGACCGGCAAGTGCGTGCGTCTAGCGCGCGACCGCTCCCGTTGTCGCGACGCCGATCCGAGTCCCACGCTGCAGCTTCTGAAGCGACCGGCCGCGGTTGCAGTTGCACCCTGGAGAGCAGGGGCGGCAGCTCTCTGCACGAATCTCATGAACAATATGAAGACCCCACGAATGCCTCTGCGCGTGCGCCAGCGTCGCACGAACGATACCATGGCTGTCTGCTGATTTTTGGGGAACAGCAGGCACCACGGCGCGAACAAAAGTTCCGCCAATGAGCATATGTGCGTTAGAGCGGTCGCCACATCCTTGCCGGTGGGCGGTTGCGGCGCGCAAGGGTTGACAGGCTGCACCCCCACCCCCCCACCATTCTCCCTCTCTTCGTCGGCCTGCTTGCCTCGCGAAGCAGCTTGTGGGGTCGACGCCTCCCCGCCCTTTCGGCCCTCCGGGGCGTGTCGTGGCGTGGCGCAGCCGCGCCGCGTGGTGGTCGGCATCCGTCTGCCGGAACCTACGTGCGTTGGAGACCCTGGCCGGAGAGGCACCGGCCGCTCGCACGGCCACCCATTCAAGCCACAGACCACCCCCCGCCGCATCTGTCCCATTCAAAGCCTACAGCCGGGCTCCCCCATGTGTGTAAATTATTAGTCTGATGCAAGCATGGCACCAGTCGGACACAACGAAGTAGGAGGCGCCCCCAGCGGCGCTCAAAGAGCCGCACGAGCAGCAGCGGCAGCTCTGCTGGGACGGCCGACGTGCCGTCGCCGTCCCTTCAGGGCATCGGCCGATGCCGCCGAAACGCGCACCCGACAATTGCCGTCGAGGTGGCGGCCGCTGGTGCCGCGCCATCCATGGCGGCAGGGGGGCGGCGGGGGAGTGCACGCCCGCGCGCGAGAGAGGGATGACAAATGCGCACCGCGTCGCGCCTAGAGACGAGGCGGAAGAGAGACCTACATGCGTTCACCCCTCGTGCGCACCACGTCCCACTTCTCCGCTAAAGAGGAGCCCTAAGCAATGGTCCAAGTAACTGCGTATCGATTCCTTAAAACGACCTCATTGTGGACACCACCGTCTCGATAAATGCCAAGAAGTGCAAACCAATTCTGCCGTTGCCTTGGAAAAGACGAACGCCAGCCCCTCCTGGAGCCCTTCTGGGCGGATCGACAGACTAAGATCGCGGCCGGATTGCGCAAGCATTGCGCCCAAAGTTTTGGACTGTCGTTAACCCTTCAACTAGCCCCACTGCGCTGGCGAGAATATAGCGCTTCAATGTGGACCTTTTGGCTGCCAACAACAGCCGAATGCGGTTTTCTCTGGCAGCCCGCCTCATTTCGTGTCCGTTTCGGACGAGCTGTGATGGGGGTGCTCACCATCAATACTGTCAGTAGAGTGCAATGATGAGCAAGTTGGGCCACTCAGCGCCGCACAATTGCTGAGCGACGTTCTCAGCGCCACAATCGGTTGGCACAAGCGCCCTTCGCGCTTTCCTGGCGTGTCCTGCGCTTCAGTGCCACACGCTGCTTCGTCTAAGTTCGTTCTTCCCGACTTCGGCAGCACATCGTCGCAGATCCTCCTTGTGGCTCTGTGAGGCCTCCGCCACGGGCTTGTCGGCGGGCAACCGGGTCTCGAGGCCGACCGCCCGGGTCGCCCGCCAAGCGGCAGACGAGGAGAACGCGCAGCCCTTTGGTACAACGCGCGTCGCCGTGAGGACGGCAATTCTGCTGCCCGCGCGCACCGAGATGGCTGAGCCCGCCGAACGGGTTGGCGCGAGCTTTGAGGCGGGCAAGCAGCCAAGAACGACTGCGGGACATTGAATGGCACAGTGTAGACGCTGGCGCGCTCCGTTGATGAGACAAGACGACTTGTCCTCGCATCCTGCGGTGTTTTTGCGTGTGGCGCCCGCCAGGTGTCTGCCCATGATGTTGACCCGTCGAAGCGGAGGGGGGGGGGAGCATTCGTCGGACTGTTCCGCGGCCATGCGTGACACCGCGTGAGGGTGTATAGCACGCCCACCCTTCCCATCACCGTACCGCTTGCGCCAGCCCCAATCGTGAGTACCGCTCCAGCGGAACCGCTATGCCAAGGGGCACAGTGCCATAGGGCCGAGAGGCGAGCGGACGAGTGGCTGCAGCCCAAGCCTGGCTTGTGGAGCTGTGTTCCCCGTGCGCGTTGAGCCAGTTCCGCAGCACCTGGACCGCTCCGTTGGAGCTGGACGTCGAAAGGGCGACGACAGGAAACGGCTCGCACTCGTAGCCACCGGCCGCAGCACCACTGCAGCCCCTTCGCGGTGTCTTGCACGAGGCGTGTGTGGAGAGCTTGGGACGGTCGTATGGGAAGGCGGCCGTACTTCCACCGTGGAGCGGCGGGTGAGTGGATGCGGAGGGGGGGGTCGAAGTGGGGGACTCGGGCACACCCTCGCCCGATCGGCACCACCAAGCGTCGCGCCGGGGGCATGGTCTGACGTGCACGCACACTCCTATATATGTATCGGCAAACTGACGTTCGCCGTGGGAGAGCGCGTTCCCACTGCACCTTCACGACGCGCCGCGCTCTCTGACCGTTGTCGACCCCGTGTCACGAACAAGCTCCCTCGTGCCGCTCTTAACCTTTGTCGACCTCTACACGTGCTCGGCCGAGGCGTCGATATGGCGCCGCCGCGGGCTGTCTCAGCCCACACTATCCCCTGCCCCTTCTGCTGTTTGACTTTTACTAGGACGGCCAACCTCGCCCGTCATGTGCAGACATCCCACAAGGGTGGGAGCCGGTGCGCGGCTGCAGCTGCGGCGTCGGCCGCTGTGAGCAGCACCTTCTCGCGTTCCTCGATGGCGGCGTTGGCTGCCGAGCCCGGGCCGGCTCTACTGGAAGCTGTTGCGGGGGGGGACGACAACGAGCACGAGCCAGAGTTGCCCTGGGACAACGACGGTGCCGCTGCGAACGTGGTTGCGGAGACGGTCATGGGCTCGGAGATCCCTTCCACGGTGGATGCTGCAGTGGACGAGACGTCAGCCATCGCAACCACGGCGCGAGGTGGCGGGAACCCGTTGACGGGGGGTATCGTCGGCGCAATGACCCCGGGTGGACCCCAGGCGAATGCGGTGGTGGTGAACGCGGCTGAAGGCGTGTGGATGCTCCCTGCGGAGGACTCAAGTATTGACGGCAGCTCAATGCTTGGTGAGGGCCGCTACGCCTCTGATAATGACGCGGATGACGAAGCGGTGGCGACTCCCGGCTCCACGATTGGCGGGGTAGCGGCTGACTTGCGTGCAGCACTGCCGCCGGCCGCAGGCCCGCCGCGGCATGTGTTCTTGTCGAGCACTGCTGCTCGGATCCGAGCGTACTACCTCGACATGCCTGAGACGTCCTTGTCGACGCCGGTTGTCAGGCCGTCGTGGGCGCGCCGGCCGTCCCGGTTTAAATCACCCGCCATGCGGGGCGCCCTTCGCTTCGCGCTGACGGCGGGTGGGTGCGGATTGACGCAGCGCGACCACCTCGCGTACGCTCAGTCGCTATGTGCGGTGGAGCGGGAAACCACGGAGGGTGACGCTGCCGTGGGCCCCATCTCGGTGGCATTCCCATCGGCGCATGGATTCCTCACTGCGGTGCGCCACGAGCAGAATCGTGTCTTGGCGATGCGCCGCTGGATGCATGTGCCGGTGGAGATATCTGGGCGGAAGTTTTCCTACTACTATCGCGACGTGATGCAGGTCGTGCTGGACGCTCTTGCCGGTGCGGACACCGTATCGTTTGGCGACGTGCCTTCGGCTGCAGCTGACGCCGCAGCCGCTGATCCGGCGGGGAGCATCGTCCCTGACGACCACGTGCGCCGCGGGACGCTGGACGCGGACCTCTACATCGAAGAGAGCCGTGCAGTACGCCGCATCCACGGTCGTGACGCGCGCGTTGCCGGGGTCCAGCTCTACGCGGACGAGGCCTTGGTGTCGTGGAGTGGCGCGAATTACATGTTTCCCATCCGAGTCAAAATCGTCAATGTGCTTGACAACGGCGGGCAATGGCAGACTGTCGGGTACCTGGAACACATCTCGAAGTCGGTGTCGCGGAGCGCCGCAGCCAAGCTGGTCGTCAGCGACATGCGTAACGACCTGCTGCAGAGGTGCCTTTCCGTCTCACTGCGCGCGCTTACTCGGGCCAGCGAGGAGGGAGTGATGGCCCCCGTCGCGGGGCACGGCTCCGTGTTGCTGGTTCCCAGGGTGGTGGGCCTTATCGTGGACCAAGTGGAGGAGCGCAGCATCTTGGCCCTGATGGGCAACCGATGCCGTTTTTTTTGCTCCCCGTGCATGGAGGACAAAGCTGTCAGTGGCGGCTTGCTCGGTGTACGAGCCGTGGACCGCGATGTAACTACCACTCTCGATGCGCAACTCGCGGCTGCCTCCGTGCGGGCTGTGGACCCACGCCCCAGCCGTCGCCGCAATCTCGCGCAGGAGCATAGCGCGTTGGCGTTTGTGCCCGCGCTGGGGGCGGTGCACGGCCTCGGTACGGGTGCGCACAACCTGTACCGGATTGTTTCGTTCGACCTTCTACATGTCTGGAAGCTGGGAATCCTTCGTCTGGTCGCGCAGAGACTGCCATCTGTTCTGACGTCTCTTTGTCGAGATGGCGGCGGGGCCCGACGTGGCACTGTACAGGACACGTTGGACGCCCTCAACTTGCGGGGCTTTGAGCTCGGACGCAACTGCAAGGTCACGCCTTCGGCGCCAGGGTACGTCCCGTAGCTGGTGGGGGGACGGCCCAGGGCACGACGGACGGGTGGAGCAGAACCGACCTTGTCGTGCTCGGGTGCCTCTATCGAGGTCGGTGGAGCGTGGGTGAGTCACCTCGAAAACGTGTCGGGTGTGGAGCCCACGAGCACCTGAGAGCGACGGACAACTGTCCAGCGCACGTACTGACAGGATACGTTGTTGTTTTCTGCTCGATTGCTCTCCTGCACTCGTGAACTCTGGTTCTGCAGCTGCTTTGTACCCGCGTCGGAGCCACAAGCTACCATGACCGGACGCAGCTGGCGCCACTTCAGCGTGTTTTGGCCGTTCATGGTGGCCGGCCTTGTGGGCCGTGCTAATGCAGTTGAGCCGCTCCCCGCGACGGTGGACGGCAACCCTGTCGCCCCCACCGGGCATCTACCTCGTACCTTGGCCTCTATGGGCATCAGCGGCGGTGAGACGTCCAGCGATGACAGCAGCGACGCTCTTAGCGCCTCTTCGTGTCCCTCTGTGAACAGTTTCGACGACGGTTGTCGAGTGGCGCGGAGTGACGACCTCGCTATGACCGACGACGCCGGGGGCGTACTGCCTGACGAGCGTCTCGATCGCTCGAGCGCGTACCAGGAGTTCTTCTCCCAGATGGCCGTCCACGACGCTTACCTGGAGTTGTTCTGCCAGGTGGCGCGCCTTGGTGGCATGCTCTTTGGCGACAACGTTGCGGACGAGACATCCATGACGGAAGCGGCAGTTGAACACATGGACGAGGCGGCCAAAGTGCTCGGCGTCGACTCCATTCAAACTCTGTATGGACATGTGAACACGACCAAGCTACACCGTCTCGTGGCCCATCTCGGTGACGAGCTGCGCGCGCGCGGCAACCTATGGGAAGGGGATACTTCTGTTAACGAGAAGCTGCATGGTAGCTGCAAGCGCATGTTCAAGAGGAGCAACAAGCGCGGTCCAGGCGTCGCGCTCCAGATGATGAGGTGCGAGGAGACTCAGTCCGCTGTCCTCCGTGAGCTGTGTGACGCGGATCTCGACGACAACGGGTCTACCGGGAGCAGTGGTTCGACGAGAGTTGGCAGCGACACCGACGGGAGCCACGAAGGGGGCGCCACCAACGGAACTAACGTCGCCAACGACGGTGCAGCGAGCCGTAGCCGTGCACCTGTCGGAGCTTGCCCGAGCACTGGGACGTTGCCGCCACCGCTGCATACGGAGCGCCTTTCTTTCACCGGGCGCGGCCAGCGCATGGCCATCGGTGACTTGCGCCGCATCCCGGCCCTTGCCAGCGTTGGCGGTGTGCTCGGCATGAGCGACGATGATTGGGTCACGCAGCACCGCACCATGCGGATTGTCGCTCGGTTTGAGTGGGGTGCGCCGCCGGCTCTGCAGCACCTACGCGCTGCCGATAGCTTCTTCGGGAAGCCCTGGTACTCCTTCGTGCGCTACGAGGACGGTGCGGGTGAATTGTGTTGGGGGCGCATGCGACTCGTGCTACGCTCACTCGGCGACCAACGGCGCAGTTGCGTGGTAGTCCAGCGCATGCGTCGGGCGACGCTGCGGCCGGGTTGCGTTCTCACCCGGTATGGCTGCGTACGCCTCGCGTGGGAGTTTGAAGACGGGGAATCTTCCCACCCCGCCTTGGAACTGGTGGATGCCACGCGCATCCTGCGGGCGGAAGACGTGCAAGTCGACTGGTGCGACCTCGGGGACCGCCTCGGGCTCCGTGCGACGCCAAGCAACAAGCACAACTCGGCAGCTGAGCGCCGGGCGTCGCGCTATTTCACGAACGTGTTCTACCCCTGGACAAGCCGCGAGCAGCAGCCGGGTTTCTAGGACCGTGAATAAGGGCTACGGGGGTGCTTCCGAAGCGGAAACGAGGGAGCGTCGTACCTCTGTGTCGCTTGTCGCATCTGCACGATTCGTGCATGTTCACTAGTGTCCGTTTCTAATGCTTACTAAACGATAGAGCGGAAGAGCTCTTGTTGCCATATGCAATACTGTTTTTTGGGCTCTTAGTCGCATGTACGCAGACGTCCACTTCGCACTTGGAGTGCACTGTCACATACTCATATGTGCGCGACTGGAGCGCGGCCACCATCCGGGACCTTCACCTTCTCACGAAAACGGCTGCTCCCTGGACACTTCCCATCATGCTTGGGTGCCAGAACAGTACAAAAAAGCATGGCGCGGGGAAGTGACGCGCGAACTGCACGTGCTAGTCACTGGCGAGTACTCCTCGTTGGTGACGCAGGCCGCCCGGGGTACGCGCTGCCAGTTGGCCTCAGTCTTGTTTCTTTGCGATGGCTCGACCGTGGAATGAGTCCCAGAACGTGGGACTTGGCGTGGATACGGACAATGACAGGTCCGCGGTGAGCTCCTGACGTTCAAATTCCGACGCAGCTCTGTGCGGCGTGGGTATGTTTGTCGTTGTAGCGTGGAGATCGACGTGATCGATAACATTAGCACTCCCATTGGTTGGTCTTAGGACAGCACTAGTATTTGTCATCGAGTTCGGTCGCGTGCCTCTCAACGAAACGGCCAGAGCCTGGCATCGATCGCCCCGAACGGAAGTTTCTCCCGTTCTGCCTCCCGTTCGCGAATGGGAGGGAGAACGGGAGTCGCTCCCGTTCGGGCGGCCTCCGAACGGGACCCCCGTTCGGCCTCCCGTTTTAGATGCAGTCTTTGTGACGATTGCCACACCTGCGAGGACAGTCAACACGGGTGGCTTTCGAAGGTGCCGGAAAGACGCGGGACGCACCCGTTTTGCGCACGCACCCTGCTGGCGACGCTCGGCCCCTCGTGGGTTCCTTCCCGGCCTCGTGGCCGACACGCCTGCCCGCCCCCTCTCCAGCTCGTGGACGCCACGGCTGCTTGTTTCCTCCCACCCCCCCACCCCCCCCGCCCCGTTCCGACCAACAGCCTTTGCCACACCACAAGAGCGTCCAGTTTGGCAGCAGGGATCCGTGCCTCATCACCCCTCGACTACCCGGACGGACGCCGGTGGCGACAGCGGTGCGTGGCCGCCGCGGCCGGCGTCACCATGGGCCGCTCGTCCCGCCAACAACGGCGGCCAGACAGGGCGGTCGGCCACGGCCGCGCCGTATCGGATCCCTCCAGAGCTGCCGACGACGCCCGCGTCGACGCACCGGACGACACAGACGCCCTGGACCTGCACGCCGAGCCCCCGGCCCTTGCCGACGCCGCCGGGCGCTCGGACGACCAGACAGGTGCGGCTGTCGCGTCTGGCTCGCCGGCCGGCGGCCCCGCTCCGGCCGATTCCCGGGGATACTTTGCCGCTGCGGTCGGCGGGCGGGGTTCCGCGGCCAATAACAGCGCAGGCGGCGGCGGCGGCGACGGCGGCGGCGGCGGCGGCGGCGGCAGCAGACACGGCGGCGGCATGCTCCCGCACTTGGCCTCATACGGTGAGAGGTATGACAATGTGTTGGCGGCAATGCAGGTATCCACTGCTTATAAGGAGCTCCTTCATGACCGTGACAGTGTCGGGGTCGGCAAAGTCAATGACGATGCCGGTGCCGCCGCAACTCCTACCGCAGCCGCAGCCCTGCAGACGCGCGTCCCTGGCTCGGCCCTCGTGGACCACGCGGAAGCCGCTGGGGTCGCCGCGTACGACGCGGCGTCGGCATTGTGGCGCCAGAAACCAACGAATATGGCTGCTGAGGATAAAGTCAAGCAGAAAGAAGACGAGGCGGCGGGGCTCCCCAAGAATCACCCAAAGTTCAAGAAGGCGCGACTTGGCCGGCGGGCGATCAGCAATCGGCGCACGGATTTTGCCAACAAGGCAAAGAGGACCGCCTACACCAAGGCGTTGACGCAAGCGGTGCTCGCCTTGGACTTTGTCGAGCCCGTCGCGGCGGCGCCCCTGCCACCACTGGTGGACAGCACTCGCGGAGACGGCGTGGCGGCTGCTGCTGACGCCACCCCCGCCGCCACCACCACCACCGCCGCCGCCACCACCGCCGGGGGCCCCGACGCCCCGCGCCGCGGCGGGGCGGCGCCAAGCGCCGCGGCGCCCCGCTCCCCGCCCGTGTACATGAGAGACTCGCCCGACGGCGACACCGCCGTGACCGGCCGCGGCCTCGTCGGAGGCACGCCGTGGGTGCCCTCCCCCCTGCCCTACCCGTCCCCCGATTGCTTTTCACCGGGCACGAGGGAGCAGCTGGCAGCCGCCGCTGACGCCGTCGCGTTAGACAGCGGCGGCGCCGCAGACGGCGGGCACGACGTGTGCGCCTGGTGCGGCAGTTTGCTTGGCGCCGCGGCGGCGGTGCCTGCTGCCGCGGCCGTGGGAGTCGACGCCCGGCACGGTGGTGGCGACGACGCCAACGGCAGCGGCGGCGCCTGGGGCGGCGCGCCGTCCAACGACTCTGCCCTCGGCGCCCCCGACCACGACCTGCTGGACGCTGCCCCCACGGGCGACGTGTTCCAAGCGGGGACCGCACCCAGAGCGGACGCGGGCAACGAGGGCCCCGCCTTGCCCCTGCCAGCACTCCCCCTACCGACCGACGTCGCGCTCGACGGCGTGGCGCCCGCATGGGGGGGGCACTGGAATGGCGACGCCGCCGCCGCCGACGCCGCTGCCGCCGACACCGCAGCCGACCTCTTATTCCACGACGATTTCGAGTAGGCGGGCGCCGCCGCCGCCGCCGCCGCCGCCGCCGCCGCCGCCACCGCCCCGCGCGTCACGCACCGACCACCAACGGCGGGGCGGGGGGGGGGGCGGCGGCGGGCAGGCGGCGCGGCTTCGCGGCGGTGCGGCGTCCCCCCTATGGTGGTTCTCTGAAAAATTCCTTGGCCTTAAGGACAGGGTGCTCTCAAAGTGAAGTGATGCAGAAATATACTTATATTAAGGGACTTGCTCTCCGATTCAGAGGTGGCAGTCTGCATTTGTGTCCTCAGGGATCTGAGGGCGTGTTAGCGTTGGCAGGATCGCGATTAAGGTTGTGCAACCGATTTTTCAAAACCAGATTTATCCGGTTTTAATTGGGTATTTTAACAAAACTGGCGACTTCAAAAACTGGATGATCCGGTTCCAACGTGTCCCACCAGTAGCGACGGCCTTTAAATTTACCACAGTGCACAAAGGATGCCGCCATCGCCGCGCCCTGATCGTGTCGCGGCCGCACCGTGACGTCCTCGCTGCCTAGTCGCCTCTTCTGTCTTGTACTGAAAGCGCGTTCGCGAAAACACCCTGGACTTGCGAAACGTCAAAACCGTTTTCACACGACCAAAGAGTGACAAGAGCGTCACGTGCATCTTCTGAAGGTGCTCTGACAAGAGGTAACGCTGCTCAGACACAATGCCACCTACACGTACGCCACTGTTTCGTCACACCAAAACAGCTTCTTTGTCTTTTACCCACCCCTTTCTCACCCACGCCACAGGGCGGCCACCACGGGAGCCCCGTACAATCGCCCTTGCCCTATGGGGAAAAAACCAGGATAAAACCCGGATCGCTGTCCTAGGCACTGTTGCGGTGGGCATGGAATGAAACCCGGATAAATCCAGGATCGATCAGACTTTGATTGGCTCACAATCGCCATCGCGGACAGCCAACAGCAGCGTGGTGCCTCGCCATTATCCTCATCATTACAGCCGTTCTGTGACCACATTCAGTACCGTGGTTTTATTTACTGGAACCACACGCCAAGTCCACGAGGGCGGAAGACGGCGACCACGGCCACCGCCACGGTCACCCACCGCCACTACCACCCCCATATGCACTGTCAAGAAGGCGAAAACAGAGCCAAGCCCGTCACCCAGCACCACTGGGACGCCAACCAACAAGCACTTGGCCCAGACACACTGACTATGAGCCACCACATCCTCCCCTCCCCCCCTCACAGAGAAGCGCCATCCTCATCT
>Ga0115031_1003813_pt1 | contig 11156 bp, 11 predicted proteins | sample Maine_Asex4_meta_FD_87301 | JGI IMG/M metagenome (GOLD analysis project Ga0115031, IMG submission 87301) | Marine algal microbial communities from Maine, USA - Maine_Asex4_metaG | ecosystem: Host-associated > Algae > Red algae > Unclassified | place: Maine, USA | collected 2015-01-05 | reverse complement strand
GCGGAGTGACGGCCCCTCCCGTGGGTGTCGCGCGACGCCGGCGGGCCGCCGCCGCTGCGGTGGCGGCGGCGGCACCCCTCTCCCCGCCTCACGCGCCCCCCGCTACGGCAACATGACTGTACGTGCCCCCGTGCGCGCTCGAGGCTATGAAGCCGGCCGGCGTGTCCGGTATCGATGCGTCGCCGAGCACGCCGCGGCCCTGAAGGCCAGGGTATTGCACGCACGTGCCTGGAATGCTCACTTGTACGTATAAGGGGGTGGCGCACTTTGTAGCCCTCGTGATAATTTACAGAAGATTGGGCAACCTCGTCTGAATCCATCACCATCAGAGGGCGGCAGCACGCTCGATCGTAGACTTGGATTTCAATTTCTCGGATCATGCATCTATGGACAAGGAAATGCTTCTGGGCCGGTTCTGAAGGGGTCCTGGCGGCGGTACATTGCCAAGGTCAAGCCTACTTGACACCAGAGATTACTCGATCGCGGATCATCTCCGGATGATCGCGTCAACTGCGCTGCAAGTGCGGTGAGTCTCACGCGAGGGCGATTGAGTTGCGCTCAGTTATATAATGGGTTTTTTATAAGCGGGACGTATATAAGTGCGCAATGACTGTACGACCTGATCCCATCCAGTTGAACATGTAGTTGTCAACTATTCGTACTTTATCAATTACATAGAGCTATCTCCCGGTTCTGTGGTTGGCACGCGTCGTCCTTCCGCCTCCCATCTCTGTGCCGCCCTCGTCTCTCCCGACGCCACCTCGCCCCTTGTCGTTGCTGTCGTACGTGTTCGTCTTCTCTCTCCGCGTACTGCTGCATCTTTATCTCCTTTGTAGCCCGCTGCCATGTGTCCTCCCCTCTCCCGCTCTCGCGCCGCCCCCCGCGTGCCTTGCTGCTTTGCGGCGGCCGCGTCGCCGCTACCACTGCGGCGTCGCAGCGGCGCCGCCGCATGTACACGGCAGCCAGTCTGCCCTCGAGCCCCCCCTGTCCGGCGAAGGGCAGCTGTCATTGCCTCGGCTGACGCGCCGGCGGACGCCCCCCCCTTGCTCTCCCCCGAGCTGACCGCCACCCTCGCGAAGGTCGCCGCCGACCGCGATGAGGCGCTGGCCTCCGTCACCGCTGCCGCCGATCTCCCCGCCTTGGACGCTGTGCGGGTAGCCTTCTTGGGAAAAAAAGGCCGCCTCACGGCAGTACTCAAGACGCTCGGCAAGCTGAGCAAGGAGGACCGCCCGGCGGTTGGTGCGGAAGTCAACTCTGCCAAGGAGGCGGTTGAAGAGGCGGTCGCGACGTGTAAGGAGCGCTTGACGCAAGAGGCGCGGGATGCGGCGGAGGCGGCGGATGACATTGACGTGACAATGCCCGGGGTGTACCCGCGGCGCCTTGGCTACAAGCACCCCATCAACAGCACCATTGATCGGGCGTTGGACATCTTTGAGGGACTCGGCTACACGGTCATTGACGACCCGGAGCTTTCCCCCGAGGTCGAAACCGAGTACTACTGCTTTGGCGCGCTCAACTGCGCCGAGGACCACCCGGCGCGGGACATGCAAGACACCTTGTACCTGAAGGACCCGTCCAACCCAAAGGGTCCCGACCTGCTCCTCCGCTCCCAAACCTCGTCCGTGCAGATCCGGTTCATGGAGAAGAACCAGCCCCCATTTGCTGTCATCGCGCCGGGGCGGGTGTACCGGCGGGACACCATCGACGCGACGCACTCGGCCATGTTTCACCAGATTGAGATTCTGGCGGTGGCGCCAATTGGGGAGCTGACGCTTGGCGGCCTCAAGGGCACCGTCACCCATTTCCTCGAGGAGATGCTTGGCAAGGACATTGAGGTGCGCTTCCGCGGCTCCTTCTTCCCCTTTACGGAGCCGAGCATGGAGGTCGACGTCCTCTTTCGAGGCAAGTGGTTGGAGGTTCTTGGGTGCGGCATGGTCGACCCGGCAGTGTTGACCAACGTCGGTATCGACCCGGAGAAGTATGCGGGATTTGCCGCGGGCTTCGGCGTCGAGCGTTTCGCGATGATCATGCACGACATTGCTGACATCCGGTTGCTGTACCAGTCGGACTGGCGCTTCCTGTCCCAGTTCATGCAGAACTGAGCGTTGCACCGGCATCTCTGCTTGGCTGCGTGTGCGTGCAGGGAGTGGCACGGCGGGGGCGACGGAGTAAAAGTTCTTCCTGTCGTGACGAGTCCCCCCGGCTTCTTTGCGTTGCTCATCTTCGAGACTTGGCTGCGAAATTGGACTGGCGGCCGCCCCAGCACACTAGAAGCACGCTCGAGCGTTGCGAGAGCGCTATGAATATTGCTCTTCAAGCTAGCAAAGACACAGACACGCTTCTAGAGCAAAAAAGCAGGCATTGCAATGCGACGGATCATCCCATGATCATCATGACACTACTCCCAGCAGCGAGACAAGCAGCTAGCGTGCAATTCAACGTCGGCAGCCGTGGTGTTCCGAACCCCAATGGCATGATTCATCCGCAAGGGCCGTACCTGCACGGGCGCGCCGTGTGAACTCCCTCACCAACACTACCCACAGCACACAACCGCACATCACAGAGCGACCCCAGCTGCACAACAGCAGACAATGGCCGCCGGCGAGGGCTATTGGTTGATGGGAGGGTAGGCCACCTGCACGACGCCGAGTAGGCTCTGTCCATAGTAGCCCAGCTCACGCGAGTACTCGCACGGAGGGATGAAGATGAAGCGCCGCTGCGGTGGGTGCTCCTCCAACGCCAGCCCCGCACGAGTGCGCTTGGTCAGGTAATCGATAAAGTCATGAAAGCCAAGCGAGTCGCTCTCGGTTTCAGGCTCGAAGTAGAGCACCGACGCGTTGGGCATAACAAAGTTTTTGAGGTGATGGATGTTGAACCGCCGCTCCACGACCAACACCGACGGCAACCCGTCGTCGCCCAGCACCGCCCCTGCAATGTGATGTGCGACCAGGTTGCAGATGAACTTGCCCGTCTTCTGCAGCCGACAAGTCCACCGCGCGCGCGTCGATACGGCCGGGTAGATGCGCCGCCATTTCTGCGGGTCGCCCGCCTCGACCGTCGGGTCGATGAACTTCCACACGTGCATGTCGAATTCCAACGCTCGCCAGTGGCGCAGCGTCAGAGCCTTCCACAGGTCCGGGTCGGACGCGAGCTCCCGCCACCGCTGGCACACGCCGTGCATTTGGGCGAGCTCGGCGCCGTCGAGGTAAGAAAACACCTGCTGTGCAAGACCGTCAGAGAGGTTGGCAAAGAGAGAGCCGGCGTCACCCACACTCGGCATTGGTTTCGATACCACCAGCGCGCCATCCGAGTGGCCCGGCGACGCGTCCACGGGTTCGGCACCCGCCATGTAGTGGTCCATCCCCGCCGTACCGGGTACTCCATCGCCCGCAGGAGCCGCGGGAAACCCAGCCGAACCGCTCGCGGCTATGGGAGGCCCAAACCCCGGCGGGAACGGGTGACCAGACGCCGGCACACCGTAGGCACCGCTGCCATCGCCATTCCCAAGTACCTCCATCGGAACGTCCTGGTCGCTGCCAGGAGAGCGCGGCGGCGGCGGCGGCGGCGAGAGTCCGTGTTGATAGTCGCCCGCGCAAACGGCCGACGCTAGTGCGGAGCGGACGCGCGTCACCCGCGCGTCGCGGACAGAGGCAGCCACGTCGGCGGCGGATGAGTTGGATGCGAGCAGCGTGCGCAAGTAGTCGCGCATGAAGGAGGCGGAGCCACCCACCAGCAACGGCTTTCTTCGCACATAATCGAGCATTTCGCGAAGGCCGGTAACCAAGTTGGCTACTGAGTCCGCATCATCTGGGTCCACATACAGCTCATCCACCTCGTTGGTAGCAACCATCATTTGGTCAGAGTCCCGACCGTTGCTTCCGCCGCGGCCGCTACCATTATCGTCGCCGCCACCACCAGCAGGACCGCCACGGCCACCGCCTGCCCCGTCGAATGATCCCCCATTGCCGGCAGCGTCCATCTCGTCACCGCCACCCCTGTGTCCCCTGCCCGCGTCGGATGCCCGATATCGTCCAGCACCACTGCCACTGCCGCCGGCACCGTGGTAGAGGCCCCCCGCTGCGTTCTGGTTCATAGCCAGAACCCCACTGAGAACAACAAAATGCAATACACCACAATCAGGAGCGAACAGAGAAGACATCTCCCAGCAAGGAACCAAGATAAGCAGATCAATGTGTCAGTAAACATTGACTCCGTCATGGTTCAGAGTCTCAGCAGTCGACGTGTGAGGACGCCGTCAGACTACGTGCACAGACAAAACCTGCCCATGAACGCTGCAACGCATGGACAAGAAGAAAAACATCAGAGCTCGCCGAGCAAGCATTAGCCAATAACAACCAGCCTGAGAGAAAAGAGGCTCCGAAACCAAAAAGAACAAACGCACCTGTTCGGGACATCGCGCACAGTTCGTCCGCAAATGGATGGTCCGTGACTTCCTGGTGACGCCGCTGCACCGCCTGCCTCAGCAGAACCACTTGGGCTGCGGCCGCCAACCACGTTGACGCCAACCTCAAAGCGTGTGCCGTTGTCCCCCTCCCGCCCGTCACAGCGAGACCGCCCCGGCGCCTCCACCGCCTCGGCAGTCGCGGCGCTAAACTCTGCCAGCAACCCGCCGCCGCCTCCTTGCGGGAACGCAAACGGCACCACCGCACCCCCTCGGGCCGAAGAAGCAGGTAGGCCGTCGCTCCTCATCTCAGACGCCACTCGGTGGTCCCCAACGGGCACACCGCCACCGCTCCCGCCGCCGCCACCACCTCCGCTGACGCCACTGCTTCCGCCAATGCCTGCATCCAACGCCCAAGACGGGCGCTTACGGCCAGTCAGGCGCCCCTGCCGGCGACCCCGACCGGTGGGGGCGGGCGCGACTGGCACGGCCCCCGGCGGACAGTAGAGCGAGACAGGCGGTGCGGGGGAGGAGGCTTCCTCGGCGGCGACGCTGAGGGCGGCTGGCTCGGCACCACCGCCGGCGACAGCGACGCGGCCGCGGACGCTAAGCTCCGACGCACACTCGGGCAACACCATTGGAACGGCTCGCGGGGAGAGAGGAGGGAGACAGCGCCGTGTTGGCTAGTCCCAATCCCAATCGCCGGCACAATCGCCGTCACGCCCCGAGAGCGTGAGGAGTGAGGAGGGAGGCGGAGATGTGCACGTACAAGCTCTCAGCCGCCACTGGACGCAGTGAGGTGTGACGCGCCCACGGTGCGCGGCCGTCCACTCGACCACCACGTCAAAAATGCACCTTGTGATAGCGAGAGCGGACAGGGAGAACAGACGCGTGCGCGGAGCTGCCGCACGCGCGGCAAATGCAACAAGGGGCAGCCAACAAAAAAAACCCGCTTCCACAACCGATCCCAGTCCGCCACGTCGTCGAGTTGAAGTCGACCGTCGCGTCGTCCGAGGGACGAAACACAGACCAGCCTGCGGGAACGACCAAACAACAGAACAAGCACGTGGAGGATGCGCCACCGCGACCCGGCCAAACTCCTGAGCAGGCGACCACAAGAACACACAGCGTCGGGGAGAGGACGCGGCAAACCCTAAAAGATCAAAGGCGTCCAGCACGGAGCACCGGTCCACAAGCCACGTGTGCTCCTCCCCCGACCGTTAGGAGTTGAGAGACCCGCACCGCCGTGACGCGCAGGCCAGCTCGGTCAACAGACGTTCCACAGTGGTAGGATGGTCAACACGCACGGGATGTGGCGAGCATAGAGGTGGCCAGAGGCCGGAGTCAGGCGACAAGGCGTATGGCTGACGCTGGGCAGGGACAGCCGCAACCGGGCACGCAGGCCACGGGCGGGCCACGCGGACGGGCGGTTCTACACGGCCGCGGAGGCGCCAGCACACGCCTCGTACGAAGCGACCTCACGGGAGGTACTTTTTGAAATCGAGCGGTTACCACCCACATGTAGCACGCCAAAAAACTGTGCGTGCGAAGCGGTGTTGTTTTCCCTGGCCTTCAGGACATTAGAGAGTTTTGGCATGTAACTCGACGGTCGCTTTGACGGTCTTTCGACTGTACATTGTGCCACGTTGCGGAGATACCGTCGAGATAGAGGAATTCTCGACCGTCCCCGACGGTATTCTCGGGATATACCGTCGGGCCCGAGTCGAGCGGACAGTACATCGGCGGTGCATTCCGACCACGTGTCGAGCCTGCGGGGCTCCCCTGGGGGGTGGCACGGCCGGAACACGTACAGGTACGACCCGATTCGGTACATTGGGGGCCGCCTGGCAGCCTCCTTCACAGCAATACAGGTGATCACATTCAGCGGGTAACTTTGCGGCCTAGAACACGTGCTGCGTTGCCGCGTGGTGTCCTGTACCCCTCGTACCCATCTCCGCCACCCATCCTCACCCCTGCGATCTTCTGTTTTTACCACCACCACTCACGTCGTTGGGGCCGCGATGCCGACCCACAGACCATCCCCAGCCAACGCCGCCCCGCCCTCCCCCCCTTTCCACACAGTATTTTTTTTACGCACTCAGCGTGTTGCTGGTCTGTGCGGACAGACTGCGAGCCACAGCACAGCCACACCGTCCTCTTTCTTGGGCGTGTATTTGTTCCCATGCGTACGGTAGCCGCACCTGCTGAGCGGCAGGCCACGGCCCCTTCGCGGTAGGCCCCTGCTTCCCAGCTGGTCGTGTGCTCCCTCGCCTTTGCATTTATCTCCCGCGATGCTGTCTGTCACCACGTGTCATCGCCGCGTTCACCGCTCTCTCTCCTGCTCCCCCCTCCCATACACACCACAGTACGCTGTACGCACACCGATGCTCGCAACGCTCTCACTCGCCAACAATGCAATCGCACGACCACACATCTGGTTGCATCACCGCACCGGCGGCGGTGCGCCACGACCTGTGTCACAGGTGTGTACAGCACCGTCGAACTACCACAATTTTACTTGCCAAAACTCACTGGAGTCCACGACGGAAGTAAAAATCCGGTGCCCCACGTCCATCCAGATACAGTCGAGATACAGTCGAAAGCGACCGTCAGATTACATGCCAAAACTCTCTATTGTGCTCTCAAAGTGTAGTGATGCAAACATATACTTAGAACAAGAGACTTGTTCTCCGTTTCAGAGGCAGCCTGCATTCGTGTCCTCAGGGATCTGAAGGCGCGTCAGTGTTGCAAGGGTCGCGATCACGCTAAAAGTGAATAAAGTTAATGGATATTAAATACGTGGTTGAGAAGGACTGTTCTGCCACAGGAGTCGCAAGGCCTGCACGGCACCTGCCCCCCTCCCCCCCCCCATCGCCCCGAGTTGCGCGCGGCGACAGCGCGCAGCGACTTCCGGGATTCAAAGCGCCCACGATGACCCGCGCGTGATCGTAGCTGCGCGCCGGCTTCTGTTACGGCGGCGCGTCGTCAGTTGCTGACGCCATCCACCGGTGCTGATAGAGGCGCCCGGTCGCGCAGCGGTCGGTCCCACCTGCCCGCCCGTGCGCCGTGTCGGCCGCCCCACCCGCCGCGCGCAGCAGCGCTGTGCGGCGGGGTGACTGCTCCGCCCGTAGGCGTTGCGCCATGCCGGCGGGCCGCCGCCGCTGCGGTGGCGGCGGCGGTACCCCTTTCCCCGCCCCACGCGCCCCCCGCCGCCGCAACGAGGCTGTACGAGCCCTTGTGCGCGCTCGCGGCTATGGAGCCGGCTGGTGTGCCCGGTGTCGATGCGTCGCCGAGCGCGTCGCCGCCCTGAAGGCCAGGGTATTGCACGCACGTGCCTGGAATTGCACTCACGTGCCTGGAGTTCAAATCGCCTGTCTCGCCGCGGCGCCCGGCGGCCGTCCCATGCACAGACCCAACATTTGTGTGTTTACGAGAAACTTGGATGCACGTGCTACTTAATGCTCTTTGATCAATTTTAGGGGGCCACAAAACCTCTATATTTTCACAAGACATAAAATGGGTAAATTGTGGCGTGAAATTGTTTATGTTCGAAAACAGTAGGCACTAGACAGATCATTTGGACTGTATCAGTCGTGAGTGAATGTCTACAGGCATTTCCAACTGTTCATCTTTTCGCAATTTTGACCAGGACACCTTTGTGGCGCTTTGCCTTCATCGGGTAGTCCCGTTTGCTTGCCACGACCTCCGCTGTGAGCAGGATGCCCTTCTTTCGTGCCGCCGCGAGCTGTGACGGCGTGCTTCTGTGCCATCTCGTCCCCCGGTTGGCATGCAGCCTCGAGGCCGTGGAGGCGCCTGGGCTTGTGCCGGCAGGCCCAGCGCTGCCGCTGTGGCGACCGGGGAGGCCAAGCGGTTAACAGCGCATCAGACGCTGCGTTGGGGCCGCATTGGCACAGCCACTCCTCTTGCGGCGCGCCCTCCCCCGTCGGCCGGTGGGGAGGTCTCCATCGGCAGGGATTTTGCTCGCCGAGGCGGTGCGGATGGTGATTCGGTCGCTACTGAGAGCAATCCCAGCAACGTCGGCCCCATCGCATATTCGTTACCCGTAGCGCCACGTTGCAGAAACGTGTCTGTTTATTAAGGATATGAGGCCAGTCGGCTTCTCCGTCAAAGTGATCGACCCCAATCTGGTCTCCCATGCTCATGACGGAATCCTGCCAGTACGAATCAACTCCGAAGAACAGAAATGGGGCGGGTGGCGGACCTATTGCTGATCTCCGAATTTTGTCCTGGTGGACAGAGACTGACTTGCGGACCGACTCTTTCCACCAATCAGATGCGCCCCTGGGACTGACTTGGTGCTCCTGATTGCTTACATGTGCCCATACAGCCTGAAATCAACATCAGCTCCTGTCTTTCTGTGCACTTCTGGGCAGGAGACAGTAGAAAATGTCAAGATCTTGCGTGGGCTGCTTGCAAGAAAAGCGGATCAAGCAGCAGCAAACAGTGAGTTCTGATGGATGCAAGGTCCTCGAACCCAATACGGGCTTTCTATTGGCTTCGATACCTTCTTACTGCCGTTTTAGACCAATAGAGTGCCTTTATTCACAGTCAATCACTATCTCTGTCCCCCAGGACAAAATTCGGGGATCAGCAATACCCCAATTGCGAGGCAATATTGCGTAGGTCCGTAGTCGGCCCCAATGCTGTCCGTGTTCTCATTGGCCGATCGAATCCACATATATATCAATTTGAATCGGATTAGAGCAAAATGTGTTCGGGCACGCCCTTGACCACTTTCGAAACTTCATAGCAAAGATCTGCACTCAATAGCAATGGCGTGGACCTCGGCACGCGAGAGCCGACTAACAAATATCGTGCACTGGGACTGGTCAACAGAGAAGAGTGTTGGTGTCCCGTGATCAAATCATCGAGAGGGTCCTTGTGCGCCACGCGGGTTGCGACTGGGCGGGTGATCGGCTGAGCTGGCCAGCCCGCCACCTTCACAGAGCGTTAGGAGAGGGGGAGGGTGGTCGGTCGGCCAGATCGGGGCGCCTGGGGCGGGTGCCAGCGGCTCTTTCGAGCAGGCTCGTAGTCGAGGACCATGCACAGAGCGTCCGGGGGGGGCGGGGTGGGGGTTCATTCGGCGCGCTACGCAGGACTGGCCCACCGCCGTGCTGCGTTTTACAGGCCGCAGCCGGTCCACCACCGCCCTAGAGCCCTCAGAGTGGGTGGCGGCGGTCTGCACGCTCGTTCGGGGCGCTCGGGCCACTCTCACGCTGCGTTATTGGGGTGGGTGGTGGTCCGAAACCGCCCGCCAGCGTGTTTAGAGAGGGGTTGGGGGGGTCGGCGGGGTCGAGACCCCAGGTGTGTCCCCCACGCAGCGTTTCTGGGGGCATCAGTGGACCATCGTTGCGCATGGAGGCTTTTGTTCGGGGGGGGGGGGGTTGGTCCGGCTGCCCGGCGTGCCGCGGCGCGCCACGCACCGGACCCGTCGACGTCACGCCCGCGGTTTCGACACGAGCGGCCCGCATCACCACCCGCGTCCCCGCTCCCGTGCGTCGCCCTCTTCCTGCATGATCTCTTGGCCTCGTCCGTTGCCCCTGTCACCGCCCTCGGTTTGAGAAGCACGACCCGCGCACCATCTCCTCTTCTTTAGATTCCCCCCACCTGCACTCTCATTTTTATTTCTACCGCACCACGTCTAGCTCCCCACGGCTGCGAAAACCATCATCCTTTGCGGCCACTCACCGCGACGCCTGCCACCACCTGCGTGCGCGCGTGGCCACCACCGTCGGCGTCGCCCCGGTGCTTTCGCTACACGCTGTTTGGCGAGTTTGCCCAGAGGCATGGAGCCCCACGAGGACGAGCCGTGCCGGATTGCCGTGCTACTGTCTGAGGACGACCGCGCGACCATTTGCGCCGCTGTCCAGGCACATGTGGCGGCGGTAATGGCGCTGCGGATGCGAGTGAGTGCGTGGCGTATCAGCCGACGTGGCCGCTACCGTGGCTCCCTTTCTGGACGTCGGCCCAACAAACAGCGGGACTTCGATGCCGGGCTGAACAACATTGTGCGAGACTACTTTGCAGTCAATGGGCAAGATCCTGTCTACAATGAGCACGACTTTGAGACGCGTTTCCGCGTTCCGCGTGCTGTGTTCCGGCGCGTCTATTCGGAGGTCAAGGACACCCCCTTCTTCCGGCGGCGTATAACGCTACTGGCCGCCCGCAGGCGCACACTCTACAAAAGATGGTTGCTGCCTTCCGTGTGCTCGCGCATGGGGAGGCGGCAGACCGCGCCGACGAGTACGTGCGGCTTTCCCGTTCAACCATCCTCCTTTCGGTCAAGTGTTTGGTGGCATGCGTCCTGTCTAAATGGGAGTCTACCTACCTGCGGCGGCCCAACAACGCGGAGCTGAAGACGATCCTGGACCGGAACGCGGAGCGTGGCTTCCCCGGGTGCATGGGCTCGCTTGATTGCAGCCACTGGGCGTGGCACCAGTGTCCCAGAGGTATGGCGGGCAGCTACCAGACCCGAAAGGGCTCGCGCGGCATCGTTGTGGAGGCTGTGTGTGACGAGGACCTGTGGATTTGGCACCTGTTTGTTGGCGCACCTGGGAGCCTGAACGACATCAACGTGATGCACCAGTCCCCCCTCTACCTCGACCTGACGGCAGGCCGGTTGTGGTCTGAATAACGTTAGATAAATTACCAGTGTACTGAGACCGACCGTAGCCAAGCAATAAAGCGAGTTCTATCGCCGTCGCGGCGAGGAAGAAGACCTTTTGTTGAAGGG
>Ga0115031_1003810_pt1 | contig 11161 bp, 6 predicted proteins | sample Maine_Asex4_meta_FD_87301 | JGI IMG/M metagenome (GOLD analysis project Ga0115031, IMG submission 87301) | Marine algal microbial communities from Maine, USA - Maine_Asex4_metaG | ecosystem: Host-associated > Algae > Red algae > Unclassified | place: Maine, USA | collected 2015-01-05 | reverse complement strand
GTACGAACCCACGCCTGTCGCTTCATCAATGCTTGGTGTTGTACTCGTAATTGAAAAGACAGCTTCGTCATTGTCAGTGATCGTGACTGACAATGGATCAAGCACCACGGGGTCGACAGAGATGGCGGAACCGGTGGTACTTCCTGGCATGTCCAATGCGACGTCAAGTGTTTCCACGCCCTCAATTAGGCTGTCATCTTCAGCGGTGATGGTGAACATAAGCGGCGTCAGTGTGTCGCCGTCTACACCTGCGGTAAAGGTCAGGACTCCTGTCATCGCATCGAATGAAAGTGTTTCAGATCCTGCCGGTACATAAGCATTCACAGCAGTGTTGACTCCCGCCATGAAATCGTTGTAGTCAGCAACGTCGGTGGCACTTCCGGCAAGAATGACTTCAACGAACGCAGTTTCGCCCGCTTGGAACATGGCGTCTGTGCCTGACCCACCACCGGTCATCGTGGGAACTTCTAGCCCGATAGAGTATTTAACATCAGGATTGGCCGTAGCATCCTCGGTGATGGAGGTTGTGTCCGCGGCAAGGGTCCAGACGGCAGGATCGCTGTCGAGGATCGTGTGAATCACACCTTGCCTAGTGGTCCCGTCCATGTCGACATCACCGACAGGCAAATTGGCTGGAAATTGGCTGATGCCGGAAATTAAGATATCTTCTGGGCCCTCGACCAGCTGATCGGAAGTAACCGAAATCACGCCCTCCTCTATCAGATTGAAGCTTCCATAGCCCAGCGGAAAGTTGGCCATGTCATCGTAATTGTCTGCTGGGATTAAAAATGTGTTCGTAGCACTGAAATCATTTCCCGAAGCGGGTGAGTTGGAGATGTTTGCTGCAGTAACGCCAACCGCCGGCGAAAAGGCAACTGTTCGATCCGCAATTGAGGCTGCAGACAGGTCGCCCGAAACGACGAGCGTGGGACCAGAAACGCTGTTAGCTGGAATCGCAGAAACGTCTTCGAATTCTTGTGAGTCAGCGGGTAGACTAGGAAGAAGGTCTGCAAACTCGATCATCCCCGCCAATAACTGCCGAGGTTCAAGCGAATCGTAGTTTTGGCCGAGGGCTGATTTGGCTTTTCCTCGTGTATTGTTTCCGCGAGAGTTTTTTCGGCGGCGGTTACGCTTTTTGCCGCCCATGCCAAGCACGCCAGCGCGGTTGAGGTGGGTGCGTTGCGAAGGCAACAGCGAGGCGATCGTGTCGGCCATCGTACTCATCAACGTTGCGAAATATGCGGCGAAACGCGAGAGATTAAGTGGAATGAAGGCAAATGCCTTATTCCAGCGAGCGATGCGATTTTGTCGCTGGCGATAGAGACTCATGAAACGAACGTCGGAACGTTTAGATCGCAGAATCGCCTTTTGTGCTCGTCGTGCGTTGCGTGAAGTGGAAGGAAAAAAGCTTGGGCGATTACGACGAAACATGGTTATCTCCGGGAAGTATGAATTCGGGGAAGTGCATTACGAAACACCAACGCAGGCATGGCGGTTGCCATTGCGAACGATCTGGTTCCGGATTTAAGCCCGGGCGGATTGGTGTTCGAAGAAGCCGTCTCAAAGGTCTTCGGGGCCGAGTATATGCACACTCAAAGCCATTGCAACCAACTGCAACGTAAATATTCAAAGGTCTGAAAATTTAGGTATTCAGCACTGTTAACTTGTCGCGTCGTCTGTTCTGGTGCCATTCAGGAACTGCAACGGGTAGTGCTTGAACCGATCGAAAGAAGATGGTCGCCGCACGCAACGCGTTCTGGTTGTGAGGGTTTTACGCTTTTTGCAATGGTTTCCATGCCTAACCAAAGCGCTTTCGATGATGAGAGACACTGTCTCATTTGCGGATCGCGAAGGACGATGTGAGGCAGCACCCTATCTCTTGGATTAAATTTTCAACTTGAAGTTGTATGAAAAATCACCATCAAAATTCTTACCGCACGTAAAACGCACGTTCGGTTTGCGTGCCGAATTCATGCCGTTCGAACATAGGATTTTTACTGCTTGTTGCAGAAGAATAAGTCAAGCAACTAACTTTCATTTTCTCGTGTAACCGTTTGTTAAGCTTCTCCGGTTTAAGTAAAGCTTATTGCCGAACCTAAAATTCACACGCATTAACTTATTGTGTTCATTCGAAATGGTGATGGAGAAATCTTACCGGCCGGTTTTAGGCGGATGCTTTGACGCGATGCTGACCATAGAAGCAAAATCACCTTTTAAAGGGCCATTAGTGCGGGCTCGTCGGTAAAACAAGGAAAGAATCCCAATTTGACTCTTCCCCAACGCATTGAGGAGATGTGTGGCGAATACCGGTCTAGACTGTGAATCTATGGCGTAGGTTCGCAGAAGCCATCAGCCGCCACACAATAGCGCGCGGTTTCAAGCGCGAAGAACTGGACGTTTTCCCTTGGCGACTGATAGGTTCTGCAACCTTCAGCTTTGAATTCACAACCTCGCAGCGAAAGGCGACGATTTATTGTTCAGCCAGACCATCGTCTAAGAGCATGCCCTCGATGGCGGCCGTTTGTTGCCAGAGGACGCGCAGATTTTGAAGATAGGACAGGTTTGTCTGGAACAAAGCGCGTTGGGAAACCAATAGCTCCAACACGCTTGTTTCCCCTACTTCGTAGCCCTTGGTCAGCAACTGCGCTGTTTCCATAGCGATTGGGAGGATGTCTTCATCATACGCCTGAACTTGAATTTGAGCATCGAGGTACTTTTCGAATGCTTCCGTCAGCCGCCGGCGAAGACTTAAAGCTTTGGTTTCAAGTCGCCGCTGTGATTCTACGACACGTTGGCTTGATTCGTAGATCGCACCTTGGTTACGGTCAAACTTTGGAATCTCCCAGCCGACTTGGAAACCTCCGACGATGTCATCAGAAACGAAATCGTACATGAAAGAGGTCTGCCACTTCACGTTGGAAATGGGTTCTAGCTGCTGGCGGATCAGCTGTTTTTTACGCGTTTCGATATCAGCAAACATTTTTGACAGTTCAGGACTCTCGCGTAATAAATTATCATATGCGATTTCAAAATCCTCAATCGCGGTCAGATCGCGCGCACTTCCGGCAACATACTGCGTTGGGAGTCGTTCTTGGCCAATGATCGCGGCAAGTTTGCGCGTTGCCGATAAATGCGTTGCTTCGAATTGCCGAGTCGCCATTTGAGCCTTCCGAAGTTCGAGCCTCGTTTGAAGCACGGATGTCTTGGGAACCTCTTGAGCTTTGTATAGCTCTGTAGATGTCTCTAACGCTCTGGCAGATATCTCCGCAAGTTGTTTTGCCAACGCCAGCTGTTCTTGGGCGACCAAAACTTCATAGTAGAGTTGGTCGACGTCGGTTAGCAGGCGGCGTTTGATGATTTCCATTCGGTGACCTGCGGACTCAAGCTCGGCACAAATCACGTTCTGTGAAGCCGCCAGCTTGCCCCCTCTTACCACTTCGCGACCAAAGAATACGCCATAGCGGCCGGCCCCACCGGCTTCGTTGATATCGCCGCCGATGATTCCAGCGGTTGGGTTGTAAGGCAGCCCGGCCTGTTGGTGCTTTCCTTTTAGCGCGTCGTAGTTGGCTTGCGCTTGTGCCAAAGCCGGGTGCGTACTGAGTGCTTGTTCTCGAATCTCATCCCTTGTGATTCCTTGCCACTGGTGAGATGGAATATTAAGATCAATTATTAACGACTTCTTTGGATTGATTGGGCCTGCGTCTGTTGAATCAGTTTCTGATACCTTTTTGAGTTTTGTGCAGCGATTGATTTCGGCGGCGTCGCTGTTAGTCCCAGCTTCGTTAGTACCAGCTTCGTTTTGAAACTCTATTGGGGCATCCTTCAGAAATAACGAAGGTTCAAACGAAATCGAATCATCCGCGTGACGCGTTGATAGATCCGACGCGCAGCCGGCGGTGGCGACGAGTAAGACGATCAGGATGTGAAATAAATGCTTCATCAACGCACTTGCGGACCGGTGGCTGTACCTTCGTTATATAGATCGAGTCATTGGCGTCCGAAAAATCGCTACATCTGGATTAATCATGACAATGGGACGTGTAGCGCTCACGTCGTTCTGACTGGGTTGACTTTGAGGATTGGGGTTGGGTTCTTACGTTCCAATAAAAACGGCAAGCCAATCCTCAAGATCCATCCTTACCGGAAGGCCTGCGCCTGACCGCTAGGACGGGACTTTGGGCTCAGGGCTGACGATCGGTTGTACCAGCTGTGTTGGTTGCCCGATTGTTCGCGATCTGCGCCCTGTTCTGATGGCAACACATTTGACAATTTTCGGTACCGACAGCGTCGCAGAGCACAGCGCATAACCGGATTTGCTCAAGCCAACCGAGCGTACGATGCTATCAGTTTCTATAGGTGAAATCGTGGTTCTGGACAGATAAGCCTCGCCAATCGGAACAGTTTATCACGTTTGCTACCGGACGACTGTCATCTCCGGCAGTGATTGGCCAATCGTTAAACTTTGCCCTAACCGAACAACAATAACACAAGGATAACCGCTAACAACGGATCAACACGAAGTCCGAATGACTGTCGTAGAGGGGAAAACCCTCATCAAGATAACAAGCGACATAATCGATTCTTTGGAGATCCTGACCATGCGGTCTAAATTTACTGCCTTAAAACTACTCATGTTGATTGGTGCCTGTATAACGTTGTCAACGACCGGCTGTCGGAGCTATGCACCGAAAGATTTGGTGGCGGCGCAAGACGTGCTCAACTCTAGCTGCTGTAAGCCGGACAACACTCAGCAGATCAACTTTCTAGCGTTGCGTCAAACACCGGCCGAAGAATACACGCTCGGCAAAGGCGATACCCTCGGAATCTACATCCAAGGTATTACTGGCGACAAAGACGTTCCACCACCAGTCAACTTCCCCGATGACGCGGGGGCACAGCCGGGCTTAGGTTATCCTGTTCCCGTCCGAGATGATGGCTACATCTCACTGCCTTTGATATCGCCAATTCGCGTTGCCGGTTTGACGCTTACCGAAACCGAACGTCGCATCATCGACGCTTACACCAAGGATAAAGAAATTCTTCTCAAAGGAAGCGAAAAGATCATCGTAACCTTGATGCGTCGCCGCACTTACAACGTTTTGGTGATTCGTGAAGACGTTCAAAATGGCAACCAACGAAACACGATTCGATCTAACGAAACGTTCATTGGTGACTCTGCCGGGTCTGAAACAATGTCCATTGATCTTCCCGCAGGCGAGAACGATGTGCTGCATGCGTTGAGCGAAACCGGCGGCATGCCAAGCGAACTGGCGAAGAACGAGATTGTGATTTTCCGCGGTGGGCAGAGCGGCGACGTGGATTCACTGGTACAGGAAATCGGTGCTCCGGGCATGGGACCACAGAGCGCAAACCGCAATGGTGCGAACATCATTCGGATTCCGATCGAAGCCGAACGCGGACAGTTCCCAGAGTTCTCCGAAGCTGACATCACGCTGTATGATGGTGACGTCGTCTACATTGAAGGCCGCGAGCAAGACGTTTTCTACACTGGTGGATTGTTGCCAGGTGGACGGTTCCCTCTTCCACGTGACTATAAGATTGACGTCCTGGAAGCGATGGCCCTTGCTGGCGGATCGGCTTCTGCGACCGCCGGCCAAGACTCGGGTCGTGGTTTGCAAGGAATCGTTCCTGCGACCCAGGTGACGGTTCTTCGTAAGTGTGGTTGCGAGCAAGTTGCGATCGACGTCGACCTGCGTTACGCGTTAGCCGACCCGAGCGAACGTGTCATCGTTCAATCAGGTGACCTGATTGTGTTGGAGTACCGTCGCCGCGAACTGGCCACGAACTCACTGTTCTCGATTCTCCAATTCGGTGGAATCTTTAACCTGTTTCGCTAAAGGCGGATGTGGTCGGTACTGTAGACGGGAACCTGCTCGTTTGAAACAGCGACCGACAAATTGTTGCTAATCTTGAATTGACTGCATCGTGGAATACCACGGTGCAGTTTTTTCGTGCGCGGGTTGGTGATTGGAGGGGACTGGCCTATAAATGGGAAACGGTCGTGTAATTACGATCTTGACGCGTCAATCTGTGAAACCGCGATAATAACAGATTTAATTGCTGGCCCTTATTCAAGTTAGATTACTTATTTAGGGGCAAAGCCCTGGTAATTTTCCTAGCCCAGCCTTTAGGGCTGGGATTGTTTATTATCTAAATATCTAGGGCCAACGGCCTGGCAGTTTAATTGGCTGGGGAAACCTAGAACCGTAATCGTCTGGACCTTTGGCCCTAGCTGAGGTTCGGTCACGCCCCCCAGCCCTTCAGGCTGGGCTAGGGAAATTGCGGAGCCTTTGGCCCGAAAAGGCATGCATCATGCAATTTTATAACTAGCGCTTCGAGCAATTATTGAAGGTAGCCGGATTCAGTATCAAATGACAATCAACCTCGAGAGTAAAAGCTGATGAATTTTTCGGATTGTTTGCTGGTGGGCGCGGGTGGTTTCGCTGGCGCGATTTGCCGCTTTGGGATCGCTCATTGGTCACGTTTGACGTGGGCGACTTCGTTTCCCGTGGGGACGCTGATTGCGAATCTACTCGGTTGCTTTTTGATTGGCGTCTTAATCGGCAGCGGTAAGGCGGACGGCAATCACCATTTGCGGCTCAGCTTTGGTGTTGGATTTCTAGGTGCTTTGACAACTTTCTCTACCTTCGGAGCCGAAACGATGCATCACGCTCAACACGGCGCGGCATGGATTGCGTTCTTGAACGTCGCCGTGAATTTGATTGGTGGTCTATTAGCGGTATTTGCTGGTATCGCATTAGGACAACGATTTTTTCAACGCGCTGCGTGAGGTTATCTGATATTGCAAAAAGAGTAGTGCCCACTCATCTTCGTTTGTCGTAGCCATGTAATTGAAACCACTTCCACGCATCTTCTAGCGCGGTGTCGACCGGTTGCAGCTGGTATCCCAACTCTGCTTTTGCTTTAGACGAATCGCACCAGTGAAATAGCTGCCCCATTCTCGAAGCGGCCGAGTTCACTTGCGGTTCGTTCTTGAGGAATTTTGCTGCTAGGTCGCCGCAGCGTCCTCCCGTTTCCGCCAACCAGTTGGGTAGTACGAATTTCGGTTGGGGTCGATCCATGACCTCGGCCATACGCTTCCAAAGATCTAGATAGGATAAATTTTCACCGCCTAAGATATAGCGCTCGCCACAGCGTCCGTTTTGTATCGCCGAAATTACGCCTTCGGCAACGTCTCTTACATCGGCGACGCTGCAACCTCCCGCCGGTGCAAAGGGAACCCACTGTTTCCAAAGCGCTAACATCATTTCGCCCGAAGACGGGCGCCAATCATTAGGCCCCACCATAAAACCCGGGGAAAGAATGACTCCATCAAGTCCCTTATTCACTTGATCGAGAAATGCGGTTTCGGCCTCGCGTTTGGAAATCACGTAGGAGCAAGCGGGCTTTGAGGGTTCAAGGTTGGTTTCGTTGACCGGAATTTCGCCATCGGAGGCGGCCAACGCGTCAACGGTGCTGATGTGCAGCATACGCACGTTTTGTCGACGACTGGCTTCGGCGAGAACGCGGGTACCTTCGACATTGATGCGTCGGCTTTGCGAAAGCCGCGACCAACCCAGCTGGATCATGGCGGCTGAGTGAATGACTAAATCGACGTCGCCAACGAGTGGGCTGATTTGCGATAGATCCGTGAGATCAACGTCGACCGCATGAACGTTGAGTCCATCCAGCGGTCGTAGGTCGGAGGAAAGTCGTTTGGCAACGGTAACCTGATGTTCGTCGCTCAACAGTGTGCGAACGATATTGTTGCCGAGAAATCCAGTGGCTCCTGTGACCAAGATACGCATGAGAGATCGCTTGAGAGAATGCTGCAAGGGAAGGTGAAGATTTTAGGAGTGCGATAGAGTATAAAGTAGCAAAGAACTTGAACCCAGTACCCAACCCATCCAACTCTATCTCTCTTAATTTATGTCATCTTCCGTTGATGTTAACGCCGTAGTAACCAAAGCTGACCAGAACGCTTTTATTCAATTCGCTTGGGATCACTACGCGGGTGATCCCCATTGGGTACCACCGCTGCGTGGCGAGATTAAGGGCCTGTTGAATTATCGCGAACATCCCTTCTACGAAAAAGGTGAGATCCAAACATTCTTGGCCTACCGTGAAGGCAAAATCGTGGGCCGCATCGCCGCCATCATCGACGGCTTTCACAATCAGCATCACAAGGAAGAACGCGGCATGTTCGGGTTCTTTGAATCCATCGACGACGATGATGTTGCGGCGGCTTTGTTCGACGCAGTCAAAACGTGGTTTGCCAAACGGAACATCACGCAGCTGCGGGGGCCGGCCAACCCTTCACAGAATTACGAATGGGGCATGCTGGTCGAAGGCTTCGACGAGATGCCAACTTTTATGATGACGTATAACAAACCGTATTATGACAAACTGGTGAAGCAAAACGGATTTTTTAAATCGCAAGACATGTTCGCTTACATCGGACGCATGAAAAATTTGGGCAGCATCGATCCTAAGCTGTTGCAGGTTGTGAACCAAGCCACGGAGCGATTTAATATCAAGGTCCGTCCGATCAGTAAAAAGACATTCGCCGAAGACGTAAAGAGCTTCCTCAGCATCTACAACCGAGCCGTGGAAGGGCAGTGGGGTTTCACGCCGTTGTCCGATGGCGAAATGGAAGAGACCTCCGGTGGACTGAAGCACTTGATCGTCCCTGAAATGACGACGATCGCTGAGATCGATGGGAAGGCGGTCGGGGCCGTGTTTGGTTTACTGGATTACAATCCGCTGATTAAAAAAATAGATGGCAGGCTGTTTCCTTTTGGATATTTGCGTCTACTGTGGGGGCGTAGGAAACTCAAACGCGTGCGTTTACTGAGCACCAACGTAATTCCCGAGTACCAGCGCTGGGGGTTGGGAATTGTGCTGTTGGCGCGGCTGGTGCCTGCATGTTTGAGTATGGGGCTGGAGACGGGCGAGTTTTCTTGGGTGCTAGAGTCGAATAAGCTATCTCGCGGCACACTCGAACGCGGCGGAGCTGAAAAAACTAAGACGTATAGGGTCTATGATTACGATGGATCTGCCGGAACGGTAGACTAACGCTCTTCATTAGACGTTTTGGACATATTTCAGCCGCCAACGGAAAAGCGTCCGGTCCACCAATGGCAACTATGGACCGGGGGCTATCGCCCTGCGGCTGATAAGATCAGGGAAAGAGTTCGTTCGGGGCGTTACCATTGGACGCCTTGCCTTAACTTGCCCTAAAAGCGTGTTAGAATATGGCGTTTACGTTACACTGCCGTTTGGACATTTAAAAGTAAACCCTCACCCATTCCTCATCCACCTGCAACAGCACAGTTTCCATGAAATCCGATCGTAAAGTTGTTGTCACGGGAATGGGCGTTGTTAGTCCCATCGGAATTGGAACGGAGGACTTTTTCGCAGCGCTGATGGCGGGCCGTAGCGGCGTTAAAGTCCGAGAAGCGTTCGCTGATTCCGAGCTTCCGATGCGACTGGCCGCGCCGGTGACGGGGTTCGAAGCCAAACAATACGTCAAACCGCGGAAAGCGCTGAAGATCATGTGCGAACCGATTAAGTTCGGATGCGCCGCAGCGTCGATGGCTGCGGAGCAAGCAGGTCTTACCAACTTGATCACCGAAGATCCCGTTCCAGGTCAGGTTCACATTAGCCCCGATCGAGTTGGCACCGTTTTAGGAACCGAGACGTTTTTTGCGGATCCTAATGAAGTGGCTCGCGTTTTTCGAAGCTGTATCGTTGACCAGGACTACCAACATGACCGTTGGGGGGAATTCGCGATGCGTCAAATTCAGCCGCTGTGGATGTTGAAGTACCTGCCCAACATGGCGGCCTCGCATATATCCATCGCCGTCGATGCGCGCGGGCCAAGCAATTCGATTTGCCAGGGGGCTGCGTCGGGACTGTTGGCCGTGATTGAAGCGGCATCTTTGGTGACGCGCGGCGTTGCCGATGTTGTGATTGCTGGTGGAACCGGATCGCAAATGGCGCTAACGGCAATGCTTTACCGTGGCACTGATTTATTGAGCAACTCCAAGCAAGAGGCCGCGGCGGCGTCGAAACCGTTTGACAGAAATCGAGACGGAATGGTCGTCGGTGAAGGGGCCGGCGTTGTCGTGCTGGAAAGCCTTGAGCATGCGACGGCGCGGGGAGCGACTCCGTTGGCGGAGTTCGCGGGATCGTCTCGGCTTTTTTGTGATCCGGATTCTGGCGACCGTGTTGCTGGCATTGAGTCAAGCCTTCGAATTGCGACCGAGGACGCTCAGATGACAACCGATCAAATCGGGTTGGTCAACGCAAGTGCCAGCGGCGAATTAGATGGAGACCGTTTTGAAGCCCAAGCGATTCACAACGTGTTCGGCGATGTTCCGGTAACGGCACATAAGAGTAATTTTGGAAATCTCGGTCCGGGAACGTCGGTTGTCGAACTAATTGGAGGGCTGTTGGGGCTGCAACATCAGAAGATTCCCCCCACGATTAACTATGAGACGGCCGATCCTCAATGCCCGGTGAACATTGTGCGGGTGGCTACAGATCTTGAGCTAAGTTCGCTAATCAAAACCAGCTACTCAGCGACCGGGCAAATTGCGACGGTCGTTTTTAAGTAATGTTTTGCTCAGCCGTATCTTTACAAACGCGTAAGCGTAAGCAGAACGTTGTCTAAATTAGTTGTTTCAGCGCAACGCCCTTTGCCGAGCCACAAGGCACCCAGAGCCCCTGTCCTGCCCGTCCTGCCAGTGAGTTTTGGGGGCTTGGCAGATGCGTCATGGGCGTAACGACTCAACCGAGATCATTTTTAGATATTTCGTAGTACTTCAGCGGTCTGAAATTGCGGTGCTAAATCCGAAGGATTACGCAAATCAGCCGCCGGGCGATAGCCCAATGGCACTTACTTTAGATGAAACGTGGGATAATTTTATCAGCCGCCACGCGATAGCGTCCGGTCCTACGCGATAAAAACCGGACGCTATCGCGTGGCGGCTGATGCGCAGATGCGTTGCATCAATCTAAAGTAAGTGCCATTGGGCGATAGCCCCCGGTTTCGTCTCCTCAAATTACAACAGAACCCGACGCTATCGCGTGGCGGCTGATATGTGCAACTTCAGATAGCTGAATTGTTACGATATTT
>Ga0115031_1003807_pt1 | contig 11168 bp, 5 predicted proteins | sample Maine_Asex4_meta_FD_87301 | JGI IMG/M metagenome (GOLD analysis project Ga0115031, IMG submission 87301) | Marine algal microbial communities from Maine, USA - Maine_Asex4_metaG | ecosystem: Host-associated > Algae > Red algae > Unclassified | place: Maine, USA | collected 2015-01-05 | reverse complement strand
GATTTCGCGCTAGACTCAAGGTAAGAGCCGTATGAGGTAGCTCTTCACGTACGGATCTGTGCGGGGGGCTGCCGGCAACGGCAGTCCCTACCGCGATCTAGCGCCCAAACGGCTAAGTAAGTCAACAAGCCCTTACGCCGCGCGTGATGCTTGCCCAATTTTAGGTTACCTCAACACACCTAAGTAAAAACTGAAGACTCTTTCTTCGTCGAATTCCGCGGATGAAATTGGAAATGCGAAGTCGAAAGCTAGCGGAGCACCAATTCCGGCGGCTGGCATGTGAACTCGGAATCCGAAACCGGGTGCGACACGAAAGTTCTCCGAATTAATCTCTATGTCTTGCTCAACCGTTCCAAAATCGCAGAACAAGACGCCCTTGATCATATCGTCTGCCGTAACGGGAAACATGTACTCCAGCGTGTTAAGCCATTGAAAACGTCCGCCGACACGGATGGCTTCCACACCGCCTTCGCTGGGGGATGCACCGCGGAAGTCATAACCACGTATCGTAGAAAATCCGCCAGCGAAATAGTTTTCATAGAGTGGAGTATCATCTCCAGAGACGCCAAGTTTACTTCCGAAGCTGATTGTGTGCCGGCCCGAACGATCAGGACGCTGGTACATCAATCGGTAACGACGGAATTCAATATCGCCGCGTGAGTAATCAAAATCTCCAAACGCCTGACTGTAGGTGGCTGATAGATAACTACCTTCGGTTGGCAGGAAAGGATGATCACGGGTGTCTCGAATCAAGCCAACGTTGGCGATGTTGAGATTACTTTTTCCAACGTTTTCATCAAGTGTGGTAGACAGAAGTCGGTCAGAGGCTTCTGCATCAACTTCCACTCGTTCTGTTCTCACACCGGCGCTAATCGAAAGATCTGGAGAAAGTCTGCGTCCGAAGTTAAACCTTCCACCGAAACGGTTTTCGTCGTAGTCTTCGTAGCGTCGATCAAAGTAGTAGCCGCTGGCACTGAACGAAAAGTCTGTGTTGAGGAAATAGGGTTCAGTGAAGCTGACCAAGTAACGTTGAATATCCTGGCCAGGAACCAATTCCAAGCGAAATTGCTGCCCTGCTCCGCGAAACGCCGTGCCATCGAGGATGTCGCCAAAACTACGCGGCACTCGGGTGATGTCAAAGTCTTTTTCATCGATCGTAAATTGACCAACGATGCCGTTGTCCGAGTTATAGGCTCCACCGATGTTGATGCGACCGGTGTTCGTTTGAGCAATCGTAACGTCCAGGTCGGCGAAATCGGCAGCGGGATAGTAGGGAATCGACGCGTTTCCGCCGCGCTCAAAAGGTTGCACCAATGAGTTAAGCGTGTTTGGGTTTCCAATGTCGGGAGATGGTAGACCGTTTCCAGGAATGAATTGTCGCCCGGGCGTGTTCAGCTCTGGATACTGATACGCAGATTGCTGAATCTGGTTTCCGCTGGAGTCAGATGTTGTCGGTATCTGCGCGACGTTGTCGTTGCGTGGCACGGCGGGTTGATTGAACACGGCGTTGCCGACTTGGTTGGGCTGATTATTCTGCTGGCCACTGTTTGTGCCGTATGCGTACCAAAACGCATTGTCGGGGCTTTGCCCACGGAAGGTGCTGTTTTGAGATTCGCGTTGAGATTCGCTTTGCGATTCGTCTTGGGGGGCGGGCCGATAGGCAATCGTTGTGACCTTATCTTCAAGGCCAGTTTTAGATGAGTTTAATGAAGTGGCGGCGGATAGAAGAGTTTGCTGTGATTGATATTTTAGTTGCAACGGCGTCGGGATATCGCCTGCCATCGGTGGTTTGACGATAGGACGTGACGAATACATCGAACCCAGTTTTCCATTTACGCATCCGGTCGAACCAACCAACAACACCAACAGTGCTGCCAAACCAATCCAGTTTCTCAGATCGGAAAACGAATCGCCGATGTTGAGTTTATGAGTGTTGAGTTGCATAGTTTGATGTGGGGGAAGTTTCGTCAATGTACTGTTCAATTTTTCGTTGTATGCGCGGTGTATTGGTGCTTCTTTCAAAAACACGCTTGCCTGAGGCTACCGGAATCCACTTCCGCCTGACCGTGTTGCGCTGTCCCCGGAACCTCGGTTGGCACTGCGTGTCGGTGGACCACCGAGCCCAATTGCTCCACCAGCGTCTGCCATTTGCTCCAGCTTTTTCAATTCGGGTGGTTTGACAACGATTGTTGGACCGGCTGCCGCACCGGGTTGCCCGGCTGCGAAGATTTGAGACCCCGCCAGCTTTGTTTTGCTTTTTTCGATTTGGCGAACGTCGATCAAGTCACCTGGCTTCAGCGTCATTCGATTAAGCACGACCTGCCGCTTGGTAACTGAGTTACCGCCTTCGTAGTGAACATTGATTTGTCCAACGCGATACTGTTTTCCTTCTTTGACTTTGTAGACCAGGTCTAACATGCCGGGCTCTTCCAAAAATCGCGTCTCAACATTGACGTTAGAAAAGACATAGCCTTGACTGCCGTACAGATCACGTACCTCAGTTAGATCTTCGTTCAGTTGGGTCGCATCGAAGACTGGCATTTCACCCTCTGGCGTAAGCTTCAGCAATTTTTTAAGTTCGGTTTCGTTGTAGGATTCATTGCCCATGAATTTAACATCGCGAATTTTGTAGCGTGGCCCCTCGTTAACAATGAATCGCACATTTAACCAACGTCCGTCGTTGCTTTCGCTGATTTCGCGTCCAACCTGAGCATTAAAATAGCCTAAGGAACGATAGTATTCTGTCACGCGATCAATGTCTTGGTCGATTAGATTCCGCTGAGCCAATCCGCCGAAGACTTTGAAGTAACCCGGTTTCGATTTTACGATGTGCCGGAGGCGCGCCTCAGTAGCAATCGTGTTGCCTTCGAAGTTGACTTTCCAGATTCTCTGTTGCTGATCTTCATGGATCAGGAAAGTAACCTTGGAGTCATCGTTGTCGTTGCCGTCGAGTACTTCGACTTGCGTTCGCGGGTAGCCTTTCTCACGGTAGTATTGCTCGATCTTAGTTTTCGCGCTGCGAATTTCGTGGACATCCAGAGGACTTCCGTTTTCCAGACCCGTTTGTTTCGCCAAAGCGCGATCCGAAACGCCTCGATTTCCAATATATTCAACTTTTGTGAGACGATTTCGTTCGATGACTTCGATTCGTATGATTACGCCATCGGGTTGACGGTCAACGAATGGCCCTTTGACGCGCGCAATTTCTGGCATTCTCCAAAGAGAATTTACATCCTGCTGAAGTTTGTCAGGATCGAAATATCGTCCGGGACGCGTGCGAATGTTGCGCGTCAAGTGATGAGTGGGTAGAAACTGGTTGCCTGTGATCTGAACGTCTTTGATAATATCCGGACGCGACGCTGAATTAGCTTCGGCAAGCTGTTCGAAGTCAGGCAAGATATCAGATTCTTCACGCAGTTTACGTCCTCCAACCGGCTCGGGACCGGTGCTTCCTGGGCGACCACCGGTCGGGCCCGGACCTTGGAAACGTACATTCTGAAGCGCTTCGTCATTGAGGATCTGCGGTGGAATCGGCAGCGCAGATTGCTGCCAAAGTGGCCCTGTCTGGCAACCGGTGAGCATCGCAATTATGCAAAGTGTCAAAATTGCGAAACCGTTCGAAGAGATTCCATAGGTGCAGACGCATTGCATGCGGGTCGCACGTTGTCGATGCTCGGTTGCAGCATCGCGATCATTTTGTAGGGATTTTTGCAACGTTTGGTCCATCCTTGGCCCCGATTGTTGGGTTTTCTGAGTCGTAACTACAACAAAGAGTCACCAAGGGCAAGGCAGGAATCCACGGCAGTCGCGTGCTAGCAAGTTTCAGGGGCTGCGAATTTAAGTTCTTAAAATTTACAACTCTACAAACCAATGGGCGAACCGAGCCAGGTTGTCCATCTGCGGGGTTGGAATCTATCCCCGTTTTGAGTTAAGCGATTGCGCGTCGCCATAGCCCATGTCGTCAGCTTAAATGAAAACGTATTCGGTTTCGAGCCAGTAGCTTTACGCGCGGCAGTTTCACCGAAACAGATTTTATTGTCTTGGCTCAGCGTGAACTGTATTTTTGGTTTGAGTTGTCGTTATGAAAAACAGCTGAATCTGACAAATCAGAGCTCGCTGACATGCTGAGGTTTTCCGCTTTCGGGCCAAACTCGGAAGTGAAGCGGGCGATACGCACTGGCATCGCCCAACTTCCGACTTCGGCACTGCAGGGCGCTCGGGTTGCTCCTCAGCAGAGCCCTATCCTCCACCGCAGTATCTTTCCACTTTAATCTCAAGCGGCTTGCCTGGCGATGACTTCCTTGCGGTCCTTGCGGTTCAGCTAGGCTTATCGTCAACTAACTAGAACTTATGACGTCGGTACCGGTGTCCGCACTGCTGCAGAGATCGCCGCCGGCCTAAATTTAACAGATCTAGCGGTAACAAGTCTTGGCGATGCTTCCGCAACTTCTCCTGCAGCTTTCGTTCAAAGGGAGAATTTTGCTTTGACCCAAGTGACTGTTGCCAACATTACGGATTCTATTGCCATGTTTCTGACAATACGAATCATCAGTTCGGCTCACTCAGTGGTATTCAGATCGTTCCGGCGACGGCACCAATGTGTATTTTGGGTGATTGCAACATGGACGGTTTCGTTAACTTTTTAGACATCTCACCATTGATTGCAATCTTAGGCCAATAAAACAATTTTGAAGCCCCTGACCGTCCAGGTCTTATGCTTCTGAATTGTGATTCCCGCCATCCGCGGATTCATGGTCCAATTGCCGAGGGAACTGAGTCTTTGCGGAATCGACCCAATCCGACTGCTTCACCCTGTCCGAGAATCGTCGCTCATGACGCGCAGGCTGGCTTCTATGTCGAAGTCGTCGCTTAATAAATCTGCGTCGTCGGAATCCGGTGGCGGGATCTTGCTGAAGTACTTGCCTAGGGGACTGGCCAGCACTGCAGGAAGAATGATCAGATCGCCGATCAGGGCGGCGGCTAAGAGGAACAGCATCAGCGTACCGAACCGCTGTGTTGGCGTGAACGTGCTGAACGCGAATGCGGAGAGGCCAAAACCGGCGATCAGGGTCGTTTGCGTCATCGCCGTCGCGACTTTTTCGTACGCGAACTTGATCGCCTCCAAACGTTCCAATCCTTTTTGCAACGCTTGACGATACCACGTCAAAAAGTGAATCGTATCATCCACGGCGACACCCATCGCAACGCTGGCGGTCATCATCGAACCAATGTCGACTTTAATTCCTCTGTAGGCCATAAATCCGAAAACGACGACAACGGGGAAGACGTTTGGGATCATCGCCAAAAATCCACCTCGGAAGTTTAAGTAGTTGCCGCGTTCAAAGGGGCGATTCCAATCTCGAAGTAGCAACATCATCACGAACGTAATCATGAAAAACGCCAGCAAGATACTTTGGATCAGGCTCCATAACAGCGCCCGTTGAGCCTTATAAACGATGGGGATAATACCCGTGTAGATCGTCGTAATATCGACATCTTCGCCGGCCATCTTACGCTGCGTCGCGGTTTTCATGCCAGCAATAGGATCCTTGGTTTCAGGGTCAATCAGAAACTTGTGTTCACGACAGTCAATTAAATGAGGCGCGTTCTGTTTGATCAAATTTACATCAAACAGTTCGTTATCCTCGATCAAGACAACACAGTCACTTTTGCGGATACGCTCCCGCCACTTTTTGATTTCAAAAAAGCTGGTGAGCTGCTCTTTCTCCTTGGGGGTCAGATCAGGATTGTTGAGGCTGTATCTTTCAGGATCAACCCAAACCAACTTAGGGCTTTTGGTGATGCCACGATCAGCTAACAGGCTTTTTAGCGTCGTCGCGAAGATGTTCGTTTGATTGATCAATTCGTCGCGCGGAACTCCGGCTTCGAATTGTGCTTTAATATCAAGATCTTCTTGCGACAATTCAGGTTTGCCACCTAAAACTAATACCGTCGCGTTTTGGGCGCGACCGTCTTCTTGAGTTTCTTGCAGTATTTCCAGAATCTGTCGGCGATACCGGTACGCGTTGTTAATCGGTTCAATGACCGATTTCATGTCGTTAATGAACCGACCGTAATCAACGTCGCTCAGCGCGGCCAAGCGAATGCTGATCCGCCAAAGCTCGCGCCCTTGCAATTGTTCCAACGGTCGCGATTGGTCTTCATCGGCAATAGCCAAGTATTCCTGCTCCAGCATCTCACCGCGCCGTTTGTACAGCTGGGCACTGGATAATTTACGTGTCAATGGATCCGATGACGAGAATTCATTCAGCGGCACAAAGACGTCCGTCGACAGTCCCGAACCAACAATCCCCAACCCGTCAGCGCCGAAATAGCGTTCTAGTTGAGTTCGGACGCGATCTGAAAGCTGCACGCGTTCCAACATCGATAACCGGCGCGAGTATTCTCTCCGCTGTGCTTCATCAAATTCGAAGGGCGGAACTTCAGCGTCGGCGATGTCGACATCGGGAAGGCTGCCGAGTTTATCGATTTGGAGTTGAGATTCTCGTTTGGCAAAAGCTTCGCGTTGCTTTTTCTCTTGGTCCTCAATCGTCTCTTTGTAGACTTCCTGCTGAGGCGAAGGATCGATGCTGACGACGATTTCGGCGGGAACTAATTCGCCCAAATTTCCTTCTAACCAGCGATAGTCGGTCAGAATTTTTGCGCTAGGATCAAACATCTTCAGGAGGTGAACTTGCGTTTCAATTTTGTTCCAAATGCCGTAGGCTCCCACGACAATCGCCAACACGCCTATCACGCTGAAGACCGTGTAATTTCGCATTACAAAGTCACCCACACTCTGCCAAAAATTGGTGACGGCCGAAGAAATGCCACCGCCGGCGCCCGGGTGTTCGCCTCTTTTATGGTCCTTTAGGCTCAGCTTGCGATAGCCGGGTTTAAACACCGTTAACGCAGCAGGCAAAAACGTGAAGAGAATGATCAGCGTCGCCACGGTTGCGATCGCTGAAAAGAGACCGAACTTTGAGATCGGTGCAAGGTTGCTGATGTAAAGCGAACCGAGCCCCAAGGCTGTCGTAAAGGCCGCCAATGTGCATGGAAACCAGCTATGAGCGATCGCAGCTTCGGCGGCAGCTTTAGGGCCGTGCTCATGGCAGGCGTCGCGATAATAATTGACGATATGCACGGCACCAGAGAGCCCCAGTACATAGATCAGCGACGGCATGGACATCAGGATTGCGTCCATCTTTTCGCCGCCAAACCAGACGTAAGCCAAACTGGCCATCGCGCCGACGCCGCCTGTGATGAACAACATCATCGTCACGCGTACATTACGGAAACTGAAATAGGCCAGCGTGATGCCAATCATCGCCGACAATCCGACCAGATTGACCAGCGTAATTGTGCCCTCTTCGTCGATCGCGACGTTGTCCACCGGCGGGCCGCCCAAAACCACGTGCTGGGAGCTGATGCCGCAGCTTCCGGTCGCTAACTCCAATAATCGACCACGTGGTTTACCAAGCAACGGACGCCCGACCGCACGTGCCAGTTCCTCCATCACAGGTTCATTGAGCGTAATGACCAAACAAGTCTGCCGAGGCGGTGCTTCAAGTTCCAATTGGAACCAAAGCTGATACCACAACTCCAGTCGTTTATCAGCATCGGCGCCCAGCAGACCGTCCAGATTGCCATCGAAATCTTCGGCCGTCTTGGCCTTCATAAATTCGTCAAAACGACTTTGATAAACGGGGTCGGAAATCAGCGTCTTCTTCAGGTCAGCGTCGACCTGCTGAAGCAGCGATTGAAACGTCCAATCAAAACTTTTGTGCGGCGTCGGCCCGAACATCGCTCCGGTTAAACGATTATGTGCTTCCATCTTTGCTTCGAAGGTCGAGCGATCCGATTCACCCATCTTCAAAACGCGCAATGAACCATCCGGACCGGCCAATTGATCAAAGACGTCGGGGCCCGAGATTACAGATTTGAAAGGCCGGCAGCAAAGCTTCAACGGGTCTTCGTAGAATTTGTTCTTGACGCCCAAACGATCATCGGGCTCCAAACCAAACGTATCGATGTACGTACCGATCGCTTTGTTCTTGCCGTTGCGAGTGCGTTCAAACCAACGGCTAATGCCTTCAGCAACGTTAGATTTTCCGTCCCAGCGAAACAATTCGCCTTGCCGGTTAATGAAGTACCACTGTTTGTCGCGGCCCTGAAGCCATTTTTCGTTTTGCTCGCCCCAATCCTGATGGTATTTGTCGGCAAACAGCAGCCCCAGTTCGTCGCCCTTGCGATGAGCCCGCAACTGTTCGGTGCGGCCTTGTTGAATGAGTTCCTTCTCATAGGCCAACGACTCTTCGTAAATCTTGCGTTTTAGATTGACGTAGGTGGGATCCCCTTCACGACACCAAGGACCGCTGATGACCACGAATTGCCCGCCACCAAAGAAGTACTTCTTGAACTCGTTGAGCTCTTTGGTTTCTTGATAATCGTCGGGTAACCAATCGGCGACGTTGTTCACCATCTCGTCCATCGCCAAACGCGCCCCACGACCCGCGAACGGGACGAGGAATGCGAAGCAACACAGAATTAGCAGCGCGACGCTACCAAAAAATGGGACCGGTAGTGAGTAGAAGCGTTTGGTCATGCGTATTAGAAAAGTCGCTTTTTGAACAATGGCGCGCGTTAATCAATGTTAAGATTAATGCCTCAAAAACGTCTCGTCCATGTCAAACGAGATAATGCTGGGCGCTCAGGGAAGGTCGGTTTGGCGAAACTGGTAGTTTGTGGCAATGGGGAAGAATGGTAGGAATCCCACTGTGCGACCGGACACTTTGGGCGATGAATTTGACGTAGGATGGTCTCTTAGGCTGTCCGACGCGCACCCCCCGAGTATTCTGTTTACGGTCTAAGAGTTCATAAATAGAGTGCCAAAGTCGTTAAACCGTTTCCTGTATTCGTAAAATGCTACCTGACGTGATGTCCGACAGCTTGCCCAAACTCAACGGAAGCCTCTTAGGATCCGCCATTTTCCGTTCGTCTCCGGAGGACTTTCGGGTCGAGGAACTGCTTGGCTTCACGCCATCGGGGGGAGGGGAGCACTGTCTGCTGTGGGTGGAGAAATGTCAACTTTCCAGTAATGAAGCCGCCGGTTTGCTCGCCCAACAGTTAGGAATCCGCAAGCGCCTGGTAAGTCATTGCGGACTCAAGGACCGCAACGCGATCACTCGGCAATGGTTCAGCGTCCACCTACCGGGGCAGGAATCGCCGGCAGCCCAACACTGGGATATCGAAGGACTGCGCGTGCTTAAAATCACTCGTAACGCCCGCAAGCTCCGCCGAGGTGTGCACGAGGGGAACCGTTTTACAATCCGCTTGCGACAGTGCAGTTTCAGCCCACAGTCCACGACCGAGCGCTGGCGGTTGATTTGCGAACGCGGCGTTCCCAACTACTTTGGGCAACAACGGTTCGGTCGTGACGGCAACAATGTCGACAAAGCTCGCGCTTTGATGCGTGGTGAGTTGAAGGTGAACGACCGTCAGTTGCGGGGCTTGTTTTTATCCGCGGCGCGTAGTGAGGTCTTCAACGCGGTCGTCGCCCAGCGGGTTGCCAAAGGCACTTGGGGCACGCCTCTGGATGGGGAAGTCTACGGCTTCGCGGACAATCACAGTATCATCCTACCCAGTAAGCAACGTGGCGACGAAAGCGAGCGTTTTGATGCGCATCAACTGGAATTAACGGCTCCCTTGTGGGGCGCCGGTAAGCCGCTTAGCACGGGCGCCGTTTTAAATTTCGAAAGTGGCATCGTCGCTCAACACGAAGATCTTTGTGAGGGACTTAGTGAATTCGGGCTTCGTCAACAGCGGCGGGTAATACGTCTGCGACCAAGTGAAACCAGCACCGCGTGGCAGGGGCAGGATTTAGTGCTCAACTTCGACCTACCCAAGGGAGCCTATGCCACGACCGTGTTGGGAGAACTGTGCGATCTGGAAGCACCAACTAATGACTAAAGTTTTGGTTCCATAGAAGAATGGAATTCCTTAAGAAAAGTTGACAGTGAACCAGTGTTAATCTTTGGGTAAAAAATGACGTTTGGTTCTCTCTGAATCCACCCACAAAGGCAGATCGAAATCTCCCTTCTCTGTCACCATTAGTCGGTCACCACTCTTAACGAGTGACCGACCAATGGCTCCGACGAAGGCAGATTTCTAGCCCCTCCTTATTTCAACAACAAGCGTTGTTCAAACACCAGTGGACTGACGTAATCAAGCGCCGAATGCAATCGTGTTGGATTGTAAAATCTCTCGATGTAGTCGTTGGCAGCGCGCTCTGCCTGCTCGTGTGTTTCGTAGTTTTCGTGGTAGACTTCTTCAACTTTGAAAGTTTTGAAGAAGCTCTCCATCGGCGCGTTGTCGTAACAGTTTCCTTTTCGGCTCATGCTTTGCAGGAAATCGCAATCGACAATTCGTTTGCGGAATGCTCTGCTTGCGAACTGCGAACCACGATCAGAATGGACGATCAAACCTGAAGCCGGCTCTCTTAATGCGATGGCTTGATCGAGAGCCGTGATGGCAAGTTGCGTGTCTATCTTTTTGCTCATTGCCCAACCGACGATTCGTCTGGAGCAAAGATCCTTAAAAGCACAGAGGTAACTAAAGCCTTCGTTAGTTGGAATGTAAGTGAAGTCCGTGAGCCACACCTGATTGATATCTGAGCTTGTAAATTGCTGGTTTAAACGGTTCGGCGCGATAGGTAATTCGTGGTTTGAGTCGGTTGTTGATATTCTGAATCTCGGTTTGAAGCGGGCTTGGATGTGATTGTCCCGCATGAGCCGAGCGACGGTGTTTTCTGAACACTCAATGCCTTGACTGACCAGTTCACGATGCATTCTCGGACTGCCATAATCCTGATGACGTGGCAATGCGTGGATCCGTTTGATTTCCGAAACGATCAACTTTTGTTTCTCCTGAGTCGCAGATGGCTTTCTTCGGAGCCATTTGTAAAATGCTGCGCGCGTGACTTCCAGCACGCGGCATAGAACTTCAATTGGCCAACTGTTTTGATTTTCTTTGACGAACTCAAGCCTCAACCGTTTTCTTTGACAAAGAAGGCCGTCGCTTTTTTTAAAATGTCGCGTTCCATCTTCAACTGACGATTCTCTTCACGCAGACGCTTCAGTTCCGCCTCGACTGAAGGGCTTTGATTTACT